>ULYE01002435.1_pt1 | contig 34742 bp, 27 predicted proteins | sample 1961921 | NCBI WGS metagenome assembly ULYE01 (sample SAMEA4835856, study PRJEB28245) | human gut metagenome | biome: gut microbiome; material: fecal sample | place: Denmark | collected 2008 | reverse complement strand
GGGTCTTCAAGGTCTAACGACTTTGGAGACCTTTTTTTTATTCATCCGATTTTCATGTGATGCGACAGCCATACTGCATAAGGTCTCATTATGTTCAACCATACCATATTATAATTGTTTGTGGCTATTTACATATAAAAAATGTTCATTTCTTTGTTCTATACAGATTTTATTACTCCATTTTCCGGCTGAGCCTTAATAATTTTGAGATTTTTTACTGTAAGTTTCTGTATATGAACAAAAGTTAGTAACTTTGCACAAAAGTATTTTTTTACAATAAGCTACACATAGATGCAAGACATTAGAAACATTGCCATTATCGCCCATGTCGACCATGGCAAGACCACACTTGTGGACAAGATGATGTTGGCGGGAAAACTTTTCCGCGACGGCCAGGATAACAGTGGCCAGGTGTTGGATGCCAATGACCTGGAACGTGAACGAGGAATAACAATCCTTTCCAAGAACGTATCTATCAATTGGAAAGGAACAAAAATCAATATTATTGACACCCCGGGACACTCTGATTTCGGTGGCGAGGTAGAGCGTGTGCTCAACATGGCAGACGGTTGTATCCTGCTTGTCGATGCTTTTGAGGGTCCGATGCCGCAGACACGTTTCGTGCTGCAGAAAGCTTTGCAGCTTGGACTGAAGCCTATCGTTGTTGTGAACAAAGTCGACAAGCCCAACTGCCGTCCAGAGGAGGTGTATGAGATGGTGTTCGACCTTATGTTCTCGCTCAACGCCACTGAGGACCAGCTCGACTTCCCTGTAGTCTACGGTTCAGCCAAGAATGGTTGGATGGCGGAGGATTACAACGCTCCTACCGATAATATCGACTATCTTCTCGACAAGATTGTTGAGATAATTCCTGCTCCTAAGGTGATCGAGGGAACTCCTCAGATGCTCATCACATCGCTCGACTACTCAAGCTATACAGGACGTATTGCTGTGGGACGTGTTCATCGTGGTTCCATCAAGGAGGGCATGAACATCACAATCTCTCATCGCGACGGCAAGTTGGAGAAGACAAAGATCAAGGAAGTGCACGTGTTTGAGGGAATGGGTCAGAAGAAGGTTGACGAAGTTCACTCTGGTGACATTTGCGCTGTTGTTGGTCTTGAAAACTTCGAGATTGGTGACACCATCTGCGATTTCGAGAATCCAGAGCCACTGCCCCCGATTGCCATCGACGAGCCTACCATGAGTATGCTCTTCACCATCAACGACTCTCCTTTCTTCGGCAAGGAAGGCAAGTTTGTTACATCACGCCATATCAACGACCGTTTGCAGAAGGAGCTTGAGAAGAACCTTGCCCTTCGTGTGCGTCCTTTCGAGGACACAACTGATAAGTGGATTGTCAGCGGACGTGGTGTGCTCCACCTCTCTGTACTCATCGAGACAATGCGTCGCGAGGGCTACGAGCTTCAGGTAGGTCAGCCTCAGGTTATCTACAAGGAGATTGACGGCGAGAAGTGTGAGCCTATCGAGGAGTTGACAATCAACGTGCCTGAGGAGTTCTCAAGCAAGATGATTGATATGGTGACACGCCGTAAGGGCGAGATGACCTCAATGCAGACTCTCGGCGACCGTGTGGACATCGAGTTCGACATTCCTTCTCGTGGTATTATTGGTCTGCGCACCAATGTGCTCACCGCCAGCCAGGGCGAGGCCATCATGGCCCACCGCTTCAAGGAGTATCAGCCATTTAAGGGTGAGATTGTTCGCCGTATGAACGGTTCGATGATTGCCATGGAGACAGGTACTGCCTACGCTTACTCTATCGACAAGCTTCAGGATCGTGGCAAGTTCTTCATCGATCCGGGTGAGGATGTTTACGGCGGTCAGGTAGTGGGCGAGCACGTTCACGACAACGACCTCGTAATCAACGTTACCAAGGCAAAGCAGCTCACCAACGTGCGTGCCAGCGGTTCCGACGAGAAGGCTCGTGTGATTCCGAAGGTAGTGATGAGTCTTGAGGAGTGCTTGGAGTACATCAAGGGCGACGAGCTTGTTGAGGTTACACCTAAGAGCATCCGCATGCGCAAGATTACTCTCGACCATCTTGCACGCAAGCGTTCAAACAAAGACTAATTTCTTGTCAATAAATACAATAATCGTAAAGGCTGTATCAATTTTTGGTACAGCCTTTTTTAATGGTTGCGTGATGCAATATTCCATTTGATAAGTCGTTTATTATATATACAAACCATATAATAATAATGAATATGAAGAAGACTCTGTTGTTACTTTTTGCCATCTCATTGTCGTCGGCAGCGATGGCTCAGCAACCTGAAGCAGGTAAATTTTCCATAATACCACGAATTGGCGTGAGCATAGCCAATCTAAATGATGATATTCTTGTTGTCGACAATCTGGATTGTACATTATCTTCGCGTTACCGTACGGGCTTCATGGGTGGAGCAGACATTGAGTATCAGGCGTTGCCAAATCTTTCGGTTTCGCTTGGAGCCTACTATATGCAGCAGGGCTGCAACTACAAGAATAGTTTTGTAAGCAATAGCGCAACTAAAGGCACTGGCACTGGCTATAGCGATTTGTCCACACAGCTCCATTATCTTCAGGTGCCGCTGATGGCCAATATATACATTGCTCCAGGCGTTGCGATAAAAGCCGGATTGCAGATGGGATTTGCCATGTCGGGCAAGATGGAGCTTACAACTACAGATTATACCGAAAATAAGGAGGGTGAGATTACGCCGTCAACTCCAAAAGAAGAATCTTACAATTTGAATTCCACCATGAAGAAGGTGAATTTCTCAATACCCGTAGGATTCAGTTATGAGTTTGCAAATGTCGTTCTTGACGCCCGCTACAACATCGGGCTTACACCTTTCCAGCAAGTGCTGGACTACAAGGGTCCGAAGAACAAGGTGTTTACTGTAAGTGCGGGATATAGATTTACGCTGTAATAGTGGAGAATGTAGTAGGAGGTCGAGTGAGAAAACCGCTCAACCTCCTACTACATTTTTTTAAGTTTGATTCATCCAAATGTGTGATGAATCATTTTTCATTCTTATTTTTCCTAATATATTTTCTACACAAGGTGTGAGATAAGTTCCTCGCGGTCGCCTTCGAGCAAGTCAATCACAGGAATTTCCACCATAGTGTAGCAGCCAGGCTGCTGTCGCATGGAAGCGCGAGCCACGCTAACGAGCACCTGTCCAGTAAGAGCTGGGTTGTTGATGCTCATGCTGAACTCCATGCGCTGGTTCTGTGTAGTGCCGCTCACGCCCTTGCGAGTCATGTGAACGCCATGTCCCATGTCGCGCACAGCGTCAACCGAAGGCACCTCAAACACATGAGTCTCGTCGTTTGCAAAGTACGGGTCTGCCTTTACAGCTGCAGCCACATCCTCAAGCTTGGCTCCTTCCTCAAGTTCCACGTACACCATGCGGCGGTGCAAGCCCTCGCCCTTAGGAATAGTCATCGACAGAGCGTTCTTAACGCCCTCCTTAGAGCGCACGCAAACCGAGTGGCCCATCGACATACCCGGGCCGAAGTTGGTGTAGCTCAGTCCCTTAGGAGCAAGGCTCTGCATAAGAGTGCGCACGATAGAGTCGGATCCCGGATCCCATCCGGCAGCAATCACGCTTACAGCTTTGTGTTCCTTGCAGATAGGCATGAGTGTGTTGCGGTAGTCGCGGATTGAGGTATGAATGTCGAAGCTGTCTACAGTGTTGATGCCGAGAGGCAGAATCTGCTTGGCGTACTCCTCGCACGAGCGTGATGGAGTTGCAAGAATTGCCACGTCCACATCTTTGAGTTCGCGGATGTCCTTCACCACCTCATACTGGGCGAGTTCTGCTGGCTTGTTGTTAGCGCCGTTGCGGCGCACGATACCTGCGATTTCGAAGTCGTCGGCTGCTTCGAGAGCCTGGACAGCATACTGTCCGATGTTGCCGTAGCCCACTACGGCTGCTCTGATTTTCTTCATATTCTTATAAATATCTTTTATTGGTTTTGTTTCTTTCGGCAAAATTACAGAAAATAGCGTATATATCTGTAAGAAGTGTTGATTTTTTTATTTTAAAGACTAATTTTACCTACAATTTAGTATTTATTTAGTCTTTTAAATATCAATATGTAGTCATGTGTTTTGATTTTAGTTATAGTTTGATAATTTTTCTCTGCAAAAATAGGCAAAAGGTATAGGCAATGATAAAATCCTCATCCAAAAAAAATAAAGCAAGTTTGTTTTTGTGCAATACTTTCAGTAACTTTGCAAACATAACGACAATTAAAACAATATGACAGACAATAAGAAACCCCTCCTCGGACTATCGCTCTATGAACTGAAAGAAGTGGCAAAGTCGCTCGGAATGCCTGCCTTCACAGGCGGACAGATGGCGAAGTGGCTTTACGCACAGCATGTGGAGACAATAGACGAAATGACCAATATATCTAAGGCAAACCGTGAGAAGCTTGCCGCCGAATACACAATTGGCTGCATGCCCCACATTGAATGCCAGAAGTCGAAGGACGGTACAATCAAGTATCTTTTCCCCACGGCATCGGGCAAGCATGTGGAGACGGTGTACATTCCCGACCACGACCGTGCCACACTCTGCGTGTCGTGCGAGGTGGGCTGCAAGATGAACTGTCTGTTCTGTCAGACCGGCAAGCAGGGTTTTGAGGGTTATCTCACAGTTACCGATATCCTCAACCAGATTTATTCGCTTCCCGAGCGCGACAATCTCACCAACATAGTATTCATGGGTCAGGGCGAGCCTATGGACAACCTCGACAATGTGCTCAAGGCAACCGAGGTGCTCACCTCCGACTATGGCTACGCCTGGAGTCCCAAGCGCATCACGGTGAGCAGCGTGGGTGTGAAGAAGAAGCTGAAGCGTTTCCTCGACGAGAGCGAATGCCACGTGGCCATCAGTATGCACTCGCCAATTCCCGAGCAGCGAGCCATGCTCATGCCGGCAGAACGCGGAATGTCGATCACGGAGATTATCGACCTCATGCGCGAGTACGACTTCACCCATCAGCGTCGCCTCTCGTTCGAGTACATCATGTTCCGTGGCGTTAACGACTCCATGACTCATGCCCGCGAGATAGTGAAGCTCACCAAGGGACTCTTCTGCCGTTTCAACCTCATCCGTTTCCATAAAATCCCCAACATTGACCTTGAGGGTTGCAGCGAGGAAAAGATGGAGGCATTCCGCGATTATCTCAACAACCACGGCATTATCACCACAATACGTGCGAGTCGTGGACAGGACATCTTTGCGGCGTGCGGACTGCTGTCTACGGCCAAAACGATTGAGGAGCAGCGAAAAAATGACGAGCAACAGAAAAATAGATAAACATCGGGAAATGGACGAACATCGAAGAGATAGATGAGCAGCTATAATTAATAATATTAAACATAATAACTTATGAGCGGCTTTATACAAGTTTTCCTCCTTCTCGCCCTTTTTCTCCTCGCCTCCTGCAACGGTCGCAAGAGCATGTTGCCCGCCAGTGGTGGACAGCAGTTTGAGGTGACTGTTGTGGGTGATGTGGACAGTATTGTATACAATGCTCTAAGTGTTGATGTTGACGGACTGCCACAGTCGGAGCCAATGTTTGATGTGCGCGAGCCTAATATCAGGACGTCGGAGGCTTTAGGTGGAGTGTTGCGTTATGCTAAGTCGATGGTCATCGTCGACATAGACCCCAAGAAATACGACAGGCTGAATCTTGTGTGGAAGCGCAACGTCTACGCCGAGCCACAGCTGATAGTGAGAATCTGCGCCCCTTCGGCAAAGTGTCTGAGCGACACGGCTGTTGGTGGCATTGCCCTTCAGGGCCGCGCCACGCTATTGGTTCATATACTTAAAGCGCACGAGAAGAATGCCTACATGGCTGCGTTGCAGCGCAAGCACAACCCTAAGATGGAGGCTGAGGTTAAGCGGATGTTCGGTTTCGACATGCTCATCCCGTCCGACATGACCTCATGCAAGAAAGGCAAGGATTTCATTTGGATTTCCAACGATTCGCCCACGGCCATGCAGAACATCTGCATCTACAAGCAGCAATTCCGCAATCGCGACAGCGTTATGCAAGTCAACATCAAGGGCGAGACCGACTCTATGTACATGACAACTGTGCATGATGCCTGTAGCGTTACGTATAAGTATGACGAACAGGAAGCCATTCTTACACAAGAATGGCGTGGACTATGGGAAATGAAGGGCGACGCCATGGGCGGACCGCTTGTGGCTCGCTCGATATGGGGATATTATCCCCGTGAGGTTGTCACGGTAGAAGGATTTGTTTATGCCCCAGGAAAGAAGAAGCGCAATCTTGTCATGCAGCTTGAGGCCATCGTATATGCCACCCACAAGCAACAGGTAAAGAAAAAGCAGGAGGGGATAAGGCATCTGTCGGGCAAAAAGCATGTTGACTAATGACTAACCATTCAGACACAATAATATTTATACACATTATTATATATAAACAATGGAAGACAGAAAAATACGCGTTGCCATTACGCACGGCGATACCAACGGTATCGGATACGAACTTATTTTTAAAACTTTTGCCGAGCCAGAGATGCTGGAGCTTTGCACCCCCATCATCTACGGTTCGCCCAAGATTGCCGCCTACCACCGCAAGGCGATGAACACACAGGCCAACTTCAGCATCATCAACAAGGCTGAGGATGCGCAGGACGGACGTGTCAACCTGCTCGCGTGCTTCGACGACGAGGTGAAGGTGGATCTTGGCATTCCCACCAAGGAGTCGGGCGAGGCAGCTCTCAAGGCTCTCGACCGCGCTATGACCGATTTCCGTAGCCAACTCTTTGATGTGCTCGTGGCATGTCCGGTAAATCAGGCAAGCATGTCCGATTCCAATTTCACCTATCGTGGACTTAAGGCCTATTCGGAGACAAGTATCGGCGACGGAGCCAAGGGCGTGAAGATGATGATAAACGAGACCATGCGCATAGCCCTTGTCACCGACGGACTCGCTTTGAAGGACGTGCCCTCGCACATCACCGAGGAAAACCTCCTGTCTAAGATACGTGCCGTGAACGAGGCAATGAAGCGCGACTACCGTCTCTCCAATCCTCGCATCGGAGTGCTCGCACTCAACCCCGTTGCCGACGGCGAGGAGGAGAAGACAATCATCGGTCCTACAGTTTGCAAGGCTGCCGACGAGGGCATCAATGCCTATGGCCCATATTCTGCCGACGAGTATTTCAGCCAGAACATCTACGAGGCTTTTGATGTCACGCTTGCCATGTACGACGACCAGGCTGTAATACCATTCACTACACTTATGCAGGGCGACGGCATCTACTACGTGGCTTCGCTTCCGCTCGTATGCACGGCTCCAGCCCTTACTCCCGACTTCGAGTCTGCCGGACAGGGCACAAGCGACGAGAGTGCCTTGCGCCACGCCATCTTCGAGGCCATCGACATTGTGCGCCATCGCGAGGAGCACGACGCGCCGCTCGTAAATCCTTTGCAGAAGCTCTATCACGAAAAGCGTGACGAGAGCGAGAAGGTGCGTTTCTCCATCCCCAAGAAGCGCGACGGATTCCGTAACGACCGCCGCCAGCCATCTGGTGCTCCTCAAGCTGCTCCACAAGGTGCTCCACAGGTCCAGAACAAACAGCCGTCATCAGCTGACACCGCAAACTAATTAAGCCAAATTGAAAGCAAAATATCAAAACGCCTTTTTCCTTTTCGGAATGGCGGTACTCATACTCATGCTGACACAGCTCGACTACACCCAGGTGTGGCTCGGACTGTGTCATGCGGGTTATTGGTCGGTGGCCGTAGTTGTGTTGTGGGCTTTTCTTTACATCTTCAACACCGCCTCATGGTACATCATCATCAATTCCGGCGGCAAGACACCAATCAGGTTCTGGTGGCTTTATAAAATAACCATATCCGGCTTTGCCCTCAACTACGCCACTCCTGGCGGACTGATGGGCGGCGAGCCTTACCGCATTATGTCGCTCTCGCCAATAATAGGAGCCGAGCGTGCTTCTTCCTCGGTCATACTTTTTGCCATGACCCACATTTTCAGTCATTTCTGGTTTTGGCTCCTCTCCGTCGTGCTTTATCTTCTTGTACGTCCTGTCGACGTGTTCATGGGTTGTCTGCTCACGGCAGTTACGGCGTTTTGTCTGTTAGGCCTGTGGTTCTTCATAGTGGGCTATCGCAAAGGTTTGGCCCTTCGCTCCATCAGCATTCTCAGTCATATCCCTGGCCTTAAACGGTGGTCGGAGCGTTTTGTAGGCAAGCACCGCGAGCAGCTCGACACCGTAGACATCCAGATAGCAGCCCTTCACAACCAAAACTCCCGCACATTCGTCTCGGCTGTGCTCCTTGAGCTTATGTGCCGTGTGTGTTCGGCAGCCGAGATCTACTTCGTGTTGCGAGTGCTTATGCCCTCGGCCAATTATGCCGACTGCATCCTCATACTCGCCTTCACGTCGCTTTTTGCCAATCTCCTGTTTTTCATCCCCTTGCAGTTGGGTGGTCGCGAGGGTGGATTTCTTATGTCGGCGGCAGGTCTCGGACTCAAGGCCAGCGAAGGCGCGTTTGTCGCTCTTATCGTCCGATTGCGCGAACTCGTATGGACAGGCATAGGACTACTGCTCATAAAGCTCACGAAACCAAGGAAATAAAGCAAGCAAAATTGGGTGTAATCCGTTTAAAATAAATAAAAAATCAATGTATGTAGTCCTTTTCTCAATAATTATATGTAATTTTGCTACGAAATGGACACTTCTGAACTTCAAAGAATAAAACAACGGTACAACATCGTGGGCAACTGCGATGCTTTGAACCATGCTCTCGACGTTGCCTTACAGGTGGCGCCGACCGACCTCAGCGTGCTTATAATAGGCGAGAGCGGAGTGGGCAAGGAGATTATTCCGAGGCTCATCCACGACAATTCGCCGCGTAAACGCGAGAAGTATTTCGCCATCAACTGTGGCTCAATACCCGAAGGCACCATCGACAGCGAGCTGTTCGGCCACGAGAAAGGATCATTCACAGGAGCCATTGGCGAGAGTGAGGGCTATTTCGGCATAGCCAACAAGGGCACAATCTTCCTCGACGAGGTGGGTGAGTTGCCGATAGCTACACAGGCGCGACTGCTGCGAGTGCTTGAGACTGGCGAGTACATCCGCGTGGGCGGACAGAAGATAATGAAGACCGACGTGCGCATAGTGGCAGCCACAAATGTCAACATGCACAAGGCCGTGAGTGAGGGACGCTTCCGCGAAGACCTCTACTACCGCCTCAATACCATACCCGTGCAGATGCCTCCGCTCCGCGACCGTGGCGAGGACATTCTCTTGCTCTTCCGTCTGTTCACAATGCAGATGGCAGAAAAATACCGCATACCGCGCATCACTCTCACCGACGACGCCAAGCAGATGATGCTAAAATATAAATGGCCAGGTAATGTGCGACAGCTCAAGAACATCACCGAGCAGATGTCCATACTAAGCCAGAGCCGTGAGGTGAATGCCGCCATACTGAGCAGGTTTATCCCGCAAGACCAGGAGAGCACCGAGCTTACCACAACGTCAACACCTGGCGCACACTCATACGAGAGCGAACGCGAGATTCTCTACAAGATACTCTATGAGCTGCGTGGCAACGTGAACGACCTGCGACGCGAGGTGGCTACCATGCGCAAGCAAATCGACGACCAGCACACGCTCGACTCATTTGCCCTCAGCCGCAATATTCCATCCATACAATCGTCGGCAACACCAATGCCTCCTGCCCACAATTCCACAATCAACCCCTACACTCCCGACGACCCCCATCACTATAGTGTCTATCAGGACGTTGAGGCAGAGGAAATCAACGACGGTGAGGGTGCCAACATCATTGATAGTGACAATCTGAACCTCAGCGACATAAGCAAGCAGGTGGTGGAGAAGGCTCTTGAGCGCAACGGTGGCAACCGTAAGAAGACGGCACAGGAGCTTGGCATTTCCGACCGCACGCTCTATCGCCGCATCAAGCAGTACGGACTTGACAAGTAGAACACTTCATATAGCAAGAAAACAGATGAAATTTCGATGTATCTTTACACATTATATATATAATGTATATATGGCGTTGGCACTCGTTGCCGTGCTCTCGCTCTCGTCGTGCTCATTCGAAGGCTACAAGTTCAATGGCGCAAGCATCGACTACACCAAGACCAAGACAATAGAGATAGCCGATTTCCCCATACGCTCAAGCTACGTGTGGGGCCCGATGGGGCCGATGTTCAACAATCAGCTCAAGGACGAGTTTGCCAACCATACCAAGCTGAGCCAAGTGAAGCGTGGCGGCGACTTGAAAATAGAGGGCGAGATAACCCAGTACTCACAGCGCAACAAGTCGGTGGCTGCCGACGGACGCTCTGCCCAGACCGAGTTGTCGATAACCGTAAACGTGCGATTTACCAACAACGCCAACCACAGCGAAGACTTCGAGCGTCAGTTTACGGCCAACAAGTCCTACGAAACCACCCAAAGCCTTGCCGCCGTGCAGGAGGAGCTTGTAACGCAGATGGTGAAGGATCTTGCCGACCAAATATTCAACGCCACAGTTGCCAACTGGTAATAGGTAATCATTTGAGAATGATTGAACTGTTTGAGAATGATAGAAATGTTTGAGAATGGTCGAATCGTTTGCAGATAATTAATAACTAATAATTAATAATTAAAGAACCAACGTGGATTTAGTGCGCCTCATAAATCATCCGGAACTCATGAACAAGGAGACTCTCTACGAGCTCCGAAGCCTTGTCGCGCTCTATCCCTACTATCAGACGGCGCGTCTGTTGATGCTCCAGAACATGTATCTGCTGCATGAAACGGCTTTTGACGACGAGTTGCGCCGGGCTGCCCTTTACATCTCCGACCGTCGCTTGCTCTTCAATCTTGTCGAGGGAGCACGCTACCACGTGAAGACCGCAGCTGAGAAAGCCTCCGAGGAAGCTGCTGTCAAGGCACAGCGTATGCAGGACAATAAAGGCAACCGCACTTTGTCGCTCATCGACAACTATCTTGGTTCCAACCCAGAGTCGTCCGACGAGTCGGAGCATAACCGCAAAGTAAGGCCTACGCCAGCCGACGCGGCAGTCGACTATGTGGCTTACCTGCTCAAAACCGAAGACGAGGAGGAGAAGAAAGACGAGCAGCAGAGTCCGCAGCTCAAGGGTCAGTCGCTCATCGACAACTTCCTCAGCCAAGACGGCACAAAAATACAACTGCAGGAGCAACCCACCTACAAGCCAGAGGTTGACGACCCCGAACCCGATGCCGAAAACGCCCGCAAAGAAGGTGATGACAGCTATTTCACAGAAACTTTGGCTAAAATCTACATAAAACAGGGTAGATATTCAAAGGCACTTGAAATAATTCAACGATTAAATTTGAATTATCCAAAAAAAAATGCTTACTTTGCAGACCAAATACGTTTCTTGAAAAAGCTTATTGCCAACGAAAAGGGAATGAAGCAGTGATTCGATGCAGAGAATAAAGCGATTGTCCGAATACAAAGACAGTTTCGATGCAGAGAATGTAAGGAAAATACCGACAATATCGGTCTCGATACAGAAAAAATAAATAACAAATAATAAATTAACAAATAGAAAAATGATTTACATCTTATTCGTAGTGCTCATTGTGATTGCATCGTTGCTCATGATTGGCATCGTGCTCATCCAGGAGTCTAAGGGCGGCGGATTGGCGTCGAATTTCTCATCTTCCAACGCCATCATGGGCGTGCGCAAGACTACCGACTTCGTAGAAAAGGCAACATGGGGTCTTGCTGCAGCAATGGTTGTATTAAGCATCATTTGCGCATACGTGGCTCCGGTTTCAACTGCCGAAAACAGCGTAATGGAGAAGGCTGCCACCGAGACACAGACAACCAACCCCAACACTACTCCTGGCTTCGGTACAAGCCAGCAGCAGCAGGCTCCGGCTCAGGGTGCACAGCAGGCTCCCGCACAGGGTGCACAGCAGGCTCCCGCTCAGCCAGCAAAATAAAGTACACTATCAGAGAAAATAAAAATAGGAGGCCGATTGGTTTCCTATTTTTTTTTGCTTGTCTGGAATACGGAGTGATGTAAAGTAAATATCGGTATATCCATTTAATTAATATCTCCCATGGATATCATAAATGTCACAGAGTTGTTAATATAACATTCAACATTGCGGCTCTGCCGCAACCATTCAACATTCCTAATTTCTCATTCCACATTTAATATGTGGGAGGTTTTACAACTTTTTTCATGGGAAACAAGAAAAAAGTTGCTGAAAGGTTTGGTGGTTAAGAGAAAAATCACTACCTTTGCACTCGCTTTAAGGAATTAACGAATAGTTCAATAAAAGTAAATCTAATCATGGTGGCCGTAGTTCAGTTGGTTAGAGCGTCAGATTGTGGTTCTGAATGTCGTGGGTTCGAGTCCCACCTGCCACCCTAAGAGGTAATATATCTTAAAAAAACAGATAGTTGCCTCTTTTTTATTGTCTATTCAATTCGAAAGCAAATCTAATCATGGTGGCCGTAGTTCAGTTGGTTAGAGCGTCAGATTGTGGTTCTGAATGTCGTGGGTTCGAGTCCCACCTGCCACCCCAAGAGGTAATTATCTTATAAATAGATAGTTACCTTTTTTTATTTCTATTCCCTTCAATGATTGTTCCCTAATTGTCCCCACGTGATATTACCTACTTTTATACAGCAACGTTGTCATTTTGCCTTATTCCAAGAATTTGTTGAATAAGTCTGTGTCTTCTCATGATTAGCGTCAGGATGTAGAAAAGCAAGATTTTTACTCTCTCGGCAGAGAAAAAATTTTTCCTCGGCAGAGAGTAAAAAATCTCTCGGCAGGTAGTAAAAATGGGGCAAGCTGTGGGAGGTGTGGAATGTGGTCGTTCTGTATCCTCTCACAAAAAAATTCAGTGAATTTTATGCTGTAATTATTGTTTGCACGAAAAAAAAACGTACTTTTGCAAACAGAATAATTAATGCCATTTGCGGAGATTGTATTGATACAAGCTCTGCATTAGGATTTTAAAAAGGTTGTGTTTATGATGAACAATATAATTTTTAGATATTCATTGCTTGTAATATCTGTGATAACTGTATCAGCAGCAACTATGTTTGTTTCGTGCTCCGGCAACAAGTCGACTGACAAGAAGCAGCCTGTGTCTGTAGGTGTTTACACCGTGAATGGGGCCACCGACGACACCAGACGCGAATATGTGGGGAGCGTTGTTGAGCGTGAGGGCACATCGCTCAGCTTTGAGGTGCCTGGCAACATAGTGGCTCTGCGTGCCGACAATGGCGACCGTGTGGCAAAGGGACAGTTGCTTGCCACTATCGACCCCGCCACACTTCGCGACGCCCACAAGTTGGCTCTTGCCACGCTTCGCCAGGCTCAGGATGCCTATCGCCGCTTCGAGCCTTTGCACAAGCAGGGCGTGCTCTCCGACCTCAAGTGGGTGGAGGTGCAGACAAAGCTTGAGCAGGCAGAATCGTCGGAGCGTTTGGCCCGGACCCAACTCTCCCGCACATCACTTGTGGCTCCCTTCTCGGGCGTAATCTCTTCACGCACGGCAGAGCGAGGCATGAATGTTATGGCTGGTCAGCAGATATTCCGGCTTGTGGACATCTCAAAGATAGACGTAAAGATGTCGGTGCCCGAGAATGAGGTGTCCGCCATCAAGATTGGAGCCAAAGCACATGTAAGTGTGTCGGCACTTGGTGGTCGCTCTTACGAAGCCACAGTCAGGGAGAAAGGCATTGAGGCCAATCCCGTGTCGCATACCTACGACATAAAGCTTGCCGTGGCAGCCACCGACGGACGATTGATGCCGGGAATGGTGTGCAGCGTGAGTTCATCCTCATCCTCATCCGTTTCTTCTATAATATCAGTCCCCCTCAACGCCGTGAAGCTCGATGCCGACAACCGCCGTTTCGTTTGGCTTGTTGTTAAGGGCAAGGCACACCAGCAGTATGTCTCTCTTGGCGACTTCACAGAGAGTGGAGTTATTGTAACGTCGGGACTGAAGGTTGGCGACTGCGTGATAACGGATGGCAGCCAGAAGGTTAGTGAGGGGATGGAAGTAAGTACAGGCAAAAGCCCAAGCCCCACCCCCGGCCCCAGTCCCGCAGGAAGGAGAGTGGTATGATGCTATTCGTTGGTAATTATTGGCAATTCAAAATTCAATAATTCAAAATTGCCTTTTGCAATAATTCAAAACTCAAAATTCAAAACTCAAAAATGAAAACCGATTCCGCTTTGCACGATCATATTCGCGCCCGCATCAAGCGCAAGCCCAACCGTCTGATGAAGCGCAGTTTCATCGAGTCGGCGATGTGCAATCATAATATTGTAATCCTGCTCATGGGAATGCTCGTGGTGATGGGTTTGGCAGGACTCGTGAACATGCCTAAGCAGGAGATGCCTGTGTTCACGGTGCGTCAGGGAGCCGTGGTGGCTGTTTGTCCGGGCAGCACATCGGGCGAGATAGAGCAACGCGTGACCAAGCCGCTTGAGGACTTCATCTTCGGCTACAAGGAAGTGCGCAAGGACAAGACCTACTCCACGTCCAAGGACGGTATGGCGATTGTCTACGTAGAGCTGAATGCCGACATTGAGGACAAGGATGCCTTCTGGTCGAAGTTCAAGCACGGGTTGTCGGCTTTTAAGATGCAGTTGCCATCATCAGTGGCAGCTGTACAGGCTGTAGACGACATTGCCGAGACCTCAGCCCTTCTTGTGACCATTGAGTCAGGACAGAAAACCTACCGCGAGCTTCGGCAGTATCTCGACGACCTTAAGTCGCGCCTTCGCCGCATCGACGCCATATCCAATCTGCGCACCTATGGCTTGGAGATGGAGCAGCTCTCGGTCTATCTCGACCAGCAAAAGATGGCTAAGTATGGCATTGGCTCGTTCAAGATACTCAATTCGCTTGTTATGCAGGGACTTACAACCTACAGCGGTTCGGTGGAGAATGCCACTACTGTAGCCCCGATACACATCAGCGACCCTTATAATTCGGAGCTTGACGTTGCCAATCAGATTGTTTATTCCTCGCCTTCGGGCAGCATCGTCCGTCTTAAGGACGTGGCGCGCATCGTTCGCGAATATCCCTCTATGGACAAGTACATCAAGTCGAATGGCAAGAAATGCGTGCTCCTCTCCATAGAGATGCGTCCTGGCAACGACATTGTGAAGATGGGCAGGGACGTGCGTGGGCAAATTGACGAGTTCAAGAATGGGTTGCCCGACGAGGTGAAGCTTAGCATTATCACCGACCAGAGCCGTGTGGTGAGCGAGTCGGTGGTTAATTTTCTGCGCGAGCTTCTCATCTCGGTCATTGCCGTGATAGTGGTGGTTGTGCTGCTCATGCCTCGCCGTGTGGCAGAGGTTTCGGCATTGTCCATTCCTATCACTATATTCTCGTCCGTCGGCATCTTCTATATCTTCGGTTTCGAGCTCAACACCGTCACCCTTGCTGCTCTGATTGTTACGCTTGGCATGGTGGTGGACGATTCGGTGGTGATAATCGACAATTACATGGAAAAGCTTGGCCACGGCATGTCGCGTTGGCATGCATCGATAGCTGCTCCGCGCGAGTTCTTCATGTCGGTGTTGTCTGCCACGCTCTCCATAAGCCTTACGTTCTTCCCCTTCCTCTTCACCATGAAGGGCGAGATGTCCGACTTCGTTAAGTCGTTTCCCTGGGCAATGTTCATCATCCTGAGCGTGTCGCTTACGGTGTCGCTTGTGCTCACGCCTTATTTGCAGTATACCTTTATACATGAGGGAATAAAGGAGAAGAAGTCTAATGCTGGCAAGCGTCTCTCGCCCCTCGACTATCTGCAGAACGGCTACACATGGCTCTTGACGCGTTGCTTCCATCGTCCGTGGCTCACGCTTGCGGGTGGTGTGGGAATGATTGTTCTCGGAGTGGTTCTGTTCTTGAAGGTGCCGCAGCGAATGATGCCTCTTGAGGAGCGCGACCAGTTTGCTGTTGAAATCTTTATGCCAAACGGCACAAAGGCGAGCCGTACGGCAGAGGTAGCCGACTCGCTTGAGCAGATACTAAAGCGCGACAGTAGGGTGACGGCAGTAACTTCGTTCATAGGTCAGGGTTCGCCACGATTCAATGTCACCTATGCTCCGCAGATTGGCGGCACCAACTTTGCCCAGTTCATTGTCAATACCAAGGACAATGAGTCGACAGCTGAGGTGCTCGACGAGTATGCCGACCGTTATGCCGATTATTTCCCCGACGCCTATGTGCGTTTCAAGCAGATGGATTATAATAATGCTTCCTATCCCGTGGAGGTTCGCGTCAGCGGCGACAGTCTTGGCAATCTCAAAAAGGCTGCTGCTGAGATAGAAAGCTGTATGAGGCAGACTGAGGGTTTGCAGCTTGTAAGAACTAATTTTGAGGAGGCTCAGCCAGGAGTGGGCATCAAGCTCAACGAGACCGAAGCCAACCGACTTGGTATAAACAAGGCTCTGCTCACAGCCAACCTTGCCGTGCATTATGGTCCGGGTGTTCCGATGGCCTCGCTTTGGGAGGGCGACTATCCCGTGAGCGTGGTTTTGAAGAGCGAACGTCAGGAAAGCAGTCAGTTCACCACTCTTGGTGATGAATACATTCCCGTGATGGGTGGCACAACATCGGTTCCTTTGCGTCAGTTTGCCACGGTCAAGCCCGATTTCACTGATGGCTGCATAGTTCGTCGCAACGGAGTGCGCACTATTTCGGTTGTGGCAGAGCCTAAGCGTGGCTATAATGCCGACCGTCTGGCAAAGGACGTTGAGGCTCGTGTGGCAGAGCTTAAGTTGCCTCAGGGGCTTGAGGTGCATATGGGCGGAATGCTTGAGAAGGACACGGAGACCTTGCCGCAGGTGGCTTCGGGTGTGCTCATTGCCGTGTTCATCATTTTCTTCATTCTGCTTTTCCATTTCAAGCGCATCTCACTCGCCTTGGTAAATATTTCAGCCATGTCGTTGTGTGTGTTCGGAGCCGCCGTCGGTCTGCTGATAACTGGCTACGACATATCGATAACGGGCATTCTCGGTGTGGTGAGCCTTATGGGCATTCTTGTGCGCAATGGCATCATCATGCTCGACTATGCCGAGGAATTGCGCCGCGACAAGGGACTTTCTGTGCGCGAGGCAGCTTTCCAGGCAGGCGAGCGACGTATGCGCCCTATATTCCTTACGTCGGCTGCGGCTTCGGTGGGCGTGTTGCCCATGATGCTTGAGAATAATACCCTGTGGTCGCCAATGGCAGCCGTGGTATTTTTCGGCACGCTCATTTCGATGGTGCTTATAGCCACGGTTCTGCCAGTGCTCTATGCTGTGGTGTTCGACAAACAAAAGGCTTCATAATACATGCAGAAGTCTTTGTAATATAAATAATGTGGCAAGGGCCTGGATGGCGCTTAACGCCAAATGTCGCCAAGCATTGCAGCCCCGCCGAAACCATATTTTTCTAATAGCGCCATGCGCTCGCGAGTAACTCCGCCCAAGGCAACTACCTTTTGGTCGATAATGCCTTCGGCGGACGCTTTTTTTAATGTGGCATCGTCGAAAGCCGAACGGTAGCCTTGCTTGGAGATGCTGTCGAAGATGGGGCTAAGGAATACGTAGTTCAGCTTTGGCTTGCGCTTCACAACCTCCTCAAGCGAGTGGCATGAGCATGAGATGGAGCCTTGATGGCAAGGTGGTGGAGTAGGGTTGCGGCGGTTGAGATGAACTCCGTGCAGATGGTATTTGGCACAGAGCGCGAAATGGTCGTTCACCACAATGCGGTTGTAGTATTCAGGGTTGATTTTGTCAATCAGCTGTCGGCATTCTTCAATGGTGGAGTCGGGCTTGCGCAGGTGAAGCAGGTCGATAGAGCCTTCGGCAAACAGACGGTTGATGGCTTCTGCCTCGCCGGCGAAGAAGTGGGGGAGAGTAATGGCTATTGTTTTCATTATTAATGTATTTGCCTTTCTTAAAGACAGGCTTTCACCATTCTCTTCATTTCCTCCACAGGGTTCTCGGCGTTCAGCACAGCTCCGCTCACGGCAATTCCTGTCACTCCCGTCTGCATAATCTCAGGAATGTCGTCGTATAGAATTCCTCCTATTGCAACCATAGGCAGTTTGATTCCGGCTTCGTTCATTTGCTTTACGATATTGCGGTAGCCCTCGATGCCGAGAATGGCAGATAGGTTCTTCTTTGTAGTGGTGTATCGGAACGGTCCGCATCCTATGTAGTTGACTCCTTGTCGGTAAAGGCGTTCTATATCCTCGAATGTGTTGGCAGTTCCTCCTATGATGAAGTCGGGTCCGAGCAGTCGGCGTGCTTCGTCCACAGGCATGTCGTTCTTGCCGAGATGCACTCCGTCGGCACCAGTTTCCTTGACAAGCTCCACACGGTCGTCAAGTATAAACTTGGCTTTATATTCGGAGCATAGCTTGTGTAGCTCTTGAGCTATGGGGCGCACTTCGTCGTTGGTAGCGTCTTTCATGCGCAGCTGAATCCAACGGCAACCTCCTTCGAGTGCAAGTCGTGCACCGTCTATGTAGTTGTAGCGGGTGTTTTGGTGGGTGATAAACTGAATCATTTCTTAAATTATTAATTATTAGTTACTTAAGTTTCGCAAGCCCTACACTCCTTACCTCCTTTTCGCCTCCATCCTTTTAGGCTCAAAGAAATGGTTCACGGGTCCGTGTCCTTTGCCAATTTCTACGTCCTTGCCTGCTTCAAGGGCTTTGTAGAGATATTCCTTGGCAAGACGTATGGCGTCTGCCATGTTGTAGCCAAGGGCAATGTGTGCGGTTATGGCAGAGGATAGGGTGCAGCCAGTGCCGTGTGTGTTGCGTGTGTCCACGGTTTTAGCCTCGTATTTAGCCACTCGCTTGGAGTCGTGATAAAGGATGTCGGTTTTAGTAACCCCCTCAAGATGTCCTCCTTTTATCAGCACGTCGCAGTTGGCTTCTTGGCAGATGATGGATGCGGCACGGTCCATGTCGTCCACATTATTTATCTTCATGTCGGCAAGAATCTCAGCCTCAGGCACGTTAGGTGTGAGCAGCGAGGCGAGTGGCATCAGTTCGTTGCGAAAAATGCAAAGAGCGTCCTCTTGCATAAGTCGGTAGCCGCTTGTCGATACCATCACAGGGTCGATGATAACGGCGGTAGTAGGATATTCCTTCAGGGCGTCGGCAATGGCATGGATGGTAGCTGCATCGTTCACCATGCCTATCTTTACAGCTACAGGATTGATGTCGCTCATCACGGCACGTATTTGTCCGCCCACTATTTCGGGTCGCAACGATTCAATGTCGTATACTCCACACGTGTTCTGCACAGTAATGGCAGTTATTGCTGAAGCCGCATAAACGCCCAATGCCGACATTGTCTTGATGTCGGCTTGCACTCCGGCACCGCCCACGCTGTCGCTTCCGGCTATTGTTAAAGCACATTTGTATTGCATAATTGTTGTGTTTTTTGTTTTGAAATATACAAAGGTACTGATTTATTATTAAAGACCTTTGTTTTTGTGGAGGATTTGTTCTTTCCTCATGATTAGGCTTTGCACAATTCCTCTCATAGCTAAATACACAAGAAAAGCCAGCCACAGGGCATGGTTGTGGAGATAAGGGCGCAGCAATAGGTATAGTGCAAAGAACAGGATGGTGGACACAGCCGACGAGATGAGCATTCCGCGTGTGGCGGTGATTCCAATAAAAACTCCGTCCCAGATGAAAGCCGCCATGCCGCACAGAGGTATGAGCACAGCCCATGGGAAATATGTTGCTGAGGCTTCTATCACTGTGGTGTCATTGGTGAGAAGGGCGAGAAAGGCATTGCCGCCTAAGGCATAGGCGAGAGTATAGGCAATGGCAAGGGCTGTTCCCCAACCGAACAGATGTTTTACTGTTCTGTTGAATTCCAGTTGGTTGCCAGCCCCGTGAAGTCGTCCGCACAGAGCCTCGCCAGCATAGGCAAAGCCGTCCATTACATAGGAGAAAAGCGTGAACAGCTGCATGAGCAGGGTGTTTACGGCAAGCACAATAGTGCCTTGCGATGCTCCTGCCGAGAGGAAATAGAAGTTCACCGACACGATGAACAGTGTGCGTAGGAATATGTCGCGGTTTACGCTGAAGAATCGGCTCATTGATGCCGTGTTGAGCAATTTGCGCCAATGTATGCGTGGGAAAAGACGTTGTCCGTAAGTGCGTGTCCAAAGGGCGAGCGACACTATGAGTCCTGCATATTGTGCCGTGAGAGTGCCGAGTGCCACTCCCTCGATGTTCATGCCCAATACATATACAAATGTCATGCTCGCCATAATGTTCACCACGTTCTGCATGATGCTTATGAACATAGGCAGCCGTGTGTTCTGCATTCCTATGTACCATCCCGTGAGACTGTATAGGCAGAGCATGGCAGGTGCGCCCCACACGCAGATGCGGAAATAAGTCCATGCCGCCGAGCGTATGTCGTCGGTAGGGTCTACAAGTCTCAGTGCCAGATGGCCTATAGGTATTTGCAGTATAATTATAGCGAGCGCAATGGCCAGTGCCACTGTCATGGAGCGTGCGAGAAGCGAAGCCACGGTGTCGAGGTCGCGTCGTCCGAGCGACTGCGATGTCATTCCGCTTGTTCCCATGCGCAGAAATCCGCACAGCCAATACATCACGTTGAATATCATGCTTCCCACAGCCACCGCCCCGATGTAGACAGGCGACCCCATATGGCCCGATATGGCAGTATCTACGAGTCCCAACAATGGCACAGTGATGTTGGAGACGATGGAGGGAAGTGCTATTTGCAGAATCTTTTTGTTCATTTCATCTTGTCAAATCCCTCACCAAACACACCGTGGCAGAATGTCTGCGACACAAGAGCGTCGGGGTCGATATGGTTGACGAGATTAAATAGGTCTTGCGACTCATATTTTCGTGTCAGCACGATAAGCATCTTCACGTCCGATTTTCTGAACCATCCCTTGCCGTCTACCACAGTTACGCCACGATGCAAGTGGGTGTTCACCACATCGGCTATCTCGTCGTATTTTTTCGAGATGATAAGGAATTGCACTGTCTGTCGTGTTCCGTTCACGATATAGTCGCAGGTGATGCTTGCCACAAGTGTGAAGACTATACCGTAGACAATAGTCTCGAAACTATGGAACAGGAAGTAGGACGAGGAGATGATGGTGCAGTCAACAAACTGCATCGCCCTACCGAAGCTCACGCGGAAATACTTGTTAAGCAGCATTGTAAGGATGTCGGTGCCGCCTGTTGAGCCATTGTGCGAGAACACTATGCCCAGACCTCCACCGCCGAGCAATGCGCCTATGAGCACGTGCATGAACTTGTCCTCGCCAGGAGTCATGATTGGGTTGGCTGCAAAGAATGGCTGCAGTATACTGATGAACAGCGACATGATGCCAACTCCAATGATGGTGCGCCAGAAGAACTGCTTGGTTAATGCCGAGAAGGCAATAAACAGCATGGCGGCGTTGAGCACAAGGATAGACGTACCCGTTGGTATTCCCGTGGCATAATAGATAAGGGCAGCGGCACCAGCCACGCCTCCCATCACCACCTTTTCGGGAAGTATGTAGGCACTATAGCCGATAGAATACATCAGAATGCCTAAAGCGAGGAAAACCATGTCCTTGCTATTGTTCCTCATTAGGCTCTTAGCCTTGCTTTTGATTTTAGATTCCCCCATAGTTGTTTTGGAATAACGTTTTTATAGTCTGTTTTTTTATATTTTTAGTCAGTTATATTTAGTATGTACGCTAAATGGTGTGCAAAATTATTAAAAATTTTTTATAGCCACATTATGTTTGCATCACTATTTTCGGCGTATGCGGCATTTTGTTGTTGCCTGTGTCATCTTATCGCCTTCTCAAACTGTCCGCTTTGAGCCGAACTCAATCCGCTGGCTGGTATTATGCTCTTGTTGGTGGCATACTTGAATGTCACGCTTTTCTCTCCGCTGAACGATGTCCAGTGCAGGGTTATGTCTACGTCCTTGCCCTTGGTGTCGGGCAGTCGGTCGAGGCGGAAAGCCACAATGCCGTCGCCCCAATATCCTCCCTTCACGCCTTGTGCGCTATGGAAGAAGGTCAGGTCGTATGGTTTGTCGGGGTTGGTGGCAGCAAGGTTCACGTAGTGTGGTGTGTCGTTGGCAGCCCATTGTGTGCGGAAGTGTATGGTCATGTATCCGTCCTCGCTCACGGTCCAGTCGCGCAGCAGCTCCACAGGGTCTTGGCGGAACTGGCTTGATGTGGCTTCTCTGCCAGGATATTCTGCCATTGGCTTTGTGAGAATGCTGTCTATCCAGTTGACGTACACCTCATATTTATGCTTGTCCACAGGCTGTGTGAGCAGTCGGAAGTTGATGAATGCTCTCACCTCGCGGTTGCCGTAGGGTGCTGCCTTTATGTTCGAGGCAGTAATGCGTGTCGAGTCGTCGAGCTGCATGAAGAAGGCAGATCCGTTGGCGGTAGGCTTCACTGTTACGAGAGCGTTGGGGCGATTGAGTGGGAACAGTGGAAAATCGTCGTTGTCGTTGTCACATGACTGCATTATTGTGCTTGCGGCAAATGTCATTGTCGCAACCATCAGCATATACATTGCCTTTCGTAGGCTGTTTATGTTAAATACTTTTCTTGTCATGGTTAAAATTGTTTATTAATCTTTAGTTGGGGCAAAGTTACAATATAATATTTGAAAAAGCAAGAAAGATTGGTAGGATTTAAACAAGTGGCATGAATAATCTTTAGCGCAAACTTTCGCTTAAATGTTTTGCCGTTTTGCATAATTCCACTAACTTTGTAAAAGATATACGCAATTATCATGCAATATATCACAATGCACAGCATATTTAGAAGAAAACCAAAAGAAAACAGATTATGAAAAGGTCAAGACTCATATCAATAGCCGTGGCGTTGCTCTTGCCATTGGCAGCAATAGCCGACTCCTACACGTCGCTTTGGAAGCAATACGACGTGGCAGTAAGGAAGGATCATCCGCAGACTGTGCTGAGGCTTCTCTCGCAGATAGCCGACAAGGCCCAGCGTGAGCGTGCCTATGGCCAGTTGCTCAAGGCTCAGGTCAAGTCGGCTGACTATCAGTGTGAACTGTCTGCCGACTCGCTCCAGCCTGTTGTAGAACGCATGAAGCTGATGGAGCAGCAAGCCGTGAATAGTGGCGACAATGTGCTTGCCGCCATCTATCAGTCGGTGCTTGGCTCTGTCTACACCAACAACTCCTTTGCCCTTGATGATGCCAAGGCAACAGGCAAACAGTACTTTAAGAAGTCGATGTCCCATCCCGACGCTCTCGCCAAGGCCTACGCCACAGGCTATGAGCCGTTTGTTGTGGATGGTGTCGACTCGAAGTATTATTACGACGACATGCTCCACATCATAGCCATGCGTGCCAAGGACTATCGCACCATGCACGACTACTATGCCTCTCATGGCAAGCGCGAGGGTGCCTTGCTCACGGCTCTTGAACTTGTGAAGAAGTCGCGCAAGGTTGGCGACGAGGGCAGAGTGAAGAAGTCTAAGTATATCATGTCGCTCGATTCGCTTGTGCGTGAGTATGGCGACCTCCTGCCTTGTGGCGAGGTTGCCATTGAGCGTTATGCCTATATGAGCAATGCCGACGATGTGACAGCCGAGGAGAAGATGAGCTACATCAACTATGCCCTTATGAAGTGGGGAGCCTGGGAGCGCATGAACATCCTGCGTAATGCCCAGCGCAAGCTCACCTTACCTTCGTTCCACGCCTCGCTTGGTGGCGAGATAGCCTTGCCTGGTGTTACGCGCAAGGTGACGGTGATGTCGCTCAATAATATTGGCGAGATACGTCTTACTGCCACACGCCTCGACATCGACGGAACCACAACACTCAATCCACAGATTGATAAGGACTACGCACGTCTGCGCCGCTATATAGTTGCAGGCGAACAACCCATCACCGACATGCGCCGCTATGTTGGAATGCCAGCCTACAAGACCATTAGCGACACGCTCGAAATGAAGGGCTTGCGCTCTGGAGTTTATCTTGTTGAGCTTTCCACCGACAATGTTGCTGTGCCTGTAGAGCGTCGTCTGCTTCGCGTTTGCAACATCTATCCTGTGGTTGAGGCTTTGCCTGGCAAGTGTTTCCGCATTGCCGTGCTCGATGCTACTCATGGCACTGCAGTCAAGGGAGCCAAGGTCGATGTGGTGATGGCTATCGACAAGGCTGGCAACGAAGTTGTTAAGACGTTCACCACCGACGCCAATGGCGAGGCCTACGTCTACTATAAGTCTCACGAGCCAAGGTCGTATCGTGTCTACACCGACACGGAGCGGGCTTTCCCTATGACCAACTCAATGTCAAGCAGTTTCTATTACTATAGCAACAAGACTGCCGACAAGTGTACAACCATCTACACCGACCGTCGTGTCTATCGCCCCGGACAGACTGTCCATGCAGCTGCCATTGCCTATATATATAATAATAAGGTGTATGAGGGTAAGCCGTTGGCTAATGAGCCTATGACTCTCACCCTTCGCGACGCCAACCACAAGGATGTGGCAAGCCAAAAGATCACCACCGACGAGTGGGGCATGGCTTCAGCCGACTTTGTATTGCCTTCGAGTGGTCTTACTGGCACATTTACTCTCCGAAGCGATGTTGGCAGCAATGCCTACTACGACTTCTCGGTGGAGGAATACAAGCGACCCACATTCAAGGTGGAGTTTGATAAATACACAGCCAAATACGTGGCGGGCGACACTGTGCGCCTAAAAGCTTCGGCAAAGAGCTTTGCAGGAGTTCCAGTGCAGAGTGCTAAGGTGGCGGTAAAGGTGGTGCGCCGTCCGGCAATGTTCTGGCGTTATTCGGGAGCTGACAGCAAGCAAGAGACTGTACTCACCGACACCGTGCGCACTTCTGCCGACGGAACATTCCTTGTGCCAGTGCCTATGGTCATGCCCGATACCTACGACGAGCATCCCAGCCGCTATTATTCATTCGACGTGACTGTTGATGTCACCGATGTGTCTGGCGAGACACGCAATGCCGAAACATCGCTTCCGCTGAGCGACCACCCCACTATGTTCACATGCGACCTGCCAGAGAAGTCGCTGCGTGACAGTCTGCGCACGGTCACCTTCGCCTATTGCAACAATGCCGGCGAGCCTATCGACGGCGATGTGACCTACTATATCGACAACCGCCGCTACACATGCAAGGCCAATAAGCCCAACAAGATTGACGTTGAGGCTCTCGTCTCGGCTCGTCATAAGCTTATGGCCATTTGCGGCAACGACACATTGCGCACAGCCTTCACCACATTCACCTTTCAGGACAGCAAGTCGCCTGTCGAGACCCACGACTGGTTCTATCAGTCGGCCGAACGATTCCCTGTTGGTGGAGGTCCGGTGTTCATTCAGGTAGGTTCAAGCGACTCCATTCAGCACATTGTCTACACCCTCATCTCTGGCGACAAGATAGTAGAGGAGGGCAGAGCCGACCTTAAGAACGAGCTTCGCACACGTGCCTTGATTTATAAGCCTGAGTGGGGCGACGGCGTCACTCTGTCTGTGGCATGGGTCAAGAACGGACATTGCTACAACCACACAGCACGCATCGAGCGACCCCTGCCCGACACCCAGCTCAACCTTAAGTGGACAACATTCCGCGACCGACTCGTTCCCGGACAGCGCGAGACATGGACTCTCAACATAACACGTCCCGACGGCACTCCTGCCCGTGCACAACTGCTCGCAACACTCTACGACAAGTCGCTCGACGAGATTCGTAAGCACAACCTTCAGTTCTCGCTGCCTATCCGTGTCAATGTGCCTTGGCTTAAGTGGAATGGTGTCTACAACAGCAATATCTTCGCTTATAGCGAGATGTCCATGCGCTTCCTCGACGAGCGCCAACTCGACTTCAGCAATTTCACCTATGCTTCGTTCACGGAACTTGCAGGCGATGTGCTCATGGCGTACCATCGTCCGGTAATGAAGAGTGGCTCATTCCCTGGCAAAATGAGGAAAAGTGGCAGTAGCCGCAAAATGATGTTGGCTAATGCCAAGCGTGATATGGGTGCCGACGCCGTGGCTATGGACAAGGCTGAGAAGTGTGAGGCTGCCGAAGGTGTTGCTGCTGAGGAGAGTATGGTAGGTTCTGCCGAAAGCTCAAAGCCAGCATCTTCAGCACAGATACGCGAGAATCTCAACGAGACGGCTTTCTTCTTCCCCGGAATTCTCACCGACGACAAGGGCAACGTGTCTATGCGTTTCACCCTGCCCGAAAGCGTCACTACATGGCAGTTCTACGGACTTGCACACGACAAGGTACTCAACAATGGCACTATATCGGCTACTTCTGTGGCTAAGAAGACGGTTATGATTCAGCCCAATGTTCCGCGATTTGTGCGCTCTGCCGACCGTGGTGTGCTCTCGGCACGTATTGCCAACACATCCGAAAAGACTGTCAATGGCACGGCACGCCTCTCGCTTGTCAATCCCGAGACGGGCAAGGAGGTCTATCGCAAGGACCAAAAGTTCACGGTGAAGGCTGGCGAGACTGTGGCTGCCTGTTTCGACTTCGACATGACGAAGATACATAATGACGGTCTGCTCATCTGCCGTGTCACGGCTTCGGGTCATGGCTTCAGCGATGGCGAGCAGCACTACCTGCCAGTATTGCCCAACGAGGAGCGAGTGACCAACACTTATGCTTTCTCGCAGAACGAGCCTGGCTCTCTCAACATCAATCTTGAGCAACTCTTCCCCGTGAAGAGCAAGAACAACAAACTCACGGTGGAGTACACCAACTCGCCCGCTTGGCTCATGGTTCAGGCTCTGCCCGCTATGGCTGAACCCGACGGCGACAACGCCATTGCTCTTGCCACAGCCTATTATGCCAACAGCATAGGCCGACATATCATGAATTCGTCGCCTGCGATAAAGCCTACTGTAGAGTTGTGGCAGAAGGAGAAAGAGCTGTCTGCCGATGCCACTTCGCTGCAAAGCGCGTTGCAGAAGAATCAGGAGCTTAAGCAGATGGTGCTTGAGGAGACTCCCTGGCTCATGGATGCCGACAAGGAGGAGGACCAGAAGCTCAAGCTCATAAACTACTTCAACGAGTCGCAACTCGACTATCGCCTTGCCGACAATCTCTCACGCCTTGCCAATTTGCAGCGCGAGGACGGAGGCTTTGCATGGTGGAAGGGCATGGAGGGTTCGCCTTACATGACCATGTCGGTGCTCCAGACTCTTGTGCGACTCAACAAGATGATAGGCTCTCAGGAGGCTACTGAGGCTATCATCGGCTCTGCCTTCGGATTTATGGACAAGTATATAGCCCATGAGGTGAGCAATATGAAGAAGCTTGAGCGCGAGGGCAAGGCCAAGAACCTGCGTCCCAGCGAGCTTGCCGTGCAGTATCTTTATGCCTCTACGCTTGCCGAGCGCGACATGAAGGAGTCTGTTCATGACAACATCAATTTCCTCGTCTCGCGTCTTGCCAAGCGCGACACCGAGTTCACTATCTATGGCAAGGCTGTTTCGGCTGTGGTGCTTGCCCTAAACGACCATGACAAGGAGGCTGCCGACTTGCTCGAAAGCATACGCCAATACACAGTATACAAGGAGGAGATGGGTCGCTACTTCGACACACGCAAGGCGCAATATTCATGGTTCGACTATCGCATACCGACGCAGGTGGCTGCCATTGAGGCTCTTAAGACTCTGCAACCACACGACACACAGACTATAGCCGAGATGCAGCGCTGGCTGCTGCAGTCGAAACGCACTCAGGCTTGGGACACTCCGCTCAATTCTGTCAATGCTGTCTATGCATTCCTTGATGGCAATGCCGATGCTTTGACCGAGAATGCCGAGCGTCCAACCGTGCTTAAGCTTAACGGTCAGAAGCTGTCCATGCCTAAGGCTACGGCTGGACTGGGCTACGTCAAGACGTCGAAGACCGGCGACAACTTCAAGAGTCTTACGGCCGAGAAGTCGTCTACAGGCATTTCATGGGGAGCTGTCTACGCACAGTTCATGCAGCCCACGGTGGATGTGGCTGATGCCTCTATGGGCATGACTGTGGTGCGCCAGGTGCTTAAGGACGGCAAGAAGCTCTCTTCCGACGATGTGCAGATGCAAGTAGGCGACCGCATAACAGTGCGCCTCACCATAACAGCCGACCGCGATTACGACTTCGTGCAGCTTTCCGACCGTCGTGCCGCCTGCCTTGAGCCGGTGGAGCAACTATCCGGCTACGGCTATGGCTATTACTGCCAGCCCAAGGACAACGCCACAAACTATTTCTTCGACCGTCTTGCCAAGGGCAAGCACGTGGTGGAGACTACGTATTATGTCGACCGTGCAGGACAATACGCCTCGGGCACATGTGCTGTGGCTTGTGCCTATGCGCCTGAGTTTATGGCTCGCACAAAGGCGGTGGTGTTCAACGTGAAATAAAAAGGGAAAAATATAAATTGCGAAATATGAAAAAGTTAATTATATCGGTTTCCATTCTTCTCTTGTCGTCTCTCGGGGCAATGGCTCAGAAGATGGAGGCTGTCAGCAAGATTGTCGACTGCGGACAGTCGGTCTACAAGTCGCCTGCTACGGCAGAGTTTGAAATCAAGAACAAGGGCAATCATGCCACACGCATTGTCGATGTGCGAATGAGTTGCGGTTGCACCGATGTGGAGTTTCCGCGCGAGGAGATTCCTGCCGGAAGCAAGTTCACAGTACGTGTCACCTACGATGCCAAGACCATGGGTCGCTACGACAAGCTCGTAGCTCTCTACACCGAGGGCAATGAGAAGCCTGTTGTGCTTCGTATGCGAGGTCAGGTGGTGAGGGAGATTGTCGACTTTGGCGGCAAGTACGACTTCTTGCTTGGCAATGTGCAGAGCGACTGCAACGACATTGAGTTCGACGATGTGAACCGTGGCGAGCGTCCTCAGAAGAAGATTCACATCCTCAACACCACAGGCGAGAACATTCAGCCCGTCGTGATGCACCTGCCCGACTATCTCACGGCTGAGGTGTCGCCCTCGAAGATTGCTCCCGGACATAGTGGAGTGGTGACTATCACTCTCGACTCCAAACAGCTTAAGGACATGGGACTTACTCAGACCAGCGTCTTCCTTGGTACCTTCCCCGGCGACCGTGTGAGCCGCGAGAAGGAACTCAGCGTGTCGGCTGTACTGCTGCCTAAGTTCGACAACCTTACTGCCTCGCAGCTTGCCAACGCTCCACGTATGCACCTCTCTGCCACTGAGCTTAACCTTGGAGCATTCAAAGGCAAGAAGAAGCTTAAGGGCGAGATTATCATCCGCAACGATGGCAACTCTGTGCTCAACATCAAGAATCTTCAGATGTTCACCGTGGGCCTGCAGGTGTCGCTCAACAAGCAGAAGATTAAGCCTGGCGAGTCGGCCAAGCTCAAGATTACGGCTGAGGAGCGTCAGCTTAAGAACGCACGCTCTAAACCACGTGTGCTCATGATTACCAACGACCCTAACTTGCCGAAGGTCACTATTAAGATTATCACAGAATAAATTTTTTGTTTACAGAACATTCTCATAATGAACAACAATCTATCAATAGAAATCGACGAGGGCAGTGGCTTCTGCTTCGGTGTCACCACTGCCATCAAGAAGGCTGAGGAGGAGCTTGCCAAGGGCACGCGCCTCTATTGTCTTGGCGACATTGTGCACAATGGTATGGAGGTGGAGCGTCTGCACGAGCAGGGGCTCATCACCATCAACCATGAGGACATGCGCTCGCTGCATGGTGTCAAGGTGTTGCTGCGTGCTCATGGCGAACCGCCTGAGACTTATGCTCTTGCCAAAAAGAACGACATCGAGATAATCGATGCTACATGTCCGGTGGTGCTTGCCTTGCAACGCCGCATAAAGTTGCAGTACGACCTTAATCCCAAGGCTCAGATTGTCATCTTCGGCAAGCGTGGTCATGCCGAGGTGCTTGGACTGGTGGGCCAAACCGAGAGCCATGCCATTGTAGTGGAGAAGGTGGAGGATGTGAAGCGTCTCGACTTCAGCCGCGACATATATCTCTATTCGCAGACCACGAAGTCGCTCGATGGTTTCCATCAGATTATCGACTACATACAGGCCCACATGCAGCAAGGGGCCACGTTCAAGAGTTTCGACACTATCTGCCGTCAAGTAGCCAACCGTATGCCCAACATTGCTGCCTTTGCCTCCAAGCACGACCTCGTGCTCTTTGTCTCAGGCAGAAAGTCGAGCAACGGCAAGGTGCTGTTCAAGGAATGCCACAGCGTCAATCCGCGCAGCTATCAGATAGAGAAGCCTGAGGAAATAGAAATGGAGTGGTTCACCGCTGACGTCCACACCGTGGGAATATGCGGAGCCACAAGCACTCCGAAATGGCTTATGGAACAGTGTAAGGCAAGAATCGAGCGACATTGCTAAAAACAAAATGAGGTCGAGCTATTACTGCTCGACCTCATTCGTATCCTTTTATCAATTGTTATTATCATCCATTAAGTCCTCGCCCAAGTGGGTAGTCTGCTCTCTTTCCATTCTCTCCACCACCTCACGCGGTTTTGTTGCGTAGGTAATCATGCGTATGGAGTCGTTGTAGCTTACATATTTCCACAACCAGTTGAGCAGCACCATCATCTTGTTCTTCACACCGAGTATAGAGCGCAGGTGAACAATGAGCCACAAAATCCATGCGAAGAAGCCCTGGCTACGGAACTTGCCAATCTCCACCACAGCCTTGTTGCGGCCTATGGTTGCCATAGAGCCGAGATTGTTGTATTTGAAGGCTGTGAGGCTGTTGTCGCCCTCTCCCTCGTTAATCTTCTTGAGGTTCTTTGCAAGGTTCTTAGCCTGCTGTATAGCCACCTGAGCCACCTGCGGATGTCCGTTGGGGTAAGCCTCGTCGGTAGTCTGGAGACACTGGTCGCCAATGACAAACACATCGTTCAGCCCAGGTACACGGTTGAACTGGTCTACCTTAAAGCGGAAACCACGTCCTAAGTGGCTGTCGTCAATACCAGGTATGGCGTTGGCTCTAATGCCCGATACCCAGAGGAATGTGCGTGTAGGAATCTCCGAGCCGTCTTTCATTATTACCTTATGGTCGCGGTAGTCGGTCACCATCTTGCCAAACTGAATGTCCACACCCATGCTCTTGAGGAAGTCGTAGGCTTTCTTTGATGAGTCCTGCGACATACCTGCCAGCAGACGGTCGCCTGCCTCAATAAGATAAATGTGCATCAACGACGAGTCCATGTCGGGATAGTCGTAGGGGATGACGTAGTGTTTCATCTCCGACAATGCTCCTGCAATCTCCACACCAGTGGCACCGCCACCCACGATAACAACATTGAGCAGTTCCTGTCGCTCTTCCTCAGTGGCGCATGTCAATGCACGCTCCAAGTTAGAGAGCAAGGCGTTGCGCAATCCCATTGCCTCGGGCACAGTCTTCATAGGTATGGCCCAGTCCTCAATGTTCTTGTTGCCAAAGAAGTTGGTTGTGGCTCCTGCAGCCAGCACAAGGTAGTCGTAGTCTATCTTTCCGATGGAAGTCTGAAGAATCTTTTTGTCGGTGTCCACCATACGTGCCTCTGCCATGCGGAAGTAGAAATCCTTGCGCTTGCGGAATATCTGACGGAAGGGGAATGAAATGCTGCTCGGGTCGATACCTGCCGACGCTATCTGATAGATAAGCGGTGGAAACTGGTGGAAGTTGTTCTTGTCGATAAGCACTACCTGCATGCCCTTACCGTAGAGGTCTTCTGCAAGGCGCAGTCCGCCAAGTCCGCCACCCACGATTACTACTCTTTTCTTCTGATTTCTCTGGATATTGATGCTCATAATATAAAAAGGTTTATTTAGTTACTCTTTCCGACGGCTAAGTTAGCCATTATCGAGCAGACTATATTATTTTGTTGCGTGTTTATTTGTGCAAACGATTGCGGCAACGTTCCCAATATTCGCAAACGTTTGCAACGTATGTTACAGTGTTATCCTGATTACGCTGCAAAGTTACTGCTTTTTCTTGAAATATCTGTTACTCAATAGTGCTGTCATTGATTTTCATGTTCTATATCAAGGGATATTTTGCTTTCACCTCGCAGCAAGGCGCAATGCCGCAAGGTTTAGGCCTATTGCGCGCTTGTCTTTATAGTATATGCAGGTTCGTTCAGCCAAGGCTGGACGGTTATTTATCTCGTATTAAAAGGCAAACTAATACGGCTTACTCTATCGTTCAGCCTTGGCTGGACGATAGGGAAGCTTAATATGCCTGTGCCAGCGTCGCTGAATAATATGCTGTAAAACGAAAAAAAGTAGAGAGCCTACCACGCAAACCCTCATTTTGCGAGTTGGCGTAGTAGGTTCATGAAAGTCTACATTACTGTAAGAAATCGTCGTTGCTTACCTTTACACCAAGTGGTCCATAGTCGCCAAGAGCTTTGTGAGCAAGTTGCTTGTCGGGGTCGGTCACATGGTCAATAGGTTCGCCAGTCTTATCCTTGTAAGCTGTAGGTGTCATGGTTGCGATGGAGTGTTCCCAGTCCTTGTCGGGAAGAATGTTTCTGTACATGACAGCCACAACCTCTCCGATAGGATTGCCGTCTATGTTCTTTTTCTCACTGTCCCAAACGAAGAGATTGACATATTCTCCGTTGGCATTCATTTCGTCCACCTTGCTCTGTATGGCTGCTAGCTTAGGATTCTTTTTCAAGCAAATCACAAATGTCGCTTTCTTGCCATCGGCATAGCGGGCCTTCGCATCATATATAGACATATATGAGCGTGTGTCGCTTGCTGAGCCAATGCAGATAGACCAATAACGTGTCACAGCGTCTCTGTATTCCTCCGGCTTAGTGGGCACTGTGGCTGGTATGAAGGAGAATGTGAGCACAGAGTCCTTGCGCAAGTGCGTTCTTCCATAAAGGTATGCCGTGAAACGGTTTGGATAGTACATGCTAACAGGAGCAAGGAAGAATGGCATCTCCTTGTTTTCGTCGGATTTCTGTGTAAACACCTTAGATGTCACCTTAGCGATATTTGATGCAACGTGTTCTGGCACAGAGGTCTCATGCAAATCCATGTCGAGTGCGGTGATGGCTGGTAGTTCCACTCCTGCGTATTCGTCTTTTTGGCTTCCATCAGCAGTAGTGCCCAGGTAATGTCTGAGAGCAATGGCTACTTTGTTCACACCTTTTGCTACTTTCACCACATTCTCTGGACCAAGTTTGTCTATTACGCTTTGTGGTGTTCCATTTGGCACCACATAGATGGTGAAATAGTTCTTTCCCGAAGTGGTCTGGACGAAGGGGTTTGTGCTTCCTTTATCTGCCGTGATGTCTTGGTCGCTAATGCCTGAGAAAACGTCTCCTGTCTCATCATTGTATAGTGATACGCTGAAATATCTGCAATGAGGGAATTCTCCTTTCAGACATAGAATCTTGTCACTATTTTCGTCTGCACGATAGGTGTATTCCCAATAATTGCAATATAAGTCTGGGTATGCTCCGAGAACTTCACCATCGCCTTTCAGGGTTGCGCTCCATTGCTCTTTAGGTAACGGTTTGGGAATCTTTGTGCCGTCGTCATCGGAACATGCGACGAATGTCATTGCCATGATACAACTTAGCAATGAGGTCATGATAATTTGCTTGATTTTCATTTTTCTTACTTTTTATGTTAATATACTTTTGTTCTTACACTGTTTTACTTGATCTGCACTCTGAACGGTCCAGACACCGAGTTATAGAGTAAGTCACCATTGTCAAAGAACTGTATGATGGCATATGCTCCATTGGCTCGATTGTCTTTGCCCAGGATTGTGCGGTGGCGTGTGGTGCCGGTGTGCCAGTCGAGTCCGGTTACTTCCCATCCTGTGGCATCGTTCCAACCACTTACGAATACCATTTCTGACGATGTGCTTACAGCAGGAATCATACTTGGTGAACTGACGTCAGCACGTGTCCACTTAGCCTCCCACTTGTTCTCTTTCGTGTTCCAGCTCACGCATTCAGCACCTTTTGGAGTTTCTACGACAGGACCGATGGCAAGCACGCCTATAATCTTGTCGTTTATCTTTTCCGTTGTCTGGCTGATGTTGTTCACCACAAATGCATCGTATCCTGCGGCTACTACGGATTGCTCCGACTGTACCCATTCGGTAGAGGTTGGTAATCCGCACGTTATGTCGAATGTTCCAGCCAAACGCTTGTTTTTGGAGTCTACAGGCTTGGCATCGGCAGGTATGGCGTCACGCCAGAAAGCTACGAGTTTCATTCTCTTCGATCCGTCTGTTATCACCACGAGTTTGTCCTCGTCGTTGCCAAATCCCATTAGTGTAGGGGTTGATCCTGTGCCATATCCGAGTTTGATACATGGTGGCATTGGACCTCCGTCATACTCGGCTTTCCATGCTCCATCGCTCTCGCTGTCAGAGAATTTTCCATTCTTGCATATCAGCTTTTGCATGAGTCCCTTGCCGTTGGCCTCCCTGGCGTTACTTGCCACATATACCCCGCTGTTCTCATCCACAGCTATTGAGTTCGTCAATATCTGGGTGCTTGGCAGTGGATAGGTATCTTCTACCGTGGTCAACTCACGGTTGAGTACAACGAGAGCATTCTGTGCCGCCACGAGCAAATGTCCATCGTATGTCA
>ULYE01001609.1_pt1 | contig 34805 bp, 19 predicted proteins | sample 1961921 | NCBI WGS metagenome assembly ULYE01 (sample SAMEA4835856, study PRJEB28245) | human gut metagenome | biome: gut microbiome; material: fecal sample | place: Denmark | collected 2008 | reverse complement strand
CGTCGTTCTCCTCTACGTCGCACTTGCCTACAACGATCTTGCCATCGTACTCCTCTGCGAGCTTAGACACGATAGGAGCAATCATGCGGCAAGGACCACACCATGTAGCCCAAAGGTCAACTACCAATGGCAATGAACCATTCTTGTACTCCTCAATGTTCTCAGTTGTGATTTTTACTTCCATTTTTCTTGATTTTTTATTGGGTTTGTTAATGAATAATTAATATCAAAGTTTGTGCCAAAATATATGGCAGTCATCAGTTGATGGCATAGCGCACGCTGTTCTCTTCGCCAGCCATAGCGTTCATCTCGTCGAGGAAGCTGAGCAGCTTCTTGTTGACGTCCACTGTCACGTTGCGGCTGAACATCTCTATATTAGTGTTGTGCTCGGTGTCGTGGATATTGAAGTAGAGAGGCACGTGACCCTGACAGCTGCGAAGCATTGTCTCGAGGTCGGTCATGGCTGCTTCCTTGAACATGGTGGAGTCGATGTAGATGGTGAACTTGTCTATCGACTTGTCCTTGACATCGGTGAGGAACTCTATCTTCTTTATCACCAGGTCGTAGGCATCGGGATTGTTGCGGAATCGCTGCTGACAGCGGGCCGTGATGTAGACGGGATATTCCTCCTGAAGCATGCTTTGCCATTTTGTCCACTCCTCGCCGAAGAGAGCAAGCTCGCCAGAACCGTCGAAGTCCTCTATTGTCACTATGCCGAAAGGTTTGTTGGTCTTGGTGAAGCGTGCAGATACTGCCGTGACGATGCCACCGAACGACAATTCCTCAAACTTGGCCAATTCCTTCTTGTCCATCTCTCTGCCCACTTGCGAGCACTTAAGGTTGCACATATGGTTGAGCACCACAGCATAGTCGTCGAGAGGATGAGCCGAGAGATAGATGCCTACAAGGTCGCGCTCTTTCTTAAGCAATTCCATTGTGCTCCACGGTTCTGTCTCGGGAACGGGTGGGGTAGTTATCTCCACTCCTCCCATATCGCCGAACAAGGAGTTCTGCATTGACGACTGCTCGGTCTGGTAGACCTGGCCATAGCGAAGGAGAGTCTCGATGAAGGTGTCGCCCTTGGCATTTGTGCCGAAGTAGCATTCGCGTTTGATACCAAACGAGTCGAGGCCTCCGCTCAGAGCCAACGACTCGAAAGCCTTGCGGTTGACGGCAGAGAGGTTGACACGCTGCACGAAGTCGAAGATGTCCTTATAGGGTCCGTTCTTCTCGCGCTCGGCAATGATGTTGATGGCAGCCGCGTCGCCCATACCCTTGATGGCAGACAGACCGAAGCGCACCTCACCCTTCTTGTTGGCAGAGAATTTGCGCTGACTCTCGTTTACATCTGGACCCAAGCAGGGAATTCCCATGTTCTGACACTCAGACATAAGCTTGGTTATCTTGCCTATATCGTTGATGCATCGGCTCATGTTGCCCGCCATGAACTCGGCAGGGTAGTGGGCCTTGAGATAGGCTGTCTGATAAGCCACCCATGAGTAGCATGTGGCGTGAGACTTGTTGAAGGCGTAGGAGGCGAACTTCTCCCAGTCGGCCCATATCTTCTCAAGCACCTTGGGGTCGTGGCCGTTCTTCTTGCCACCCTCGATAAACTTAGGCTTCATGGCATCGACAATGGCCTTCTTCTTCTTACCCATAGCCTTACGCAAGGCATCTGACTCGCCACGGGTGAAATTGGCAAGCTGTCGGGAGAGAAGCATCACCTGCTCCTGGTAGACGGTAATGCCGTAGGTGTCCTTAAGGTACTTCTCCATGCAGGGAATGTCGTACTTAATCTCCTCCTTGCCGTTCTTACGGGCGATGAACGAGGGAATGTAGTCCATAGGTCCCGGACGATAGAGGGCATTCATGGCGATGAGGTCCTCGAAGACGGTGGGGCGTAGCTCGCGCAGATACTTCTGCATGCCAGCCGACTCAAACTGGAAGGTGCCGATGGTGCGGCCCTCCTGATAGAGTTTGTATGTAAGCTCGTCGTCGATAGGTATGGTGTCGAGGTTGATGATGATGCCTTTGGTAAGGCGTATGTTCTCCACCGTCTCCTTCATAATCGAGAGGGTGGAGAGTCCAAGGAAGTCCATCTTGATGAGGCCCGTCTCCTCGATGACGTGTCCGTCGTATTGTGTGGCAAGAAGCTTATGTCCGGGGTCGCTTTTGTCCTCGGCTGTAGACACAGGCACCCAGTCGGAGATGGCGTCGCGACAGATGATAGTGCCGCAAGCATGAATGCCAGTGCCACGCACTGTGCCTTCGAGCATCTTGGCGTATTTTATGGTGTTGGCAAGCAGAGGGTTGGCACTTGCCTCGGCGTCGCGAAGCTCGGGCACGCACTTGATGGCGTTGGGCAGGTTCATCTTTAGTCCGTCGGGCAGCTTGTCGGGTATAGCCTTGCACAGTCGATTGGACACATCAAGCGGCAGCTTCTCCACACGAGCCACGTCCTTAATGGAGTTCTTGGTGGCCATAGTGCCGTAGGTGATGATGTGAGCCACCTTGTCGTGGCCGTATTTATCCTCCACCCATTCCAACACCTTGCCGCGTCCGTCGTCGTCGAAGTCGGTATCGATATCAGGAAGAGATATACGGTCGGGGTTGAGGAAGCGTTCGAACAGCAAGTCGTACTTGATAGGGTCGATCTTGGTGATGCCAAGACAATAGGCCACCACCGAGCCTGCAGCAGAGCCACGACCCGGACCAACCATAACGCCAAGCTCCTTGCGGGCAGAGTTGATAAAGTCCTGCACTATGAGGAAGTAGCCAGGAAAACCCATGGTCTTCATAATGTGAAGCTCGAACTTCACGCGCTCGTGCACCTCCTCAGACAGTGGGTCGCCATAGAGTTCCTTGGCTCCGTCGTAGGCAAGCTTGGCAAGATAGTCGGCCTCAAACTTGATGCGGTAGAGTTTGTCGATGCCTCCAAGTTTTTTGATTTTATTCTCTGCCTCCTCGTGCGACATAATCTCGTTGCCATTTTCGTCGGTTGTGAACTCGCGGAAGAGTTCTTCGGGAGATATGCGTTTGCGGGTGTCCTCCTCGGTGCCGAACTCTGCCGGGATGGGGAAGAAAGGCATGATGGGCGAATGGTCGATGGAATAGAACTCCACCTTATTTAATATCTCAAGGGTGTTGCTGAGAGCCTCGGGCACGTCGGAGAAGATGTCGTTCATCTCCTCGCGGGTCTTAAACCACTCCTGCTTGGAGTAGAGCATACGGTTGGGGTCGTCGAGGTCCTTGCCAGTGGCAAGGCAGAGCAGATGGTCGTGGGCTTCGGCATTGTCCTGGTCGACAAAGTGGCAGTCGTTGGTGCATACAAGCTTCACGCCATATTCCTTGGCAAGCTTGATAAGCTCCTTGTTGGCACGCTGCTGGAGGGGGAAAGTCTCGCGGTTGGCACGCTGGCGAGGGTCTTTCACCTCGTGGCGTTGAAGCTCCAGATAGTAGTCGTCGCCAAACACACGCTTGTACCACTCCAATGCCTCGCGCGCTCCCTCGATGTTGCCCTTGAGGATCTTGGCAGGCACCTCGCCTGCGATACATGCCGAGCATACAATAAGGTCCTCGTGATATTTCTCAAGGTCCTCGCGGTCGGTACGTGGTCGCATGTAGTAGCCGTCGACCCAGGCGCGGGATACGAGCTTGATGAGATTCTTGTAGCCGTTGTAGTTCTTCGCAAGCACAATGAGGTGGTAGCCGCCCATATCGCCTTTCTCCTTAACGCGGTCGCACTTGCGGCGGTGGGCAACATACATCTCGCAGCCGAAGATGGGCTTGAAGGGTTCCTTGCCCTCAGCCTTCAGCTTCCCGTTGATTTTGTTGCAGTAGTTGTACAGCTCCTTCACACCGAACATGTTGCCGTGGTCGGTGATGGCCATTCCCTTCATGCCGTTGGCTACAGCCTTGTCGACAATCTTCTGCACGGGCGACTGTCCGTCGAGGATGGAATAATATGTATGTACGTGTAGATGTATGAAATCTTCCATTGATGCGAAAAACTGGTTTTTTGGTTTTGAACTACAAAGATACAGAAAGTTATTGAAATACATTGCAATTTATAAACTGCTAACTATAATATTGTGCTAAGCAGTGAAGAAATATTAAAAAATTTGTCATTTCCGTAAAAAACCGTTACCTTTGCACAGATTAACTGTGTCCGCGCAATACTGTTTGTAAGCACTCTTTTGTTTGGACACGCTAACAAGCGATATTAAACAACAAACCATTACGGCCTAACCCCACTAAATCGACAATGATTAAGAGAATTAAAAAACTAAAGAAGATACGTCTGCATCGTGAAGGAACCGACACTCTTGTGTATGGCTTCATTGCCATTGCTGCCATAGCATTGCTGCTGTGGAGATTCTGCGACAACAAGGCTCCTTTCTGGTGCTTCACCGGCGTATTTGGTATTGTGTACTGTATTGTAATCAACTTTTTCCGTTGCCCAATACGCTATTTTCCACAGGAAGACACCGAGAAGATTGTGGTGGCTCCAGCCGATGGAAGGGTGGTGGTAATCGAGGAAGTTGACGAGGACACCTATTTCCATGAGCGCCGCATCATGGTGAGCATATTCATGAGTCTCTTCAATGTTCATGCCAACTGGTTCCCCGTGGACGGCAAGGTGAAGCTTGTGGCTCATCACAATGGCAACTTCCACAAGGCATGGCTGCCTAAGGCAAGCGAGGAGAACGAGCACGCCGACGTGATTATCACCACACCTGAGGGCACCGACATCCTCTGCCGACAGATAGCTGGTGCTGTGGCACGACGCATCGTCACCTATGCCAAGGAGGGCGAGGAATGCTACATCGACGAGCATCTTGGATTTATCAAGTTCGGATCGCGTGTAGACGTGTATCTGCCTCTTGGAACAGAGATTTGCGTGAAGATGGGTCAGGCGACAACAGGCGACCAGACCGTTATCGCAAAACTTAAGTAAAGGGCAGGAGCATGAAGCATGGAAATGTTTTTTTGACGAATTTCTTAATTTAATTGCTAATTGAGAACCGAGAATTGAGAATTATGATTACCTTTGTATAGGATACTTGAGTTGTCCGTACAAATACTGCCGCCATAGGCGAAATCATAAATCTCTATTCGCGGTTCTTTTTTTATACATAAACCAAGCGACGGGCGTGGATAGAAATATATACGCATGTCGCAAAACCGTAAAAAACAGAAAACTATGTCAAACGTAATCACTCGTAGCATACCCAACACCCTGACCTGCGGCAACCTCATCTCGGGATGTATTGCCACAATGTTCGCATTCTGTGCCGATGCAAAGATGGCTCTTTTGTGGATTATCATAGGTGCCGCATTCGACTTCTTCGATGGAATGAGTGCGCGAATATTAGGCGTCAGTTCGCCGATAGGCAAGGAGCTCGACTCGCTTGCCGACGATGTGACGTTTGGTGTTGCGCCTGCAACGATTGTGTTCTCGCAGTTGTCGGTGATGGAATATCCCTCGGTGCTTGCGCCCGTGGCCGACTATGTGCCATTCTTTGCTTTCGTGATGGCAGCCTTCTCGGCTTTGCGCCTTGCCAAGTTCAATCTCGACACGCGCCAGACAACATCGTTCATCGGACTGCCTACTCCTGCCAACGCTCTGTTCTGGGGCTCGCTGCTTGTGTCGCAGAGCAACTTCATGGAGTCGTCGCCTATGATGGTGTTTGCCATATTGGCTATGGTGTGCGTAAGCTCATGGCTTATGGTATCGGAGATACCGATGTTTGCGCTTAAGTTCAAACAGTGGGGATGGAAGGGCAACGAGTTGCGCTATTCGTTCATTGTGTTCTCGGTGGCCATGATGGTGTGGCTTGGATTGCTCGAAAGCTTTTGGGTGATTATAGCTTGGTATTTCATCATCTCCGTATTCGACGATTTGATGCTCAAGAGCAAAAAGAAATAATTGTGGCATGGTGTTTGTCATATACACATAGCTAACAATTATATTCACTAATTAGAAAACTCAAAGCAAAAGTGTTATGGCTATATTCGGACTTTTCCTGAAATCAATATTCCTTGTCGCCATCATGGTGGCAGTGTTTATCATAGGTGTTGTCATCTATCTCTATCTGCGTGTCAGACGAGTGGCACGCACATTCACTTCGGCAAGGCAGGGGACATCTGGTCCTCGCGCTTCGTCATCGGGTGGACGTGCTTCGTCTTCCTCAAGTGGTTCTGGGGCATCTTCAAGGCGTTCGTCAGCCTCTTCTGCTTCGTCAAGTGGCAGTGGCTCGTTCGTAAACGAGGAACTTTACGACCAGCGTACAGACAGCGAGATAAACAGAAAGATATTCTCAAAGGACGAGGGAGAATATGTGGAATTTGAGGAAGTGAAGTAAATCTCAGTAGAATTAGATTTTATTAGGATAAAGAAAAACAATTAAGGCGTACAACCAAAATCTTAGGGTTTGGGTTGTACGCCTTATTTTTATGTATGATTATTCAGCTCCAGGAGTGAATCTCAATGTCACTACATGCTCGCCAGTAGGAGTCATGTACTGTGGTAGGCAAGAGTCGCCACCGCATGAGCGGTTGCCGATGCCACGCTGCCAGAAGTCGAAGTGAGCGAACACCTGGTCGCGCTTTGTGAGGTCGTAAGGATGCTTGCCGCCATAGAACACGTCGTAGTTGAACTGGCTGTCGTCGATGTGAGAGAGCGAGAAAGCCATCTGACCCTGAGCAGCAACATGAAGCTTCAAGCCATTGCCCGAGAGAGTGAGGTCGCGCAATCCCTGACGGTCGCCCTGAGTCTGTGGAGCACTCTGCTCCTCAAACATTCCACTTACAGTAGTGGTGTAGCGTCCGAGCAATGAGCCACGCTGACGGTCGAGATAGTTAGACCAAGGACCCTTGGCATAGTATTCCACCTGCTCCAAGCCAGGAACAAACTGCATAGAGATGCCAATGCGGCGTGTCTCAGCATTAGAGTTGTTGAAAGCTACGCGCATGTCGACAGTACCGTTAGGATAGATGGTGTAGACGATGTTGTGGGTGTCCTTGCCGTTAGAGACAGAAGTCTCCACCTCAACATTCTTGCCCACCTTGTGAGGAGCCTTGACAAGAAGTTTCTTGCCAGTGAGCGCACCTTCCTCCTTGTTGTCGTTCTCAGCCACACCACCAGTAGCACCAAGCGAGATGTTGTCGTTGGCTATACGGCGGAAACCATTGAAGTCGGGACCTGACTCAGGCATTACAATCTGCTTGCCGTCGTACTGCCATTCGGCTATAGAGCCGTCGTTTGCAAACGAGATGCAGAAGTTTTTGCCTTTGACTGTGTTGTTCTTAACCTTGAGAGAGCCCTTGGCTGCGATAGCAGGCAGAGCCACGTGAGGCTGCTGGATGAATGTAGGGTCGGACACTGGCAGGCAGCTTGCCTGCTTGTCGGCATCAAGACGGAACTGCTGCTCCACGAGAGCATAGCCGCGCTTTGCCCAAACAGCATCGTTCTTGGTGTGAAGACCGAGAGTGATGATGTATTCCTTGCCCTCCTCAGGCTGTGTTGTGTAAGGAATGTCCATGAAGCAAGACTTGCCAGGCTCACATGAAGGAATCACACATTCGCCGCGCTCAACCTCGCGTCCGTCGGCGAGAACAGTGTATGTGAGATAACCAAGGTCGGCGAGATTGGTGAAGCGATACTTGTTGCGCAATGTCAAGCGGTGGTCCTTAAGAGCCACGAAGTCGATGTTGCGGTAAACATATTTCACCTCAGTGAGTTTAGCAGTCCACTCGCGTCCCGGAGTGATGATACCGTTGCTCATGAAGTCGCCCTGGAAACCACGGTAGCCATTGTTCATCTTGGTGTAGTCGTAGCCAGAAGTGTAGTAGTGCAAGCCCGTCTTCTCGTCGATAAGCGGCTGTCCTGCCTTGATGCGGCGTGTGTCGTAGATGCCCTGGTCAACCCAGTCCCAGATGCAGCCGCCAGTGATACCGTTGCTGCCCTCGATGATGTCCCAGTATTCCTGGAGGTTGCCTACAGCCTGACCCATAGCGTGAGCATACTCACAGATGAAGTAAGGCTTGCCATTGAGTCCGTCGCGGTGCTTAAGCACACTCTCGATCTTAGGATACATGTCTGAGCCGAAGTCAGAATAGTTCTTGCCGTGGCTTGAGCCTTCGTAGTGAACGAATGCGTCGCGTCCGGGCAGAAGTCGCTTAACCTCGTCGTAGGTAGCCTGGAAGTTCTGTCCGCCACCCGACTCATTGCCGAGCGACCAGAATACAATGCTTGGATGGTTGCGGTCGCGCAATACCATGCGGGCTGTACGGTCGACATAGGCATCCTTCCATGACGGTTTGTCGCTGATAGACTGGTTGCCGTGGCACTCCACGTCGGCCTCGTCCATACAGTACAAACCATAGAAGTCGAACATGGCATACATCTTCGGGTCGCGTGGATAGTGGCTTGTACGCACTGTGTTGACGTTGGCCTGCTTCATGAGTTCCACATCGCGCAACATTGTAGGCACGTCGATAGCATGGCCAAAGAGCGGATGGATGTCTTGGGTGTTTACACCCTTGAAGTATTCGCGCTCGCCATTGATGTAGATAAGGTTGCCACGCTGCTCAACAGAACGGAAGCCGTAGCGTGTGGAGAACACCATCTCCTCGTTGCCGTCGTTCATCTGGCGCACAACAACTGTATAGAGATTAGGATGCTCAGCCGACCAAGGCTTCAAGCCAGAGAGGCCTTCCATTGAGAGGTTGACCTTCTTTTCTGCTTCGTTGGCAGCAAGAGCCACCTGAGTCTTCTGCAAAGCCACACGGTTGCCGTTGGGGTCGAGCAGTTCCACCTCAATCATCTTAGCTGTCTTCTGCTTCAAGGCATTGTCGATGGTGAGTTCCACGTTCATCGAGCCTGATGTGTAGCCAGGGTTGAGCTTGGATGTGATGTAGTGGTCGCTTACGTAAGTCTGCGGAGTAGACACGAGATAAACATCGCGGTGGATACCTGCGAGGTGCCACATGTCCTGGCCCTCAAGGTAAGAACCATCCGACCAACGGTATACACGTACCGACACATTGTTCTCGCCACGGCGTACAAGTGACGTCACATCAAACTCGGCATCGGTGTTGGCACCCTGAGAGTAGCCCACATACTTGCCGTTAACCCATACGACGATAGCACTGCAAGCACCGTTGAAATGCAGCAACACGCGACGGTTGCTGTCCCATCCTTCTGGCAGAGAGAAGGTGCGGCGGTAAGAGCCAACTGGGTTCTTGTCGAAGTTGTCGTCGAAGGCGGTGATGTACGGAGGGTTGCTCTTGAAAGGATAGCCCACATTATTATATACAGGCACATCGTATCCTGCCATCTCCCAGTTGAGAGGCACGCGGATGTTGTCCCAAGACGAAACGTCGGCCTTGTCGCCATAGAAGTCAGTCTCGTCGGGTATTCCGTCGTGTTTGTCGGGAGAATAACGGAACTTCCACTCACCGTTTAGCGACATGTAGTCGGCATGTTTCGGTGTAATCCATCCATGGAAGAAGGTTTCGTCCTTCATCATGAGCTTTGATGAAGAATAGGGGATGAATGTGGCGCGAGCCGGCAGCTTGCGGTCTTCAAACTTAGTTTCATCCTCCACCCATGCTTCCGAGAAGCCGGGTTGAGCCATAACGGCTGTCTTGACGACTGTCTTCTTCACCTTAGCTTTAGGCGAAGCCGTTGCCGCTACGCTCACAAGGAGTCCGGCTGCAGCCGCGGCCCCAAGAATTAAGTTTCTTTTCATGTGAACTTAGGTTTTTTGATTGTTTTATAATGTTATGATTGTTGATAATTTTGCGTGTACTGTTGATAACTTTTCTTTATGCTGTTGATAACTCTGCATTTTGAAGACCGAGCGTCATGATTTTCTCGAATAGTCGGTAGGGGTAAGTCCATATACCTTCTGGAAACACTTCGAGAAATAGCTTGAGTTGGAGAATCCCACCATGTACATCACTTCCGACACAGAGAAACGTCCCTCCTTAAGCAGCATGGCTGCTCGCTGCATACGTATGTGGCGCATAAACTCCACGGGAGTCTTGCCAGTCATTTGCTTCACCTTGCGATAGAGCAGTTTGGAGCCGAGACCAAGGGTTTCCTGCAATCGTGTGACGTTGAAGTCGGAGTCGGCTATGTGTGCCTCCACCGTGTCGGTAATCTTAGCAAGCAGACGTGCGTCGGCGTCGGCGTTGACATTAATGCTGGCGTTGCCACTTGCATTGCTGGCTTGTATAGAAGTAGTATGAGAGTCCTCGTTGTGTAGCTTGTCGTGCATTGCTGGCTTTATTATTCCTGCGTTCTGCATCAGTTGCAAGCTGATAGATATTCTCACGAATCCTTCCATATTCTCAACTTTCGCATTGGCATCGTGCATTTGTGCAAGTTCGTGAAGTGTTGCGAGAGTGTTTACACCCACCGAAGGCTGTCCGTTGTCTTTGGCTACAGAGTAGTAGCGGTTGAACACGAACGCAAGGTCCTCGTCGGGAATGCTCATGCCTGGAATGTCGATAGCTACAACAGCCTTGCTGTCGTTGGTCTCCACGTTGACGGTTACTGTGTCATTGCCGCTTTTTTGTTCTGTGGCAAAGTCGATAAGTTCAGCCAGCACGGGTTGCATACGTACAATGTCGATATTCACGTAAGCCGATGGCGAGTTGGTGCGGAAGTCTATGTCCGATTTCTTTGCAAGTCGTGAGCGTGCGTCGTCTACAGTTCGACGGCAGAAGTCAACGATGTCGATAGTCGATTTGCGCAGTTTCTCGCCATCTTCCTTTCCCTTCTGCATATCGAGGGCCTTATACACGAGAGTATTGATGTCCACCACATCGCGCCGCATCTGTTCCATGCGTTGGGCGTTGTTGGCGTTTTTCTCGTCGTGAAGCAACCCGAGAATAGAACTGAACAATGAGCCAAGCGGCAACTTGAGTTGGTGTGAGAGATTGACGAAGAAGGCAGAGCGTGCCGACGACTCCTGCATGATGCGCTCCTTAGCCTCGCGTTCCTCTCGCAGACGTCGGCGCATCATTACAAACTTCATAGCCCATAAAGCCAATGCCAAAAGCACAAGCAGATAGACCAATTTAGCCCATATTGACAAATACCACGGCGGGAGTATAACAACGCGATAGGAAAATATGTTGTCCTTAGTCTCGCCCAAGGCGTTCATCACGCGCACTTCAAGAGTGTATGTGCCCGAAGGCAACGCACTGTAGCTTATCTCCTGACGTTCGCCGTGCAGATACTGCCATGTGTGGTCGACACCTTCAAGACGGTAGGCATAGACATTGGGTTGTTGTCCTGCCATAGGCAAGTCGGTGAGCATGAAGGTGATGTTGTTCTGTCGATGGGTGAGCGTTATCTCCGAGAGATAAGTGGCTGCTCCCTGCTCTGGCACATAAGGCTTATTGTCGACCAATATACCCGAGAGGAAGATAGGACTACTGAGTTTTGTGTTGGTGTGTGCTGCCAGTTTGCTTATGGGCACACTTGCCACCGCATCGTTGCCGCCAAATAACACGCATCCCGACACACGGTCGTAGAACACTGCCAAGGGTCGGAATCCGGGCAGGGCAAAGCGTGAGGACACTCCCTTTGTGGATATGATGCAGCAGTCTTGCCCGATTATTGCCCATATATCGTCTTCCACCTTGCACAGCATAGCTGTTTCGTTGTCGTTGAATCCGGCAATTTTCATAGATCGGTCGTTGGCTTTGTCCATGCCGAAACATTTTATCTCGCCGTTCATGGCTGCCCACACGTTGCCCTTGTTGTCGGTGCAGATGTCGTTGATGAGTCGGTCTTTGCCCACGATATGTTCCACTCGCATGGTGTGTGGATTGATGCGGTCGAGTCCACGGTCGTACATTCGTGCCCATATCTTGCCAGAGTTGTCAATAGCGAGTTGCCACACGTGCAAGCCTTGCAGCTCCTTGAGTATATGTCGGTCGGCCACAACAGTGGGTGTTGTGGCGTGGAGTAGTTTCTCCTTGTTTATGACAAACACTCCACCCATGTAGGAACAAATCCAGTATCTTCCCATGCCGTCGTCCACAATGTCGTAGGCCCAAGCTGTGGAGTAGTGTTGAGTGTGGTCGGTTACGATTATGTTGCGCATCTGTCGTGTCAGCGGATTGTAGATGTTGAGTCCATGGTCGGTACACACAATCACGTTGCCGTCGCGGTCGGCATACACTCGGCGCACTCTGTTGTGCGACATGTAGTGGTTGGTGGATGTCTGTCGAAACCAAGTAATATTGTCTTTCTCGTCGGGCATGAATCCGTGATGTGCATTGTAGCCAATAAGTCCGTTGGTGCCGCCAAGCCACATCATTCCGTCAGGGCTTCGGTAGATAAGGTGCAGACAGTTGCCTTCGCCAGTCAGTGTAATATTGCTTAGTGGAGTGTTCGTGAAGAACTTGTGTCGACGTATGGCAGACACGCCTTGGTCGGTGCCTGTCCATAGGTTGCCCCAGCGGTCGGTGAACACGGCCCACACAATGTTGTTGGCTATAGAGATAGGCGAGCGTGAGTCGTGCAAGGCATGGGTAGCCTCTTTTTTCACCTTATTATATATATACAGTCCGTTGTCGGTTCCGGCATATATGTTATTGCCGTATAGAGAGAGCGACTTGATAGAGTTGCCCGCAAGTGGCTTGGCAGACTCAAAGCGTTGCCAGTCGTAATGATATAAAGCTCCCTCTGTGCCTATCCATACAGCGTTGCCGTCGCTGAGCATGGCGTTGACAAGAGGTTGTTGGCCTTCGCCAATGCGTATGGGGTGTGATTTTCTGTTGTTGAATAGAGTAAGTCCGGATATAGTGCCCACTAATAGTCCATGTTTAGTGGCAAGCAGAGAGTAGATGTTATGCAGCGACGAGCTTTCGGAGCGTGTCTCGCCCGTCTGCATGTTGTGGCTGAACAATCCCTTGGCACCGCCAAACCACAGACGGTCGGCGTATATGGCAACAGCACGAATGTCGCCTCCAACTGTCTTAGGCAGTTGGTTGTAGCACCCCTTGCGTATGTCGTAGACAAGCAGTCCACGCTCGGTAGCCATATAGAGAATGTTGTGGCGCATAAGAATGGAGTGCACACGTGTGTTGACCGCAGCTTTGTCGGCATTGGTGTTGTGCGGAATAGTGCGGTAGCCATCGTAGGAATACAATCCGTTCTCGGTGCCAAACCACAGCATTCCTTGCTCGTCCTGCGCTATGGAGCACACGGATGAGGCTTCGGCAATGCTCACATTGTCGAAGGTCTGGGCTGTCGCCAACGAAGGTGACAGAAGCGTAAGGAGCACAAGAAGTATTCTTGCTACTATATCTCTCATTCTTGTTTAGCTGATAGTTATTTGTTTTCTAATCGTCTTTGCCTTCAAGATATTCCATGAATTCCACTATAGTTTTTACTTCAACTTTTGGAAAAGGTATTGATGACAAGACATCATAATGATGATCATTTGAGATAATACATTTTGCCTGTGCTGCGATAGCGCAATCAACAAATTTATTGTCGTCCTTATCTGCTTGTATCAAGTCAAACTTATAGAAAGGGTCTTTGAATACAACAAAAGGGCTATTTATAATTGTTTTGACTATGTATTCTGCAACTTCAAGGTTTGTGAGTTTTTGCAGAATTTCTAAATATTCATCAATTATTTCATTTGATACACATAACTCATTCTTCCCCTCAACAAATGATTTCCATAGTTGGTGGTATTTGCTACGGGGCGAGACTATCTGAATTATACAATTGGTGTCTAACACTAACCGACTCATACCCTACAACTTATGTAAGTCCAAATTGTTGATTTCATCAAGGCGATTTTGGTCTAACACTCCCGAATCCCACAGGTTTTCAAGAGCATTTTCCATCTTTGAAGAATAATAGTTATACAATAAATCCTTCAATTCTTCCAAACCTTTTTGGGATTTGTCTATCTCAAACATTTTTAACAGGTGTACCTGTATTGGATTAAAAACAGTTGCTTCCATATTGTTGTCTTTTTATGTTTTCAGTTTCACGGCGTTAAATTACAAAAAAAAAGTCAGATACGGAAAAACTTAGCCAATAATCTGACTTTTAGAGTTGTAATACTTAAAAAGACCGACTTCCATCACGGAAGCCGGTCTAAAAACCATTTTTGTCTTGATAAACAGTAAAACATTGATGTTGAATCAAGACAAACAAATCTTACGTTTTACGATTTTAAACTACTTACTTGACATCAGTTGGACCTTGTCCTGCTACCTTAGGCCATCCCGGATTCTGGTAAACTACTGATGTATTGAGGTCTGTCTGATCGCCCTCTGCAGTCTGGCGGAATACGCTCTGTGCAATAGGAGACAGATAGTGTGCAGGTGTGAAGTGGTAGCCATCGAACACATCGTTGTTGATCTTAGAGATCTGATATGGACGTATATAGTCGCCACTGATAGCCTTGTCGCTCATGTTGCCCTTACCGCCTTCAACATCTACCTTAACGAGGTTGGTAGTACCGTCGAGCCATGCGCCTTCGTACACAGTGCCCCAATACTTCATACCTTCAATCTGGTAGCCGTCTACCTGGTCGCAAGCACGCCAGCGGATAAGGTCTTCCCAACGCATAGCCTCACCGATGAACTCGTCGCGGCGCTCGCGGCGGATGTTGTAGGTTGTAGCGTCAACAAGCTTTCCGTGTGAGTAAGCACCGAAGTCCCACTTAGCCTCCTCGTTCATGTTGGTGGCAGCGATGGTCTTGTTGTAGTCAGGGTCAACCTTGGCACGTGTGCGGAGAGCACGCCAGTACTTGTCGGCTGTTGCGTCGATAGTGTTGTTCCTCAACCAAGAAGCCTCCATGTAGTTGAGCAGAGCCTCTGTACCACGGAACACGATGCTTCCGCTCTCGCCGTAGTCGTGGTTGAGCTGCTGCTGAACGTCGTAGTTCTTACCCTTCTTCACAGCGTAGCCAGTAACCATACGGGTCTCGTTGTTGCCCATTACAGTCCAAGCGAGGTCTACAGTGTTAACACCGTCGGCTGTGTAGTTCTCAACCGAGCCGTCCATCTTTGTGAAAATCTGGATACGAGAGTCGCGGTTCTGAAGAGTGGCCTTCACACCCTGGTTCTCCCAAGCTGGGTCGTATCCAGAGCCAGCAGCGTAGATAGGCAAACCGTTGCGCATGAGGAACGAGTTAACCAAACCACGTGTCCAACCTGTGCCACCACCGTTGCGCTGGAGCTGCATCTGGAGGTTGTGGGTTACGTTAGCCTTGGTACGGTCGAAAGCGCGGTACATGATAACCTCGCTATAGCCGCTCATGTCCTTGTCGCAGAACATGGTGTAGTAAGGGTTGAGGCTTGCCAAGTTGGCGTCCTGACCCTCAGCAGCGTCAGTATTCTCCACGAGGTTGTCAACGAGCTTGTCGCCAAGTTCCTTCGACGACTTCATAGCCTCGTCGAGGAAGTGGTTGATAGAAGCGTCGATGTTGAAGCCCTGAATGTCCTCAGCCTTGCCTGGCCATCCTGGACCGCCCGGTACGAAGGCAGTGCCCTTGTGATACTTCTCCCATGTAGCCTCGAAGAGGGCTGCGCGAGAGCGGAGCAACAGAGCAGCATCGCGTGAGATGCGGTTCTTGCCACCAGGAGCCGACTCAGAGAGAAGGCCGAGAGCCTTGTCGAGGTCGTCGAGAATCTGCTGAGCCACCTTGTAGCGTGGCTGACGCTTAGAGGCCTCTACAAGAGTGGCCTTATCGTCGGGAAGTGCATTGAGCACGATAGGGCAGTCGCCGATTGACTGGAGCTTGTCGAGATACATATAGGCACGGAGGAAATAAGCCTCGCCTATATAGTGGCGCACGTTAGCCTCTGCGCCGGTGATGCTCTTAGCCTCGAACTTAGGCAACACCTGGTCGAGGAAGTAGTTCACGTTGCGGATGTTTGAGAAGTCCCAATCACCGCCAGTTGAGCCTACCTTCCAGTTGCCTGGCACCCAACGGCTTGAGTAGCCAGTGGCAGCCTGGTTGTCGGTAGCGTTGTCGTAGGCGAAAGTACCCATACCATAGCTACCCTGGTTGTTGCTGGTAAGTACGCCATACATATTTATTGTGTAAGCAGCGAGATCGGCCTCGGCTGTGAAGAAAGCTGCAGGAGTCACATCGCTCTCAGGCTCTTTGTCGAGGTAGTCGTCGCAACTTGCCAAACCGAGCGATGCTGCCAAAAAGAGCATAGGAATATATTTAAACTTCATAAGTTGTTTCCTTTCTATAATCTATTGTTGATGATTTATTAGAATGTCACACTAAGACCGCATGAGAATGTCTTCGACAACGGATAGGTCTTGCCAATCTCGCCACCGTAGCCAGCTCCTACGAGCTCCGGATCGCCAGCCTCTGTGAAGTTGGTGATGGTGAGGAGGTTCTCGCCTGATACGAAGAAGCGGAGGTTCTCGATGTAAACCTTGCGTGTGAGTTCCTTCGGCAATGTGTAACCGATAGTGAGGTTCTTCAGACGAGCGTAGGCAGCATTCTGCAAATAGCGTGTCTGAGTCTGCAGGTTACGACCGCCACTCCAGTCAGCACGTGGGTAGTAAGCGTTCTTGTTGTCCTCACGCCAGTAGTCCTCGTGGAACTTGAAGCCAGTAGCCTGCCACTTACCGCCACCGGTAGCACCCCAGAATACCTGACCGCCTGCTGCGTAGTCGCGCTTGAGTGTGCCCTGGAAGAACACCTTGATATCGAAGCCCTTCCAAGCAGCGTCGAGGTTCAAACCGAAGTTGTAGCGCGGTGTAGAGTTACCGATGATGCGGCGGTCGCCAGGTTTGTTGGCTGTGCCCTCACCACCATTAATCTTGCCGTCGCCGTCGAGGTCCTTGTACATGATGTCACCAGCTGTCCAACCGCTTCCGAGTGCGCTTTGGTCAACCTTAGAGAGGTGCTTGTCCATCTCTTCCTGGCTATTGGCGATACCGATTGTAGTATAGCCCCAGATGTCGCCGAGCTTAGCACCATTATAGTAAGAACCGAGGTTCTTCGACGGGTTAGGATACTTGTCGATAACCACCTGGTTGTCGCTCAATACGAATGAAGCGCCGTAGCTAACCTCACCGATGATGTCGCGCCAGCTGATCTGCAAATCCCATCCCTTAGAAGTCATGTCGAGGTTGTTCACCTTAGGAGGATTGGCACCGAGGATTACCGGCAACTCAGGAGCAGGACCCACCATGTCGAATGTCTTGCGCTGATAGTAGCCGAACGATCCGGTCAAGCGGTTGTTAAATGCTCCCCAGTCGACACCTACTTCCCATGTGCGGCTCTTCTCCCATGTGAGAGTAGACGACACGAGTGAAGGCTGTGAAGCCACGTTAGGTCTTGCATTGTTGATGAGCCAGTTGCCACCCTGTGATGTGAATCCGATTGTTGGGTAGAAAGGATACCAGTTGTCGGTGTTCTGGTTGCCGAGCTGACCCCAAGAAGCGCGGAGCTTCAATGTGTTGACATACTTAGCCATTGGCTCCCAGAATTTCTCCTGGGCGATGTTCCAACCTGCTGAGAATGAAGGGAAGAAGTTCCAGCGGTTCTGGCGGAGGAAACGTGACGATCCGTCGTAGCGGAGGTTAGCCTCGAAGAGGTAGCGTCCGGCGTAGTCGTAGTTGATACGTCCGAAGAAACCAGCTGTTGTCCATGAGTTGTAAGCACCACCTACGCTTGGCTTGTTGGTTGTAGTGTCGAGTGTAGGCAGACCTGACATGATGCCGTTCTGCTGTGCTTTGATGTTGCGCTGACGGAACCACTCGCTCTGGAAACCGCCCATTACCTTCATGTTGTGGTCGCCGAATGCGTGGCTGTACTCAGCAAAGAGGTTCGGGTTGAAATAGTTCGACTTGAACGCATACTCATATACGCTTGATGTGGCGTTGCTGTCAACAAACGGGTTGTTGTCGCAGTCGTAGCCGTAAGTTGTGAGCCATTCGCGATGGTTGAACTGTGTAAGGATACGGTAGTTCAACTCAGCGTTGAGAGTCAGGCCCTTAACCGGAGTGGCAACAAACGAGAGCTGCTGCGACAAGCGGTCGGTCTGGTTCTTGGCGCGGCCACCATTCTCAAGACGTTCGATGTAAGACTCTGGCAACCAGTGGCCGTTCGGGTCCTGAGTAGGAAGGATAGGCCAGTAGCGGCACATGTTGTGATAGAACACGTCGGTACCGTTGATAAGGTCGTTAGGCGACTCGAAGTCGCTACGTGAGAAACGTGTGTTGTAAGTAACGCGCAACCAATCAGCCAACTGTGCAGACACCTTACCAGTGAAAGCATAACGCTGTGTGTTGTCGTTGCCATGACGAAGAAGACCGCCACGGTCGAGGTAGTTGGCAGAGAGATAGTACTGGATGCGGTCGTCGCCACCGTTCATGCTCAGAGTGTGCTCCTGCGAGAAGCTGTTGCCAAACTGCTCCTTGAGCCAGTCGGTGTTGCCAATAGGCAGGAGTGGAGTGTTGTCCCAAACCTCCCAACGGTTGTTGACGTTCTTGAACATCTTCTGCATAGTAGGATCGCTCTGAGCCTTCTTTATCTGCTCAAGCTTGTCGTCGGTAAACCAAACACCAGCACCACTATTAACAGAAGCGTCGTTCATATACTTGGCCCATGTGTATGAGTCCATCATCTCCGGCATGTTGAGCGGAGAGTCGAAACGGAACGAGTTGTTGTAATTGATAGAGGTCTTGCCCTTCTTGCCGCTCTTGGTAGTGATAAGGATAACACCACCGGCAGCACGCGAACCATAGATAGAAGAAGCCGAAGCGTCCTTCAATACAGAGATATTCTCGATGTCCTGCGGGTTGAGTGCGTTCATGTCACCCTCCATGCCGTCGATGAGCACGAGTGGAGAAACCGAAGAACCGGCACCGATAGTACCAGTACCACGGATGTTGAATGACTTAGAAGAGTTAAGAGTACCACCGCTGCTTGAGGTAGAGAAGTTCATACCAGCAACAGCGCCCTGGAGAGCGTCAACTACAGAGTTAACTGGACGTGAAGAGAGAGTTTTAGAGTCAACGGTAGAAACAGCACCAGTGAGGTTCACCTTCTTCTGTGTACCGAAACCAACGACTACAACCTCCTCAAGCATCTTCTTGTCGTCCTCGAGCAAAATGTCGAGAGGAGCGCCGTTCCACTTAACAGTCTTAGTGGTGTAGCCGATGTAAGAAATCTGGATTGTAGCACCTTTCTTTACACCAGTGAGTGTAAAGTTACCGTCGAGATCGGTCACTGTGCGCAAGTTTGTTCCTTCAACAACGATCGAAGCACCGATTACGCTTTCACCAGTGGCGTCCTTGACAACGCCTTTGCAAGCTGCCTCGTTCTGCTGTACAGAACTCATGGGTGCAGCGTCGTTTGCGCTGGCAGCGTATGCCATCTGACTACCGCTCATAGGAGCAGCAGCGAGCAATGCCATAACCATTCCAGCGGTCTTGACTTTCTTGTTCATAAGCAATTAAATTTGTTATAATTGATTTTAGTAGAAATTATACTTACTTGTGAAAAGGTTCATACACACATGCGTTGTTACACGCACACACATTATTATATATATTGTGTGGATGAAGTTGCATGAATGAATGTTCCAATTCGTTGTGGTTTTTATTGGTGTGAGTTATATCAGATTAAGCACTAAAGCTCGTCTGTTTTTTGATTTTTTTATATTTGTTTTGGTTTGCGGTTGTAAAATTACTACTTTTTTGTTAACGCTAATTAAGAAAGATAGTAAATATCCAAATTATTTGCATAGTTTAACAATGTAGGGCGTTTTCTCAGGGATATAACGATAAAAGCCTAAGATTATCGTTGTTTAAGGTGTTTTTTTATGTTATGTTGTCATGAATGTCATGAAAGTCACGAATGTCATGAAAGTCATGAAAGCCAATTTAGTGGGTATGGCAAGGATGCCATACCCTCCTACTATATGTAAAGATAATTAAATATTTAATTATATTGTAATGACTCAATATAAATATTATGTATCTTTTCTTCCGAATTTATTGCTTTATCCGTTAAAAATGGACTTTGACACTTACTATAATACCAAGCCGGGAATTAGTCTTCTATTAAGACCCTTTTTGGTCTTAATAGAAGACCAATCCTCAAGAATTATTAAGACCAAGCTCGGTCTTAATAGAAGACCAAAAAAAGGACAAGAAAGGGCATGTTTTTGAGAGTTTTATTTCCGGCTGTCCAGACAGAGATTTTGCATAGGTTGTTATGTGATTGTCTGTAAATGGAGTTTTTAAAGAGATTTTTAAATCAGTAATAGGTTAATGAGAATCTTTGGCTTTTGAGGCTAAAAAAAACTCTCTGCCGAGAGAGTTTTTGTTCTCTGCCGAGGAAACAAATTTTTCCTGCCGAGAGAGTTAGTTTTGGGCTGTCCGGAGAGGTGGTTTTGCAAAACATAAATTTCCCATTTCCCTTTACATTTTCGACAAATCCTTTGTTTATGGGCGCCTCCGAGGTGTTTTGTCCGTTTTGTTTTGCCATTTGTCCAATATGTGACGCTTGATATTTGTCAATAAATGTAATTTTGCAACCGAAAAAAAGACCTAACCGTTTCAAGTCTTCAATTCGCGTATACAAATAAAAACCATATTTACCTAAACGTTTTCAACATGAACCAAACAAAAGGAAACAAAACCGCTGGGCGTTTCTCGCTGCTGCTCGCCGGACTGCTTGCCACGTCAAGCCTCTCGGCACAGGCACAGAACCGCGTGATTAAGGGCAGCGTAGTAGATGCCAATAACCAGGAACCTCTTATGGGAGCCACTATCATGCTCGACGGTGGCAAGACGGGAGCCGTGACCGACATTGACGGCAACTTCTCACTTACAGTTCCTGAAGGAACAAAACAGATTTCTGTAACATATATAGGATATGTGGCAAAGACTGTGCAGCTTAAGAGCGGCATGATGACCATACAGCTCGACTCCAACGACAAGCAGATTGGCGAGGTTGTGGTTGTGGGCTATGGTACAACACGCAAGAGCGACCTCACCGGCTCTGTGTCGACAGTCAAGGCTAAGGACTTCAACAAGGGAGCCATCTCCTCGCCCGAACAGCTTATCAATGGCAAGGTGTCGGGTGTGCAGATTATGTCGAACTCTGGCTCTGCCACATCTGGAAGCACTATTCGCGTGCGTGGCGGTGCTTCATTGAACGCCTCAAACGACCCATTGATTGTTGTAGACGGTGTGCCTTTGGAGCTTGGCGGCATCTCTGGAGCCGACAACTTCCTGAGCATGATAAATCCGCAGGACATCGAGTCGATGACCGTATTGAAGGATGCCGCCTCAACAGCCATCTATGGTTCGCGTGCCTCAAACGGCGTTATTCTCATCACCACCAAGAAAGGCTCCGACGCTAAGCTCAACGTGCAGTTCTCGTCGACCAACACCATGCAGACCCGCGCTCAGATGGTGGACATATTGAGTGCCGACGAGTTCCGCTCGGTAATCAACGCCCATGGCACCGACGCGCAGAAGGCTCTGCTTGGCAATGTCTCTACCGACTGGTACGATGAGGTCTACCGCACATCATTCTCAACAGACAACAATCTTTCGCTCTCAGGAAATATTGTGAAAGGTCTGCCTTTCCGTGCATCCGTGGGCTATGCCAACCAGAACGGTATCATTCGCGGCGACAAGTCGGAGCGTTTCACCGGTAGTCTTGTGCTCACCCCGAGCTTCTTCAACGACCACCTCAAGCTCACACTCAACGCCAAAGGCTCGCTCACCAAGAACTCATTCTATAACGGCAACGCCATCTGGGCAGCAGCAACATTCAACCCCACATTGCCCGTCTACTCAGGTTCGTCGGCTCTTGGCGGCTACACAGAGTCGCTCGACGCAAGCGGTAATCCTATCAACACATCGGCAGGACAGCGCAACCCGCGCGGACTCGTCGACATGTACGACGCTGGCAGCGACGTGAAGCGATTCATTGGCAACTTCGACGTTGACTACAAGCTCCACTTCTTCCCCGATGTGAAGCTCCATGCAACAGTAGGTACTGACGTGGCTGAAGGCAAGGGTCACACCCGCATCCCCGACTATGCAGCCTCCAACTACTTCGATGGCGGCTACGATTATAACTATGGTCCGCAGAAGAAGATGAACAATCTGCTCACCGTTTACGCCAACTACGGCCACTACTTCGAGGACGCGAAGAGCAATGTCGACGCAACCATCGGCTACGACTACCAGTACTGGAAGTCGACTTCGCCCGAAACCATTGAATATAATGTGGCTGGCTCGCAGCTCAAGACCCACAAGGCAGAGGACTATCGCCACACGTTGCTCTCTTACTACGGTCGTGTGAACTATTCGTTCGACGGACGTTATCTCCTCACAGCCACTATGCGTCGCGACGGCAGCTCGCGCTTCGGCAGCGACTATCGCTGGGGCACATTCCCTTCGGTAGGCTTGGGTTGGACAATAAGCAACGAGTCGTTCCTCAAGGACAACAAGGTGCTCAGCAACCTCAAGCTCCGTGCCTCTTATGGTGTGACGGGTCAGCAGGAGGTTGGCGGCAACTACAATTATTTGCCAGTCTACACCTACAGCGCAACTGGTGCCGAGGCTTATGTCAACGGCACATGGATTAAGACTTATCGTCCGGAGGCTTACGTGTCGAACCTGAAATGGGAGACAACCGACTCATGGAACGTAGGTTTCGACTTCGGATTCCTGAAGAACCGCATCTCTGGTTCGTTCGACTTCTACACTCGCAAGACCAAGGACCTTATCGCAACTGTTCCGGCTGCTGCAGGCACACAGTTTGGCAAGACAATTACAACCAATGTGGGTAATGTTGACAGCCACGGTATTGAGGTGACGCTCAGCGCAACACCGGTGCAGACAAAGGACTGGGAATGGAACCTCTCATACAACTTCACATGGCAGAAGATGACGGTGAAGAACCTCTCGCTCGTGAAGAGCGACAGCGAGACCAACATGATTGTTGGCCCTACGGTGAAGGACCAGAACCAAATTCAGGTGCTCACCGAGGGTTACACTCCTAACATGTTCTACGTCTACCACCAGCTCTACGACCGCAACGGAAAGCCTATTGAGGGAGCCTATGCCGACGTAAACCACGATGGAACAATCAACGAGTCGGACCGCTACCGCTACCACTCGCCGATGCCCGACTATATCATGGGTCTCTCAACCTCGCTCCGCTACAAGCAGCTCACACTCGGCATGAGTTTCCGCGCAAACATCGGCAACTATGTCTACAACGCTACGGCTATGAACACGGGTGCTTGGGAATTGGAGACTTGGGCCGACGGACTGCAACTCAACAATCTCAATCGCAGTTATATGAAGACTGGATTCCAAACACGCCAGTATCTGTCGGACTATTATGTGGAGAATGCCTCGTTCCTGAAGCTCGACAACATCAACCTGAGCTACAACTTCGGAAAGGTGTCGAAGTGGTGCTCGCTGTCGCTCTCGGCTATGGTGCAGAATGTGTTCTGCATAACCAACTATTCGGGTGCCGATCCGGAAGTGCCAAACGGTGTTGACAGCAGCTTCTATCCACGTCCAAGAACCTACTCGCTGAGCTTGGGACTGACGTTTTAAGTGAAAAGTGAAAAGGGAAAAGTGAAAAGGGAAAAGGGAAAAATCCTAATGCTTTAAACATATACTAAAAAGAAACATAATGAAACTAAAGAATATATTATATGGTGTGATGATGGGAACATCGCTGCTGACACTTAACACAGCTTGCACCGACGACCTCAACCAATATCCTCACAACGAAACCACATCTGAGCAGGTGTACACCAACGTGCAGAACTATGAGGCTGTGCTTGGAAAGATTTATGCCTCGATGACAGCCACAGGCCAGGAAAGCTCTGGCGTGGACTATTCATCCAATCATGGCGAGAACTACATGCGCACCTTCCTTAACCTTCAGGAAGGACCAACCGACGAGATGGCCTACTCGTGGCTTACGGGCGACGACATGACCAACATCTCGTTTATGAAGTGGGATGCCAACGACACTTGGGTGTCGGACATGTACTACCGTATTTATTACAACATCACACTCTGCAACGAGTTTCTGCGCAACTGTTCTGATTCTAAGATTTCGTCTTTCTCGGAAGCCGACCAGCAGAAGCTTCGCCGCTATCAGGCAGAGGCCCGTTTCATGCGCGCCTTGTTCTATTTCCATGCTCTCGACCTCTATCGCAACATCCCGTTCGTGACAGAGAACGACCCTATCGGCTCTTACGTTCCGCCACGCTACACTCCGCAGGAGACATTCAACTACATAGAGTCGGAGCTGAAGGATTGTGTGGCTAATCTTGCCTCGAAGGCCGATTGCCCTTACGGCGAGGCTTCGAAGGGAGCTGCCTACACCTTGCTGGCAAAGCTTTATCTCAATGCCGAGGTTTACACCGGCGCAGCGAAGTATACTGAGTGCATCGAGGCTTGCAACAACGCTATTGCCCAGGGCTACTCGCTCAACAGCGACTATGCCCAGCTCTTCAATGCCGACAACGACAAGCGCACCAACGAGATTATCTTCGCCCTGCCGCAAGACCCAGACCATCTGCTCACATACGGTTCTACCACCTATCTTATATGTGGCTCGGCAAGCAGCACATCTACAGCGCAGAACTCTGCCGACCTTGGCGTGGCTTCGCCTTGGGGCAACTTCCGTTCGCGTGGCAACCTTACTGCTAAGTTTGCCGATGGAGACAAGGACCACCGCTACATGTTCTTCACCGACGGACAGCAGCAGTATATCAGCGACTTCACCAACCAACAGGATGGCTATCTCTTCATGAAGTGGACCAACCTCAAGGACAATGGCGAGACGGCATCCAACACCGCTTCTTATGGTGCAGCCACCGATTTCCCTCTCTTCCGCTTGGCTGATGTCTATCTGATGTATGCCGAGGCTGTGGTGCGTGGAGGCAATGGTGGTTCGCGCAAGCAGGCACTCAGCTATATTAACGCTCTTCGCAAGCGTGCCTATGGCGACGAGAGCGGCAACATAAAGGAGAGTCAGCTCAACAAGGAGTTCATCATCGACGAGCGTGCCCGCGAACTCTACATGGAGGGTTATCGACGTACCGACCTTATCCGTTTCGGCGAGTTCACCACATCTTCTTATGTGTGGGAATGGAAGGGCGGCACAAAGGACGGAATGGCTGTAGACAATAAGTACAACTTTTATCCTATTCCGTCGACCGACCTTACGGCAAACCCGAATTTGAAGAATGAGGAGTATTAAATAAAAGGCCCCACCCCCCAGCCCCTCCCACGTAGGGAGGGTAGTAATATGTACCGCAAATGTAAAGGGGGGCTTTTAATCTCAAAAAAAATAATTATGAACAAGATATTTAATCAAATATTATTGTACCTTTGTGTTGCGTTGTTCTTTGCAAGCTGCAACAACGATGGTGACACAATCTACGTTGACGGAATGGCTCCGTCGGAACTAATAAGCACAACATCCGATGTGAAGCTCGACATCAGTCAGCGTGCCAAGGTGGTGATGCAGCTCGCGTGGAAGAATCCGACGCTGCTTTCAAGCGACGAGAACAATCCCGTGCCCAGTAATTTACTAAAAACCTATGTTGAGGCTTCTGCCTCGGAGGACTTCTCTGGAGCAACATCCACAGCTGTTACATCTCTTTCTAAAGCCTATACCGGCACAGAGCTTAACACGCTTGCCAAAGCCCTTGGCTTGCAGGTGAATGTGGCAGGACAGCTCTACTTCCGCATCAAGTCGATGGAGGGCGACAATATGGAGCCACATTATAGTAATGTGTGCCGTGTGTCGGTTACTCCTTACTTCGTAGACATGACTAAGCTTGCTGTGCTCGATGCCAACAAGACCGATACTATTGCCTATCTGCACTCTCCCGAGGCAGACGGAGTGTATACTGGCTACATGAACGCAACGGCTTGGCTCAACTGTTGGTTCTATGAATATTCGGGCGACACTTGGGGCAACTATGCTGTTGACGGTCATGCTTTCGAGATTTCAAACGCAAGCGATGCTTGGAACTGCTGGTTTGCTGATGGTAGTGGTGCTTGGTTTGTGAAGGTTGACACCAAGGAGATGGAATGGACAGCTACTCTGCTCTCGCAGATTCGTGCCAACGGCAACGACATGACCTACTATTCTAAGCGTCAGCAGTGGGGCTACTACATCACTACCACAGCCGACAATGAGAAGGTGACGATAGATGCCGACGGCAAGGAGTATAACAAGACAACACGCACCGACTATGCCGAGGAGAAAAATCTCCACTTTGCCGCAGCTGACGGAAAACTCTCGCAGGCTTCTGCCTCTACTGGCATCAACATCGCCAAGGCTGGCACATATACTGTAATTGTGGCTGCAGATGGCAGCGGATACCTTACTTACTCGGTGGTTGAGGGTAAGGTTGACTTCACAGCAACTGACGAGCCTGAGACAAAATATCCTTCAGAACTCTTCATGGTGAACAAGGACGACGTATCTATCGACCTTGCACATCTGGCAAAGACGGGCGACACAACCTACAGCGGTACATATACTCTGACTGCCGACTGGGAGAACTTCAAGATTGTTGACCGCGAGAACTCTGTAGTATATGGCTCTGATCCGAGCGACCTCTTCACTCTGTCTTCTGATGCTGGAGCATGGAACATTTGGTTTGATGATGGAGTAAAGGCTGGCGAGACCGTTACAGTAACAGTTGACCTGAAGACATTGAAATGGAGCTACAGCGTGGTGAAATAGGTGTAGTTGCCTAATCCTCCGAGTATAGGATGGATCATAAATAATAACAATAAAAACAACAGAATAAATGCTCTATACTTCAATCCCTCTCCTTAAGAAGGGAAGAGGGGTGGAGTAGGGCTTATACCTTATGAATTATGATGAAGAAATCATTCCTTAAACCGATTCTTCTCGCTGCTCTCGCGTTTTTCACGTTCTCTTCGTGCAGCGACGACAACGATACAGTTCCGCAGACAGAACCAACCTACGACATGACTGGTTTTGCCAAGGGTGCCGACGTGAGCTGGCTCACTCAGATGGAGGCTTCTGGCAAGAAGTTCTATAATGCTAAGGGTTCGGAGCAAGACTGCATGACGCTGTTGCGCGACCTCGGTGTCAACTCTATCCGTCTTCGTATTTGGGTTGACCCTGCAGATGGATGGTGCAACAAGAAGGATGTGCTTGCTAAGGCATGGCGTGCGAAGAACCTTGGTGAGCGTGTCATGATAGACTTCCACTACTCCGACTCATGGGCTGACCCAGGTCAGCAGACTATTCCTGCCGCTTGGAACGACTATAAGGACGACCTTGAGAAGATGAAGACAGCCGTGGCTGACCATACAAAGGATGTGCTCAAGTATCTTAAGGACAATGGTATCGACGTGGAGTGGATTCAGATAGGCAACGAGACACGTGTGGGTATGCTTTGGCCGCTCGGTCTTGTAAGCAACGATAAGTTTGACAATTATGCTGCCCTCAACAATGCCGGCTATGATGCAGCCAAGTCGGTTTACCCCGAGGCTCAGTGCATCATTCATATCGACAAGGGCAATGAGCTTGGCGCTTACACCTGGATGTTCGACGGATTGAAGGCTGCAGGTGCCAAGTGGGATGTGATAGGAATGTCGCTCTATCCAGAGGATAACGACTGGCAGAAGGTGACCGACGATTGCCTTGCCAATATCTCTACTCTCGCCTCGCGCTATAATACTAAGGTGATGATTTGCGAGATAGGTATGTCTTGGGACTCAGATAATGCTAATGCAATGATGCAGAAAATGGTGGACGGATGCAAGGCTAAGACAGAGTGTCTTGGCATATTCTACTGGGAACCGGAATGCTACGGAGGGTGGAACGGCTACAACAAGGGAGCGTTCGACTCTAACGGCAAACCTACTTCAGCATTGAACGCGTTCGGCAGCAATGAAAAGAAATAGAAGGGAATATTAGTTAATTCTGGTGGCTACGACAGTGATGCCGTGGCCGCCTACACATTATTTAAATTAGTAAAGCAATGAAGTTCATTTTATCATTTTTACTCCTATTGTCATTCTTGACAACAAAAGCCCAGACACGTATGCTTGGCGGCGACATCTCCCTTCTTCCAACTTACGAAAAGGCAGGGACAAAATTCGTTGACGCTAACGGCAAAGCACGTCCGTTGCTTAAGATAGCAAAAGACAATAAATGGAACGCGGCTCGTGTGCGCCTCTTTGTGAACCCCGCAGACGCTCCGTCAGAAAATAAGGACGAGGGTGTTTGCCAAGACCTCAACTATATCACTCCGCTCTGCAAGCAGATTAAGAAAGCAGGCATGAATCTTATGCTCGACTTTCACTATTCCGACACTTGGGCCGACCCTGGCAAGCAGTTCACTCCAAAAGCGTGGATGAAATGCTCACCAGTACAACTCTGTGATTCTGTTTATGAGCATACAGCATGTGCCCTGAGACATCTGAAGAATAATGGTTGTGCTCCCGACTTGATACAAGTGGGCAATGAGATTACTTTCGGAATGCTTTGGCCAACAGCAAAGACCGACCCGTTTGACGAAAAGAACTGGGATGTGCTGACCGATTTGCTGAAGAGTGGTGTGCGTGCGTGTCGTGAGGTGTGCCCCAATGCACGCATCATCATACACACAGAACATGCGGGCGATTGGGACGCGACAAAGAACTACTATATGCGCTTGCGCAACCATAATGTGGACTATGACATAATAGGACTGTCCTACTATCCTATGTGGCACAAGGACATACCCAACCTCTCACGAACACTCGACTCACTCGCTGTTGATTTTCCTAAGAAGGATATTATGATTGTAGAGACTGCGTTCTATTACTCTCACGACAACGACAGATGGGCAAAGTCAAAGGACGAACACTCTGATTTGTATCCTATAACGGAAGATGGTCAGGCTCAATTCACTAAGGAACTTGTGGATATGCTCAAGAAGCATCCTAAAGTGACTGGATTATACTGGTGGTTTCCTGAAGAAAACGAAAGTGGAAAGAAAGTCATTGGCAGTTGGATAAACCGTGGTCTATTCAACAACCACACTGGAAAGGTGGTGAAGGCAATGAAAAACTTCGCCGACTATCGAAGCGATAACAATTATTAATGTGATAAGCAACAATCTTAATATGAATAAATTAGCATTACTAACCCTTGCGCTTGCCACATCGGCTATTACTGCCTCGGCTCAGCGCAGCACCGTAAATCTGAAGACATGGCAGTTCTCGCGTGACAGCGTCAACTATAAGCCGGTGACCATTCCCCACGACTGGGCTATCAACGGACCCTTCGACAAGAAGTGGGACTTGCAGTTTGTGGCTATTGTGCAGAATGGTGAGACTGAGAAGACAGAGAAGTCTGGACGTTCGGGTGCTCTGCCTTGGATAGGACGTGGCTTTTATAAGACTACTGTTGACTTGAAGAAGTTGCCTAAGACTGCCATACTTGAGTTCGATGGTGCCATGGCCGATCCTCATGTGTATATCAATGGTAAGCTTGCCGGACATTGGGCTTATGGCTACAATGCCTTCCGAGTGGATGCTGCGCCTTACCTGAAGAAAGGAAAGAACGAGATAAGCGTAAGCCTGAACAACCGCGAGGAGAGCTCGCGTTGGTATCCTGGCGGTGGTCTCTACCGTCCGGTGCAGCTTGTCACCAATGCCGATGCTGCAACAATCAATCCTTGGGGCTGCTATTTCCGCACGGAGTTGATAGGCGATGGCAAGGCGGAGGTGAGCATCTGTACTAATATAAATAATGTGGACAAGACGCTTTCGATAGAAAACCAGCTTGTTGATGCTGCTGGCAAGGTAGTGGCACAGTTTAAGTATGGCGACTTCGACGCTCAAGGAAATGTAGTGAAGAAGCTTACTGTTGACAATGCGCAGCTCTGGTCGCCAGAGACACCTTATTTATATAAGCTCGTCACACGTCTTTATCGCAACAACCGCCTTATAGACCAGACACAGCAGAAAGTTGGTATACGTACAGTACGTGTGGCACAGTATGATGGCTTTCAGTTGAATGGAGTCTCACGCAAGATAAAGGGTGTTTGTCTGCATCATGACCTTGGTCCGCTTGGCGCAGCTGTCAACAAGGCAGCACTCATACGTCAGATTCGCACGATGAAGGATATGGGTTGCGACGCCATTCGCACGGCTCACAATATGCCCTCAACTTGGCAGATGGAGGTGTGCGACTCAATGGGTATGATGGTGATGGCTGAGAGCTTCGATATGTGGATTTATCCTAAATGCAAGAATGGCTATGCGCTTAACTTCAAGGAATGGGCGGATAAGGATATGGAGAATCTTGTGCTCAACCACCGCAACCATCCGTCAATAGTGATGTGGAGCATTGGCAACGAGATTCCAGAGCAGTGGAGCAAGGAGGGCAGAGACATTTCGGAGCACTTGCAGGACATCTGTCATAAACTCGACCCTACACGTCCCGTGACACAGGGTATGGATCAGGCTGAGAGTGCGTTGAAGTCAGGCTTTGCTCAGGTGATGGATGTTCCGGGCTTCAACTATCGTGTGCATAAGTACGACAACAATATCAAGCAGTTGCCCAAGGGGTTCCTTCTTGGTTCGGAGACAGCCTCGACTGTAAGTTCGCGTGGTGTGTATAAGTTCCCTGTTGAGGCTTCCTACTCAAAGACTTATGCCGACGGACAATGCTCAAGCTATGATGTGGAATACTGTCCGTGGAGCAATCTGCCCGATGACGATTGGCGTATGCAGGACGACCGCGACTATACCATAGGAGAGTTTGTATGGACAGGCTACGACTATCTTGGCGAACCTTCGCCCTATGATGAGTATTGGCCTTCGCGCTCAAGCTATTTCGGTATTTGCGACCTTGCAGGATTGCCAAAGGACCGCTACTACTTGTATCGCTCACATTGGCGCAAGGACGACGCAACGCTTCATGTCTTGCCCCATTGGACATTCCCGGGCAGGGAGGGAGAGACAACTCCTGTTTACTGCTACACCTCATGGCCATCGGCTGAGCTGTTTGTCAATGGCAAGAGCCAAGGTAGGATAGTGAAGAATGCTGACACACGTCTCGACCGCTACCGCCTGCGTTGGAATAATGTGAAGTATGAGCCAGGCGAGATAAAGGTAGTGGCTTATGACTACGACGGCACTCCTAAGGGCGAAAAGATAGTACGCACAGCAGGTGCTCCAGCGCGTATCGTGCTGAAAGCCGACCGCAACAGCATATCGTCGAAGGGTGAGGACCTCTCGTTTGTCACAGTATCAGTTGTTGACAAGGATGGCAATCCGTGTCCTACGGCAACCAACAAGATGAAGTTCAATGTATCGGGAGCTGCCAAATTCCGTGCTGCCTGCAATGGTGACGCAACATCGCTTGTGGCCTTCAACTCTACAGAAATGCCACTCTTCAGCGGAGAACTTGTTGTTGTGGTGGAAGGATTGAAACGCGGAGCTGCAACGCTTAGTGTTTCGGCTGACGGACTCACAACAGCGACGTTGCCAATAACTGTAGAATAATAATATAGAGGGTGTGTCAAAACTCAAACAAAAGCGGGCTGAAAGCCCAATGTTTGACTTTTGACACACCCCCCTAAACTTCTGTCTCCTTCCATTTTATTTCTCTTTTTTCATGCTCTGCTGACGTCTGTATTCCGTAGGCGACACACCAAGATGGCTCTTTGTGAATTTTCCAAAGAATGAAAGGTTGGGGAAGTTCAGTCGGTCGGCAATCTCCTTAATCGAGAGATTAGAGTGCTTGAGATAACGCTCAATCGCCTTCACCGTATATTCGTGTATCAGTTCAAGAGCCGTCTTGCCGCTCACACTCTTGGATATGAACGACAGATATTTAGGCGTTATGCACAGTTCCTCGGCGTATTTCTTTACGGGGTAAGTCTTGCCATCGTTCTGGTTGAGCATTTCCATGAATTTGCTGAACAGCAGATTGGCTTGCTTCATGCTTCCGCCATCGTTGCTGTATTCCACGTGTGGCGCAATGATAGCGCACAATTCGAAAGCTGCACATTGGAAGATGCCGTGCATTATCTCCTTGTGGAAATAACCGTGGGGATGTTTTATCTTGTGGGCGATGATAGCATAATACTTGCTAACGAGAGCCTGGCGCTCAAGGTCGAGATGCACTACCGGATTCTTGGCAACATAAGCCAAGAGGTCAAGTGCGTCGCGGGTCATCTGCATGGTATTCTGCATGGACTTATAGGAGAAGCCAATGATTTTGCACTCGAAATCGGGTGACATCATCGAATTGCTGAGATATGAACTTGGCAGGCATATCACCACGTCTCCTGCCTTGGCAAGATGCACTTTTCCGTTCATCTCACCTTGCAGACGTCCCTTTATACAGTATATCATAAGAACCATATCCACCTTCACCGTACCCTCCATTGACGATGCGTTGATGTTGTCGAGCACCATGATATCTCCATCGGAATAATCTGTTAGTCCCTTGCCTATGAAAAAGTCGTAGTCCAACTTCTTCTCGTTATTGTCGTTCATCATGTTCAGTTTTCTTTTATACGTTTATTGTGCAAAGATAGTCATTATTGCCGAATGTAGTATGTACTATTTGTCTGTTTTTCTGTCCAAAAGGTTAAAATTAAAACTTTCTAATACTTTAAGCCAGCTGTATGCACGTTTTTGGACATGTAAAAAGGAATAATTCCTCAAATCGTTATATTATTGCAATAATAATGTCGTAATTGATATAAATATACGGTAGACATGTATAAAATAGAAATAAATGATGCTTAATAATAAGAAAATATGTAACTTTGCACTTTGATTTACATACATAACGTATAACGCTTTTAAACAGATTAGAACATGAATGTAGCTATTGTTGGTGCGAGCGGAGCCGTAGGTCAAGAGTTCCTCCGTATTCTCGCAGAAAGAAATTTCCCGATTGATAACCTTGTGTTGTTCGGTTCTCACCGTTCAGCAGGCACTAAATATACTTTCAAAGGTAAGGAGTATGAAGTGAAGCTCCTCCAGCATAACGATGATTTCAAGGATATCGACGTGGCTTTCACATCAGCAGGTGGTGGCACTTCAAAGGAGTTTGCCGAGACTATCACCAAGTACGGTGCTGTGATGATAGACAATTCCTCAGCTTTCCGCATGTGCGACGATGTACCTTTGGTTGTGCCTGAGTGCAACGCGGCTGATGCTCTCAACCGTCCACGTGGCATTATCGCCAATCCTAACTGCACCACTATCATGATGGTTGTAGTGTTGAAGCCGCTTGAGGCACTGAGTCATATCAAGCGCATCCACATCGCAAGCTATCAGAGTGCGAGTGGTGCCGGTGCGGCTGCTATGGCTGAGTTGCAGCAGGAATACAAGGAGCTTGTTAACAACGAGCCTGTGACTGTTAGCAAGTTCCCTCATCAGCTCGCCTACAACGTTATTCCTCAGATTGACGTGTTCACCGACAACGGATACACCAAGGAGGAGATGAAGATGTTCAACGAGACTCGCAAGATTATGCACAGCGACGTGCGCTGCTCTGCAATGTGCGTGCGTGTAAGCTCGCTGCGCTCTCACTCTGAGTCGGTGTGGATTGAGACAGAAAAGCCTATCTCGGTAGAGGAGGCACAGAAGGCTATTGCTGCCGCTCCTGGCTGTACACTCAAGGACGATCCCTCAAACCTCATTTATCCTATGCCGCTTGAAACTGCTGGCAAGGATGATGTGTTCGTAGGACGTGTGCGCAAGGACCTTGCAGACGATTGTGGTTTGACATTCTGGCTTTCTGGCGACCAGATTCGCAAGGGTGCAGCACTCAATGCAGTGCAGATTGCAGAGTATCTGCATAGCGTGGGTGACTTGAAGTAATTTATAATTTACAATAAAAAAGGATGAGTATATGTCTACACACTATCGTTGAGTGTTTTGGTATATACTCATCCTTTTTTCTTTTGTCTGTTAAGCTTGCAAGCGCAAGTTAATTATCTTCCTAAATACTTATCTTCAAGATATTTGCTGAGCGACTCTTTGTAAATGTCGCCAACGGGCAGATAGGTGTCTTTGTCCATTACGACGCGGTTTTTGGTTACCTCTTGCACCTGTCGCATGTTTACTATATATGAGCGGTGGATGCGTAGGAAATGTGAAGGCAGATGTTCCTCCATCTTTTTCATGCTGAGCAACACAATAAGTGGTCGTTGGTCCATGATATGCACCTTGAGATATTCCGACATACCCTCAATATAGCGTATGGTTGAAATGTCAACACGCACAACACGATGGTCGGTCTTAAGGAAAAGATCGTCGTTGTTGGCTGATGGCAATGGTGTGGTTGTATGTTGTATGGCATTTGGCTGGGATGAATGAGCCATGCCTACATTGTTTTCAAGTTCATACCGTTTCTTCACTTTCATTGCCGCACGTCGGAAATCGTCAAGGCTGAACGGTTTGAGCAGATAGTCTACGGCATCAACCTTGTAGCCATCCACGGCATATTCTGAATAGGCTGTGGTGAACACCACAATAGGCGGAGCTGCCAATGAGCGCACGAAGTCCATACCGTTGATGTCGGGCATGTTTATATCTACGAATATGGCATCAATCTGCTCGTTGTCCATTATCTCGCGTGCTTCTATTGCACTAAGACATTCACCCACAATTTCAAAGTATGGTATCTTTGTGGCGTAGGCGGCGAGCTGCTGCAAGGCGAGTGGCTCGTCATCTATAACAACCTGTTGGCGGAATTAATTTAGTGCATACTTAATTC
>ULYE01011215.1_pt1 | contig 35037 bp, 25 predicted proteins | sample 1961921 | NCBI WGS metagenome assembly ULYE01 (sample SAMEA4835856, study PRJEB28245) | human gut metagenome | biome: gut microbiome; material: fecal sample | place: Denmark | collected 2008 | reverse complement strand
ATATAACTGGTACTGGAGTTTCATATAACTGGTACTGGAGTTTATATTGAATGGTACTGCACTTTATATTGAATGACCTATTACCATCAGTCAATATAGCCGAGTTATTCTTTCCTTAATCTGTTGCCATACGGGCTCACACAGTTAAGGTAGAACCAGTAGGTATTGCCAAATTCAGCCTGCAACGCAGCCATATTGCCACTTTGTGCTATCTGGGCGTATTGCTGGAAACGGCTTTTTGTGTCGTCGCTTGGCTGCAAGTCCTTAGTGTCGTTACCACCAAGCTGATATACAAGCAGAGCCTCATCGAATATGCGCGGCATCTGCTTGTAGAAGCCTGCGGCAAGCTGCAGGTTCTCAACAAAGCGCGACAAGTTGTTGGATAGCAGGAGGTCGCACATCAGATACTCGTAGGCCATGCGGTTGCGAGGGTCTTGCGAGAGCACGTATTGCAGGTTTGGACCAATGTTGAGAATGTTCACGAAGTTGGCCTTCTCTGGTTCGTTGGTGCTGAAAGCACGCAACCCCTCTATCTGTCCGCTCTCCACACAAGCCTCCAGTCGGTCGGCCTCGTCCTTGTAGAACAGACTCTGTCGCAAGCGTGCTATGTATTTGCGTGCTATAGCCTTGCGGTGGTTGATGATGTTGTAGCGTGCGAGGTTGATGAGTCGTGGAGCCGTCTCGCCCCACACCACCATAGCCTCAAACTCCCAGTGCTGTGCGTCGTTGATGCAGCCAAGTTGTTCAAGCAGATAGTGTCCGTACTCAGTCTCTCGTGTGCGGCTCTGCCACGGAAAGTAAAGGGCATTGATGCCTACAACGGGCTGATAGTCGAACAGACGGTTGAGCAACTCGCCCTTGTTGTAGAGGGCAATGTTGTGGAAATAGAAAATAAGCGGGTTGGGCCGATTTTGATTCTCAAGATAGCGTTCGGTGTGATGCAGGGCATCATCCCAGTCATGACGGTCTATGGCTTGCTGCGCCTTTATCATGCGAAACTCGCTCATCGAGAATGAGCGCAAGAAGCTATAGCCCGATGCCAAAGAAATGACAGCCACCGACACAACAACAGCAACGGCATATTTCCAGCCTGCAAGCGGAAATTGCTTTATTGTCTTGCCCTTTGCCAAGAGACATGCAGGCACAAAAAGCATGGCCAAGACAATGAATGCCCACACCACAACCGACAGCGTATGCGACAAGCCTGCTGTCCACACCCAAAGTGCAAGCGAGGGAATGAGCGACAGGCACAATATGTCCTCACGGCGCGAGAGTGCCGTGAATATGCGCCACGTCATAAGATATATAGCCGTGAGCAAGGCAGACATCACCACCGCGCCCAACAGGGGATAGTGGAAAAACTGCACAACAAAAGCCGTGAGCCACCCAGTGAGTGTTTGGCTATGGTAATAGTCGGCTGTATATAGAAACAGTTGGTGCTGCTCGTTGTAGTACAACACGTGCGACAGCAAATCGGAATATGACGCAAAGAATACGCCAAACAGCACAATGGCTAACAAATAGTGGAGAAACCTTCTCATTTACTGATTTTTTAAGTTAGCTATAACTAATAGAAAATGGAGTGTGCCACAAAAGGACTAATTGTTCATCCTTATTGACACACTCCAATTTATTATTTACATTTTATGTTTTCTTAGTTCTTGCCATAACCCGGGTTCTGCTTGAGATTCGGGTTGAGGTCCATCTCTGTCTGAGGGATTGGATAGATGTAGTTGTGGTCAGAATACTTGCTGCCCGGAAGCTCCACATGCTCTGTACCTACGTAAGGAGTGAAGTTCTCGCCATTGAGAGTCCAAACCATACTGTGATACTTGCGGTTGAGCACTTCCTTAGCGTCTCCCCAACGACGGAGGTTCCACTTGCGGATGTCGCCCTCAAGAGCAAACTCTACACGCCACTCGTTCTTGATACGCTTCAAGAGATCGGCCTGTGTTGCGCAATATGTAGGCTTGCTTGCATCAGTCTTCTGCAATGCAGGCATACCCACACGTGCACGTACCTTATTTACTGCATCGAAAGCCTCCTGACAAAGCGGATTAATATTATTCATTGCCTCAGCATAGGTGAGCAGAACCTCTGCATAACGAATAAGCACATAGTCCTTACCCATGTCCCAACCCTCCGATTGAGGATCGATTGACGGGTCGAGCCACTTCTGCTGATAGTAGCCAGTCTCGGTAGCATCGCCATGACGACCTATACCTGTGTTGCCGCTGCTTGCAAGAGGAGCAACCTTAATAGTAACACCATACATTTCCTCACCGTCGTGCAGCACGTTAACCTCAAGACGTGGGTCGCGGTTGGCAAACGGATTGGCAGGATCGAAAATCTTAGAGAGCTGCTTTGCTGTCGGGTTGCCGTTAGCGTCGCGTGCAACTACACCAGCTGCGCTTGACTCATAGATTGGGCTTCCTTCGCTATCCTCGAATGCATCAACAAGATCCTGAGTTGGGTCCATACCGCCCCATCCGAGTGTCGGGAATGCTTCCCATCCAATGAGATAGTTGGTACGCTCTGGTGCCTTGTACTGAATGACAAGCATATTCTCGCAGCAACCGTCAGTCTCCTCCCAGAACAAGTTGGCATACTTGCCTGTGTTGTCCTTGTCCCAGAGGTCATATACGCCTGCATCCATAATAGCCTTAGCCTCCTTGGCAGCTGTCTGGTTGTCGCCATAATACATTGCAGCACGCATCTTGATGGCACGGGCAACGCCCTTAGTGATACGACCGTAGTTGGCTGCATCCCACTCCTCAGGAAGAGAAGCGATAGCCTTGTCGAGGTCTGCCATTGCCTTAGTATAAACATCCTCGCGTGTTGACTGTACAGTATTGTTAAGATCTGCAAGTGTCAAAGGCTTGTCAATATAAGGTACTGAGCCGAAGCTACGGATAAGGTCCCAATACAGATAGCCACGGAAGAAGTAAGCCTGACCTGCAAGCTTCTGGCGAGTAGCCTCATCCATTTCTACAGTAGGCAACTTCTCAAGTGCAAGGTTTGCCTCACGGATGTATGTATAGCTACTCTTCCAGGCATAGTCAGAGGGGTCGTAAACGCCCTTTGCCTCGTTGCCGGCAGCCCACTTGATACCCATTGTTGCGTCGTCGGTATTGATTGCATCATCGGCAGACCAACCAAGACTGTTGTACATATCGCTGACATACATCTCGGCATCGGTGCTTGTCTTCCAGAAACTGGCATCAGAAAGTTCTTCCTTCGGAGCCTTGTCAAGGAAATCACTACAAGATGTGAGTGCAGCAACTCCAGCGAACGCTAATGCTATATTTAATATCTTATTTTTCATTTGTTCTGAGTTGTTTAAAATGTAAGTTTAAGACCGCAAGAAATCTTTCTAACGTTGCTGTACGACCAGCCACGGCTGTTGTCCGACTCTGGGTCAAGACCCTTGTCAAGACCTGAGATAGTGAAGAGATTCTCGCCTGTGAGGTATACCTGTGCGAATGACAAACCAATACGGCTGATTACCTCTGAAGGCAATGTGTAAGCCAATGTAAGGTTCTTCATACGAAGATATGAAGCATCCTGCAACCAGAATGTAGAGAACACATTGTTGGTCTGTGATGAAAGCGACAGACGTGGGAAGTTGCCGTTAGGATTCTCCTCGCTCCAGCGATCCCAGTGCTTGTTCAAAGCAGATGCACTGTTGTAGAATGCGTAAGAAGCCTCGCCATTGTAGTAGCGCTTAGCATCGAATGCACCCTGCAGAAGACCGCTCAGTTCGAAGTTCTTGTAACCTACGCTGAAGTTGAAACCACCAGTCCACTTAGGCATCTGGTTGCCGATAATCTGACGGTCGCCAGCTGCTGTAATCTTGCCATCGTCATCAAGGTCCTTGTAGCGGATATCACCAACCTTCTCATTACCAGTGCGCAACGGACCCTTCTTGAGTTCTTCTTCCGAACGGAACAATCCATCGGCAACATAGCCATAGTATGAGCTAATGGCATAGCCCTCAAGGTTCCAGATGTTGCCATCTGATGTAGGACCTTCGGTACCAGCCATATCGATAATCTCATTCTTGTTGTAGCCCATGTTGAGCGAGAGGTTGTAGCTCCAGTCCTTACCGATACGGTTGTTGTGACCAAGCACAAGCTCAAAACCACGGTTCTCTACGCTACCTACGTTCTGTGCAGGAGCCGACAAACCGATAACGCCCTGAAGCGGCAAGTAAAGAAGCATGTCGTTGGTCTTCTTCTTGTATACCGAAAGCTCCATTGTCAACTTGTTGTTGAAGAAGCCGGCATCAATACCAAGCTCGTAGTTAGTAACGGTAGCCCACTTAAGCTGGTCGTTGACAAGGCGGCTCTCATAAGCTGTTGAATACAATGTGTTGCCGAACATGTATGAACCGTAAGCATAGGTAGGAACTGCAGGATAGAGGTCACTTGAAGACAACTCCTCGTTACCGGTCTTACCCCAACCCAGACGAAGCTTAAGGTTGCTCAACCAGTCAACATTCTTCATGAAAGCCTCCTCAGAGATACGCCAACCTGCTGAGAATGCAGGGAATGTACCCCAACGTGAGTCCTTAGGGAAGCGTGAAGAAGCGTCGCGACGTACGTTAGCCTCAAAGAGATACTTGCCAGCATAGTTGTACTGCAGACGTCCGAAGTAAGAGAGACGTGTCATCTCTGTACCACCATTTGAGTTCTTCTGTGAAGAAGCGTCGAGAGTGTTGAGCGACTCGTCGAGGTTGTTGTTACCACCACCCTTACGTGTGGCTGTCACATAGCGGCTCTTAACGTCGTACGACTCCATACCTGCGAGTACGCCAAGATTGTGGTCGCCAAATGACTTGTTGTAGTTAACGAGAATCTGGCCTGTGAGGTAGTCGTAGTTGTAGTTGTATACATAACCCTCACGCTGACCTGAGTTGTATGTGCCGTAACCCCATGTCTTCTTGAAGCCAAGCTGGTCCTGAGTCCAGTTGCGCCATGAGTAAACACCCTTGATGCTGAGGTCCTTGATAGGCTTGATTTCAGCCGAACCGATGAGGAATACCTCCTGGTCGATGGTCTTCTTCCAGCCTGTCTTGTCTCTGCCCTGAACAGCTACAGGGTTGTCAACACCAACGTACTTGAAGTTGCCGTCCTCGTCATAAACAGGATCTGTAGGATGCGAACGTGAGATACCCTGAATCACCTGGGTATAACCAGCCCATGCATCCTGCTTGGTGCCACGATAGCCCGAAGCGTTGAGTCCGAGAGTGATGTATTTGTTGATTTGCGATGTGATGTTCATGCGGGCGTTGATACGGTTGTAGTCAAGGTCCTTTGTAACACCGTCCTGGCTGAGATAGCCAAGATACATATTGTATGTAGTCTTTTCGTTACCACCGCTGAGCGAGAGGTTGTGCTGGTGCTCAAAACCGCTACCGGTAAGAGCCTCCTTATACCAGTCGGTGCTTGGGAGCTGGCCTGTGCGATACTTCTCTACAGTCTCGTCAGAGAAAGGCTTCTTTGCGCCCGGGTGGTCGTTGAGGTAAGCCTCGTTGTAGAGGTAAGCATAGCCGTAAGCGTCAAGGAGGTCGAGCTTAGCAAGAAGTGACGACCATGAGAATGTAGCGTTGTAAGAAACTGTGGTCTTGCCAGTCTTACCCTTCTTTGTAGTGATAAGGATAACGCCGTTGGCAGCCTGCACACCATAGATGGCAGCTGAAGCAGCATCCTTCAATACTGTTACTGACTCGATTTCGGCAGGGTTGAGAACGTTCATCGAACCCGGCACACCATCCACGATAACGAGTGGAGAGGCTGCATTAACCGAGTTCTTACCACGTACTGTGATAGAAGCGTTCTGGCTACCAGGAGCACCCGAAGTCTGCACAGCAGTAACACCAGCCATCTCACCAGCAAGAGCTGACGAAAGGCTCGATACAGGACGTGTGGCAAGCTTCTCGGCATTCATCGATGCCACGGCACCAGTCAAGTTCTCCTTCTTCTGAACACCATAACCCACTACCACAAGCTCGTCGAGAGTCTGTGAGTCGTCCTTAAGTACAATAGCTATGTTGCCCTTTGCCTTCACAATCTGCTTGAGATAGCCAATTGAGCTAACTTCAAGTTCTGCGCCAGCAGGGGCGTCGAGAGTAAATTTACCGTCAATGTCGGTAACAGTACCGCCTGTAGAGCCTTTCACCTTTACAGTGGCGCCAATGATAGGATCGCCATTTGCGTCCTTAACAGTACCCTTAACGGTTTGCTTCTGTTGATCGTTGATTTCGACCACCTTATTGACACTTGCATCTGGTGCTGCGAAGACAGGCTTCATGCCACCAGCCAGCAAAACGGACAACATTAGGAGTCGTGCGTTAGTAAAATAGGTATTTTGCATAGAATGCTTATTGCTTTGACCTCTAACTGATTCTCTCTCTGTTGCGGGCATAGAGGCCTTTGCCCACACTTTTTTATTTAGTTTATATTAATTTGTCAAAATAGGTTTGCTTACAGCTTGCAAAAATAATGATTATCGTTGACATTTTTTTGATAAAAATAATAAACTTGCGTGAAATTCATGTTTATTAACAAATAATTTAGATTTAGTGACTATTCAGCGAATATTTAGTCACAATCCACCGTAAAGTCGAGGTCGATATCTACTGAGAGTCTTGGCAGTTGGGAAACGGTGAGATTGATGGCTGTGCCACCTTTCAACACAAGAGATTTAGACAGCAAAGGACTATCATGGAACTTGTTGCTTGTACCGAGCGAGCTATGCTTCCACCGACTTCACTTTGTATAATATACTCAGTAGTTCTGACATTGTTTCTAATTTTGCGCAAAAACACAGAATATAAAACAATAACGATGAAAAGCAGAAACTTTTTATTGTTTTTTTATATATTCTTTTTGTCTTAATAGCCCGATTTAGAAGGAATATTCCTATCCAGGGATATGGTCTTTTGGGAGTAACCAAAAAGATTTCGAGTAACTCGATACATACTAAAGCCAACGACTGCCACAACCACTTGAAGCTCAAAACAAATGCTCTATTTCGCTACTTTTTGCCTTTTTAGGCGTTTTTTTTGAAAAAAAATCAAAAAAACTTTGGTGTTATATTTTTTTAATATACCTTTGTTACCAAATAAACCTAAAACCCAAACAACAAAAAGCAAACTCCGCTTGTGACAGTATCAACCAAAATAAAATCCACATGAAGCAAAGTTGTTATAATATTAAATTTGAGGAAAGTAATGGTGTAATTCTCTACAACATTGCCACAGACGGCATCCTGCAGCTTGCCCCACAAACGGCAGAACTCCTTGACAGCTATGCTGACAAGGTGGACGATTTATGCTTGATTTATCCAGACCTCTTCAATGCGCTTAAATGTCATGGCTTCATAGTTGATGATAATGTGGACGAGACGCGAGCTCTCATAGATAAATGGAGCAAGCAGTTTGCCGCCACAGACACATTCCGCTTGACTGTTAACCCCACGCTCAACTGCAACCTATGCTGCTGGTATTGCTATGAGAGTCATAGTAGCAACATGGTGATGTCTGATGATATACTTGAGCGAACAAAGCTGCTCATAAGAAACAAGGTTGGCGACAAGGATTTGAAAATGTTCAACCTCGACTTTTTCGGTGGCGAGCCACTACTGCAATTCGACCGCATAGTCATGCCACTCATTTCGGTGGCTGTTGAAGTGTGTAACCAAAACGGTAAGCAACTTCACCTTTCATTTACGACAAACGGCGTTCTGCTCACTCCAGAACATATAGCAATCATAGAGCGACAGTTGAAATGCGTCAATGGTTATAAGGTTGTGCCGTCGTTTCAGATAACACTCGATGGCAATAGGTACTTTCACGACAAGGTAAGAAAGACACCCGTGGGTAAAGGATCGTATGATGCTATAATGGCAAACATAAAGGTTGCACTAAGCCATGGCTTCGACATCTTCGTGCGCTTCAACACTACGAACGAGAACATTGACAGCTACCTTGACGTGATAGACGACTTTGCCGACATCCCGAAGGAGCACACCGTCCACCTGCAGTTTGACCTACAGAGCGTGTGGCAGGACAACACATCGCCGCAGACGCGCGAGAAGCTCAGTAGGCTGAGCGAGGAGCTTACAGCAGAGGGCTATCGTGTGCAGATACACAAGTTATGCAACCGTAAGTTCTGCTATGCCGACAAGGAAAACACAGCCGTTGTCAATTACGACGGCAATGTATACAAGTGTACGGCGCGTGAGTTTCACCCAGAGCTGGCGGAAGGCTCGCTTTCCACTGATGGACGCATTATCTACAACAGCCGCTACGTACGGCGTTTGGCATTGCGTTTCGGTAATAGTGTATGCCGCAAGTGCGACATCTATCCTATATGTCACGGAGGGTGCACACAGGATAAGATAGAGAACGAAGGTCTGGACATTTGCCTCAGACACTATACGAACGAAGAACGAATGAAAATAGTACGCGAGAGACTGCGCTATCTTATCAACAACAGTAAGAAATAGAGTTAATTAAATAATTACAAACTTAAAACCAAGAACAACTATGGAAAAGAACAAAGAATTCACATCCCTTTTAGGAGAGGTGCCAGCTTTAACACATGATGCAGAAGGACAGCTGAGAGGAGGTTTTGCAGTATTTAGCGGAAATGATGGCATAGAATTATGCAATAATGATGAGTATTGTGCCAACAATACAGGTTGTGGCAATAATCAAATTTGCAATAACAACACTTACTGTTCCGGTAATGGAACTTGTAGCGACCAAAAGAATTTTCCTCCAACATCAGGTGGGGGTCCAATCGGTCCTACAGGTAGGTAAACCTAATGGACAATAACACATTTAACGTTACTTCTTAAAAGTAAAAAAACAGTTTAGCATTCCCCATTTTTACATAAACGTTTATGAAAAAAATGGGAATTTATTGAACCTAAATTATACTGTAATGAATAAATCAATCTTGATTTGTTGTCTTTCGCTTCTGTTTGCCTGCAAAGCTTTTGCCGGTGGGTTCCCAAGCCTCAAGGAAAATATAATGGTTTCAGCGCTTGTATGCGATGATTTTTCAAACGAGGTGATAGGAAATGCCGCAGTGGAATTATACGATGAGCAGAACAATGTCATAGGGAAATGCAAGACTTTTGAAAAGCCTGGCAAAACAGGCATACATCCCATAAATTTCGTATCTTTCATAGCGCGTAAGTACAAATCGTTCACACTGAGGATAATGGCAGAAGGATATGAAGAGTACTCGCAGAAGATAACGGTAGATATAGGAAAACGCGAGGCTTATTTTGTAATTCCAACCATAAAGCTCAAGCGTATACATAAGATGAAGGAGGTGCAGCTCGATGGCGTTACTGTGACCGCCACGAAGGTGAAAATGGTGATGCATGGCGACACCATAGTATATAATGCCGATGCCTTCCAGTTGTCCAACGGCTCCATGCTTGACGAGCTGATACGCCGCCTGCCTGGAGTGCAGCTCAAGGGCAACCAGATTATGGTGAACGGACGTTTCGTAAGCTCATTGCTCGTCAATGGTTCCGATTTCTTCAAGGGCAACCCTGCTGTGGCTCTACAGAATTTACCAGCATATACGGTGAACAAGCTGAAGGTGTACGAAAAGGATGACGACATGGCATATATAACTGGCGAGAAGAAGGAAAAAAATCAGAAGCCACTCGTTATGGATGTGGCCCTGAAGCGCCAGTATATGCAGGGGGCACTCGCCAACTTCGACCTTGGCTACGGCACTCACGACCGATGGATGGCACGCCTCTTCGCACTTCGCTACACAAAGAACTCGCGCATAGGCATATTCTCCAACATGAACAACATAAACGACACGCGTGCGCCCGGCACTAACGGTGATTGGAACCCGTCGCAACAGCAAGATGGCTTGGTGACACAGCGATCGGTGGGCATAGACTACCTGCTGGGCAACGCAAGCAAAGAGTTCGAGTTGTCGGGAAACACCATATATTCGCACGACAACATCAACAAGGAACAGATACGGTCGGGCGAAAACTTCCTTGACGGAGGTAACACCTTCAGTCGAAGCCGGGACATCAGCCGGGAGAGGAAGACCTACGTGTGGAGCACAAACAAGATAACCATGACGTGGCCAAGGATAGCGGTGCAGATACAGCCCAACTTCATATACTTCAAGAACAACAATAACGTGACAGCGCAAAGTGCCACATTCAGTGTGGCACCAAACGACAGCTATCGTGGCGCAGCTCTCGACTCCATCTTCGCGGCTCCGGTAAGCAAGCGGCTCCAGGATGCAATGCTCAACCGTCTCAGCGACAATGGCAAGTACTGGCAGCACTATTACGACGGCAACCTGTTAGGCCAGATGACGTTCAACATCCCCAAGAGCCCCGATGCCATATTGTTGCGCACGGAGAACCACATCAACGTAGGCAGACCATACGGCGCGTCTATATACGATCTTGCCTATGGCAACGGAGAGCGCGACTTCAGAAACAAGTATTCTGAGCGATCGTCAACCGATTTCAATACGCAGTGGACGGCCATGTATTTCTATAGTGGAGATGTCAACAGAAAAAATAATTTCAACGTTAGATTTGATTATAATCACATATACAGTAAAGACAACCGCGACCTGTTCCGTCTCGATAAGTACGCTGAGTATGGCATGGGAAGCCATGCCACCGTTGGCTACCTGCCATCGACACGCGACTCATTGCTGCGTGCCCGTGATGCCGACAACAGCTACCACTCGAGCATATACAAGGATCGCTACGAGATGAGTGGTGTCACACCAAAACTGAAACTGCCAGTGTGGGGATTGCACACATACTTGGAGCCTGGTATCGTCTTCCGCCATGAGCAAATCGACTATCGTCGCGGCTCGTTCAGCAAGAAGCACACGCGCAACGTATTGTCGTGGGAACCAAAGCTGTTCATAGGCAAGGACAACTGCTCGCTGGAGTACAAGGTGACAAAGATGCTGCCAGAGCTTACTGATATCCTCGACTTCACCACTACCGACAACCCTCTGAATATATGGCGCGGCAACCCTAATCTGAAAAATACAGACATACACCGCATCGACTTCAGCCGGGGTATATACAAGTATGATGAATATTGGTATTGCACACGCCGAATACTGATAAACGCCTACTGGCAGGTGATGCGCAACGCCATAGGCCAGTACGTAGAGTACAACCGCCAGACAGGAGCCGTGCGCGCCACGCCAATGAACATCAACGGCAACTGGAATGCTGGAGCCTCGTTCGAGTTCATGGGTACTGTCGACAAGAAGAAGCGGCTAATGCTTAACACCAAGACAGAGGTGGGCTACAACAACAGCGTCGACTACGTGGCTGTTGACGGACAGTCGGCAGACAACCCGCGCTCATCCGTGCGCTCGGCCAAGGCCAACGAGACTCTGACGCTCGACTACAGTCTCGGCAAGTATGCCTTCGGGGTCAAGTTGCGCTGCGCCTATCTGCACGCTGAGAGCCCACGTAGTGACTTCCAGACCATAAACACCGCTGACGTGGACTACGGTCTGAACGCCACAGTGGAGCTGCCTCTAAAGCTGAAGTTGTCCACCGACATCACCATGTACAGCCGCTATGGCTACAGCGACCCGTCAATGAACACCAACAACCTCGTGTGGAACGCACGTCTTGAGCGCACCTTCGGCAAGTTCACAGTAATGGCAGATGGCTTCGACCTGCTTGGTAAGCTCTCAAACGTTCGCAAGGTAATCAACGCGCAGGGACGCACCGAGACATGGTACAACACTGTGCCGCGCTATGCCATGCTGCATGTAATGTATAAAATGCACTTCAAACCGAAGCGATAATTTCTCGTTCGGTTCTCGATAGCTTCTCGTTCGTTCTTCGTTCTTCCTTCGTTCATCCTTCGTTCATCCTTCGTTCTTCCTTCGTTCATCCTTCGATTGTCTATCGAAGATCAATCGAAGATCAATCGAAGAACGAACGAAGAACGAACGAGAAGCAATCGAGAAATTAATGGAGGCACAAGGGAGGAACAACGAAGGATGATCGAAAATGTTACGAATGAGTAACGAAGGTTTTACAGTACTGTTTTTCATAAAAAAAACTCAATATTCGTACAAAAGAGTTGTGTGTAAAGTTATAAAACAATAACTTTGTAGCATGAATATCAATAAAAGCCTTACAACCATGCCTAAAGTATCTGTATGCATACCCATGTATAATTCTGAACTGTATCTGCACGAGAGTATAGACAGCGTATTGTCGCAGACGTTCGATGACTTTGAGTTGTTGATCATTGACGACGGCTCCACCGACTCATCATGCCAAATAGTAGAGTCGTACAGCGACCCGCGTATACGCCTCCTGCACAACTGTCACGACTTCATAGACACAAGCAACATGCTCATAGACAACGCACACGGTGAATACATAGCCAGAATGGACTCTGACGACCGTATGCTGCCCAACCGCCTACGAATGCAAGTGGAAATTATGGATGCACACCCCGAAATAGATATCCTTGGCGGCGGATATGTACGCTTCGGAAAAAATGGAGGACAATTTATCCCAGTGAAACCACTGCAAAGACTCACTCTCAGTGATTTCGTTGGTGGCAACTGCATAGCGAACCCAACAGCGATGATGCGCCGCAGCTCCATACAGAAGGCTGGTGTGCGCTATGAGAAGGACTTTATATATGCCGAAGATTTTAGGTTTTGGCTTGTAGCTATTGAAAAGGGGCTTTGCTTGACGAATACCGATGCCATACTGACCGAATATCGCTCTTACGATGGCCAAGTGTCGACGGCACACCACACAGAACAGATGGCGGCTACCGACCGCGCTATAAGGCATGCGCTGCAAGTGATAAACGGAAATGAGCACACCGACAGCAACATCAGCACCACGCCAACCGAATCCACAAACAGCCTCACCGTGATAATACCATTCCTCAACGAGGGCGAAGAAGTGCGCCGCACTGTGGAGAGCATACGGGCCACTGTAGGCCACGACGTTGATATCATTGTCATCAACGACTGCTCATTCGATGGTTATCCTTACCGCGATAAACTCGAAAAATTTGGCGTGACATATATCTTCAACAACGAGAGAAAGGGCGTGGCCGCATCGCGCGACCTCGGCGTAAGCCTGTGCCACACACCGTATTTCCTGCTGCTCGACGCCCACATGCGCTTCTACAACAGCATGTGGCACCGTTGCATAGTAGAGCGGCTGCAAACAGACGACCGCCTGTTACTGTGTTGCCAGACAAAGGTACTGGAGAAGGATGCCGACGGCAACATTGTGGAAGCCACTCCGCATTTCGGAGCATATATGCCGTTGCATAAGGGTTGTTATCTGCCCGACATAAAATGGAACAACAAGGAACGCTATCCCGAATGCTGCGAGGAAGAAATCCCGTTTGTGCTTGGTGCTGGGTATGCGACAAGCCGACGCTACTGGCAACATTTGCATGGACTTGCCGGATTGCGCCAGTATGGTTGCGACGAAGCTTACATCAGTTTCAAGGTGTGGCGCGAAGGTGGTCGCTGTGTGTTATTGAAAAACGTTGTGATAGGTCACATCTATCGCACAGAGTTCCCTTACACCAACAGCAATGCTGCTTGCGTATCAAACTATCTCCTTACGGCCTCATTGCTTTTTCCACAAAGCTTACGCATAAGAGCATACGCCGTGGCGGCAAGCATTGACAGGCGTTCGTATGAAGACGCAGTTAAAGATCTCGCAAAAAGGAAGGCGGACATAGACAAAATGAATGCTTACTATCACTACATTCTCACACGCCCATGTCGCGACATACTGCCAATGCACCACATAGCGCAGGAAGATGACATTAAGTTTGCCGAGCAATACAGCAATGCGCTTCCTATTATAGCCTCGACTATTGCAGAAAAAATCTCTGGCAACGGATTGCTTCATGGCAAGATAGCGGCTGCCATATGGCTTTCTACGTATGCTCTTCATACGAGCGATGTCAAGTGGCGGCAAATTGCCGAACAGCTGATTGACGAAGTGGCTGTAGACATAGCAAATAAAACAGTACCGCACAACTTTGAGGAGGGAATATATGGCATAGGTTGGGGACTTATATATATGCTGCGCCATAAGCTTGTTGACGAAAAACATGCAAGTATACTCAACAACATAGACAGTCTGATTTCTGTATCGTCCATAATAGACAATGGCGACGGATCGCTTGCAACCGGCATTGCAGGACTCGCCGCTTATCTCGCGGCAAGGATGCAACAAATAGGGGCTGTTACAAATACAAACGTTTTAGCGGCTGCATTGCCCATTGCCAACAAATATGTCGACAAGCTGGCTGATGCCAACGCACTATACCACATAATGTTGCTTAATGATTTGGTGACACAAGGAATATTGATAGATGACATATTGCCTAACCTCGCCATGATTTGCGACAACACACATTTCATTCCGCGCAATCCCAAAAGATGGAAATATTCCCTCAATGGGATACTTGGTGCTACATTAGACTGATGCCGCCGTCATTTTTCAAGTTCCAATTGGTTCTTTATAAGCTCATAATAATAGCCACGCTGGCTAACCAACTGGTTGTGGGTACCTTGCTCAACCACTCGCCCATGATATAGCACCACTATATTGTCAGCGTTTTTCACCGTTGAAAGACGGTGGGCAATCACAAGCAACGTGCGCCCATGACATATCGCAGATATGTTCTCGGTGATGCTTCTTTCATTCTCAGCATCAAGCGAACTTGTGGCCTCATCCATCATGAGATATTGTGGTCGCTTATATACGGCGCGTGCTATCATCATACGCTGCCTTTCCCCACCGCTTACCCCGATGCCTTCACTACCTATCTTCGTATGCACACCAAGCGGCAGACTGTCAATGTAAGAGTCGAGGCATGCCATATGTATAGCATCGCGCAACCTTTGGTCATCGTAGTCCTCGCCGAGCACGATATTGTTTTGAATGGTGTCGGAGAATACGAAGCTGTCCTGCATCACTATTCCAGAAGCCCGTCGCAGCGAGGATGCCGAGTATTGACTAATATCTGTGTTGCCATAGGTTATTGAGCCCTCGGTGGGTGCATAGAACTTGAGCAGCAAGCGTAGCAGCGTAGTCTTGCCGCTACCACTTTCGCCCACGATTGCAGTGGTCTTGCCTGCAGGTATATCGAGCGTGATGTTGTCGAGAGCCTTCTTGCCTATGGAGCCTGTGTAGCTGAACGACATATGGCTGATGCGTATATTCATGGGGTGATCAGTAGCAATGTCTGTAAGACCCTCGGTATCCTCGTTGTCGCACAAATGCACCTCCTCTGAACGCTCAAGGCTTATGCGTGCGTTCTGATACTGCTGCATAAATCCTATGAGTTGAGATAGTGGGCCGTTCACCTGCCCCACGATGCTCGATATACTCATCATCATTCCAAGCGTCAGGTCGCCTTCCACCACAGCCATTGCCACCCAGAAAGTCATGGTTATGTTGCGCAAATGACCGAGTAGCGTATAGCCCGTATTCTGCGTCTGCTCAAGGTACAGGCTGCGTTTCTTCATGTCGAAGATGCGCTCCTGCATCTCACGCCACTCGTCAAGCTTGCGCCCCTCGTAGTTGTTCACCTTTATGTCAGCGATGCCCGACATCAGCTCGTACATTTTGTTCTGATTGGCAGCGTTGAGGGCGAACAGCTCGTAATCGAGAGCCTTACGGCGACCGAAGAAATGGACCATCCATGCTATACTCGCCACCGTGAACAGCGCGTATGCAGCAAGAATCCACAGGTCATAATAGCCAATCACACCCAATAGCACGGGTACGGAGAGCAGCGAGAAAAGAGTCTCGAGCGAACTGAACGTCACGAACTGCTGCAGTCGATTGTTGTCAGCGAGCCGCTGTTGGTAGTCGCCAACGCTCTTGGTATCGAAGAAGGTCATGGGCAGCCGCATTAACTTTTCAAGGTAGCTTGACAGCACGTTAATATTGATACGCGTACTCATGTGCAATGTCACCCAACTGCTCACGAGGTTCATGCCGAGCGAGCCGAGGTGCAGGCACAACTGGGCGAGCATGATGCATACTATGGTGTTGCGGCTGCGCATGCCTATGCCATCGTCTACAAGGAACTGCGTAAGAAACGGCATGGCCATAGACAGTAGCATGCCAAAGAGTATGGCCGCGCCTGTTACGACCATCTCACCCTTGAACGGCATAACGAAGCGACGCGCAAAAGCTACGATGCTGTGTCGTTGGCGCGTAGGCTTGAGGGCATAGAACTCATCTGTTGGTTCGCACGCCACCACTACACCAGTGTCACCATTCAGCCACTTGGTGCGCAACTCGTCGTCCCCGATGATTTGGCGACCGAATGCAGGATTGGCAATGTAGTATTTCCATTTGCCCGAGAAACGCGATTTCTCCACACCATATATCACCACAAAATGGCACTGCTCCCAATGCAGGATGGCTGGCAGCGGACACTTCTCGCGCAACTGCCATATGGTAAGATGGAACGATGCCGAGTTTATGCCAATGTGGCCCATTGCGTCGCGCATCCCGGCTATGCTCACACCCTCGCGCGTAAGGTGGCTCAGCGTGCGCAGATAGCCTAGCGGATAGTCCTTGCCGTATGCCGATGCCACCATGCGTATGCACGAGGGGCCGCAGTCCATCTGGTCGAACTGTCGCGTAAACTTGATTTTCTTCTTCATGTCGTGTGGTTGTAGCTTTTTGCGCTTCTATAAATTCAACAAACAAGTTCAAAAAGCCATGAGGGGCAGGCATCCTGCCTGCCTAAAACCAGAAGTTGATTGATCAATCAAACAAAAACATTTTTATGGCGTATGGCTTTTATATATTCTTTTTACTCATAGCGATGCCCAGGACTATGATGTAGCCCTTTACCATTCCGCTACGTGCTGGTAGCTATTGGTCCAGGGCACATACTTTCATATCTACCTTACAGCAATCTCTTATGCCTCAATATAAGCCACGACAAAGCGGAGATTACCACAGAGATGAGAAGTGCCGTAGCAAATCCCCAATGGCTATCCTCCAAGCCATTGATGAGGTTCATGCCAAAGAATGATGATATGAGCGTAGGGAGCATCATGATGATCGACACGGAGGTGAGCGTACGCATCACCGTGTTCATGTTGTTGTTGATAATCGACGAGTAGGTGTCCATTGTCGACTCAAGGATGTCGGAATAGATGCTCGTGGTCTCGCGGGCCTGCGACATCTCGATATTAACGTCCTCAATAAGGTCAGCGTCAAGCTCATCCACCTGAAGCTTGAACTTAAGCTTGGCAAGCAATGTCTCGTTGCCGCGTATGGATGTGGTGAAATAGGTGAGAGAGTCCTGCAGACGCGAGAGAGCGATAAGCGACTCATTGTTCACATTATGGTCGAGATTGTGCTTAGCCTTCTCAATGAGAGTGTTGATTTGCTTAAGACGCTTCAAGTACCATACGGCAGAAGAGAGGAACAGACGGAAAATCATGTCGACATAATCGGTGAAGCCCTCACCACGCTTCTGATGATAGCTCACGAAGTCGATCATCATGTTGGTCTCGTAATAGCACACGGTAATGGTGACATCACGCTTGTGGATAATGCCCAACGGCACAGTGGTGTAGGGCGTGCGCGAGCGTATCTCCTTGACGTAGGGTATACGCAAGATGATAAGCATCCAACCGTCGTCGTACTCATAGCGGGCACGTTCGTCGGCATCGCTGATGTCGGACATGAAATAATCGGGTATGTTGAATTTCTCCTCCAGCAATTGCTGGTCTTCGTCGGTAGGACACGTAACCTGTATCCAACAGTTGGGCTGCCATTCCTCGATGGTCTTAAGGGTTGAGTTGGTGTTCCAGAATGTTCTCATAAAGATAATCTCCTTGGGTTAAAACAAAGCTTAGGAGACCAGCCTTTATCAGATGCCGTCCTCCCGCACTACAAATTGTTATTTTCCGCGTGATAATCGTCCATAAATTTTTATGATTTGATTTTGCGGTGCAAAGGTACGCAAAATAGCCCAAAAAGCCACAACTAAACCTCAGTTTATTTTCGTTGTAACAGTTTTATAACATACAAAAAATTAATTAAAGCTATTTATAACGTGTAAAAATCGGTTTATTCGGGATTTTTATATAAATTTGCATCCCGTATAAACCCGACTGCCCCACCCCACGGCAGCCCCATTAGAAAAATAACTAACAATTAAAGGCATTGGATTTAAAGAAAACCATAAACAACACCCTCAAGGTGAACCTCTCGCTGCTGCTCGGCGGACTCATACTCTATTGGATGTACCGCGACTTCGACTTCGAGAACATGGAGCATGTGCTGCTGCACGAGATGAACTGGACCTGGATGCTACTGTCGTTTCCCTTCGGCATATTGGCACAGGCATTCCGTGGCTGGCGTTGGCATCTTACACTCGACCCCGTGGGCGAGCATCCAAGAATGTCGACAAGTGTCAACTCCATCTTCCTCTCGTATGCAGTGAGCCTCATCGTGCCACGCATAGGAGAGTTTGCCCGATGCGGAGTGCTGCGACGCTATGATGGAGTGTCGTTTCCCAAGGCTTTGGGCACAGTGGTGGTGGAACGCGCCATCGACTCGGCTTTGGTGCTTGTGATAGCTCTGCTGACATTCGTGTTTCAAATACGAGTGTTCAACATCTTCTTCAACCGCACAGGCACCAACATCGACACCATTCTTGCTGGCTTCTCAGCCACGGGATATATCGTGACAGCCGTGTGCGGCATTGCCGTGTGCATATTGGGATGGTACATAATGCGCAAGTTCACAATTTATAATAAGGTGAAATCTACCGTCAAGGGAATATGGCAGGGAGTAATGTCGATACGCAACGTGAAGCGTCCCTGGCTCTTCGTGGCATTCACACTGGCTATTTGGGCAAGCTATTTCCTGCACTACTATCTCACGTTCTTCTGCTTCGAGTCGACAGCCAAGCTTGGCATGGCGTGCGCACTCGTCACATTCATCGTGGGAAGCATAGCCGTAATAGTGCCTACGCCAAATGGTGCCGGGCCGTGGCACTTTGCCGTGAAGACTATGCTCATACTCTATGGCATATCCGACACCGACGCCCTGAACTTCGTGCTGATAGTACACAGTATACAGACATTGCTCGTAGTGGCTATGGGCGTGTATGCATGGGCGGCACTATCATTTACGAAGAAACGAACTGATTGATTCTTTTAAAACTATATTACTATGAGTGAAATCAAAAACCTGAACCCCGAATGTATTTGGCGCAATTTTGACGCACTGACACAGGTGCCGCGCCCGTCTGGACATCTTGAGAAAGTGCAGCAGTTCTTGCTCGACTTTGCGGCACGCGTTGGCGTAGAGGCTTTCAAGGATGCAGCAGGCAACATTGTCATGCGCAAGCCTGCCTCTCCGGGTATGGAAAACCGCAAAGGCATTATCTTGCAGGGACACATGGACATGGTGCCACAGAAGAGCAAGGAGTCGAACCACAACTTCGAGACCGACCCTATCGAGACATACGTAGACGGTGAGTGGGTGCGCGCCAAGGGCACTACACTTGGTGCAGACAATGGTATTGGCGTTGCTGCCATCATGGCTGTAATGGAGGACAAGACTCTTGTGCATGGTCTTGTAGAAGGACTCATCACTGCTGATGAGGAGACTGGTATGTATGGTGCCAACGACCTGCCTTGCGACGAGCTTCAAGGCGACATCTTGCTGAACCTCGACTCTGAGACATGGGGCAAGTTTGTGATTGGTTCTGCCGGTGGTATCGACATTACTGCTACTCTCGACTACAAGGAAGTGGCTACCGACAAGGAAGACGCAGCCGTTAAGGTGACAATCAAGGGATTGAAGGGTGGACACTCTGGTCTTGAAATAAATGAGGGTCGCGGCAATGCCAACAAGCTTATGGCTCGCTTCGTGCATGAGGCTATCGCAGAATATAGCGCACGTTTGGCTACATGGCATGGCGGCAACATGCGCAACGCTATTCCTTTCGAATGTGAGGTTGTGCTCACTCTGCCGAAGGAGAATGTAGAGGCACTGAAGGAGAATGCAGAGGAGTGGCGCGAACTGTTCAACAGCGAGTACCGCACTATTGAGGAGAACATCCAACTCTTCGTTGAGGACGTGGAGACTCCTGAGAACGAGACTCCTGAGGAAATCCAGGACAACCTGCTCGATGCCATCTATGGTTGCCACAACGGTGTATTGCGCATGATTCCTGTTTTCCCATCGGTTGTTGAGACATCATCCAACCTTGCCATCATCGACATTGATGGTGGTCACGCTTACTTCAAACTCCTCGCACGCTCTTCACGCGAAAGCATGAGAGACTATATCGCAGCTACTCTTGAGTCTACATTCTCAATGGCTGGCATGAAGGTTGAGTTTAGCGGTGCTTACGGTGGTTGGGATCCTAATACTGACAGCGAGATTCTGCACTTGCTTGAGAAGAACTATCGCGAACTCTTTGGCGAGGAAGCTATCGAGCAGGTTGACCACGCTGGCCTTGAGTGCTCGGTTATCCTTGAGAAATATCCTCACCTCGACGTTGTTTCTCTTGGCCCGACCATGCGTTCTCCGCATACAACAACAGAGCGCTGCCTCATTTCAACAGTTGCTCCGTTCTGGGAACTGTTGAAGAAGACAATGGAGGAAGCTCCAGTGAAATAATCATTAATTACTTAAGAATAAGCGGCTGCATTGCAGCCGTTTTTTCTTTATATACGTCATTGCTGACGCGTCGGGCTCGTAGACTGCGCACTTTAGGAAATTCTCTAAAGTATTCATCCTGCGTCATATACCAACGATGGTCCACTATCTCCTTCACTTGTTTTGCTATTTGGTCGAGCTTTGCCGCCGAGCCTGGACTTACAACCGACAGCATACGGTCGCCATTCCTTAGAATGATAGCGAGCACTACATAGGTTTTTACTGCCTTGGCAGCAGAAGGGTCGGTAAGTTTTCTGCCACGCATTGACGAGGAGACTGAAATATTCCAGCCATACTGGCTGTTGAGTCGATTCATCATATCTCGGAACACACGTCCATGAGACGAAGTGTCGGGGATGTGCTTATACATAATATAATAATGTATCATCTCGTGCAAGAGTGTCTCTTGGTATTCGCGCTCAGTGCAATCGTAATAGGTACTGATACGAATAGCGAAGTCGGAATACACACGTTTGAACATTCGTCGCGTACACTTGCATGCCATTGTGCCAAGTCGTGTGCGGGCCTTCGACAGAGCAAGACGAGGCACAGGCAGCTCATCGCCGAAATAATCAGCGTTGAACTGCCTGAACCATGTGCGCAATATGTCTGTTGTAAGTGTCATTCGGCACAGTCGGGATATACGGATGTGAGATATGCGTCTACTTTCTGCGACATCACAGTGGCAAGAACTACCTTGCCCTCTGGGTCGATGACATAGGCTGTAGGTATCCATTTGATGTTGTAGGCCAATGCAACGGACGACTCACGCATATTCTTCATGTCGCTCACCTGGGTATAGGGAATGCCCAATTTCTCAACAGCACTTTTCCACGACTCACTCTTTGTGTCGAACGACACGCCTACAAACTCCACACCTTTCTTATGGAACTTGTTGTACATAGCCACTACATTAGGAGCGTCCTTGCGACAGTCGGGACACCATGAGGCCCAGAAGTCAACCACCACATACTTGCCACGCAAGCTCTTCAACGAGAACTGCTTGCCGTCAATAGTCTTCAATGCTATCTCCGGGGCTACTGTGCCTGCCTTAAGAAGATTGGTTGCATACTTGGCATCGAGGTCGTTCTCTACAGTCACCTGCTGCGCATTAGCAGCATTGCCATTACCATTCTGCGCAAACACAGTGTTTGCCGACATTATCATTGCCATGGCAATCATGGCGTTCTTGAATATCATGTTCATAATAATTCTATTCGTTTATTGTTTATAAAAAATTATACCTCTTCAATTTTCTTCAATTTCCACCCTTCAAATTGCATTATTATCTTATGCAACTGGGTACCCTGACGTAAAGCCTCTACTTTTGGAGCAACGGCATAATGGTTTATTTGATTTACTGCGTTATTCCATTGTTCTATAACCTTTGCTTTATACTCCTCTTCTGTCATACCTTTATGTTTCTTTGGCATTAATTTCAACTCTATTATATAACTATGTCTGGTAGGATAATGAGTTAAATTTGACAGTAGGAAGAAGTCACAATAACCATGGTTCAACTCCAATTCTGGAGCTGTATAGTAATATGAGCTAAGACTTAGATACGCCATGAAAAAACCTTGCATATTCCGTTCTGCCTCTATGCCATCGCGAACAGAAGAAACTTTTGCATACTCTTCAGCCATATATTCAAGCATCTCACGCCACTTACCCTCAAAAGCCATATACGTAAACATTGTCTTCAGATTTGACAAGTTTATATAATGGCATTCTTGATATTGTTCTAAAAGATAACTATAGTATTGCTTGCGGACATTATTATTAGGAATGCCAAGCAAAAGTTGATCTCCGAAAGTGCTCTTTATAGTAAGCATTCCATAATAGAACAACAGACTGACGAATATTTCAGGATTAGTAAGAGATTTGGCAGGAAACGACTCTTCGATATTTCCTACAATCTCTCCCTTCTCAGCTATATTCATGATAACGCTCTTACGGTCGCCATCAAGCTTGTCAAGTTGCAGAAGCTTCTTCATTTTATTGTAGTCGGTTTTTGTATTAGGGTCTATCATCTGCTCTGGAGCTTCGCCTGTCTCCATATAATTACGCAGATAATACAACACCATGTCACAATTGAACACACGACTTTGAGTATTTAGTGCTTTTTTGGCAAAACAATAATTGTCATACCAAGGCTTCATATCGTTGACAATAGCTTCGACATCGGCATTATTGCTAATTTCTCCCGTCTGTTTGTAGTAATTGAACATCTCGCGAACATCCTCGGTAGAGAATCCCAACATCTGGTTGAACTGTGGTTTTGTAGAGATATGCCAACCTATATTAAAACCACTCGTCAAGTCATCAAGTGTCACTGGACTCACTCCAGTCATGAATATCCGTGCGAACATTCCCTTAAACTTCTTGAATATATCGCGATAGAATCCACTGGCGTGAGTAAGAGCCATATACACCTTTTCGCCATGCTCATTAAGCACTACATTAGTGAAGTTGTCATACTCATCGATGATAAGATAAAGAGGAAGCGAGCGTTTCCTTGCCTCTATATTCAATGAGTTCAGTTTCTCCGAACATGTCGTGAAGGATTTTATCTTTCCGACTGTATCCTCGTCGTAATACTCACGATAAGTGTCCATGAAACTATCAATGCACAGATTGCAATAGCTATTGAAATCGGTACTCAATGTGTTTATACCTCCTCCAATACGTGAGAAATCCATATACAACACTTGGAACTGTCCTTTTAGCGGTGTCGGATTATTGCCTATCCACAAATGTCCGAACAATTCCTCAAACCTACTGCTCATGCTCATGTCATAATAAGCACACATCATACTAAGCAACAGACTCTTGCCAAACCTTCGCGGACGGATAAAGAAAAGGCAGTCTGCCTCTTTTTCAAGCAAAGGCAGATACATTGTCTTATCCACATAATATTGGTTGCGTCGGACAATATCAACAAAGTCCGAAACTCCATACGGCACTCTCTTTGACTCCATATTGATAGACTTTTTACGTAAGCACAAGTCTTACAAGTTCTTTTTATTGTTTACAAAATTAAGAAAAAAAGGCCAATGTTACTATATGAAGTAGTTAAAGTTGATTAACCGTCTGCGTCTTTGGCCAATTCACAAGAAACAGTTTTTCGGTGGCTCGTGTGAACGCCGTGTAAAGCCAGTGTATATAGTCTGGCGTGAGCATTTCGTCGGTCATGTATCCCTGGTCCACGTAAACATGCGCCCATTGACCGCCTTGCGCCTTATGGCACGTCACGGCGTAGGCATATTTTATCTGCAAAGCATTGTAGTAGGGGTCTTCTCTTAGTTTCTTGAAACGCTCTGGCTTTGTGCGAATGTCGGCATAGTCGAGCATCACTTGCTCGAAGAGCTGTTGGTTTTGCTCACGTGTGAGAGCAGGTGCCTCTGTAGAGAGCGAATCGGTAAGGGCTGCCACCTGCAACTCGTAGTTGTCGTAGTCGGGAAACTGCAGCCAGAGGTCAACAAAATGAAAGCCATAGAGGTCGCGACGATTGCGCACACGCTGTATCACGGCACGGTCGCCATTGGCTATGAACGAAGGCGTAGGCTGTTCTGCTGGCATTGGTTGTAATGTTGTAGTAGCTGGCTGTGATACAGCAGCAACAGCCGCAGGCGAGGTGCTATCCTTTGCCAATCCCGCACGGTTCTTTACAGCATCCTGCTCAGTCCAGAAATAGTTGTTCTTCACAATCATAAGCCAGTCGCCCGACGTGAGTTCTTCCTCACGCCAAAGCACCTGGTTGCGTATGCCTTGATTATAGATATTGGCACGCTTGTTGGAGCGTGTCACCACCATAGTCTCGTCCATGCCTACTTGAGAATAGCTTGTGGCAAGCGACTCTATGAGTTCATCGCCTGGTACACACACAATGTCGGCAAATCCATGAAAGCGGATTTTGGGCAATTCGGTAGCCTCGTCGTGGGTTATCATCTGACGTATGACGGTGGCATTATACAGAATGCCCGATTGCTGACTTTGTCGCAGCACCTCTTTCAAGTCGCTGTCATACACAGTAAGCCCGTAGCCCGACATGAAGTTGGAGCATAAAGCAGGCGACTCCTCCTCGCCCACTGGAGGCAGCTGTGCCTTGTCGCCGATAAGCATCAGCCGGCAGTTGCGACCAGAATACACGAAATGTACAAGGTCGTCGAGCAAACAACCAGTGCCAAACACCGACTCACGCAGTCCCTCATTGGCTATCATCGAAGCCTCGTCGACCATGAACAGCGTGTCGGTGTGCATGTTAGGCGCAAGCGAGAACGCCCCCTCCATCGACTTCTGGCGATAGATGCGACGATGGATGGTGGAAGCTGGAGTATCAGAGTTAACCGAAAACACCTTGGCAGCACGACCTGTAGGAGCAAGCAGCACCACACGCTGCCTCAACCGCTTCATTGTGCGCACAATGGCACCCGAGAGCGATGTCTTGCCGGTACCCGCAGAGCCACGCATTATCATCACCGCATGGTCGTCGCTGTCAGTAATGAACGAGGCGAAGGTGATGAGTGCATGGTTTTGGTCGAGAGTTGGCTCAAAGCCGAAACTCTGGCGTATCTGATATACTAATTCGTCGTGTAACACTTTTGCCTGATTATTTGTTTATATTCTCTGATAAATTCTCATGCCGAACACTGGCACAAGAGCATACATGCGCTCCATTATCTCGGCGAGATGATTCTCATACGTCTTCCACTCCTTCTGCTTGAGGAAGAAGTAAATCTCTATTGGCAAGCCGTTGGCAGTGGGTTCGAGCTGGCGCACAAAGTAGGTTGCTTCCTTCACCACGTCATCACGCTGCGCAAGCCATCGATCCATGTAACGACGGAATAGAGTAAGGTTTACCACCTCGCCTTTCATCTCCTCCTTCTTCATCAATCCGTCGGCAGCAAGTTTTTGCTTCAGCTCATCATTGACTATGGCTATTGAACGGAAGTCGATATACAGCACGCGCTTTACACGTCGGCCTATGCCTTCCTGCATTCCCTGCCAGTTTTGGAACGAATCCTCAATGAGTTTCTGTGGCGGAACAGTCACGATAGTCTGGTCGAAGTTGCGCACTTTCACTGTTGACAATGTAATGTCCTCAACCACGCCATTGGCTCCTGCCTTGTCCATAGTTATCCAGTCGCCCTTGCGCACCATATTATTGCTCGTAAGGCGAATACCGGCAACAAGACCCGTGATGGAGTCCTTGAACACGAGCATAAGCACAGCCGATGTGGCACCGAGTCCGGCAAGAAGCGTGAGTGGACTGCGGTCGATGACGATTGAAATAATAATGATGACACCAAGAAACAGCACTATTATCTTAAGCACACCACAGAAAGAATGGAAATATTGCTGAGCGGCAGAGCGAGTGTCGTTGTTTGTATCGAAGAGTTTAAGCGAACTGATGAAGGCAACAACCAGTCGCATGGCAGCAACGGTGATGTATATGGCTGTAGCTTTCATCAGAAGAGCCTGTATTATAGGATATGCAAAAAAGAGTGGAGGCATGAGCTGCCATACCACTATAGCCGGCACCACATGACACGCAGAACGCAACACCTGTGGATTCAACAAATAGTCATCCCATACTACGTCGGTGCGGCGCGTGATGCGAACAGTAATAGGTGCCAAAAACTTAACGCACAGCATATATACAAGCCATGCAATGAGAACCACTACTGCACAGAGCACAGACAGAGTGACAAACGAAAGCCATCCACCCGTAAGTGTGGTGGAGGCAAGCAAATGCTCTATATATTTTGTTAATTCGTTCATATAGCAAAAGGGATGAAGGGGAGCTGAGCGTCCCCGGTCTTGTTATTATTTATTTACGGTTGGCAAAGCACTGTGCACACACGGTCCTGAAAAGCCCTGCCGTTGCTGCCGTGCATAACCCCCTGATTGATGATGGCAAAAGCAAGCCTATGCCCATTGGCTGCCGTGCAATAGCCTGCAAGCGACGACACTCCAGTCACTGTGCCCGTCTTGGCAAACACATTGCCTTGGGTGAAGGGGCCGCGCATTCTGGTGCGTAATGTTCCGTCGACACCCGCCTCGGGCAGAGCAGGATGAAGATGCAGATAGATATTGTTGTTGCGATAGGCATAGCGCAGGAAGCGAACCTCAAGTTCTGCTGACAGATAATTGTACAGCGACAGCCCCGACCCATCGGCTATGTTGTAGCGCCGCGGATTAAGCCCCACCTTGCTTATAAGGCGTTCTATAACAGCTGCTGAGTTCTTGGCAGTGGCAGGATGACTGCCCGACGATGCTCCAAGCTGATAAAACATCGACTCGGCATAGAGATTGTCGCTCTCCTTGAGCATCTTCATAAGTATCTGGTCGATGGAATGAAAACGGCTCACTATGCAATAAGCCTCCTCGGGACGGCGGGCCTCGCCAAACGTAGCCTCAACGACAATGCCCGATTCACGCAACTCATCGGCAAATCGCTTTACAAATACATTCTTCCTGCTGACAAGCAATGGCGACAATATTGGATTGTCGTCATCCCAACACCATCCGCTTCCGAGCGAATCGCAGTCCTTCATCGACTTGTCGGCATAGATATTTCCGCGTATAGTGTCGACACCCATCTTACGAATGCCCTCAACGAAGGCACGCATGTCGTCGTTGTTGAAGCGCGGGTCGAATCCGCCCACGCAATATATGTTACCAGCAAGAGTGCCGTCGGTCACCTCACCAGTATAGCACAGTTCTGTCTTGAAACGATAACTGCCACCAAGCTTGTCGATGGCGGCAATAGCTGTCAACACCTTCATTGTGGATGCCGGACGCATCAGCTGACGCTCATTGTGGGCATAGAGTGTAGAGTCGGCATCAAGGTCGTATACCATCAAAGCCACTTGCGAAGTGCTGAACATGTCGTGCTCAAGCAACTTGTCGAGATGCAGACGCAGATTGTGCTCCCAAGGCAAGGCATGTTGCTCCACAGCGAAGGTGTCGGCCATGAGCGAGTCTTCCTGGGTTGCGTCGTCATATATTTCTACTGTCTCCTGTGCCTGTGCTCCGCAAATGGCGAGGAGCGCGAGCAACAAGGTGTATATATAGCGTGTCATATAAAAATGAGTTTTATTTTAGTCGGCGTTTCACCTCTTTTATAAACCCTTCTGGGTCGGCAGGCTGCACCGAGGCCATGTGTCCCATGCCATATTCTATGACGATATGGCCTGCCACAAAGAACATTCCGCGCACCTCATGTATCTCCACTATCTCGTCGATGTCTATGACAAGAGGCTTGGACAGACGACCACGCTTTATTATAAGTCGGTCGTCAGTGGTTATCACATATTCAGTATGTACCATGCGGTCGACTGCGGCGGCTCCAAGCAGCAAGCACAAGAGCCCAAACAATGGCGACACACCTGTGCGCATGAGGAAACACCAAAGGGCAAACGCAGCAAGCAGAACCACAGTAACTACTGCCTGTACATTGAGTTTATGGTGGAAAGTTCTGTTCATAATGTTTTAGGTTTTGAGGATTTTTCTATTATCGGGCATTCTCAGCCAACGCCTGCCACAGCCTGTCGTTTGGCACTGGAGCCTCAGCCACGATTGTTTCCTTGGATACTGGATGCACAAACTCCACACGGCGCGACATGAGCGATATGCTGCCGTCGGGGTTGCTGCGAGGCGAGCCATACTTCAGGTCTCCCTTTATGGGGCAGCCCATATTGGCAAGCTGGCAACGTATCTGGTGGTGGCGGCCTGTCATAAGATGCACTTCAAGCAGCATATAGTTGTCCGACACCGAGCGCACCTTATAGCTCAACACAGCTTTCTTCGACCCTGGCACCTCGCGCGGATGGGCATAGCTCTTGTTCTGACGCTCGTTGCGCGTGAGCCAGTCGGTAAGCGTTGCCTCAGGAGCAATGTCGCCTCGCTTCACGATAGCCCAATATGTCTTGTGCACATCACCTGTGCGAAACATATCGTTGAGTCGCGACAGAGCCTTGGAGGTCTTGGCAAAGACAACGAGTCCGCTCACTGGGCGGTCCAAACGATGCACCACACCGAGGAACACATTGCCTGGCTTCTGGTATTTCTCCTTGATATATTGCTTCACTGTCTCCGAGAGAGGAATGTCGCCTGTCTTGTCGCCTTGAACAATCTCGCCACTCGCCTTGTTGACAATGATAATATGGTTGTCTTCGTAGACTACATTCATAGTAGGATGGTTTTGGAATTAAAAAACCAAAAACTAAGAACTAAGAATTATGATTAGTCATACCCGCCAACAATAAGCCGCAGATTGCAATCATAATTCTTAATCCTTAGTTTTCAATATCTGATAATATGTATAAAAGAGTATTACATGTTCATGCCACCATCAATCTGGATAACCTGACCGCTGACATAGCTTGCCATGTCGGAAGCGAGGAAGAGACATACGTTGGCGATGTCCTCGGTCTGACCACCGCGACGGAGAGGAATCTTCTTCATCCAGTCCTTGCGGATGTCCTCAGGCAACTGAGCTGTCATAGCAGTCTCGATGAAGCCCGGAGCAACAGCGTTGGCGCGGATGCCCTTAGGACCAAGCTCCTGAGCGATAGACTTAGCAAGAGCAATCATACCAGCCTTAGAGGCAGCATAGTTGCACTGGCCAGCGTTGCCATGAACGCCCACTACCGAAGCCATGTTGATGATAGAGCCGCTGCGCTGACGAAGCATGACAGGCGAGCAAGCGTGGATGAAGTTGAAGGCCGACTTGAGGTTCACGTTCAGCACAGCATCCCACTGAGCCTCTGTCATGCGGAGCATAAGGCCGTCCTTGGTGATACCAGCATTGTTCACAAGAATATCTATAGAGCCAAAGTCAGCGTGAATCTGCTTAACGGTCTTCTCTGTCTCCTCGAAATCAGCTGCATTGCCAGCATAAGCGCGGCATGTAACGCCGAGAGCCTCAATCTCCTTGCGTGTTGCCTCAAGTCCGGCAGCCATGTCGTCGTTGAGCACGAGGTCAGTGAATGCGATGTTTGCGCCCTCAGAGGCGAACTTCATTGCGACAGCCTTACCGATGCCGCGGGCTGCTCCAGTGACGAGGGCAGTCTTACCTGTTAATAATCCCATTTTCTTTAATTATTAATTATTACTTATTAATTATTAATTCTTTTTGTCTGTACACCACCCTACTGGTTTATGCGCTTGCCGAGCGCGCCATACACCACTTTTGCCACAAGCGGCTTGGATGCTTCCTCGGTCATGCCGTGGCCTATGCGTCCGTAGATGAACGGCACCTCAAGGCCTTTAATACAATAATGTGTGATGTCGGCAACAAGGTCTACATTGTCGATGTCGAACTCACCGTCCATCTTGCCTTCGTTATACACCTTGCGGAAAAGCTCAATCTCGTCCTCGTCGAACTTCTTGCGCACCTTCTCCACCATCCATATATTGCGGAAGAACTCCGCACGCAGATTGCCATTGCGCACTACCGTCTCCCTTATCATGCTAAGATGGGTGTATATCAGTTCAATTATCTTGTCTTGAGGACGCATCTTCATGGCAGCCACCTCGTCGAGCTTGTCGCTCAGTCGCTCCAGTTCCGACTCTATCACAGCCGAATACACGTCTTCCTTACGGTTGAAATAAGTATACAGCGTACGACGCCCTTTGCCTGATGCCACTGCAATGTCGTTCATTGTAGTGTTGGCAATGCCATTCTTTGCAAACAGCTGACGTGCCACATCAACGAGTTTTTGTCGAGTCTTGGATATTGACATAACGATTGATTACCTATTTTCTAATTGACCTTTATACCTATTTATATATATATTCAATGCTTATGCAAATATTCTTGCACACAATAAAATACGTGTGCAAAATTAATGGAATAATTCCACACACACAAATAATTCAACTATATTTTACCCAAATTCTCCTAAATTCAACCTTAGTTAACATTGATTGCAACCATATCGCGCACTATAACGTACTCTTTTTGCTATCCTTACACCCGAAAAAAGTTCAAAACATATCAATCGAGAATCCACGAAAAACAAGAAAAATGCACTTTTTTGAAAAAAAGTTGCCAAAACATTTGGAGGTTTCAAGAAAAACCCCTACCTTTGCACTCGCAATTCAGAAATACAGCAATCGCTAATAAATCTGGATTTCATGTTTTATGGTTAATATCGCGGAGTGGAGCAGTTGGTAGCTCGCCAGGCTCATAACCTGGAGGTCGCATGTTCGAGTCCTGCCTCCGCAACTAAGAATGGTCGAATTTCCTTTACACAAAGGGATTTCGACCATTATCTGTTATAGGACGTTGCGGAGAGGCCTATAACAATCTGAAGATACAAATCAAGAAATTGACCATAAATGAGGTCAAACAATAATTTATTTAAGTTGTAGGCTATGGATATTAGACATATAAAGATACAGAACTTTAAATGTTTCAATCGTTACTCGGCGACATTCTGCCCTAAAGCCAATGTGCTGATTGGCCGGAATGGAACTGGTAAGAGTACACTTATACACGCCTTGGTTAAAGCCTTGAGTTTTGTTTTCTCTAATGATAAATCATTGGGGACTGATTTTCTGTCGGCTGGCAACAACACTCTCAATGTAAGAGGATTTGATACATCGGATTTTCATTTCAATGCAGAAACTCGTGAATATGCAGACGAAGCCAGTATAGAAGCTGATGGATTTTTCTATAGTGAGGTCTTGACTTGGACGCTATTTAAGCGCAATTTCCCCAAGGCGTCTTTATATCCTTCATTATACAAAGATGCCTTTCTGGCATTTATGTCCTCTGCCAAAGCTCCTAATAGCCAATGGCCTTTGTTGGCATATTATTCGGATTCTTACCCTCATGTATATTCCAAGATAACAAAAGCTACATTGAAAGTCATTAATCAAGACTCGATACCTCGTAATTTTGGATATTACCAGTGGGACGAAGAGTCTGCATGCACATCCCTTTGGGAAACAAGGTTATGCAATTGCTTGGCTAAAATGCAGCCTCTTTACACCCCAGCTTCCAGACTGGCATCAGCAATCTATGAAAAGAAAACTGTTCTGAATGAGAAAGATCTTGAAGAAGATGCTGAGTACAAGAAACTTGTAGAAGATCAAAAGCGTTTAAACGAGACTTTTGTGCCGCTACACGATGAAGTTGACTACATTCAGCAGAAGCTGTCAAAATTCATATCTTATTTGCCAAAGGTACAGTCTGACGGTTATGACATCGACTATTTCTTTGCGACACAATCTGAAGAGGGATATAAGTTGACCATTAATTTCAAAAATGGTAAAACGAGTCTTCTTCAAGATCTTCCAGCAGGTTATAGACGCTTGTTCTCCATCGTCGTAGATATGGCATATCGTTCATATATTCTCAATCAAGGTATAGAATCAAACGGTGTGGTTGTTATTGACGAGATCGATTTACACTTGCATCCTGCATTGGAGCAGGTCGTGTTGAATGCATTTTGCACGACATTCCCAAACATCCAGTTTTTTGTATCTACGCATTCCGTTGCAGTCATCTCTAATTTGGACACTTCCGTTATGCACAATACGGACACTAAAGCCAATCAGATACTTGTAATGAATACTGGAGAAGAAGAACCTCACGCACTGCCAAATCTGATCGGTGTTGATTACAATGCTGTTCTTAGAGATTTCATGGAGACTCCTTCAAAAAATGAGGATCTGAAAAATTTGGAAGACTTGTACCTATCTTATCTTTCTATGGATTTGAAAGAAGAGAGTAAAACCATTTACAATAAGATATTAGAGCTTGTCGGAACAGACGCTAAAGTTCTGGACGATATAAAAAAGAAAGCGGCGGAGTATGGAGTTCATAGATAAAAGACCATTTCTGGAGCAAGAGCAAAAATTGGATGTGGAGTTTCTAAAAGACTGCTATAATGAAGATACACAATCGTTTTATCCAAGTGTAAACACAGATCAGTCATATAGTAATTTCTCATCCAAGAAATACCGTAAGAGCATTGCTGGTTGGGAGAACCTGCTTCTGCAAGAGCAACACGACAGATGTTGCTATTGTATGAGGCGGCTCAAAAGCTCTGCACTTAACATAGAGCATGTTATTCCCAGAAACCTAAAAGTCAATGACACTCACGTCGAGTTCACTAAATATACAGAAAACTCAAAATGGTTAGCGGATAATGTGGAATTAGACTCTGATTTTGCTAAAAGGAATTTCAAGTCAGTCCAAGACATCGAAAAAGTAAATAAATTTCCGCACCGTATTGCTCTTGCCAATCTGTTGGCCTCATGCAATGGAAAATTTGAAGAAGTCAGCAGTGGATGTTGCTGCAACAATGCAAGAAGCAACGACTACTTGTTACCGTTGATGCTTATGCCAGAGGTGAAAGAGCGAATAGTCTATGATGGTATTTCCGGTGCAGTTGCAATATATCCCCAAGACGAATCATGGGTGAAAATGTTGCAAACGCTTAACGATGACACCTATAAGGAAATCCGTATCTTATGGCATAAAATATGGGAATTCAACCAAGAACTTGACATTGAGACAGTTAGAGATTACCCGTTGAAAGATAGAATCATGTTCTTTAAGAAGATTTTCAATCAGGATAATTTTGAAAACATTCCTAATGAATACCACAAGTACACTGGATTGCCAAATGGTGATAGTACTTATTGGAATCTCCTAATGGACTTTGATTGGTTCTTCACTTATAAGTGGAGATAAAATCTACACACAAACGTCCGCATACAGTTACAAAAAAAGTCTGCCTCCGCAACTATTAAAGACGCAATTCATTCATAATGAGTTGCGTCTTTTTTTTAGATGATGAAAATGAAACCGGTGACAATTTGTCACCAGTTGAAAATGCGCGCTGCTGATTAGGAACAAGTGTTTTCTCGTATTCAATTTGCCGCTTGCATCTTTGAGCAAATGAATTTTCATCCTCAGGTTTCTTGCTCTCGCAGGTTCTCGTTAAGTCGTTCAACTTTTCGCCTACCGACTGCAAGCCTTGGAACAAAAAGTATAGTACAAAGAATGCCGTTGATAAAAGACAGTAAGTTGTAAGCATAATGATATTGTTTTTATAATTTAACGCAGCAAATGTAGTGGTTTTACCATGAATGCACAAATAAAATAGTAACTATTTTTACTCTGAACGATAAAAAGGTTTGGAGCGCCACAGACTCCAACCTCCGAAGTCCCCCATGAATTATACTGGCTAAGACGATTCTACTGTTAAAACAATGTTAATTCAATGCCTTTTATTTACAGGCTATTTTAATTTTACCTACATTTGTAAACAAAAAGACTAATGAATAAATCTATTACCTCTATACGACTTCGAGAAGCCCGCAAAATGTGCGGCTATAGCCTTGACCAATTGGTGAAGGCTGCCAATCTTCGTGTCACTCGCCAAAGCATATATAATTACGAACGGGGTGTGATGCAGCCTAAACTTGAAATAGTAAAGGCACTTGCTGAAACACTCGATGTAAGCGAATCTTATTTCTATGGCGAATCAACAAAGATAGACATGCCGATGCTTCGTTCCACTGGCGACGACATGCTGTAGAAGGATGCGTATAAATTGCATAGTTTATCTAATTAACATTAAGTAAAATAGCAACAAGGTAATATATTTGTTAACTTTATAGACCATTAATGATATTTAGCGATGAAATTTAAGATAACTTTAAAAATGAACCGAGCGCATGGAGACCTACTGCCATTCAACTACCAGTATGAGCAGTCTGCCGTCATTTATCGCATATTGGCGCAAGCTAATACGCAGTACGCATCATGGCTCCATGAAAATGGTTATCAATTGAATGGGAGCAAGAGGTTTAAGCTATTTTGCTATTCGCCTTTTATCTTTGAAAAGGTAAGACCTTTGCTGAAAGAAGGATGTCTTAATATCTTGAGTGAAAGAGCTACTTGGTATATTAGTTTCATTCCTGAGAAAAGTACATTGGAATTCATTCAAGGAATATTTGCTCACCAAAGTTTTACCATTGGTAATAAAGAATATCAAGTTGCATTTGATGTTGTTGGAGTAGAAGTTATGCCCATGCCGCCTTTACACGAAGAAATGGCTTTCCAAGCCTTGTCTCCTATTTGTGTTAAGCAGCATGAGGACAACAAAATACAATACGTATCTCCTGAGAATCCTAAGTTTGCCCAAGGCATACTAAAGGGACTGTTGGCAAGGTTTGAGAGCATTCATGGGCAACCATTTGATATGAACGACAAGGAGTTTTCATTCGAATTGACAGACAATAAGGTCAAGT
>ULYE01036574.1_pt1 | contig 35212 bp, 27 predicted proteins | sample 1961921 | NCBI WGS metagenome assembly ULYE01 (sample SAMEA4835856, study PRJEB28245) | human gut metagenome | biome: gut microbiome; material: fecal sample | place: Denmark | collected 2008 | reverse complement strand
CAACAGATTTACAGTCTGCCCCCTTTGGCCACTCGGGAACCCATCCAAAATTGCTCTGACAGTTGAAGATTATAGCATGGCTGTCTCAAAAAAGCAAGTGTTTTTATATATTTTATTTAATATTTTTATTTCCATTTTTTCCTGCTTTTGATTCTTCTCGCTCAACTGCCAGAAATCATATATCTTGTCGAAGCCGCATTTCCTACAATGCCGTATCATTTCCCGTCAAAACGATACTTCCGACCGGTGGGATTTTCACCTCGATATAGCCGTCCTTTACCTCATGTTCAACCTGTCCGGCGTTGTAACCGTCCTCATAGGTCATCATTTCCCGGCGCAGGACCGCCCCGTCGCGCGCCCCGATCTGCCAGACCGGAATCTTGAGCGTCAGCCAGTCATCACCTGTATTGACCGCCGTCACGCCGCAGCACGCGCCGCCAGCTCTCTGAGCACTCTGAAAACGTCCATAGGCAATATAGCCATCTCCCGCCGCCAGCGCTTTCAGGGAACCATTTCTAAATGCCGGACAGCGTTTCCGGATGCCGCTCATGTAGCGGTGGAACTCGATCAGCTCCAGGTTTTCCCCGCCCCACGGGTACGTCCGGCGGCTGTCCGGATCGGTCCATCCACAGACGCCCGCTTCGTCACCGTAATAGATCGTCGGTGCGCCCGGCCAGGTCATCTGCATGACAACACCCTGACGGAAAATGCCATAGCTGATGCCTTCCTCCGCTGCTTTTGCACCTGCCGACGCAAGACGGCCCACCCGGCGGTTTGTCCGCGTCATAAAGCGGGAGTGATCGTGGTTGGACAGCTCGTTCATCGCACACTGCACGGAAGCCGTCGGCATTTCACTCATATGGTAGCGCATCGCCTCAAAAAAGGCGCATCCATCCCCAAACAGCGCCGGATTTTCTTCGTCACTGTGCTTCTCCATCCCGGTCAGAAACCATGACAGCGGCTCCATAAACGCATCATAATTCATGACCGTATCCCACTGATCGCCCTTCAGCCAGTCATACGGGCTGCCGTAATGTTCCGCGATCATGACCGCCTCCGGATTTGCCTCCTTGACTGCCGCACGGAAATCACGCCAGAACTGATGGTTCATCCCGGCGCTCCGCCCCAGATCTGCCGCCACATCCAGCCGCCAGCCATCTGCTCCAAACGGCGCCGACACCCATTTTTTCGCAATCCCCAGAATGTACTGGTACAATTCCGGTGATTCCTCGTAATTGAGCTTCGGAAGCGTCGCGTGTCCCCACCAGCCATCGTAGCTGTCATTAAACGGCCAGGCATTTTCATTGTGAAACTGGAAAAAATAGCGATACGGGCTGTCCTCCGAGACATATGCCCCCTGCGGATAGCCGCCCGCGTGCTGGTACAGAAGTTCCGCATCCAGCCATTTATTGAAAGAACCACAATGGTTGAACACACCGTCCACCAGCACCCGGATTCCCCGCTTGTGTGCTTCCTCAATCAGGCGGGAAAAAAAGGCATCGCTCGCTTCCAGGTTCTGCTCATCCGCCGTCCGCGTCATATATTTATGTGCGCGGTCATTGTCCGTATCTTCCGGGCACACCAGTCCGTCTGCGTCCTCCAGAATCACTCCATAATGCGGATCGATATGGTCGTAGTCCTGACAGTCATACTTATGGTTCGACGGTGATACAAATACCGGATTTAAGTAGATTGCTTCTATCTTGAGACTCTTTAAATAATCAAGTTTATCTAAAACACCCTGCAGATCACCGCCGTAAAACCGTCCCACATCGAGTGTACTGATCGGTTCCTTCCAGTCCATCACCCGGGTGACCGGCTTTTTCAGATAAATATATTCATTGGTTTCCGTATCGTTTGTAGGATCGCCGTTGCAGAACCGATCCACATAGATCTGATACATCAGCGCGCCCTTGCTCCACTCCGGTACATGAAATCCCGGAATCAGGCGGAACGGGTGCGCCGCCGCATCCTCTGTCAGCCCGATCCGGTTGTAAAGACAGACGTTCTCGCCCCAGGTCACCTGAAATACATACGAAAATGTTTTCGTTCCCAGAGTCAGCGCACAGCTGTAGTAATCAAAACGGCTGTCTGACTTGTCAGCCATACCGCTACCATCTATGCCTCGATTTGTATCTGCACCGTTCCCAACGCTGCCAGCACAGCACTCCCACGAAAGCCGTTTCATCTGCCACTCCTGCAAAAGCGCCCCGGTCTCCGGGTCATATTCCAGCAGTACAACCGCATCTGCTCCATTTTTCTCTGTTCTGAAATAAAATGTAACGACTTCACCCGCATCTGCCTCCGAAGGACAACGGTAATCCTCTGTCTCGTCGCAAAATAGCGCGTCGCGATTGATCTGCTCCATCTGTTTCCCTTTCCAGCGGTTTCACCGCTTTCACAATCATGTTATTTTCTGCCCATATTTTACAGGATTTCCCAAAATTACACAAGTTATTTTCACACCCCTAATTTTAGGTAATAAAAAAGAATGTGCCTTGGCACATTCGGGCGTCTCGCGCGGTCGCTTGCGACATGTTTCTGCTTCGCGCAAGTGCGCATCCTCGCGGAGCGTTTTTGTTTCATAGGACGTAATTTCCTATGAAATAAAAAAGGTCAGCGGGGTAGCTGACCTTTTTAGGAGAAGGTATTTCGTTTTATGGGGTGTAGCAAAAACTATATAATGTATTGGGGGGGGTTACGTCTATTATAATAGCATAGGAGCAGAAATAAGTGTGCACAAACATCGTTTTATTTCGATTTCTTTTTTGTGCAAATCAACACTCTCTCCCGAAATGTCCAGCAAAATCCGCCCGAAATTTGCATAAAAGAAGGCTTATTTCCAGACCTGTTTCATGCTTTGAACTTTTTATGCTTCTGTCACCGGAGTTTCAGCTTCCCCTGACGGCTTTTCTCCATCCTGGAACAGCGCTTCAAACTCAGCCTGACCGATCTTCTCTTTCTCCATCAGCAGGGCACAACAAGAATGAAGGACATCCTCGTGATCGAGAATGATCTGTTTTGCCTTGGCATAGCATTCGTCGATGATGCGTTTTACCTCGCTGTCGATCTCGCTCGCCACTTCCTCGCTGTAGGTTCTCGTATGCGCCAGGTCGCGGCCAATAAAGACCTCGTTGTTGTCTCCACCGTAGTTGATCATGCCCAGTTTTTCTGACATACCGTACTCGGTTACCATCGCGCGCGCCATCGAGGTCGCCTGCTTGATATCCTGGGAGGCGCCGGTCGTGATGTCGTCAAAAATAATCTCCTCGGCGATTCGTCCGCCCAGCGAAACCATGATATTTTGAAGCATTCTGCCCTTCGTCATATGAAGCTCATCCTGCTCCGGAAGCGGCATCGTATAGCCTGCCGCACCGACGCCGGTCGGAATGATCGAAACGGTGTGAACCGGTCCCACATCCGGGAGGACATGGAACAGAATCGCATGACCCGCCTCATGGTATGCGGTAATCTTCTTATCTTTCTCGGAAATCACCTTGCTGCGCTTCTCAGCACCAATTCCCACTTTAATAAAGGCTTTCTCAATATCCGTCTGGGTCAGGAACTTACGTCCCTCTTTTGCGGTATTGATCGCCGCCTCATTCATCAGATTTTCCAGATCGGCTCCGGTAAATCCAGCGGTTGTCTGCGCGATGCGGTGTAAATCCACATCCTCGCCCAGCGGTTTTTCCTTCGTATGAACGCCGAGAATCTCCTCGCGTCCCTTGACGTCCGGTCGTCCGACTGCCACCTTTCGGTCAAATCTGCCCGGCCGCAGAATCGCCGGGTCGAGAATATCCACGCGGTTCGTCGCCGCCATGACGATGATGCCCTCATTGACTCCGAAACCATCCATCTCAACCAGGAGCTGGTTGAGCGTCTGCTCTCGCTCGTCGTGACCGCCGCCCATGCCGGTACCACGCTGTCTGGCAACCGCATCGATCTCATCGATAAAGACAATACACGGGGCATTTTTCTTGGCTTCCTCAAACAAGTCGCGGACACGGGATGCGCCGACACCGACGAACATTTCAACAAAATCCGAACCGGAAATCGAGAAGAACGGAACGCCTGCCTCACCCGCCACCGCTTTGGCAAGCAGGGTTTTACCGGTTCCTGGAGGTCCGACTAAGATCACGCCCTTCGGGATGCGCGCCCCGACGCCGGTGTATTTCTGCGGATTTTTCAGGAAATCTACGATCTCCTCCAGTTCCTCTTTCTCCTCTTCCAGACCGGCAACTTTGGTAAAGTTGACCTTGCTGGTCGATACCATCCGGGCACGGCTGCGTCCAAAATTCATCATCTTGGCATTTGCCCCGCCGCCGGAACGGGAATTGATAAACATAAACAGGAAGATCAGGACGCCTGCGGACAAAGCGATCGGCAAGATCACCGTCATAAAATAGCTATCCTGGCGGACGCTGGTGGTCGTGTACGGAACCCCCGCCTTGCGCAGCGCCATCTCTACTTCCTTCACATCCAGCACATTGAATTCCTCCCGGTCGCCGGAGGTTGTCTCAAAAACAACCTCACCGGTCGGCACCTCGCGGTTCGGGCGGATCTGTGCGCTCTCTACGGTCTTATTTTCCAGATATACCATGAACTCCGGATAGCTTAATTCCCGCTCCGTCGCCATTCCAGGGACTTTCAACGAGAAAAACATGATAACGAGCAGCATGAGGATCAGAAGCCCCACGCCTCCCATCGACTGACGTTGTTTCAACTGGCTTCCTCCTTATACTTCCACAACACCGATGTACGGCAGGTTGCGGTATTTCTGATCGTAATCCAGGCCGTAACCTACGACAAACTCATCCGGGATTGTAAAGCAGGTATATTTAACCTGAACCTGTTTTTTCACGCGGCGCTCCGGCTTGTCAAGCAGGGTGCACAGCTCGATATTTTTCGGATTTCTCTGTTTTAATACCTCGATCAGATATGCCAGGGTGCGTCCGGAATCGATGATGTCCTCCACGATGATGACATTCTTGCCCTCCAGCGGCTCGTCCAGATCCTTGATAATCTTTACTACACCGCTTGACTTGGTGTCGGAACCGTAGCTGGATACAGACATGAAATCCAGGGAAACCGGAATAGTCAGGCGTTTTGCCAGTTCGCAGGTAAAGAATACGCCGCCCTTTAAGATACAGATCAGGTGGACTTCCTTTCCCTCATAATCTTTGTTGATCTGTGCTGCCACTTCACTGATCTTCTTGTTTACTTCTTCTTCCGTTAATAATACACGAATCTTATCAGCCACTGCTTTTTCCTCCGTTAAATTCCACCTCAAGGATGGTTTTTGTCTGTTCTGTTATCTTATAATATGCGCTGATCCGGTGCCCCACTATCCACAGGATATGTTTTTCTTCCGCCAGAAGCCAGATTTCCTCCCGCTCCTGTCTCGGAATTTTCTCATCGATCATCCAGGATTTCAGCGTCTTCCGACCGCCGGACGGCAGTGTCAGGTAGTCCCCCGGCTGCCGGTGTCTCAGCGATAAGGTACCTTTTATTTTATCATAGTCAAACCATTTCGTATACTGGTTTTTCGGAAATTCATCCCCATTTTCACAGGGGAAAGTATGCATCTGCAAAAGATTCCCATTCTGGATACCCGGAAGCAAAACCCCTTTTCTTTCCCCTGGATGACTAAGCGGGCGCACTTCAAGAAATCCATATATATTTACCGCCCGGAACCCATGCGGCAGCGAAATACTCTTTCCGGTTCCCTGGTGCAGAAGTTCCCGCACCGCCTGCACATGCGTCTCCGTCACGTCCCGGAGCGGCATTTTGCTCTTTAAAAACAACCGCCGCACGATATAACCCTGCACAATCTCCGCCTGTTCTGCCAGCGCTTTGGCATCCGCCTTTCCGTCCGGTGCATGTTTTTGAAGCCATTCTTCTGCCACCTCTTCCAGATAGGCATCTGCCTGCCGGATGCGTCTGCCCACCTGGTCGATATGACGGACTGCCTGTGCATTCAGGCGCTCTTCTACCGCCGGAAGCAGTTCATTCCGAAGCCAGTTGCGGCTGTATTCACTCTCCTGGTTCGTCGAGTCCTCGACCCAGTCCTGTCCCTGCTGCCGCAGCCAGGTCTGAATCTCGCTCCGCTGCGCCCAGAGAAGAGGACGGATGATGCGCCCCCGCACCGGAGCAATGCCAGAAAGCCCGGTCAGACCGCTTCCGCGGAACAGGTTAAAAAGAACTGTTTCCGCGTTATCATCCGCATGGTGGGCGGTGGCGATATGAACCCGCCGAATCTCTTCCTCCCACGCCCGCGCCGTCTCCTCATACAGGCGGTACCGCGCCAGTCGTCCCGCCTCCTCGACGGAACATTTCCGGTCAAGCGCCTCTTTTGCCGCATCGATACGGAACTCATAAAAAGGAACTTCCAGCCGTTCACACAGCATCCGTGAAAATGCCGCGTCCCGATCCGCCTCCGCGCCGCGCAGCCCGTGATGGACATGGAGCGCCCGCAGGGAAATCTGAAACGTCTCCCGCAGCTTCCAGAGTACCAGCAAAAGACCGACGGAATCCGCTCCCCCGGATAAACCGACCAGAACGCCATCCCCCGGCCTGGTCATATGATTTTGTTTCATATAAATTTCTGTTTGTTTCTGCATTCTTTTATATTTCTTTTTATCCCTCTTAAAAATAAATCCACTCGTAACTGTTCAGTACCTTCACAGTATAACGGATCTCCCCTTATTTCTCAACCTGCCAGATTCTACCGTTTACCCACGTTCCAGCACCGTCCCGACCAACACTGTGCAGTCATCCACCACACCCCCGTCCGAAAGTCCAGACGCAAACGCCAGGATCTGTTCTGCCAGTTCCTGCGGGTTGCCGCCGGAAAGGTTTGATACAAATTCCATGAACGTCTCTTCCTTGTGTTCCCCCGGCATCGCTTCGAGAATGCCGTCGCTTATCATAATGATTTTCTCGCCGTCCCACATTTTCCGCGACATCAGAACCGGCTCCGCGTTCTGTACAATTCCCATCGGCAGTCCGCCTGCTTCCAGAAACTCAACACCCTCACGCCCCAGAATAAAGGTCGGCACCGCGCCCAGCTTCATCGCTTCCAGCACACCTGTCCCCAGATCGATACAACATAGATCGATTGTTGCCGGATTCTGCTCCGTGCCTGCCAGCAAAAGCACCGTATTTACCAATTTGAGCGCCGATCGTGCCGAAAATCCCGTCTCCAGCAGGCGCTGGGTCAGCTCAATGACCTTCTCGCTGTCCTCACTGGCGCTTCTGCCGCTTCCCATGCCGTCCGACAGGCTCATAATCACCTGCCCCGGAAGCCCGGTCTGCACCGTACACGTATCGCCTGAAATCGGTTCACCCTCCCTGGGGCTGCACGCCATGCCGTACACCATCCGGTATTTACCTTCTTCCACAAAACGGAAGGTCGCCGCATTGCGGGTGATCAGGCTTTTGCTGTCTTTCGCCACACTCCAGTGACTTCCGGCGATCGCGCGTCCCAGAAGTTCCGCCACATCCCGTGCCGTCATGCATCGCCCGTTGACGCTGCGGAGTGTGAGAAACGCCTCCTTCTGCTGATTTTCATATTGAAGCACCAGCATGTTGTCCACGCGTAGATGGCTTCTGCGGAGTATCCCTGAAAGCACCTCCTCCCAGGATGCCGTCACATCCGCCGCCTGTTCCATCTGGTTGGAAAATTCCTCCAGAATCGCCGCCAGCTCCCGGAACTGGACGATCACCGCGTCCCGGCTTTCCAGAAAACGGTTTTTCCACCCCAGATTCATCGTCGCCCGCCCGAGACTCCGGTTCAATTCCCGCAAATATGCCTCTCTCTGGGAACAGATCTCATGAAACAGGCGAGGCATGTCCTCCAGGTCGATTTTCCCTTTCTGCTCGAACGTCCGAAGCAGATAATAGAGATAATAACTGTCGTCCCGGCGGCTGCCATAATACAGGTTGCACCGTGTACAATCGCCGCATACCGCCGACGCCGCCGTCTGCATTGCCGCCAGCCCGTCCTCCTTCGTCAGATGCCCCTGCCCGCCGATCTCATCCGCAAATGCCTGCGCCAGACCGCCCAGCGACAGTGCCATGCTCTTTAAACGTCTTGCCGTGTAGACGTTGACATCCGCCATATCTCTATGTAAAGTTCTCCGTTTAAGCACAAAAAATCCCTCCTAACCTGTATAACGCCATTATATACAGGCTGGAGAGAAATATTTGTCAAACGGACAGAGCAAAATCAGGGAAAACTTCGACATTTTCCGACCTATCTATGAACACTGCTCCCCCGTGTGCCATACTCCAGGCATTCTATGATGTGCTGCAAGTCTAATTCGGATTCGACGGCTTGAGCAGGATCTCATTGCGGTTTACAAGTCCCAGCTTCTCCTTCGCTACCTTCTCGATATACTGCTTGGTCTGCACGTATACGCGGTATTCCTCAAGCTGTTTGGCACGTTCTTCTTCTTTCGCAACCTGCGCCTCCAGATTTTCCTCACGAATTGAATAACTCCTATCCTTTTCCTTGAGATCGATGCCCTTGATGTGCACGGCAACCGCCAGACTCAGCACTACCATCGTAACGCCCACAAGCGCCATCCGGTTGTTTAAATTATCCTTTTTCTTTTTCCGCACATTTCCACCCGGTCTGCCTTCCGACATCTGTCTACGCATTCTCATCTCACTTCCTTTCCATGTTTTCTGCCTGTCCCCTTGTTGTACGTTTCTTTCCGGTCTTCTGGCTTTTTTTGCCTCTTCTTTTCATTTTAATCCATCCGCTGCATTTTTTCAATACCGCAAACAAAAGACGGCTGCCCGTCCGGTCATAAAACACCATGCCGCCGAGCACGCCCGCCACCGCATAGCCGCGCAGAACTCCGTCATTCTGCCCGAACAAAAGCCGGAACGTCGCAAAGCTGGCAAAGAGCCAATACGCCGCATCCTCCATGCCTGTCCAAAATGAGCCGTGCCGTACCAGCCACCGGAAGATCCTAAGCCCGTCATACATCATCATCAGCGCGATTCCCGTACACACACTGCCGCCAAGCAGCCATATTTCCCCTCTCACCGTCCCGCTCATCCGCCACCGCCTAACGGAACAGCCGTCCAAAGAACGACTCCTGCGATTTCCGGTGGGACTCGTTGCAGGAATACGAAAAGCTTTCAAACTCGCCCTCAATATCCACTTCGCCCTTTTCCAACGTCAGACGGCTCACATGCAGCGCCTTCCCACGCACCGTCAGAAGCCCCATGTTTGTATCGAGAATCATCTGGTTCTCATCAAATGACACCACATCCTGGATCCCCGTCACACTCCCCTTTTCCCGGTTCAGAAGCTCCAGCTTGTGAGGTCTGGCATCCAATTTTTCTTCCATGCAAAAAACCTCCCAATTTATCTAACTTATAGCCTATAGCTGCCTATTGTTAAATATATTGGGAGGTTTTCAGGTTTATGAATGATTATCTGGCCGGTTCCCAGACACCGTCTGCATTTACATAATAGCCGTCCGGTGTCCACTCAGCCATATAAAGGGAGCCGTATGGACGCCCTGCGCCCTCCATGTAAACCCAGGTTTTTAATGCTTCATCATACGACCAGGTCGGCTGCGGTGCATACGGATTTAAGTATACATATCCTAAATCCGGAATCAGCTGCCACTCCGTCAGCATCTCTCCCGTTGCCGGATCCAGATAATACCATCTGCCGTCCTGCGGATCCAGATACCAGCCCGTCCGCATGCCTGTGTTTTCGTCCACATAGTACCATTTGCCTGCGCTGTAATCATAGACCCAGCCCGTCCGGATGTATCCGTCGGCTCCAAAGGCCCACCATGCGCCCCGGAGCTGTTTCCACACAACCTGTTCAACCTGCCTGCCGGTCGCCGGATCCAGAACCAGGCTTCCGGACAGATACGTGCCATTTGACAGGCGGTAGCGCCATCCGGCACTCTCTTTTACCCATGTGCTGGTACTTCTGTCGCGGCCGGAAGTGGTCGTTCCCTGCGGATTGCCTGGGGTCGATGGATTCGGGTTCGACGGGTTGGGTTTCGTCGGATTGGACGGGTCAGACGATGCTTTCTTTGTCTGGACCGTTACCGCCTCGCTGGCTGCGGATGCCATCGTATTGACGCCTTCTTTGAGTCTCACATAGAAATTGTAAGTCGTTTCCGGTGTCAGCCCGGTAAATACCGGTGAATCCTGCCATTCTCCCTGATCCACGCAGTATTCCAGTTCATATCCTGCCGGAATCGCAGTTCCATCCACAAATGCTGACGGTGCTTCCAAGGTCACGCTGGTGTCTGTCCACGCTGCTGCCTGCGCTGCTTTCGGAGTCTTCGTTGCTATCTTCTTGATCGTCAGTTGCACCGTAATCGGATTACTCATATAATATACGTTGCTGTCCGGGAGCTTAACCGTACAGGAATACGTTCCCGCATTGGTCGGCGGCGTTTTGCTGGAATAAACGGTTCCGTTCACACCTTCATAGTACACCTCATACTGGCCCTGAAACTGTTCCGAAAGATCCTGTCCACCTATCGTTGCCTGAATTTCATCCCCAACAGACTTCGGCGTACCATCGTAATCAACCTCTTTATCCGTACCATTCAGCGTAACTTTATCTTTGTCCCCAAAATACACATTTGTCTCAATATTCTGTGCCGGCATATTAAAGGAAGCCGTCCATTTGCCGCCGGATTCGGTAAATTTCGGCGGATAAATAACTATAAGTAAACCACCGCTGTATGTAAGGCATGCATTCTTGTTCGGATTCTCCTTCATCCGTCTGACACCTTCATCTGTCAAGGTCGCCGTTACCAGATCCCCGGCTTTTGCCGTAATCTTGTCAAGCTTATAATAAGAACTGCTTTCCGGCTTCTTCGTAATTGAAAATACTGCAGTCGGATCATCCTTAACCTCGATATCCACAGCTACCATGCCCGGTCCATTTAAGTATACATAGAGAGTCGGGAGACCCGTTGTATTATCTTTTTCAATGCAATAATCGCCGCTTGCCATAAGGTCTGAGCGACTATTTACCTGCTTCGGTGTAACTGGACCTTTCTTATACAGCGACATTGACTTTATTTTAAATTCTTTAAACAGCTTGCCATTGATAATCTTTGTTACTTTCAGAGAACCAATATGGCTCTCTCCACTCCACTCTTGGGTTTCAAAGGCTGCCGTTGTTCCCCAGGTACCCCATTCCTGTCCTACGAACCAGGTATACTGGTACGCGTTCATATTTTCCGCATAGGAAACCTGTACGGAGGCATCTGAACACGGCATCGTAAAGCAATACACCGTCGGATTCTCCAGATTGCAAATTGTCGCATTCACTTTTGAATTATTCTCACCGGTAATTGTTACTTCGCTTACGACATCTTTCGGATCCAGACCCGTAAATGCAAGGTAAACTGTTTCTCCGGCTTTCTGTGAAAATGTAAATGTACCAGTTTCACCACCTATCGTAGAAATCGGATTTGTTCCATTTATTGCACCATTCAGAGATGCATACGCTTTCACGACTGCGTTCGGAGAGTTCTTATTCGTCACGTCCCGTCCTACTGTAACCGTGTGCTCCGCCGTATCAACTGTCAGCTGGCATTCTGCCCACTTGGAAGGATCCGCCTTGCTGGTGGCTGTGATTGTATAGGTTCCATTTGCCACATCCGCAGCGGTTACCAAGCCGTCCTCTACCTTGACTGCCGGATCACTGCTTTTCCACGTCACTTCTCTGGACGCTCCGTTTGCCACATCGACGGTTGCAGTAAGCTGGACGCTTCCTCCCGGATAAATCGTCTCGCTGGTCTTATCCAGTGTAATTCCGGTAACCGATGGTGTCAGATCCAACGTCAGATTCGGACGTAAGGTCTGGTTTTTCAGAATCGGGAAGGCATACCCGCCGGTTGAATCTATCGTCCAGGTAGAATCAAAATCCCAGCCCAGTTTTTTATAAAAGTCTGGATCTTTCAATTCCGCCTCCGTTGCGTTCGCTCCATATTGCTTGTCTGCCCCCATCATATTCGGATCCGGGGTCAAAATCGTTCCATCTGATTTTCTCGCGACTGTGCCGGCAAAGCCGTAGTTACCCTGGTAAGTTCCCGTTTTTCCGCCAATCCGGTTGAGCGATCGCATCTCCGGGAAAATGCTGACACAGGAGGAAATCGAACCGTTGCTGGAAATACCCGCCACGGCTGCGCCAGTGGGATTTTTTGTCAGCGCTTCGCCTGCCGCGTAGCTGTGGGAGATCGTCACTTTGCTGTCACTTCCGCATCCTACCAGTCCGCCAATATAATCTCCCTTATCAACGTCCATATCCACAACTGCATAGCTGTTGTCAATGGTTGTAGTTCCACCGGTCCAACCGACCAAACCACCTACAAAACGCTTGCTAGCGGTTCCTTTGATTTCAGCATCTGCATAGCAGGACTGGATCTCTACCGAATATTTTTCCCTTACATTTCCTATCAAACCACCCGCAGCTTCAATCTTATTCGTTCCATCTGTAGTTTCGATTGTTCCACTAACGTAACAATTTTCTACTGTCAGAGAATCATATACATCACCAACCAGGATGCCAACTCTCGCTTTATCGCCGGAAGCTTTAACCACCGCATTTTTTATGGTCAGATTCTTAATTTCACAATCCGAAGAAATTTCTCGAAACAGTCCCACATAAGCATTGCCGACCACATTCAAGCCTCGAATCGTATGTCCGCATCCATCAAATTCAGCTCCGGCCTTAGGAATCGAAGCAAAGTCGTGACCGCCCATATCAATATCGCACATCAGTTTCGCTTTCCAGTTTGAAATCTTCGTATCTCGGAAATACGCAAGCTCTGCCCCGGTACTAATTTGATAATAACCATTTTCATCTTTGGCCGGTTCCACAACCGCCTGTCCATCCCACTGATCCTGCACCCATACCGCCTTAAATGTCACATTTCCTTCCGGCATTGTATAACTTGCACCGCTGGCATATGTCTTAGTTCCGTCACTCCAGCCTCCAAAATTCATGCCGTATACCTTAAAGGTATTCTCCGGAAGCGTAATCACAGTTCTGGCTGCGGCATTTTCCAGTTTCGGTGCCTCTCCCTGCGAATCCTGACGATCAGACGCAAAGGTAATTGCATACTTCGCCGCGATTGAAAGATTTATTTCGATTGTTTCTATTTTTGTTGACGCGTCCTCAGAGGTATCGCTCAAAACAATCGTTCCCGTGATACTTCCGTTTTGTCCCGGATCTTTGCCATCCGTTGCCGGTGTTAAATTGAACTCTTTTTCAGCGGACCAGTTCGCATCAATTTTTTTATTTGTGATAACGTTCCGTACAGCCTGCAAAATTTCATCCGCTGTCGTCGCATTTGTCACTGTCATCGCCTGCAGCGCTGCCTTTGCCGCTGTTTTGACATTCTCTAAGGTCTGCTCGGAAAATTCATAGCTTCCACTCTTCGCCTCCTCGCTGTCATCATAGGTTGAACCATCTCCCATTGCTTGGACTACAAACGTATAGGTTCCGCTTTCCGCTATCTGGGAGGTAAAATCGTAGCTGGCTGCATTCGCCTCAAGTGTTACCCCAGCCCCCAGTTCTGAATTATCCTTATAGAGCTGTACTTTATAACCCGACGCATTCTCAACCGGACTCCAGACAGCTTTTCCTTTTACTGTCTCATCCCATTTGACATCCGCAGGCGCTGCAAGCTGAACAAGGTTTACCACTTTTTTGAGCACAATTGAGCCGATCAAACTTCCCTTGTAATGGACATAAAGCTGTTTTTCATTTTTGTTGCCAAGATCCAACGATTTAGCGAATTGGAGCTTGATACTGCCAGTTCCATTTCCGGTAGTCACTGCAAGAAGTGTAACTCCGTCATATGCCGTTCCATCTTCCTCGGATGAAAGTTTAAAATCCTCCGATCGTAAATTTTCATTTCCGGTATATGTAAGCGCAATTTCCCCATCTGCCGTAACCGTGTCCTCATCGGTTGTCCGGAAAGTTCCTGTCACAGTTTGTCCCGCAGGCATGGAAACTGGATTGGCTTCCAGGGTAAAATCAAGAGCCTCTGCATCTGAAATCGCAATCGTTTTCTTAACTGTAAAATATCCAGTTTTTTTAATTGTTACGTCATAGTCTCCATTGGCGAGATCAATGCTAAAATTTCCAGTTGAATCTGTTGTCGCCTTTTTCTCGCTTCTGTCCTTCTTAAAAGTAATCTCTGCGCCCTCGATTCCGGTTCCTCCAGATTTTACCGAGCCTGTTTTTGTCTCGGTTGCCTCAAGATACTCTGGTATGTCTGCGCCAGAGAATATATTTACTTCTTCATTACCATCATCATTACTTCTCGTCATCTTTAGCGTTGGAAGCTGGTTATTGTCAAATTCCCAGTTTTCCGTATCACTTCCCCAGCCAATCGTATTTTTCCAGAAATTAGCTGTTAAAAGATCTGTTTTGGAAACACGCTCGCCACGATGCAACGCTGGCCACTTTATATTTTTATCATTTTCTTTATCAAGAAGATTTTCCCCATATTTAACCCTCATACCCTGATAGGCAAAATTTTGTCCACCAGCTACATGAACATTATAATCACTGAAATAGCCAAAAATTCTATCTACATAGTATGTCGATTTTTTTGTGGAAACCTCTTCTTGTAATGCTGCGCTATTCTTAATTGTGACCTTTTGATTTTGTCCACCAACCAATCCGCCTGCACCTTTACCATTTTCATTTGAGACAGTTCCCATTGCAATACATTTTTCGATCGTTACCACGTCACTCTTACTAACAGAACCGATCAAACCTCCTACCAGAGAAGTTGTTTTACCTGTGATATCTGCATTAACAACACAATTTTCTATCGTCAGGGGAGCTCCGTTGGTAGTTTGAACAGCTCCTATTAGCCCACCAGCTCCACTATCATTATATCCTGTCGCCGTGATGCTGCCACTAACATAACATTTTTCAACCGTTGCATTGTCTCCTACCGTCTTTGCGATCGCTCCCTGGTTTCCCTTTCCCTCAATCCCAACATCCGATAAAATCAAATTTTTAACGGTTCCATTCAAAACATTAAACAACGGCTGCGAAATTCCACTCAACGCATATCCATCACCATCTAAACAAGCCGTTAGTGTTCTTGACTCCCACGACTCGCCGCTTAGATCGATATTAGCCCCCAATCTAATATACGTATTTACACCAAAGGGTAGATATCCATTATATTTATTTTTTGGTTTTTACCCATAACAGTAAGCCACTGATCTGCAGTACGAATCACATAGGGATTCGTTTCCGTACCTTCTCCCGTGATTCCTTCATCCGCATACAGCGCAATCCCCGCATCTCCCACCTGCACATGGATCTCCGGCAAAGCAGTGTCTTCCGGTATCTCTTCACTTTCCGGAATCACCGGAATATAGGTATAGATCGCCCCATTGTATTCTTCATTGGCTTTATCGTAGCCCTCCCAGGTCTTTTCTTCAGTTTCTTCTGGTTCACCGTCCTCATCGAAGCGGTCAAAATAGTCCTCCGGTGCCAGTCCGCCCTGAAATTCAGAATAGTCGCTGTTTTCCGCATCCAGTTTCCACGTGATACCTGACAAAGTCCGCTCGGTGGTTTCTTCTCCCGTTGTCTCACGCACGGTGAGAGTCTCCGGGAACCGGATGTCGGATTCTTTGCTTCCAAGCGGGAGAATCTGATCGGTGATCGATTCTTCCAACGGTGCAAATTCCAGCGTTGTTTTCACCTGCTCTTCTTCCAGGACCGTGATCTGGATCACTGGAAGTTCGTCCTCATCTACCTCATAATTGCTGCTTTTCAGCTCTGCACGGAACAGGTAGATACCCGGATTTTCTCCATCATAACGGGATGCCTGGCTCTCTTCTGCATCCAGAACCCAGCGCACCTTTACTTTTCGCCAGAAACCTTCCTTTTCGTCAATCTCTTCCTCGGTCTTCTCATCTGTCTTGACATCTTCCTTCGGTTGATCCGTTTTTCCGTTCGAAGAACTGCCATCTTCATTCAATTCTACATTTCCACCCGAAGAACCAGAATCTGTCTTACCGGAATCGTCTTTCTCATCGGATTCACCGTTCCCCGGATTTGCATTTTCATCCTGAGAGTCCCCATTTTCCGCCGAATTTCCATCTTTCCCAGAATCTCCCTGTTCACCTGAACCGGATTCCGCTTTCTCTAAGCCCTCTCCACCTTCGCTTTTGTCTTTGCTATTCTCTCCGGCATCTTTTCCTTCGGTATCTTTTCCTTCAGTATCTTCTTTTTCTCCATTCTCTTCACTGTCCGTCTTTTCCAGCACGGCATCATCATTTATGCGGTTGGCAAACGCTGCTACATTCTCATCGCTCCCTGCGTCAGGCACATCTTCGGTTTGCCCCCCGCTGACAAAAACGTCTATGCTGTCCGGCATCTCCAGATCCTGATACCGGGTTCCATAGGGAACCTTCTGATACAGAACCTGTTCCGATAAACTTTCGATCTCCCGGATCTGATAAAAATTCGTGTTCGCATAAACTCTCGGCACAGAGCCATATGAACTGCACGTTATCACTACCACCATTCCTGCTGCCAGGATTCTTCTTTTTCTCCTTCTCATACGCTTTTTTCCTCTCATTCTCGAAATGTTGATTATCCGTCATAAAGTGTGTATACACAAATGAGTCGTCACTATATTTATATTATAATAATCAACTCTCACAAATTCAAGACAGAAACTGTTCTTTTAAGCGCATAAAGAAAAACGAGACGACCAAAGTCGTCTCGTAAAAGTCTAACTTTGAGGGGTCACCTCATTCTCTTGACTTCTTTTTTTTATTTCCGTTCTTTATATCATTGTTTTCCCAGGTTCTCCGGGGTTCTGCACCATGTCAAAAGCATTCCTTTTAAAAATTCCAGTTCCTGCGTGTGGTCTTCCTTGTGATCGTCCGCCCACACAATTCCCTGTGCATAGCGCTCAGCCACCGCCAGCATCGCAATCGCAACGCTTGTAAATAACTGCTGCTCCGGGATATCGGTCCGGATGCTTTTATCGCTCCTCGCCTGCTCATAGAACTTATGATACAGCGCTCCTGCCGGCTTCAAAACATCCAGATGTTCAGCCAGCGCTTCCCCCCTGACTTTCTCCCGGGAGATAAAGTTTTTATAGTTATTACTGAACCGGAGTATTTCCGGGCGTTCCCGGTAAATCCGGATGATCTGGTCCGTATAAAACTCAATGTACTGATACGCCGTGAATGATTCAAATATCTCCGGTCCCTTTTCTTCCAGAATCTCCTTCCAGAGATCGCCCCAGATTTTTCCGCTGATCGCTATCACAAGCTTGACCTTCGTCTGATAATAGTTATATAGGGTCGCAACGCCCACTTCCGCAGCGTCCGCCACCCTCTGTAAACTGACATTCTCAATCCCATATTGCGAAAACAGCCTGAATCCAGCTTCCATCAGCTGTTCTTTCCGACGCATCGCCTCTTTTTCATCCCGCTCTATATTTCTTGGCATTTCATCCTCCGCGCCTTTTCCTGACTTCTCCTGGATTCTTACAGGTATTCAAACATCTCTTTGGCATCTTCCTTGCGGATGGTCTCCTGCACGCTCGTCACGCGGACTTTGACAGACTTGTTGCCGAAGGCAATTTCAATCACATCCCCAACCTTAACCTCCGCGCTGGCTCTTGCCACTTTATCATTCAGCATCACTCGCCCGCTGTCGCACGCTTCATTGGCCACGGTTCTTCTTTTAATGATGCGGGACACTTTCAAATACTTATCTAACCTCATATTTTTCCTTTCCATAACCCCTTGCAGGGCACTTTCATCCTGGCGGAATCCCTTCGCTCCTATAATACTAAAGCCCTCCATGATATTTCATCACGAAGGGCTGTCTGTCACACATATATGTCTGAGATAATTATGCGTTTACCATATCCTTTAATGCTTTACCAGCTTTGAACTTCGGAGTCTTGGAAGCTGCGATCGGCATGGTCTCGCCGGTCTTCGGGTTTCTTCCCTCTCTAGCTGCTCTCTCAGCTACCTCAAAAGTACCAAAGCCAACCAGCTGAATCTTTCCGCCCTTTACCAGTTCCTCGGATACTGCATCTGTGAAAGCCTTGATTGCTTTCTCTGCGTCTTTCTTGGAAAGCTCTGCTTTCTCAGCTACAACTGCGATTAATTCTGTCTTATTCATCGTATATTCCTCCTAGCTTATATCTTCGCACATGAATCCTCTTAGTTTTCTTCGTACATGCCCGCAAATCTTACTTTACATTTATATACATTTCTCCTTGCTTTGTCAAGGTTTTTCGCGCCTTGCTGTGTTTTTTCTGTGAAAAATCATGGAGTATCTGTGAACTCTCTTGCGCTTTCGCCTGTTTTTCGATATATCTGTTATATCGAATACCAATTTTTACCAAATAGACTGAAAGGAAACGGAGACTGTCTGGCACTCTTCCAGCCTCCCATTTTAGACCATCGTGGAACGCCACGGCGGACGCATCAGCGCCCATCTGGCGCCGGGCAAGGATAAACAGAATAAAATTCACTTCTGCGCCCTGCTGCCGCGGCTGTCGTGAATAGCCCAGCCCTATCATCTCAACATACATACCTGCAAACAAATGCACAATTACCTACAGAGTCTGCTACCGTCAGCTTCTTCCAAATACAGGACTATCAAAAACAGGATCGATGGACAACCGCCCAGGAGTTTTATCTCTCTTTACGTTTTCCATCGATCCCGTCTTCTTTTTTCTCTCACCGCCTGTTTCCAGGCAGATTTATCTCATTTATCTTTTTTTATCCTTCCATCTGACGTCCCAGAAATCCGGCTGCCGTCGCTGCCAGCTTCATCTCCGCCCCTCCAAGCGCCTGCTTTGCCTCCCGGCTGAGGAGAATCACCGCCCCGATCGCATCTCCCTCGCTCAAAATCGGCACAATCACCTCGGCGCTGCTCTCCTCCACCTCATCCGAGGTAATCGGGATAAATGCTTTTTCTCCCCGCGCCGCACAGATATTCTGACGTTCGGAGACTGCCAGCTCCAGCGCCCGGCTGATCGTCTTCTGGTAATATTCCTTCTTTGGTCCCCCGGATACCGCGATGATCTGATCCCGGTCCGCGATGCAGACCATCAGCCCCGTGGACTGCGCCATCGCCTCCGCGTACTGCACGGCAAATGCCGCCAGCTCCACCATCGGTGAATATTTTTTCAATATAATCTCGCCCTCGCGGTCCGTGAATATCTCAAGCGGAGTCCCTTCCCGAAGGCGCAGCGTCCGGCGTATCTCTTTCGGGATGACAACGCGACCCAGATCATCGATTCTTCTCACAATTCCTGTAGCTTTCATGATTCTTCCTCCTGCATACCACGTTTGCCATATCGTGTGTCTTATGGGTAGTATGTGGAAATGAAGGCGGATTATACATCTGAAATGGTTCGTCCCAATTTTAAAACTGAAAATTTTTGCGTTTTTTATTCCTGCCGCTTCTTCGGATTCGGATTGATCGCCACACCGCGGTTGATGTCACCCTGTAAATTCTTGCCGAACTGGTAATCATTACCCGGAAGAATCACATTAAGCAAAACGCCCGCAATCGCTGCGATCGCAAGACCTGTCAGGGTAACCGAGGTTCCTGCCGCCTCAAAGGTCAGACCGCCGGAGAATCCCAGCCCGCAGACCAGAATTACCGCAGCGATTACCAGGTTCCGGGATTTGGTTAAATCCACCTGGTTTTCGACCACGTTGCGGACACCGATCGCGGAGATCATACCGTATAGCATGAAACTAACGCCGCCGATGATGGCAGACGGCATCGAACCGATGACCTCTGCCATCTTCGGAATAAAGCTCAGAATCACAGCAAAGACAGCTGCAATCCGGATGACACGCGGGTCATGGACACGGCTTAATTCCAGAACGCCCGTATTTTCGCCGTAAGTCGTATTGGCAGGACCGCCAACGAGTGCCGACAGAGATGTTGCGATACCATCGCCGACCAGCGTCCGGTGCAGTCCCGGATCCGCAAGGAAATTTTCTCCGACCGTCGCGGAGATCGCAGACATATCGCCGATATGTTCCATCATCGTCGCAAGCGCGATCGGCGCCATTACCATGACCGCCGTCGGATCAAATTTGCACAGCTGGAACGGAGGAAGTCCGACCCAGGAAGCCGTCGCCACCTCCGAGAAATTCAGGATCGCACTTCCGTCCGGGTTTGTCATTCCCATCATCTGGAAGACTGCTGCCGCTACATAGGAGATCACAACGCCCATCAGAATCGGAATAATCTTGAACATTCCCTTGCCCCAGATATTAAAAACGATGATAGTTCCCAGCGCGATCAACGCAATCAGCCAGTTTGTCGATGCGTTGGCGATCGCGGACGGCGCCAGTGAAAGACCGATACAGATAATGATCGGACCTGTCACAACCGGCGGCAGATAGTGCATGACGCGCTCCACGCCTGCCAGCTTGATGATCAGCGCCAGAATCAGGTACAAAGCGCCTGCAACCACAATACCGCCACAGGCATAGGGAAGCTTTTCTCCCATGGTCATATCTGCAAATATACCTGTATTCAGATTCGCAACCGTCGCAAATCCACCCAGAAAAGCAAAGGAAGAACCAAGGAAAGCCGGCACCTTAAACTTAGAGCAGGCATGGAAGAACAATGTACCAAGTCCTGCACACATCAGGGTTACCTGGATAGAAAGTCCCTGCCCCTCAAAATAGGTGTTAACCAGAATCGGCACCAGAATGGTCGCACCGAACATGGCGAACATATGCTGCAGTCCCAAAAGCAGCATCTTCGGCAGACCTAAGGATCTGGCATCCTTGATAGCCGTGTTGTTTTCATTCATAACGATATACCTCCATTTTATTCAGCATACTTTTCTTTTCCGATCATATTTTCTATCGTTTTTGCATGCGTTTCTCCGTCTTTCAGAATATCGTTTTTACAGGCTTTCGTCAACCTTTTCGTTACAGTTACACTGTCTTCTTTACTTGCCTGAACTCCATTCTTATGGTAAGATTAAATAATGTACTTTACCGCCTTATAGTGCCAAAATCACGCTGCTGTCTGCATTCCCTGCAGCCGGCTGCAAATATCCGGCCTATTACGGCAAACATATAGAAAGGCTGAAAATTATTATGAAAAAGCAAAAACTATCTTCCCTTCTGCCTATCGCTGTATTTCTGATCTTTTATCTGGGGCTAGGAATCTGGTCAGAATATATCATGAAAATTCCGATGGGCTTTTACAACATTCCGATTGTTGTCGCATTTATGCTGGCGATCCTAACGGCCTGCTTCCAGAACCGTTCTCTTTCCTTTGACCGGAAACTGGAGCTGATGGGGCAGGGCATCGGAGATAAGAACATCATCACCATGCTTCTCATCTTCCTGACAGCCGGAACCTTTGTCGGTGTCGTAGGACGAAGCAGTGCGGAAAGTGTTGCTTATCTGATGCTGTCTCTTATCCCGGCCCGTTTTTCCGTCGCCGTTCTCTTTGTGGTAGCCTGCTTTGTCTCTACCTCCATGGGAACCTCCGTCGGAACCATCACCCTGATCGTTCCGATTGCCGCTGCCGTATCTGAGACCTCTGGTTTCTCTCTGGCCCTTTGCGTTGCATCTGTCATCGGCGGTGCCATGTTTGGAGATAACCTCTCCTTCATCTCCGATACAACCATCGCAGCCTGCAACGGTCAGGGATGTGCTATGAAGGATAAATTCCGTGAGAACTTCGGCATCGCACTTCCGGCTGCCATCGCTTCCCTGGCACTTATCCTGGTCGTTTCCTTCCATCAGGATCCGGGAGCTGCCATCACAAAACCATACAACCTGATTCAGCTGATCCCCTATCTTCTGGTATTAGCAGGCGGCATTGCCGGTATTCAGGTATTTGTCGTTCTGTTAGTCGGAATCGTATCCGGTGCCATCATTATGCTCGGCTCCGGCCAGACTACTCCCTGGGAAATGCTTACCAACATGGGGTCCGGTACTTCCGGCATGTTTGAGACCAGTATGGTTGCCATCTTAGTTGCCGCTATGTGTGCACTGATCCGTGAAAACGGTGGCTTCGACGTTCTTCTTAACGTTATTCATCGCATTTTCCGTGGAAAACGCGGCGGTCAGTTTGGTGTCGGCCTTTTAGTTACCCTGCTGGATATCGCAACTGCCAATAACACAGTAGCTATCGTTATGGCCAACCCTATTGCAAAGGAAATTTCTGAAGATTATGGCATCAGTGCCAGAAAGACAGCCTCCCTTCTGGATACCTTTTCCTGTATCTCCCAGGGAATCCTGCCTTACGGTGCTCAGATGCTGGTAGCATTATCGGCGGTTCATGAGCTGGGCTATGAACTGTCCGCCTTCGAGGTTATGCCGCTTCTGTTCTATCCGGGCATGCTGTTTATCAGCTCCTTGATCTGTATCTTTCTGCTTCCGGAGCGCGGAGACCGTGCCAAGGCAAAAAAATAACAGCGGAACCCTTTCCACTGCACACATAAACGCATTAAGGCATAAAAAAGAGCTGTCCGACTTTCTCGTCATCAGACAGCTCTTTTATGAAATATCCCGAAGTTTCACTATATAACCTCTCTTTCTTTTATATTTTGTTTTAAATGTGCTATGGACCTCTTCCTTTCATATGAATCTCCTCCTTTGATTACATGTATCTATGTAAACTCTTTTAGAGATTGTATGATGATGGATTCCATCGATACCGATTTTTATCTTTTTATTTATTGGATAAATTCGGTTTTTAAAACCATGATCATGTTTTTTAGTAACTAACTATCCCATTGGACCGTCCTCCTTGTTCCTTATTTCGTCCTAGAAACTATGGTAACCGTTTGTTGGGGTTATCTCTGTTTCTTTTGATGGTTTTATTCTACTAGATAATTTTCATTTTGTCAAGCATTATTTCTAATTATTTTCCATATTTTTCTTTATTTATCTGATTATATTTTTGTAATTGTTGTGTATTTCTGTTTTATTTGTTCTGTTTCTAACTATTATCGCGCTTTACGATCGCGTTTTCTTGTATTTTTTGTTTTATAGGACGAAGCTTCCTATGACAAAAAAGAACCACCCCAAAAGAATATGCCGATACCGAACTACCTCTTCTGGAAATGGTTCTATTTTCTTCTATCTTCCCTAGTGGAACTGGAACATGATTCCGGCCACAGCCGCCACCACGATATAGAGGATCGGGTGCTTTTTCCATTTAACTAAGCCGTACCAGATCGCAAGCGACAGTACGATCGCTTTCCAGTTGATGATGGAAAACAGCTCGGAAAACGCCAAGCTGCCATCCTCGCCGACATGGAGGAACGCTATCTTTGCCACGCCGATACCTGCTGCCGCAATCAGGGCGGTAGATGCCGCGCGCAGACCATAGAGGGCATTCTGTACGATCGAAGAGGATTTAAACTTATCGAGAATCTTCGAGATAATCACAATGATGATGACCGACGGCAACACCAGTGAGAGCGGCGCTGCCAGTCCGCCGAGAATCCCTTTAATATGGAAGCCGACGTAGGTCGCCATGTTGACACCCATCGGTCCCGGTGTGGACTCGGAGACAGCGATCATGTTGGAAATATCACTAAAGGTATACCATCCTGTCTCCTTGGAAATATTGTAAAGGAATGGCAGAGTCGCCAGTCCGCCGCCAATCGCAAACAGTCCGCAGCAGAAGAAGCGGAAGCCTAATTCAAGCATCAGCATCATTTCTTCTCCCCCTTTCCGCCCTTCAGTACAATCCCGATCGCACCCGCCACAACAACAAGAAGCGCCGGGGAAACCGATGTAAACAGTGACAGTACAAACACAACCGCCGCAATCGCGATCGCTCCTTTATCAACCAACGATTTCTTCGCCAGCTTGACAACCGCACTGCCGATCAGCACACAGACGCAGGCGCGGATGCCTGCAAAGGCGCTGCTCACAAAGCTAAGTTCAATAAAGTTCGAGATAAATGCCGCGATAATCATAATGATGACAAGCGACGGCGCAATGACTCCCAGTGTCGCCGCAATCGCCCCCGGAATCCCCCGATTCTTATAACCGACAAACGTCGCCGTGTTGACCGCGATGATACCCGGTGTACACTGACCAATCGCGTAGTAATCCATCAATTCTTCATCCGTCGCCCAATGGCGTCCATTGACTACCTCTTTCTGCAGCATCGGCAGCATCGCATATCCGCCGCCGAAGGTAAACCCTCCGATTCTGGCAAACGTCAGAAACATATCCAGCAGTTCTTTCATTTCTGCCCACTCCCTTCCGTATTATCCCTACACTTTTATTTCTCTGGAATTTCCAGTATATACCTGCTTATGTATCATACCAGAATTCAAGGAGCCTGAAAAATACCATTCGGATATAGAATATATATCGAAAAAATATAGTTTGCCTGTTATTCTATCGGATTTTGTTATATAATATATCTGCCGTATACACAGTTTTACAACGAATCCGAACAGGAAGGAGCATTTATGGAACTTCGCCAGTTATCCTACTTCACCACCATCGTCAACGAGGGAAATATTTCCCAGGCAGCCAAAAAACTGAATATCTCACAACCGCCGCTTAGCCACCAGATGAAGCTTCTGGAGGCAGAACTGGGTGTGACGCTGTTTGAGCGCGGTTCCCGCCGCATCCGCCTGACACCTGCTGGAAAGACGTTCTACGACCGGGCGCTTGCGATCCTCGATCTGAGCCAGGCTGCCCGCACGGAGCTGACTGCACAGAAACAGGAGATTCAGGGCGTTGTGCGCCTTGGCATCATCTCCTCCGCCGTCGAATTTGTGACCCGGCATTATCTTGCCCCATTCCGGCGATCCTATCCCAAAGCCCTGTTTGAACTCCATGAGTCCAATTCCTACCACCTGCTCGATCTGCTTCACTCCAACCAGATCGACCTCGCCGTGATCCGGACGCCATTTGCCAAAGCCGGGCTGGAGATGCAGATACTGCCGCCGGAGGCATTTCTGGCGATCGGGCGCGAAATGATCTGGAGCCATTACAAGGAATGCCCGAATGCCCTTCTGACTGATATTCCTGCTTCCGAACCACAAAAAAGCCATACGCCCACATCTCTTCCCCTCTCCGCCCTCACCCGCGCGCCGCTCATCCTTTACCGCCGCTGGCAGCCGCTGATTCTGGGATATTTTGAGGAACAGGCGCTGGAACCGAACATCGTCTGCATTGCCGACGATGCCAGAACCGCCCTTTTATGGGCGTCCGAAGGGCTGGGCATCGCGCTCGCGCCTGAATCTGCCCTCTGTTTAAATTCCGATCCCGCCCTGATCCGCCGGATCATCACCCAGCCGCAGATCCACTCAAGTATCTGTCTGGTCAAACGAAAGGAACGGAGTTTATCGCTGGTGGGGAATGCGTTTTTCCAAAGTTTCCATGCCACCGCTATTTCATAAATATGAATTTTATCCTATAAGTTTAATTGACTTTACACTTTTTTCATTGGCATATTTACACAAAATCCGATATAATAAAATCAGGATACTTATTTACCATGAATTTCAGGAAGGGGCAGAAGACGGTGCGCTTCTGCATGGACATATATGAGCGAAAATTTAACCAAACGAAAACAGCAGGCGCTGGAAACGCGGAAACGCATCCTGACCTGTGCGCTTGATCTCTTTGAAACAAAGGGATTTGAGGATGTCACCATCCAGGATATTGCAGATGCGGCTCAGACCTCGGTCGGCTCCATCTACCGCTATTTTAAAAATAAAGAAGAGATGGCGGCGCAGAATGCGGAACCGTTGGACGATCTCTACGTCAACTTCTATGAGCAGCTGAGTACCCATGCAAAATACAGGGATCTGTCCGCCATGGACAAGCTTGCCCGCTTTTATTTCTTCGTCCAGAAAGCCGTTTCCAGCTACAGCAACCTGCGGAGCCTCTATATCTACAACCTCCGGAATCAGCAGGAGAAATCCACCCTGACGGATGGAAGCCGCGCTCTCTACCAGATTTATCATTTCCTGTTTGAAGCCTGCCAGAAGGAAGGTTCCATCCGGGCAGATTTAGACGAATATGATTTCTATGATCTGATGCTCCAGTCGAGCCGCGGAATGCTTCTGGACTGGCTGCTGCGGCGCAGACAGTTTGATATCGACACCCAGGCATTAAAATGGTGGGAAATCATCTTTTCATATATTAGAAAACCGATTTAATTTCGTGAAATTTCTTTTTAGATACCGGAATGGAACTGTTGGGCATTCATCACAATTCCATTCCGGTGTTTTGTCTATAAACTATCGTTCAGACTTCTGTACATCCTGTATTCTGTCTATATTAATTCATATATTACAATTTCTTTCAACTATTTCTGTTATAATAAATGAAATTAACAAATTATCAGATTAATTATTGACTTATGCCCTGAACCTGTGGTATTTTTTAAGTGAACATATTCAGTGAGTGCATTCATCTAAAAATTGTTTTCCAAAATTGAACACACAGGAGGTAGGTATATGTCGGATAAATGGATTAAAATTCTATGCGGAAAATTATATACCGGACTGGAAGCTCGTTTTCTTGAGCACGCAGAAATTCTGGTCCACGGCAAATACATTGAAGAAGTCGGCAGCAACCTCCCATGTCCGGAAGGAACTGAAATCTTGGATTTAAGCCACCTGACCGTGACTCCCGGCATGATCGACGCTCATATGCACCCGGAATTTTTCAACTGGCGCGATGTCTACAGCGATACCATCTACAACTCCGACGGTTACCGCACACTCGCCACCTATTGCACCGCCGAACGTGCCCTGCACGGCGGTTTCACAACTATCCGCTCAATGGGATGGTTCCGGGAATCCTATGAACTCGACGTCAAACGGGCAATCAACGAGGGATATCTCCCTGGCGCCCGCCTGGTTGTTGCCCCGCATCTTCTCGGTACAACCGGAAGCCATGCGGACATGACGCAGACCGTCCGGAGCAACCCGGTTCTCTGTGATTTCATGGAACACCAGTATTCCGGGCTTGGAAATGGACCGGATTTCTTCACAGCAGCGGTCCGGCGGGAGAAAAAGCTCGGCGCCGATTTTATCAAAATCATGGCAACCGGCGGATTTGCCACTCCGTATGATGATCCGGACGACATCCAGTTAAATGATGCGGAATTTAAAGCGATTTTCGATACCGCCAGAGAACTCCGGATTCCGGTCACGGCTCACGCCTACGGACCGCGCCTCATGAAAAAACTGATGGGCTTCGGTATCACGGGAATCGAGCACGGCTCCCTCATGGATGAAGAATCCGCCGAAATGTTTGAACAGACCGGAACCTATCTGGTTCCTACCTTCAGCCCGTTCCATGAAGCGATTTATCCAGATCCGAAAAAAATGGCACAGAAGTCCCCGGAATTTCAGCGCAAGCTGGGAATTTATCAGGAACGGATGCAGAAAGGTCGGAAAATCATCGTGGACAGCCACATCAAGTTGGGCTACGGCACCGATTTCGTCGCTGCTTACCAGAATTATGAAAGCGGCATGGAATTCCGCTGCATGATGGAGAGCGGCATGGATGCTTTCCGCATCTTACAGGCTGCCACGAAAAATAACGCAGAAATCTGTGAAATTGACTCCATCACCGGCACTATCGAAAAAGGCAAATACGCCGATATCGCCGGATGGAAGCGGGATCTTCTCACCGACAAGGACGCCCTGCGCGACTGCTCCTTTGTCATGAAAGAGGGCACCGTCTATGAAGCGAAAAGTTATCTGAATGTAGAATAAATAAAACGCATTCTGAACCATTACAGCAAGGAGGAAATGACTATGACATTTATGGAACTTAAAACTGCCCCTCACCTGTTGATTTTCGTTATTGTTTATTTTGGTGTTATGATTGGAATCGGCGCCTGGGCATCAAAAAAAATAAAAAGCAGTGAAGACTATGCACTCGCCGGTCGAAGCTTAGGTCCGTTCGTCTTAATGGGAACACTGCTCGCAACTTCCGTCGGAAGCGGAACCATCACCGGCGGCGGCAACTCGCTCGCTTACAACTACGGCTACTGGGCTGGTATCCAGTGGGTTATCCCGTTCATCGTTTTCTGTATCATCTATATGTGTGTATACAAGCAGATTCGAAAGAGCAATTGTTTTACCGTACCGCAGATTCTCCAGCAGAAATACGGCGCTGAGACCCGGATCCTAGGTTCTGTCATCAACCTCTTCGGTATGGCTGGTATCATTGCTTCACAGTACAAAGGATTTGGATACGTTTTAAATATTACAACCGGTATTGATCCGAAAACCTCTACCGTGATCGCAACTATTATCATTATTGTCCTCTCTGTTACCGGCGGTCTTTTCTCCGTTGCATGGACAGATGCAGTCAGCGCATTCCTAATCGTTGCCTGTTGTATCGTCGGTGTTCCGTTTGTCCTCAAAGCCGGAGGCGGCTGGGAGTCCATCACCGCTACCGCAGCTGCCATCGACCCGAATAAGCTTTCCTTCTTCGGCGGACGCAACATCATCATCTGGATCGGTTCTTTCCTGCCGCTTATCCTTCTTGAGACCGGCGACCAGAACTTCTATACCCGTCTGACCGCTGCCAAGACTGATAAGACAGCCAGAAACGCCATCATCGGATGGGGCGTTATGGCGCTCATCGTTATGCCGTGCGTCGGCATCATCGCCTTCACCGGAAGCGTTTTATTTGGTACCAACATTGACGCAGGTATGTCCTTCCTGTCTACCACGACGATTATTCCGGCATTCATCGGCGGCATGCTGTTAGCAGCTTCCACCGCATTCATCATCACAACCGGTACTTCTTACCTGCTGACCTGTGGAACCAGTGTTACGTATGACTTCTACAAACAGTATATCAATAAAACTCCGGGCGACTCCCAGACACTCTGGGTAAACCGGATCGGTACTGCTTTAATCGGTATCATCGCCCTGATTATTTTAAACTTCTTCCCGACAATTCTGGCGCTTCAGAACTGGTCCTACACCATGATCGGCGCCAGCATCACACCAGCAGTCCTCGGCTCCATGTTCTCTAAGAAAGTAACCCGTCCGGCTGGCTTCCTGTCCATGCTTTGCGGCGCGATTGCAACACTTACCTGGGAACTCCTCGGATGCCCGGGCGGATATCAGAGTGCTCTGATTGCAGCTCCTATCTCTATCCTGGTACTCGTTATCGTATCTGCCTGCACACAGAAAACACTGGCAGGCGAAGCTGCATAAATAATACTCATTGTGTTTAACCGGCAGTCCCGGCGCGACTGCAATTTTCCACCGCGTTTGGAACTGCCGTTTCCATTAAGAAAGAAGGGATTTCATGGCTTTTTATCTGAAAAATGCACACGTGCTGGATGTAGAAAAAGGAACCTTTTTCTCAGCTGATGTTAAAATTGAAAACAAAAAAATCGTTTCACTGGACGAAAAAGCCCCGGACGGAGCGGACGCGGTCGACTGTACCGGCAAATATCTGACTCCTGGCGTCATGGACGCCCATGTCCACCTTGTCTGGGATGGTACTTCCCCGGATCCGATGGGGGATACCATCAAGGACGGCAACTATGTCTGCTTTGCAAAGGGTGTCCGCGGCGCAATGGATTCCCTGAAAGCGGGCGTTACCACCGTCCGGGATGTCGGCTCCCACGATGACGCCGCCATTCCGCTGGCAAGCGCGATCAACCGTGGAATTATCCAGGGCGCCAATATTCTCCCTGCCGGAAGCGCCATCCAGGGTTCCTACGGACACTGCCCGATGATTGGTTTTATCGCAAATACGGAGGCACAGCTGATCGATCGCATCAAGCGCTTAAAGGGCTATGATATCGAAATGTCAATCCCGCCGATCCACTGGGCAAAAATCATGGCGAGCGGCGGAGCTGCCGGTCTGGAAGATGTCGGTCCGTGTATGTATTCGCCGAAAGAGCTGGAAACACTGGTGTATGAGGCGCACCGCCTGAATATGAAGGTAGCCGCCCATGCGCTCTCCTATGATGCCATCTCCAAATGTGTGGACGCTGGCATCGATACGATCGAGCACGGCGCTGAAATGACCGAAGAAATCCTTCTAAAAATGAAGGAACATGGACAGTGCTGGGTACCGACGGTAGCCGTTTACAAGAGTCTTGTAGAGAGCGAAGGCATCATCGCTGATGTGATTGTAGAAAAAGCAAAGGTAGTCGCTGAAAACCAGCGAAAATCCTTTAAAAAGGCAATGGAAATCGGTGTGAAAATCATCCTCGGAAGTGACGCCGGCTCTGCCAACTTTGGTCCGCATCCGTCCGCTTACCTGGAAATGTTTACCATGCACGAATACGGCATGCCAAACGCAGATGTCATCCGGTGTGCGACCATCGCAGCTGCCAACGAACTCGGCATCGGCACACAGCGCGGCTCGATCGAGGCTGGCAAACTGGCAGATATCCTGGTTCTGGATGCTAACCCGCTCGATGACCTGCACGCGTTTACCGATCATCTGTGCAGTGTCTACAAAGAGGGCGTTCTTATTTGACATTTATCCAATTCCTATAGATGATAACTGCGTGCGTATTTCGTTCCCCCTAATACGCGCGCAGTTTTTTTCATTTCAGCAAAAAATCACCGCGTTTATTTATCGTATATTGAATATTTTTTCATACATTACCGCATTCTGTTTAATTTTTCCAGCAAATTACTTTCGATATCGTTTTTTGATATAAATTACACAAAATTTTCAATATATAGCACAAATGGCAGATTTTTCAGTTGACATATCGAAAAACCGCACGTATAATTGGCATCAATTCAGGAAAAGCAAAATAAACAAACAGAAAATAATTGCAAGGGCGCATCTCTTTTACGATGGATGCGTCCTAGTTTTTATTTATATGGCAACTGATCACGTGCCGGCTTACCGCGGGCACAGCTGAAAAAGAGGAGGAAATGTAAAGCCCGTCACTCTCTCCGGCGGACAGATGCAGCCAAAAGCGCTCCTCTTTGACGAACCAACCTCCGCACTCGATCCGGAGCTGGTCGGAGAGGTTTTAAACGTCATGAAGGAGCTGGCAAAATCGGGAATGACGATGGTCATTGTCACCCATGAGATGGGCTTTGCCCGTGATGTTTCTGACCGGGTGCTCTTTATGGCAGACGGCTATGTGGTTGAGGAAGGAAAGCCAGAGCAGATCTTTACCGCCCCGCAGCATAAACGGACCAAGGCATTCTTATCAAGACTGCTGGCATCTGCGTAGACCCACTATCAAAAACATAAGTGTCGACAGCCGCTTCGCGATCAATAAGATTGCGGAGCGGCTGTTTTCTGCCATAGGAAACCTCGTTCTATGTGCCATGGCACATTCCTTCTTATAAATTCAGATCTCCCAGACTGGAAAGATAATGTTTGCATATATCCAGGAATTCCCTGTTTTTTTCAGCGAAAAAGCTGTTCTTCATCCATACATAGTTAATGAAGTTTTTGCTTTTAAAATCGTTAATAAAAATCTGGCTCATAACACCGAGATCCAGTTTTTTCTGTACGACAAACTTGTATACAAATGAGAGACCAACATTTTCAATGACAAGATTGTGAATGGTATTGATGGTTCCGACTTCTACAAAAGAGGCGAAATTATGTATGTCCTGATTGTAACCGTGAAGAATAGAACGCAGATTGAAATAGGATTTTGAACCTTCTTCTCTGAAAATCAACCGATAGGGATTTAATTCTTTAAAATCTACGGTTTTTCCGGCCAGCGGATGAGTGGGAGCGCAGATGCAGATGGTTTCAGACTCGAATAATTCGTGGCATTCATATTCTTCCGGTGGACAGTAGGTATCCACAATACAAGCCTGGATTCTTCCGTTTGCTAATTGAACTAACAAGTCATCAGATTCTCCCATATAGATGCTGACCTTTTTTTCAGGGTATTTGTTCAGATATTTTCCCATTACTTTTGCAGCAAATGTTTCTCCGAATCCGGTCAGGGAACCTAGTTTGAAAACGTCAGGTTCGTTGATGGGGACAGAAAGCCGGTTTTTTATGATTTCTGAATCAGCCTGTACAGATTGGGCATATGAGCGGAGGAGACGTCCTTGATCGGTTAGGTGAAGTCTTTTTTTCTCATCATAATAAAATAGTTTTGTTCCGTAATACTGTTCCAGATATTTGATGTGCTGAGTTACGGCTGGTTGAGTCATATGAAGCTTTTCAGCGGTTTTGGTATAATTTTTCGTTTCACAGAGCTCTAAAAAGGTACTGAGCTTATAATTTAACACAGATATACTCTCTCCTTTCTGCGTGAATATCTGTATAAGGCGTTTAGTAGGGGGTGGCTATATCAGATGTGAAATAACTCACATTTAGTAGCAAGAATGCCTTTGTATTCTTGAATTTGTAGACCGAAATTCAGACTAAAGTCTGTATAATACAGATTTATCACTTTATAAAATAACGTGATTTCATTTTATTTGATTTATGTGCTAAAATCAAGACAAAGAAAAATATTTTTCGTGAATTTCAAAATAGTATACTTAAAATTATGAATGTTAGGGAAAGGAGGAACTATGGAATACCCGATTGGAATTGAGATGTCGAAGGACTATTTATCGTATGAGGTCAGTAAGGCTGCGTACAAGCTGGTGCACGATGTTATGCTGGTGCAGCCGGGAGAGAACGTAGTAATTACCGGAGATACCTCTACGGATAAACGTGTACTGGAAGCTCTCATGAGTGCAGCTTATACCGTTGGAGCCAATCCGCTGCTTGTTTTCGCACCGACCAATTTAAATACCTATTCAGAACCGGCGGCTCCGCTTGGAAATGCAGTTGCTGTTTCAGATGTCTGGATTGAGTTATCATACGGTTCCATCTTCCTGAGTGATGCATGGAAGAGAGCAATTGATTTTGGCTGCCGTTACATTAATCTTACCGGTATGGATGCAACCATGATCGTGAATTGTATCGGAAGAGTCGATGTTAACAAGGTAGTAGAGCTGGGAGAGGTTTTAAAGGCTAAATTAGAGGCAGGAAACGATATTATCATTAAAGATAATAATGGAACTTATTTAACAGCCCAAAATGAGGGAAGAAAAGTTCGTCACTCCGGTCAGCTGGCAACCTTTAAGGGGTATCCGTTCATGATGGCTGGCCAGATTAGCTGGTGTCCAATAGAGGAAACGATTAATGGAACCCTTGTATTCGATGCTGCGATTTTCCCGCCGACCGACATGGGTGCAATTTCTGAAAATGTGAAACTCACCTTGGAAAATGGACGTGTAACTAAGATTGAAGGCGGAAAAGAGGCCGAACGTTTCAGCGCATGGCTGCATTCGTTCAACGATCCGAATATGTTCCGTTTGGCACACTATTCACTCGGATTCAATCCGGGCGTTATGAAACCAACCGGACGTATCGTAGAAGATGAACGAATTTTTGGATGCATGGAATTTGGTATTGGAAGTCAGGGTAAAATGATTCGCGGAAGCTACTGGACAGCAGCTTCTCACACAGACGGTGTAGTATCGAAACCTACAATTATCGTAGATGGCGTGACAATTGAGGAAAACGGAAAATATGTGGATCCGCAACTTGCTGAAATCTGCAAGCAGATGGGAGTTGAAGGATATTAATCTATAGTCGTTAACCTTATAACAGAGGAAAGGAGGAAGTTTATGAATAAAAAACACCCATCCGCATGGGATCCGGCCATTATGTTGTTAAATATTTTAGTTTCTGTGATTGGTTCAATCATTGGTCTCGAGTTAATTGCCAGATTGGGAATCAGTACAAACACATCTATCATCGGTGCACTGTTTGCGATTATTATTGCCAGAATTCCGTTGAAGGTGTTCCAGAAATATAAAGATATTAATACCCAGAACCTTGTCCAGACAGCTATGTCAGGTGCAACGTTCGCTGCTTCAAACGGTATTTTCTTATCCATCGGTATTCCTTATCTGTTAGGAAGACATGATCTGGTTATTCCAATGATGGTAGGTGCTTCATTAGCAGTAATCATTGATGCAACGATTCTTTATAAGGTGTTTGATACAGAGATGTTCCCGGCAAAGGAAGCATGGGCACCCGGTATTGCAGCAGCAGAGGCTATGCTGGCAGTTGCTGAAAAAGGAAAGAACTCCGTTATCCTTATGATTGGTATGGTTGGCGGAATCGTTGGAAAGATTTTTGGTATTCCGACCGATATCCTGGGTGTAGGCTGGATTGGAAATATGTGGGCTCTTGGTGCATTTGGCGTGGGCCTTCTGATTTCCGAATACACTCCGAAATTCTTCAACATCAAACTTGGCGATTACTATGTACCTCATGGTGTCATGATTGGTGCCGGATTCGTTGCTCTTATCCAGATGATTCTGATTCTTCAGAAAAAGAGCAAGAAAGAAAAAGAAGCGGCAGCAGCTGAGGCTGCAACTGGAAAGGTAGAAAAGAAAGAATTTACCAGAAGCTTAAAGAGCATGAAGTTCTCCCTTGCAGAAGGTTTTGGCGCATATATTCTGGTATCCATTGTTATGGCAATTATGTGTGGATTTTCGGCAGATATGAGTGCTGGAATGTTCGTATGGTGGATTATCTTTGCAGCCCTTTCTGCAATCATTTCCGAGCTGATTGTTGGTATCTCCGCCATGCACTCCGGATGGTTCCCGGCATTTGCAACAGCTTTCATTTTCCTGATTCTTGGAATGCTGTTTGGATTCCCACCGGCACAGCTGGCAATCCTGGTTGGCTTTACTTCTGCAACCGGACCGGCCTTTGCTGATATGGCGTATGACCTGAAATCTGGTTATATTGTCAGAGGCAACGGTGAAGATGTTCCGTTTGAGATGGAAGGAAGAAGACAGCAGTATATTGCAAAAATGGTCAGTGCTGTAATTGCAATTCTGGTTGTTCTCTTTACTTACAAAGCATATTTTGAAAAAGGAATGCTCGCACCGGTTGATGCTGTATATGTGGCAACTATTGATGCAGGAACTAATATGGCAGTAGCAAAGAACCTGATTATCTGGGCTATCCCGGGAGCACTTCTTCAGGCAATCGGCGGTTCAGGCCGTCAGTTAGGTGTTTTATTTGCGACCGGTCTTCTGATTGCTTCTCCGATGGCTGGTATTACAGTACTCGTTGGTCTTTTGATTCGTTACATTGTAGTTAAGAAATATGGTGATCTTGGACAGAGTAAACTGTATATTCTGGGTGCCGGATTCATTACCGGTGCCGCCCTGTA
>ULYE01004142.1_pt1 | contig 35387 bp, 27 predicted proteins | sample 1961921 | NCBI WGS metagenome assembly ULYE01 (sample SAMEA4835856, study PRJEB28245) | human gut metagenome | biome: gut microbiome; material: fecal sample | place: Denmark | collected 2008 | reverse complement strand
GGAAGTCGATGACGAAGAACAGCTTGCCATCCATACGGATGCAGGTTCCCATCTTGATGTCTTGTGAATTGATCATTGCTGTGTATATTATTGTATTATTAATTATTCGTTACGACGGATTGTCCTGTTCGTTACAATCATTTGTCTTATCCGTTATATTCATTCACGGGGCAAATACCTGTAAACAGCCCAAGTATTTGAGTGTGTCTGTGTTAAGACGATGCAAAGTTACTGAAATTCACTCAATAATGAGCAATGGGCGGTTGTTTTTTTTATTATTATACGTATTCAGAGAGAAAAGAAGGGCTTTTTTCCAAAAAAATACATAAAATCATGGCTAAAAGGACCTTAAATCTTGGTTGTTTCAAAAATAATGAGTAATTTTGCAACCCAAAAGTGTGAACATATAACAAATAAATTAAAATAAGACAATGAAAAGAACATTTCAGCCTCACAATCGTCGCCGCGTAAACAAGCATGGATTCCGCGAGCGCATGGCTACAAAGAATGGTCGCCGCGTGTTGGCTTCTCGCCGCGCTCATGGCCGCAAGAAGTTGACAGTATCTGACGAGCACCACGGAAAATAATCCGGTGCGCGCACTGTAACGACCGGGTGTGATGCCCAATCGTGTAGCGACGACAAAAGCGGCAGGTCATACCATGCTTGGTGTGGACGGTCTGCTGCTTTTAAAAATTAACCCCACAACGATTTGCGGATAATGCCGCAAACATGTATAACCAAATTAATTAAAAGTAAAAAAAATGATTATTGTACCAGTAAAAGATGGTGAGAACATCGAAAGAGCACTCAAGAAGTTCAAGAGAAAATTCGAAAAGACAGGTGTTGTAAAGGAGCTCCGCGCTCGTCAGCAGTACAACAAGCCTTCTGTTTTGAAGCGTCTCAAGATGGAGCACGCTATCTATGTTCAGCAGCTCCGTGCTAACGAGGAATAATCCACGTCCCTCACATTCTCACATTATTAATCTTTAATGACCGCGCACACGCACGAATGACGCAAGCCACGAATGCAGCGACGGATCGGATGGACCAGGAGGTGTATTTCCCCTTTAGACATATAATCATTTATACATAGAAATTAGCCTGCGACAACGGCACGATGCCGATGACGATATGGCGAAAAAAGAGATGACAACACATCTAACCCTTAGGTTGAATGTGTTGCCATCTCTTTTTTGTATATTCTATTCTCGGAGTTTTACATTATATACTCCGAGAATAGTTTTCTTTATCTCCGTGAACAGTTCTCTTATTCTCTGTGGTCGGCTATTGCCTGCTTGATGAGTGCCTCAAGCTCTTCCATGAGTTCGGGATTGTCCTTGAGCAGCGACTTTGTGGCATCACGACCCTGTGCCAGCTTCGATCCGTTGTACGAATACCATGAGCCTGACTTCTGGATGATGCCGTATTCTACGCCAAGGTCAACGATTTCGCCCACCTTAGAAATGCCTTCGCCGAACATAATCTCAAACTCGGTCTTGCGGAACGGAGGTGCCACCTTGTTCTTGATTACCTTGACGCGCACCTGATTGCCTATAATCTGGTCGCCGTCCTTGATGCCTGTGACCTTACGGATGTCAAGACGTACTGAAGCGTAGAACTTCAGAGCATTACCACCGGTTGTGGTCTCGGGATTGCCGAACATCACACCAATCTTCTCACGCAGCTGGTTGATGAAGATACATGTGGTGTTGGTTTTGGAGATTGTAGAAGTAAGCTTGCGCAGAGCCTGCGACATGAGGCGCGCCTGAAGTCCAACCTTGTTGTCGCCCATATCGCCTTCAATTTCTGCCTTAGGTGTAAGTGCGGCTACAGAGTCGATAACGATGATGTCGATGGCAGACGAACGGATGAACTGATCGGCAATTTCGAGTGCCTGCTCGCCGTTGTCGGGCTGCGAAATCCACAAGTTGTCGACGTCAACGCCAAGCTTTGCCGCATAGAAACGGTCGAAAGCGTGCTCTGCATCGATAAAGGCGGCGATGCCGCCAGCCTTCTGCGACTCTGCAATAGCGTGAATGGCGAGTGTAGTCTTACCTGACGACTCCGGACCATAAATCTCTATAATACGTCCCTTCGGGTATCCGCCCACGCCGAGTGCGGCGTCAAGACCGATACTTCCGGTAGGAATCACCTCGACATTCTCCACCTGCTCGTCGCCAAGCTTCATGATGGAGCCTTTGCCGAAGTCCTTTTCTATCTTTGACATCGCTGCCTGGAGTGCCTTGAGCTTGCCCTCCTGAGCGAGTGAAAGTTCTTCTGATTTAGCCATATTTTAAGTTTTGAATTTTGAATTTTGAGTTTTGAATTGTTGCCTTCGGCAATTTTGAATTTTGAATTTTGAGTTTTGAATTATCGCTACGCGATTTTGAATTAATCAATTTTGAATTGCTGTGAACAATCTTGTATATTGTCTGCTATTGTCATTTTCTTTGTTATGGACACAAGCATTCGCTTCAGCTCTTCACAATCTTTATATACAGATTCATATTGTTTGTTGGTTATATATTGCGTTCGTTGTAGAAGACGCAACCAATACAAAGTCTCGTTTGACTCTTTAAGCGATATATATAGTTTTGCAATAAAATCCTTTTTACTTATTGCACATTGTGCTTCCGCAATGTTTGCACCGATACTCGTACCACTGCGGAACATCTGGTCAGCAATTCTATATTCATGCTTTTCCTCATTCAGAAATCGGCATAGTCCTATTATACGAATAGAAAAATTCATGCACTTATCTTCCAAGAGGTGTCCAAAGTCACTCATAGACCGTAATTTTAAAGTAATTCAAAATTGAACAATTCAAAATCGCGTAGCGATAATTCAAAAATCAAAATTCAAAACTCAAAATTTTTATAACTCCAGGTCTCCTCCGAATATCTCATGCCAAGGCAGACCCTGCTTGTTGAGCTGCTCCATGAACGGATCGGGATCGAACTCCTCGACGTTCCAAACGCCCGGCTTGCGCCACAGACCCTTGAAGAACATCATGGCACCGATCATTGCCGGAACGCCGGTGGTGTAGCTTACGCCCTGCATACCGGTCTCCTTGTAGGCAGCCTCGTGCGAACAGTTGTTGTAAACGTAGTAGGTCTGCTCCTTGCCGTCCTTCAAGCCACGGATGCGGCAACCGATAGAAGTCTGTCCGTCGTAGTTCTCGCCGAGGTCCTGGGGGTTAGGCAGCACAGCCTTGAGGAACTGCAGAGGAACTATCTTCACCTTAACCTTCTCGTTGGGATTGTCGGCGAGCGGAGCCTCATAGGTAATCTCGTCGATGCGCGACATTCCGAGGTTCTGGATGCAGTCGAGGTATGTGAGGTACTGCTGACCGAATGTCATCCAGAAACGAGCGCGCTTGATGGTGGGATAGTTCTTCACGAGCGACTCAATCTCCTCGTGATGGAGCAGATAGCTCTCCTTAGGTCCTACCTCAGGATATGTGAGCGGCTTGTGGATTTCGAGCGGCTTGGTCTCCACCCACTTTCCGTCTTCCCAGTAGAGGCCCTTCTGAGTGATCTCGCGGATGTTGATTTCGGGGTTGAAGTTGGTAGCGAAAGCCTTGTGGTGGTTGCCTGCATTGCAGTCGACGATGTCGAGATACTGGATTTCGTCGAAGTGATGCTTGGCGGCATAGGCGGTGAAGATGCTTGTAACACCGGGGTCGAAGCCACAGCCGAGGATAGCTGTGAGGCCTGCCTCTTCGAAGCGTTTCTTGTAAGCCCACTGCCAAGAGTACTCGAAATGAGCCTCGTCCTTCGGCTCGTAGTTGGCGGTGTCGAGATAAGAGCATCCGCAAGCCAGACATGCCTCCATGATGGTGAGGTCCTGATAGGGCAATGCGAGGTTGATGACGAGCTCGGGCTTGTAGTCGTTGAAGAGCGCCTTGAGCTGCTCTACATCGTCGGCATCCACCTGAGCGGTCTTGATGTTAGGGTTGCCGATAGCCTCAACGATGCGGTCGCACTTGGCCTTTGTGCGGCTTGCGATCATGAAATCGGTGAAAACGTCAGCGTTCTGTGCAATCTTGAACGCTGCAACTGTAGCGACGCCACCGGCGCCGATCATAAGTACTTTTCCCATTGTTTCCTGTTATTTTTAGTTTGTTTTTATCTTGATTTTATAGCGTTGTAGTGTTGACGAAATGCATCGGGTTTTCAAAAGGAGTCCTTTCGCCCTGCAAAAGGGGTCCTTTCGGTCGGCAAAAGGAGTCCTTTTGGGATGCAAAAGTAGTCCTTTTGCACTTCAAAAGGGGTACATTTGCGAGTCGAAAGTGCTACATCAGCCGGTGAGGGTGGTCTTACAGCTCGCTGCCCTTTATTCCCAATGCGTTCATGAGCGAGTAGCCCAGTATCTCCTGACGGAAATTGCCGCCTTCGAGCGGCTGCATGGCGAAGAGCGTGACGCGCTTGTCCTCGTCGTCGACATCGCGCAGGGCGTGGCGCAGGGCGTCCCACAGCGGAGCGTGTTCGGCATTGGGTATTGCCATGACGCGGTGTACGTCCTTGTGGTTGACTACCGTCTTGAGTATGTCGAGGAAGAAGTCGTCGTGCTTCACCACCTCCTCTACGGGATACGAACTGATGATGAACTCGCCCAACGTGTCCTTGAAGGCACGTGCATTGAGGTCGCTCTCGTACGAGCCGGGGGTGAAGTTGTCGAGTGCGGGCTTGTCCTTGGAGTGTATGAATATCACCTGTGTCTCGCCGTCGGCGTCGCGCTCCTCGCGCATTCCGCCGTCGAGAGCCACGCAGTCAATCCATCGTGCGGTGTCGGCCTTGGGTATGCGTCGGCCGAGCATGCGCTCGAAGTTGACTATAAGATTGAAAGCCACCGAGTCGACGTAGTCGCCGTCGACGAGTATCACGTTGCGGCTCCACTTTGTATTGTTGAATTCCTGTATGTCCATGTATTGATTTTTGCAGAATTACGTTGCGCCTGCAGGACGTGCTCAGGCACGGTGCATGCGCTCTACAAAGTTAAAAAAAAATTGCGAGATTATTGGTTTTGAATTGCGAGATTATTGGTTTTGAGCGCAAAAGATTTGCATCAACGAAAAAGGTGCGCCAAGACGAAACCTGAGTCTCGTCCTGGCGCACCCATTGCGCTGCCCCGTCCGGGGCGGTATCATAAGATTTGATTACTTCTGGAGAAGGTTCATTGTGTCCTTGGCAATCATCAGCTCCTCGTCAGTCGGGATAACGCAAACGGTAACCTTTGAATCAGGAGCAGAGATTATGGCCTCTTCGCCACGCACCTTGTTGGCCTCTGCGTCCATCTTAACGCCGAGGAACTCGAGTCCTGAGCATGATTCGAGACGTGTGCCAATCTGGTTCTCGCCTACGCCTGCTGTCCAGACGATGATGTCAACGCCACCCATTGCAGCTGCATAAGCGCCGATGTACTTCTTGATGCGGTAGTTGTACATCTTCAGAGCGAGCTGAGCACGCTCGTTGCCCTCTTCGGCTGCCGACTCAATCTCGCGCATGTCGCTTGAGATGCCGGTGATGCCGAGCACGCCGCTTTCCTTGTTGAGGAAGTCGGCCATTTCCTGAGGCTTCTTGCCAAGTTTCTCCATGAGGAACGTAACGACTGAAGGATCAATGTCGCCCGAACGGCTGCCCATCATGACACCTGCCAACGGAGTGAGTCCCATTGATGTATCTACGCACTTGCCGAACTTGACGGCTGACACGGAAGCACCGTTGCCGATGTGGCAAGTGATGATGCGCTGTGTGTTGATGTCGCGTCCGAGGAACTCGCAAACGCGCTGTGAAACGTAGCGATGGCTTGTTCCGTGGAAGCCGTAACGACGTACGTGATACTTCTCGTAGAGCTCATAAGGAATGGCATAGAGGTAAGCGTAGTCGGGCATTGTGCTGTGGAAGGCGTTGTCGAACACGCAAACCTGCGGTGTGTTAGGCATGAGCTTGTCTACAGCACGGAGTCCCTTGAGGTGTCCGGCGTTGTGAACGGGAGCGAGGTCGCACAGACTCTCGATGCCATCCTCTACGCTCTTGTCAACGATGACGCTCTTCTCGAAGAGGTCGCCACCCTGCACGATACGGTGACCGACTGCATCTATCTCGTCAAGGCTCTTGATTGCACCGATTTCCGGGTCGAGCAGACACTGGAATACGAAGTTGACACCCTCTTTGTGGTCGGGCATGTCGTGCATGATCTTCTTCTTCTCGCCGTTAGGCAGAGTCACCTTGATGAATGCTTCGTCAAGACCGATACGCTCAACACCACCTGCTGCGAGGACGGAGTTGTCGTCCATGTTGTACAACTTGTATTTGATTGATGAACTTCCGCAGTTCAATACTAATATCTTCATATTTTTGAATTGTGAGTTTTGAATTTTGAATTATTGCGGCAGAGCCGCAATTTTGAGTTTTGAATTTTGAGTTTTGAATTCAAAATTGAATCATTCAAAATCGGCAAAGCCGACAATTCAAAATTCAAAACTCAAAATTCAAAATTCGAGCATTGCTCGGTTTACTTCTTTGCGTCCATTGCCTGGCAAGCTGTGATAGCAACCATGTAGTAGATGTCCTCTACTGAGCAACCACGAGAAAGGTCGTTGACCGGGCGTGCGATACCCTGGAGGATCGGACCGATGGCAATGGCGTCGCCGAGACGCTGCACGAGTTTGTAAGAGATGTTGCCTACTTCGAGATTCGGAACAACGAGTACATTGGCGTGACCGGCAATCGGTGAGCCTGGAGCCTTCTTCTCGCCTACTGCAGGAACGAGTGCTGCGTCGGCCTGAAGTTCGCCGTCGAGCTTGAGCTCGGGAGCCATTTCGTGAGCCAAGCGTGTAGCCTCAACAACCTTGTCAACTACCTCGTGGCTGGCTGAACCCTTTGTCGAGAAGCTGAGCATAGCAACGCGTGGGTCCTGGATGCCGGCAACTGAGCGTGCTGTCTGTGCTGTACATACAGCAATCTGAGCAAGCTGGTCGGCTGTAGGAACCGGTGTTACGGCTACGTCGCCCATAACGATGATGCCGTCGTCGCCATACTGATGCTCGTGTGTAAGCATAAGCATTGCACCGCTGACACATGTCACGCCCGGGGCGCACTTGATAATCTGCAAGGCAGGACGCAATGTGTCGCCAGTTGTGCTCAATGCACCTGAAATCTGACCGTCAGCACCCTCTGTCTTGATGATCATGCAACCGAGATAGAGCGGATTCTTCACGAGTTCGCGAGCCTGCTCGATGGTCATGCCCTTCTTCTTGCGCAGCTCGGCAAGCAAAGTTGCATACTCCTCGGCTTTAGGATTGTTCTCAGGGTCGACAATTGTTGCCTTGTCGATGTTGTGGAGATCCCACTTCTCGGCGAGTGTCTTGATTTCCTCAGGGTTGCCGATGAGGATAAGATTGGCAATGTCGTCGGCCAATACGCGGTCGGCTGCTCTAAGTGTACGCTCCTCTGTAGCCTCGGGGAGCACGATGCGCTGTTTGTCGCTCTTAGCGCGCGCAACGATGTGTTCAAGTAAGTTCATAATTATGTGGAATAACTTTAGTTTTTAATAATCCGTATTTAGTTATTTTGTCACATTGACTTTGCAAAATTAGTAAAAATAAATGAGTTACGCCGTGCGTAACTCATTTATTTTAGAAGTTCATCTCTTTTGATAGGATATTCTCGAGTTTCTCGGCCGAAAGGCGCAACTGGAACTCTCCTTTTATTGCCACACTGATGCCTCCGGTCTCTTCGGACACCACAATGGCTATACAGTCGCTGTCCTGCGAAATGCCGAGTGCGGCACGATGGCGCAGTCCTAATTCCTTGGGAATGTCGTGGTTGTGGGCAACAGGCAGAATACATCCGGCGGCACGTATGCGCTTGCCGGTGATGATCATGGCTCCGTCGTGTAGCGGCGAATTCTTGAAGAAGATGTTCTCGATAAGCCGTTGGTTGATGCGAGCATCGATAAGGTCGCCCGTATCAACGATGTCGTCAAGCCGTACGCCACGCTCTATTACCATGAGGGCGCCTACCTTGCCGCGCGACATATCTATACACGCCAGCACGATGGGCATGATGGTCTCCTTGTCAATGAGTTTCTTCTTGTCCTTGCCGCCTACCATGAACAGCTGCGTGAACTGCTTGAAGCGCTGATGGGCACCAAGCGAGTAAAGGAATCGGCGTATCTCTTCCTGAAAGAGCACTATCAAGCCGATCACACCCACGCTTACCAGCTTGTCCATTATGGCACCAAGGAGCCGCATCTCGAGCACCTGGCTCACGAAGAGCCACACCATTATGAACACGATTATACCGATGAAGACATTGAGCGAACGGCTCTCCTTCATCAGACGGTAAATGTAGTACAGCATCAAGGCAACAAGCAATATGTCGATGATGTCTTTTATTCCGAATGCAAACATATATTCAAAGTTTTGAATTTTGAGTTTTGAATTTTGAATTATTGCGGTATGTTACCGCAATTTTGAGTTTTGAGTTTTGAATTTTGAATGATGAGTTCATATAGTATATGTTGGCAGAGAACTCAACATTGAACAATTCACAATCGGCTGTAAGCCGACAATTCAAAACTCAAAATTCAAAATTCAAAATTGTTGAAGCAACAGGGTTGCTTCTACCGCCTCCTTCACATCGTGTACACGAAGTATTGAAACTCCCTTCTGCAATGATATGGTGTTGAGCACGGTGGTGCCGTTGAGCGATGTGGTAGGGTCGCCGCCCAGGAGCTTGTATATCATGCTTTTGCGCGATATGCCTACGAGCACGGGCAGACCAAATTCCAGCAACCGCTCCGAATGCTTCATAATCTCGTAGTTCTGCTCAAGCGTCTTGCCGAAACCGTAGCCGGGATCGAGTATGATGTCCTTGGCACCCAGACTATGCAGTCGCTGCACCTCTTCGGAAAAGCCGAGCATCATCTTTTCGAGCGTTGGTTGCACAGACATTAATATATAAGGTACGCCAAGACGGGCTACGGTCTCGAACATATCGCCCTCTTCGTGTATCGCCTGACCTACAATTCCGGTCAGTCCGCCCTCCGAGACATCGTTGATTATGTCGGCTCCGAACTCCTCAACGCATCTACGTGCCACAAGCGGACGATAGGTGTCGACGCTGACTATGGCATCGGGCTGTTCACGGCGCACTATCTGAAGGGCATGCTTCAGGCGTGCCGTCTCCTCCTCCATGCTCACAACGTCGGCTCCGGGACGTGTCGAGAAGGCACCGACATCGATGATGCGCCCGCCTTCGGCAATGATTTGGTTGGCACGGTCGGCTATCTCCGTTTCGGTCTGCTTGCGCGAACCGCTGTAGAACGAGTCGGGGGTGGCATTGAGTATGCCCATAACCATGGGTCGGGAGAGGTCAATGAGCTGGCCCCTTACATTAATTGTATATTGCATTGTAGATTTTTGTTACGTTATTAAGCGCAAATTACGCAATAAAATTCGAAACAGCCAAATTATTAGGGTGAATTAAGTGTAATTGCATACAAAAAGCAAAGGCCGCCCGGCATCACTGCCAAACGGCCCAATTCAAATTGTCATTATCAAACAATTACAAACTGCTTTTACGAATTTTTCTGTTTTCAAAAAACCTTTTTTCACTACTATCGCAGTGCAGAACATAATCTGCAATTCTACTTTTTCTGAATACCTAATAGTTTCCGTCAATTAATATTTCAATCGTGTGTTCTGCCCGTGGCCGCCATGCGACATCCGGGCATAATATATATTGATAGTTTTTGTGTCATTCTTCAGTATATACTTATACACGTATTATACGTCTTAACAGCGGTAGCAAAGATATAAAATTCTTCGGAATAAGCGCATGTCAAAATGTAAAAAAACATTCCATACGGTAAAAAATCACTCTCAAAACGTTCTTTCAAATCGGAGTCTGATTGCCATTGCGGTGCGAAGCGTAGCATATGAGACACCTACAGAGCCATTTCGCTACGATATTGCTGCGGACTGCGCCCATTTTGCTGGATGAAAGCACGACGGAAGGTTGACAGTGAATTGAATCCCGACATCTCAGCCACTACCTCAAGAGTAAGGTCGGTGTCGCTCAGCAATTGCATTGAATGTCGGATGCGGTAATCGTTGACGTATTCGTAAAACGACTGTTCGCATGTCTGATTGAAATACTGGCTCATATAGGTACGGTTGGTGCCTATGCGGGCTGCAAGATCGGAAAGACGAAGCTTGGGATTGAGATAGACCTTATCTTCTTCGAACGCCTTCTGTATGCATTGCGCTATCTGAACATCGGCAGAAGTGGCCACGGCAGAAGGAACAGATGATTCGGTTTCGGAGGGCAGGGAGAACGTTTGCACTTCTGAAGTCTGCACATCAGCAGACTCGCTGTCGCCTCCACACGCCACCGTCTTAATCACGACATCCTGCCTGTTGATGAAATAGCAGACTACCGACCATGACACCAGCGAGGTAATCATGTAAATCAGGTCGGACAAAAAGCCTTGAAACAGTGCTTGATATACCCATGCGGCAAGTATAAGATAGAACAACAGCATCACTCCACGAAGCCAATGCAGATTGATTTCTTCATCGTACGAATACTCCTCCTTCAACCGACGATGATAGACCGGCAATTCATGCAGAGTCCACACGGCACACCATGTGCCGTAGACGATAGACATTGCAATAAGAACATAGAAAAAGAATGAGTTGACGAAGACTATATATAATAAGGAGAATATCAGAAACGGCAACTCAGCCAGTAAGCCACGACGTAACGTAACAGAACCAGGACGACAGAACTCGAACAACACCATGGCGTAAACCGGCACGGTGACTATGTCGAACGATGTTGACAAACGGTCGTGAAAACAATTGCCGGAATAAAAAGAACTTACCCACGGCACGTCCTTGACATACTGTATGCACACCAACAACATGAGTGCACCTATCAGACGTTTTGACAACGGCAGACTGCGACGGCTGAATATCCAAGCCATCATCAGATGAAACATGATGCACATGCCGTACATCAAATAAAGTAAATGTTCGAGTTCCATAGTCAAGCAGTTTGTGCAGGCTATGGTCAGAAGCCATAGCCTGATGAATATTCGGTAAATAAGAGTATCAGAACATCTGACTTACTCTTCTCACACCAGCGACAAGAGCGTCGATTTCTTCCTTAGTATTATACAATGCGAACGATGCTCGCACCACACCTTGAACGCCAAGACGGTCCATTACGGGCTGGGCGCAGTGATGACCGGTGCGCACGGCTATGCCAAGACGGTCGAGCAATGTTCCCATGTCGAGATGATGTATGTCGCCAACGAGGAACGACACTACAGCATCCTTGCCCTCAGTGGTGCCGAAGAGGCGCATATCGGGTATCTCAGCCAACTGCTGCATGCAGTATTCGGTGAGTTCGTGCTCATATCGGGCAATGTTGTCCATGCCGAGAGCCGACACATAATCAAGGGCTGTTGCAAGTCCGTGAGTGGCTACATAGTCAGGAGTGCCTGCCTCAAACTTGAACGGCAGCTTCTCGAACACCGTCTTCTCGAAGCTCACACTCTCTATCATTTCACCTCCACCCTGATAGGGCGGCATACGGTCGAGCCACTCTTCCTTGCCATACAGCACTCCAATGCCCGTCGGACCATAAATCTTATGACCGGAAAAGGCAAAGAAGTCGCAGTCCATAGCCTGCACGTCTACTGCAAAATGAGGAGTCGACTGCGCTCCGTCTACCAATACCGGCACGCTGTGGTCGTGTGCTATGCGGATGATTTCATTCACTGGATTGACGGTTCCGAGCGTATTGCTGACATGAGCAACGCTGACAATCTTTGTTTTGTCGCTGAAGAGCTGCTCATAAGTCTCCATATCGAGCTTTCCGCTGTCGTCCATAGGTATCACTTTGAGCGCAATGCCACGCTTGGCGGCCTGCAACTGCCAGGGCACGATATTGGAGTGGTGCTCCATCACCGACACTATCACCTCGTCGCCCTCGTGCATAAATTCCTCGCAGAACGAAGAAACGACAAGATTGATACTCTCTGTTGTGCCGCGGGTGAAGATGATCTCTTCGATTTTGGGAGCATTGATAAACTTGCGAACGGTCTCACGAGCTGCCTCATGCAGGTCGGTGGCACGCTGCGACAGATAATGCACGCCACGATGTACGTTGGCATTGGCGTTGAAATATTCATCGCGCATGGCATCAAGCACACACAATGGCTTCTGTGTCGTAGCCGCATTGTCGAGATATACGAGCGGACGGTCGTAGACGGTGCGCGAAAGTATGGGGAAGTCGGCGCGGACTTTATTGATATCGTACATATTGGTAAGGGAAGAGAGAAAAGTGAAAAGTGAAAAATCAAATAGCCTAATAATAGAGAGGTGTGGAAAAGTAAAGAGGGGAAAGTGAAAAGTGAAAAATCAAATAGTAAAGAGAAGAGTATATTCTGCTAAACATTTGGATTTTTCACTTTTCTCTTTTCACATTTCCTTTTACTTGCACATTTTGCAGCCTTCGCACTTGCTCAGTTCGCCACGGAATCGCTTCTCTACGAGATAGTGCAAACGATCACGTAAGGGTTCAAGCTGTATCTGGTCTATCACCTCATTGACAAAGGCAAACTCGAGAAGCAGTTTGGCTTCCTTCTCACTGATGCCACGCTGTCGCATATAGAACAATGCGGCATCATTGAGCTGTCCTACGGTAGAGCCATGCGAGCATTTCACGTCGTCGGCGTATATCTCAAGCATCGGCTGGGTGTACATTCTGGCTGTCTTTGTGGTGCAAAGGTTCTGGTTTACTTCTTCGCTGACAGTCTTCTGTGCTCCATGACGCACGAGAACACGACCTGCGAACGCTCCAGTCGACTTGTCGTCGAGCACATACTTGTAGAGCTCGTGACTCGTACAGTGGCTCACCTGATGGTCAATGAGCGTGTTGTTGTCGACGTGCTGTGTCTTGTCGGCTATCACGCAGCCGTTGCACCAGCACTCGGCACCTTCACCCTTCAGCATCACGTCGAGACGGTTGCGGGTGACTCCATTGTGCAAAGTGATTACGTTATGGTGGAAACGTGAATCGCGCTGCTGCTCAACATATACGTTCGACACACGTGTGTTCTTGTAGTGAGTTTCCTCCATGCAGTACAGTTCGAGCGAAGCGTTGGCTCCGACATAAGCCTCGATAATCTGTGTTGTAAGGTACTGGCTGTCGTCGGCAGCATGGTCGCAGAAGAGGAACTTTGCACTAGCGCCTTCTTCCATGACGATGAGTACACGACGGTTTACCATCAGGTCTACAGCAGAGCGCAGAATGTTTATCACCTGCACCGTTTTGTCTACTACTACATTCTTCTTCACGTACACCAACAATCCGTCCTGTGCCAGCATTGTGTTGAGAGCGGTTATGCCGTCCTCGTCAGTCTTAGCCAGACGAGCGTAGTATTTGGCAACAAACTCCGGGTTCTGCTTGGCATAATCGGCAAGCGACGCTACTACAATACCTTCCGGGATGTTCTCCTTAGGCTGCAATGCCTGACGGAACTGGTCGTTTACTATGAAGTAGAGCGATGTACTGAGATTAGGAACGTCGCAACGGAACGCCTTGTATGGATCAACTGGCACTTCGATACGGTTGATGTTCAATCCGTAGTTTGGTTCGAAGAGCTTGTCGATAGTTGTATATTTATATCTCTCAACCTTTCGTGACGGGAAACCCAAGCGCTCGAAATCGGCAAAGGCTGCGTCACGCACTGCGTTCAATGCGTCGGCGCTGTGTGCGCAGATTTGTTCGCGTGTGTTACGATAAAGGTCGATGTATTGTTGTTCGCTGTTCATATTATGAGTTTTGAATTTTGAGTTTTGAGTTTTGAATTGTTGCGACGTGGTCGCAATTGTGAGTTTTGAATTTTGAATAAATCAAAATCGGCTTTGCCGATAATTCAAAATTCAAAACTCAACATTCAAAACTACTCTTCAACCTCTGCTTTAATCCAGTCGTATCCTCTCTGCTCAATCTCCTTGGCAAGTTCTGGTCCGGCAGTCTTCACGATACGTCCCTTGTAGAGCACGTGCACAACGTCGGGCTTGATCATATCGAGCAGACGCTCGTAGTGAGTGATGACTATGGCTGATGTCTCAGGATTGTGCATTTTGTTTACACCGTCGGCAACAATACGCATTGCGTCAACGTCGAGTCCTGAGTCGGTCTCATCGAGGATGGCAAGCTTCGGTTCGAGCATAGCCATCTGGAATATCTCGTTGCGTTTCTTCTCACCGCCCGAGAATCCCTCGTTAACAGAGCGACGTGTGAACTTAGAGTCGAGTTCTACAATCTTGCGCTTCTCGTTCATTAGCTTCAGGAAGTCGCCTGCCTTAAGTTCGGGCAGACCCTGATACTTGCGTTTCTCGTTGACAGCAGCCTTGAGGAAGTTGGTCATCGACACGCCCGGTATCTCCACCGGGTATTGGAACGAGAGGAAGAGTCCCTCGTGGGCACGGTCCTCAGGCTTCATCTCAAGGATGTTCTTGCCGTTAAACCATGCCTCGCCTTCCGTTACCTCATAGAGAGGATTGCCGGTGAGCACAGCACTGAGAGTTGACTTGCCAGAACCGTTAGGTCCCATAATGGCGTGTATCTCGCCATCCTTGATTGTGAGGTTGATGCCTCGGAGTATTTCCTTGCCAGCGATTGTGGCGTGGAGGTTCTTTACTTCTAACATATCTTGATTTTATAAATTTAGTATGAATTGAGCACTTTGTTGAGGTTCGACTTACGACGTTCTTTCTTCGTCTCCCTGTTAGGCTCGTCGTCAGAGTAGTATAAGCCAAGAGCCTTACATATGAATTTGTAGATACTGTTGCCGTCGTCTGATGTAAAGCAGAACGGGAATGTCGCCTTCACCCCTATCTGAATGTTATGGCGGTGCATGTTGGAGTGCATCCTGTATACTGTAGGCTGTCCGCTGTATGTGGAGATTACGCGAGTCTTGCCGTCAAAGGCGAGCGGAAAACCATATTGGAATTCCAAAGCAAGCGAAGACAAGATGTAGCAATCAAGACCTACGGTCGGGGCTACACTCAGTCGTGGATAGCTAATGTCGTAGTTGCGCTCATAGCTGTGAGTTTCTCCAGTGCAGCTCATGTTGTGCTGTTCATGCCGCGAGCCAACATTGGTGTAAGTCATAAGCGAGGCATAAGGCTGAATGGCACAACTGGAACGTAGCGGATAGTAGCGTACACCGACTGATATATTGCGCATTGTTGCCGAGACATCGCTGCTGAACCACTCCTGAGTCTCCGCATTGTAGCCACCAACCAACGAGAAATGGTCATTGGAGAGATAATACTCCAGCATCAAATTGCCCATAGGCGAGCCGAACGCCCCTGCTTTTTCCACATACGACTGCGACTGTTCGTGGCTTGCCGTAGTAGGACAAGAGAGATTCATGCCTGCAATGACAGCCCAACGACGCGACGTGTCGTCATCGTCGTCATTGGCTGCCGACATATATATAGGAGCTGCTAAGAGTGCGGATGTCAAGAGAATCTTGTTGAACATATATTAAAGATTTTAGTCTTGGATTATTGCCTGCGGCTATTTTGAGTCTTGAGTTCTGAATTTCGAGTTTTATGAACTCATAATTCAAAATTCATTAATTCAACATCGGATTTGCCGACCGTTCTAAATTCAAAACTCAAAACCCAAAACTTTTATCCTACCGTTCCTTCCAACGATACGCTCAGCAGCTTCTGAGCCTCAACGGCGAACTCCATAGGCAGTTTGTTTAGCACTTCCTTGGCGTATCCGTTCACGATGAGTCCTACAGCTTGCTCGGTCGGGATGCCACGCTGGTTACAGTAGAAGAGCTGGTCTTCTGAGATTTTTGAGGTTGTAGCCTCATGCTCCACAACAGCCGTGTCGTTGTGAATGTCCATATATGGGAAGGTGTGAGCACCGCAGTCGGAACCGAGCAGCAATGAGTCGCACGACGAATAGTTGCGGGCGTTGTCGGCATTGCTTGTGGCACGCACCAGTCCACGGTATGAGTTCTGGCTGTGCCCGGCTGATATTCCCTTCGAGATGATTGTCGACTTGGTGTTCTTGCCCATATGAATCATCTTCGTTCCAGTATCTGCCTCCTGATAGTTGTTGGTCACTGCCACTGAATAGAACTCTGCCTGCGAACCATCGCCACGCAGAATACATGATGGATATTTCCATGTAATAGCAGAACCTGTCTCCACCTGAGTCCACGAGAGTTTTGAGTTGACACCGCGCAGGTCGCCACGTTTGGTAACAAGGTTGAGCACACCACCCTTGCCGTTCTCATCGCCTGGATACCAATTCTGCACAGTTGAGTACTTCACCTCGGCGTTGTCATTGACGATAATCTCCACGATAGCGGCGTGCAGCTGGTTCTCGTCGCGCATCGGAGCGGTGCATCCTTCGAGATACGAAACGTAAGCATCGTCGTCGGCAATGATGAGAGTACGCTCAAACTGACCCGTGTTGCGGGCATTGATGCGGAAGTAAGAGCTCAGCTCCATCGGACAGCGCACGCCTTTCGGGATATATACGAACGAACCGTCGCTGAATACAGCACTGTTGAGCGCTGCATAGAAGTTATCACGATACGGCACTACCGAACCGAGATACTGCTTCACGAGGTCGGGATGGTTCTTTATGGCGTCGCCGATAGAGCAGAATATGATGCCTTTCTCGGCAAGATGCTGTGAGAATGTTGTCTTCACCGACACTGAGTCCATGATGGCATCTACAGCCACTCCGCTCAGTGCCAAGCGCTCTTCAAGTGGAATGCCGAGTTTGTCGAATGTCTTCATCAGCTCGGGGTCTATCTCCTTCTTCTCGTCCTTAGGTTTCTTTGCGAGCGGGTCGGCATAGTAAGAGATTGCCTGATAGTCGATTTCGGGTAGATGAACATGTCCCCATGTGGGCTGTTCGAGTGTCTGCCAGTGGCGGAACGCCTTCAATCGGAACTCGAGCATCCATTCCGGCTCTCCCTTCTTCTGGGAGATGAGTCGCACAACGTCCTCGTTGAGTCCCTTCTCTATGATGTCGGTATGCACGTCGGTGGTGAAGCCGTATTCGTATTTCTGCTCAGCCACCTGGCGCACAAAGGCATTTTTTGTATCTTTATTTTCCATTTTTGCAGTAAGTTAGCCGGATGCCGGGCGCTCATTTGAGCCGTGCATTCCGACGTTCTGTTTTAAAATGCAAAATTACTAAATCCGTAGTGATTTAACGAAAAATATACATTATTTTATTATAACAAAAAATTGCCGTGCAAGGAACTAATTCCCAACACGGCAATTTTGCTTATGTAAGTATTATTACAGAGTCTGCTTAACTTCAATCTCGGTGAAGGTCTCGAGCACGTCACCCTGCTGGATGTCGTTGAAGTTGACGAGCGAGATACCACACTCGAAGTTGGTGGCAACCTCCTTAACGTCGTCCTTGTAGCGCTTGAGGGCAGCAATCTCGGCGGTGTGAACCACGATACCGTCGCGTACGACGCGAGCCTTGTCGGCACGATGTACCTTACCCTCGGTAACGTAACATCCGGCAACGGTTCCGACCTTAGAAATCTTGTATACCTCGCGTACCTCAACCTGACCGGTGACAACCTCCTTCTTCACCTTGTCGAGCATACCAATCATGGCTGACTTGACATCGTCGATAGCGTCGTAGATGACTGAGTAGGTGTTGATTTCTACACCCTCCTGCTCAGCAAGCTTGCGTGCTGCTGCAGAAGGACGTACCTGGAAGCCTACGATGATGGCATCGGAAGCGTCGGCGAGCGTAACGTCGCTCTCTGAAATCTGTCCCACAGCCTTGTATATAACGTCCACCTTGATCTTCTCGGTAGACATCTTGATGAACGAATCCGACAGAGCCTCGATAGAACCATCGGTGTCGCCCTTGACGATGATATTGAGTTCTTTGAACGATCCGAGTGCGATACGGTGAGAGATGTCCGACAGTGTAAGACGTTTCTGAGTACGCAGACCCTGCTCACGCTGCAGTTGCAGACGCTTGTTGGCAATGTCGCGTGCCTCCTGCTCTGTCTCAAGAGTGTGGAATGAGTCGCCCGCAGTAGGAGCACCGTTGAGTCCGAGGATGATAGCTGGTTCAGCCGGTCCTGCCGACTCAATGCGCTGGTTACGCTCGTTGAACATTGCCTTGATACGGCCCCATGATGTTCCGGCGATGATGTTGTCGCCTACGCGCAGTGTACCGTTACTTACGAGCACTGTCGAAACGTAGCCACGACCCTTGTCGAGCGACGACTCGATGATTGAGCCAGTAGCCTTACGGTTAGGATTGGCCTTGAGGTCGAGCATTTCAGCCTCAAGCAGCACCTTCTCCAGAAGGTCGTTAACGCCCTGTCCCTTCTTGGCACTGATTTCCTGACACTGATATTTACCTCCCCACTCCTCAACAAGGAGATTCATAGCCGACAGTTCCTCACGTACACGGTCGGGGTTTGCACCCGGCTTGTCTATCTTGTTGATGGCGAACACCATCGGTACGTTGGCAGCCTGACAGTGCGCTATTGCCTCCTTGGTAGTAGGCATCACAGCGTCGTCGGCAGCGATGATGATGATGGCGATATCGGTCACCTGAGCGCCACGGGCACGCATAGCGGTAAACGCCTCATGACCCGGAGTATCGAGGAATGTTATCTTGCGTCCGTCCTCAAGTTGAACGTTGTATGCACCGATGTGCTGAGTGATACCACCAGCCTCGCCGGCGATAACGTTTGTCTTGCGTATATAGTCGAGCAATGATGTCTTACCATGGTCTACATGACCCATTACGGTAACAATCGGAGCACGCGGAACAAGATCATTCTCGTCATCCTCTACCTCAGTGATTGCCTCCTGCACCTCAGCGCTGACATATTCGGTCTTGAATCCGAACTCCTCTGCTACGAGGTTGATGGTCTCGGCATCCAGACGCTGGTTGATTGACACCATAATACCTACGCTCATGAGTGTTCCGATCACCTGGTTTACCGATACGTTCATCATAGTAGCCAGTTCCGAAACAGTCACAAACTCGGTCAGCTTCAGTGTTTTGCTCTCCTTCTTCTCTTCACGACGCTCCTCATTCATTTTTTCCTGAGCAGCCTCACGCTTCTCCTTACGATACTTAGCACCCTTCTTGTTCTGGTTCTGCTTATTAGTGAGTCGTGCGAGAGTTTCCTTTACCTGGCGTGCAACGTCTTCGTCATTCACCTCAGCAGGTTTCTGCTGTCCGCGTCCACGATTCTTCTTCTTGTTCTTGCCGCTTCCGCCACCGTTACCTCCGGCGTTGGTGTTCTTGCCACCCTGTCCGCCTGGCTGGTTGGCAGCTGAATTTATGTCTACACGAACCTTATTAATACGCTCGCGCTTCTTCTTGTCGCCGCGCTGTTGCTGCGATTTCTCCTCACGCTCCTTGCGCTTTTCTTCCTTCGACTTCTTCTTGGGGCGTGTGCTCTGGTTGAGCGCATTGAGGTCGATTTTGCCGAGTACGTTCACCTTAGGAGTATTGAGCATCTTCTTCTCGCTCTTTGTGGTGAACAATGTTGAGTCGGTCTTGGTCGTCTCAGCGGCTGATGTCTCGGTGGTTGCGGCTGGTTTCGCATCCGTTGTTTTGGCAGCCATAGTAGGCTCCTGCTTCACTTTGGGTTTGTTCTCTTTGTCTTGAACCACTGGCTTTTGTATTTTTTTTGTTTCCGTCTTTTCCACAGTCTTGTCGGCAGTAGCCTCGCTGCCCTGTGTTGTTTTGTTGTTTGCCGGCTTCTGACTAACGGCAGCAGTCTTGGCCTGAGGCTCCTTACGAGCCTCAGGTGCAGCTGGCTTCAGCTCGGAAGGTTTCTTTCCGATACTGTCAAGGTCAATCTTGCCCAACGGCTTATACTGCTGTTGGGTAGATGATGAAAGAAGTCGTTCGGCACGGTTGTCGTCCTTCTTCTTTTCTTTCGGCTTTTTCTGCAAGAGTTTTTCAGCTTGAGAACGCACCTCCTTGTCCTGCTGGAAAGCTCCAGCGAGGGCGTTGTACTGAGCGTCACTCAGTTTGAAGCTCGGCTCGGCCTTCACCTCTCCCAGTTCGCTTCTTTTCTCAAGGAACTCCACTGCCGTCTGGAGTCCTATATTCAACTCTCGTAATGCTTTGTTTAACCTGATGCTCATATTTATCTGTTTTAAAAGTAAAAGAGTAAAAGAGTAAAAAAGTAAAACGTCTGCCTACCTCTGCTTTGTCCGCTACTCTGTTTACGTCTTTTCCTTTTGCTTTGTTAGGGTTTAAATTAATTACTTACAGCATGTCCGTGACATGCAAAACTTGAGTTTCTATTAGATACTCGCTAAGGGAGTTCCAAGAAACCTCGCGGTTTCTGAAGCCCCCTTATATGAAATATCCGCTTACTCGAACTCGGCGCGGAGCACTTTCAGCACGTTGTCTACGGTCTCCTCTTCGAGGTCGGCCTTTTCAACAAGCATGTCGCGTGGTGCATTGAGTACGGCCTTAGCGGTGTCCAGACCGATGCCCTTAATGGCATCAATCACCCACTGGTCGATTTCATCAGAGAACTCGTCGAGATAGATATCCTCGTCGGCATCCTCCTCGCTCACCTCGCGGAATACGTCGATGGTGTACTCGGTCAGCATAGACGCAAGCTTGATGTTCATACCGCCACGGCCGATAGCAAGGCTCACCTCCTCTGGCTTAAGGTAAACCTCAGCCTTGTGGTTCTCCTCGTCAATCTTGATGGTCGACACCTTAGCGGGCGAGAGCGCACGCTGTATGAAGAGCTTGGTATTGGCGGTGTAGTTGATTACGTCAATATTCTCGTTGCACAGTTCGTGAACAATGCCGTGCACACGGCTACCCTTAACGCCTACGCAGGCTCCTACCGGGTCAATACGGTCGTCGAAACTCTCAACGGCAATCTTAGCACGCTCACCCGGCATGCGTGCGATGCGGCGGATAGCGATGAGTCCTTCTGCTATTTCGGGCACTTCAGCCTCCAACAGACGCTGCAGGAACATTGGACTTGTACGCGAAAGAATAATCTTGGGGTTGTTGTTCTCGTTGTCTACACGCTCGATGACGGCGCGTATTGTCTCGCCCTTGCGATACTGGTCGGCAGGAATCTGCTCAGCCTTAGGCAGGATGAGTTCGTTGTTCTCATCGTCTACAACGAGTACCTCACGCTTCCAAACCTGATAAACCTCAGCTGCGATAACCTGACCTACGCGATCCTTATACTTATTATATAGCGAGTCGTGCTCAAGTTCAAGAATCTTTGATGCGAGAGTCTGTCGCAGGTTGAGTATGGCACGGCGGCCAAACTTGGCGAACTCTACACGTTCTGATACGTCCTCACCTACCTCGTAGTCGGGTTCTATCTTGCGTGCCTCTTTCAGAGCGATCTGCTTGTTCTCGTCTTCCACTTCGCCGTCAGCTACAACCACACGGTTGCGGTATATCTCGAAGTCGCCCTTATCGGGGTTGACGATAACGTCGAAGTTCTCGTCGCTGCCGAATATCTTTGCCAGAACGTTACGGAAGCTCTCTTCCAGAACGCTTACTAAAGTGGTGCGGTCGATGTTCTTGGTCTCCTTGAATTCCTTGAACGAGTCGAACATGCTCACAATATCGTCTTTCTTTGCTGCTGCCATAGCTTATTTGAAATTTATTAAGTATTTTGTATATTTCACCTTATCCATATGGAACGCGCGGTCTACTTCCACTATCTGCGGACGCTTCTTGCCTTCCACTTTCTGTTTCTCCTGAACAGTCACCACAAAGTCATTGCCGTCAACGCTCTTCAGTACGCCTTTATACTTCAGACCATCGGCATCGAGCACCTCAACGTCCTTGCCTACAAAGCAGTGATACTGCTGCGGCACCTTAAAAGGCTGACCGAGTCCTGCCGAACCTACTTCGAGTTCGTAGTCCTCCTCGTCGCGGCTCAGATGATCTTCGATATAACGGCTCAACTCCACGCAGTCTTCAATCCACACGCCATCGGCATGGTCTATCTCAACCACGATGCGGTCGTCGGGGCTTACTTCCACGTCGACAAGAAAGTATTCTTTGCCGTCGAGCCACTCATTAACAATACTTTTTACGGTGTTTTTGTCTATCATATAAATACATTAGAGAATAAAAAATGAGGAGCTCTCTCGGAGCCCCTCATTCCACTGAACGATGCAAAATTACTAAATTTCTGCAACGTACACAAATATTTACTACATTTTCTATTCTATAGTCCACAAAAAGCCGATACACAACAACAATAACCACAAAAACATGCAAGTTTACAGTGCATACCACTCCCCTCCCTGCGGGGGAGGGGCTGGGGGTAGGGCTTTGTGGGGCTGGGGGTGGGGCTTCTATTATCTTCCTATCCAAGCCTCAGGATTCAGGCGGTTCTGCATCTTGCGCAACTGGAACTGAAGGATATTATCCTGTGCCACAGAGCCCAGACTCTGACGTGTAGACACCTTCTGTCCGCGCTGAACATTGACCGAACGAAGGTTGCAATATACCGAGATGTAGGCTCCGTGGCGCACCATTACTACGAATGAACCGCCGTATCCGAACACGGCACTAACCTCGCCGTCATATATCGCACGTGCCTGACAGCCGGGCTGTCCCATAATGTTTACGCCCTTGTTGTCTATAGTCACTCCCTTAAGTCCTGCCACACTGTTCTGTCCGTAGTGGCTTACTATGCGTGCACTACCTGTTATCGGCATTGGCAGACGACCCTTGTTGGCCTCAAATCCGCCCGACATCATACGGTCTACCGATGACATCGTGTTGGTCTGTTCAACATTCTTGCGTGCTTGCGCTATCTCCTTTGTAGAACGTTGCTCATCGGCTCGTGCCTTACGCTCCATCGCTTCACGCTGTGCTTCAGCCTCACGAGCACGCTGTTCGGCAGCCGCTTTCTGTTCGGCAGCCTGACGTGCAGCTGCATCGGCAGCTGCCTGAGCCTTCTTCTTTGCTTCGGCATCGCGCTGACGCTGCGCTTCGGCGCGGGCGGCAGCCTCACGCTCCTGTGCAGCACGGGCTTCTGCTTTTGCACGCGCTTCCGCTTCGCGAGCCTCACGGAGTCGGCGTTCGTTCTCAAGGCGTGCCTTTTCTGCCTCAGCACGCTTACGTGCAAGCTCTTCCTCACGACGTTTCTTGGCAGCGGCAGCCTCAGCGGCGCGTCGTTTTGCTTCCTCGGCGGCACGTACACGTGCCTTCTCCACCTCAATGGCTATGAGCCGGTCTATCTGTGCATTTATAGCCGACGCATCCTTACGCTGCTTGTCTATGACGCGCTGTATGGTCTTCTGCTGTTTCTGAAGCGAGTTCACCACCTGCTGTTGCTCCTGCTGCTTGCCCTCAAGTTGCTTTCGTTCCTGTTGTCCGCGATATAGCATATTGCTCTTCTGACCCTTCACCTGCTGCAGCTGTGAGTGTTTCTCATTAACCTGCGCCTGTTTCACCTTCACCATCTCGCCCTGCGCCTTCTGCCATGAGGCATACTCACGCACAAAGCGCAGTCGTCGGTACATCTGGGCGAAGTTCTTCGCCGAGAAGATAAACATCAGTCGGTCCTGCAACGTATGCTGTCGGTTGATGTATCGCATCGACTTCACATACTTGGCCTTACGCTCCTGCAGCTGCTTCTGCAATGTCGTGAGCTGGGCGTTGAGCAGTCCGATATTGCCGTCAATGTGATGTATATCCTTCTGAATACCGTCAATGTTCTTCTGATGCTTGTCTATCTCGCTATTGATGACGAGCAGATCGTTGAGTCGTTTCTTCACGTCTGCCTGATTGGCACGCAATGCCGCCTCCTGCTTCTTTATCTCCTTCTGCATGGCGGAGCGTTTCGACTGCAATCCGCGAATCTCGGCTGTAGAATAATTTGGACGTGCCTTCTTTTTTGACGTAGTCCTCCTGGCTGTAGACTTCTTGGCTGTTGTGTTTCTTTTTGTGCTGGCAGCCTTTCTTACCTGAGCCTTTGCTGTCGTCTTTTTTCTATTCTGCGTAGTGGTAGTCTTACGCTGCTGCATGAGCGTCAGAGCCGTCGCATCCACTGGAGCGACAAGCATCACTATGGCAATAAGTGCCATTAAATACTGCTTCATTGGCTTTACTGTATTGACATGAGTTTCTTGAGGATGTCCTGTGCTTCTATCTTCTTGTATTTACCCGACAGTTGTGTTGTAGTGTCCCAGTCGGCCGAGTTCTTGGGTGACGACATTTTCACCGTCAACTGCACTGTCTGCTGACGTCCGGTGACTGCTGTGGACACGGCAAACTGCTGCGACAACGGGAACTGACGGCCGTCAAACGAACGGAAATTGTCGTATGTCCACACGAGCGACGACTTGCCATGAGCTGCACTATCATAGTTAGCGCCAGCTCCAGTAATCTGCGCTGTACTCTTCGAAGCCTTCCACTGATATTCTATGTTGCCATTCTTGAAGCCTACGGGCACAGTTGTAGCCATGTCAGCCAGACCGCATGTGAATCGGCGCAGCATCTGTTCGTCAAGCGTTTTCTCTCCAGGCAGGAACAGCTGGTTCCAGAACAGAGCCTGGAGCGAGTAGAACGACAGTCCGTTGTCTGCCAAAAAGCTCACGTCCTTGTACGAAGCCTTGATGTATTCTTTATGAAAACGGTCTACAAGCAGCACATAGTCGGGTGTGAAGTCGATGCGGGCTACCTCAGTACGTATAATGGGCAGCAACAGCTGCAGTCGTATCACTTCGTCGCGACGCATGCTTATCTTGCCGTCGCAGCTGAAATCCTTGTTGCCTGCAACCAGTCGCAGGTCGGCACTGGCTACGATATTACGTGCCTGCACCTGATTGTCAAGCACACGCTTCAAGAACGCCTGCTGTTCCGACTTCTGTGTCTTCGACAGCCCAGTTGTGTCACTTCCGTCGCCTGCCACCTTCTTGCTGGCACATGAGGCGAGCAAGAGCACTACAGAGAGTATCGTTATTAGTCGTTTCATTGTCTTATTGTTCCTCTATCTTCAGTTTCTTTGTTTTAATCTTTCTCGTCAGCACCGCCTTGTCGCCTCCTGCCTTGAGTGCACGTTGCCACAGTTCCACAGCACGGTCGGTATCGCCGCACATGCAATAGATGTCGCCAGCGTGTCCTATCACCACTGCACTGGGTCCGTTTGTCGAATCGTTGTCGTTCTCAAGCGCCCTGTCTATATAGGCACGTGCCTCGTCATATCGCTTCTGCAGGAAGAGTATCCACGCATACGTATCAAGATAGGTGGCATTGGTGGGTTCTGCCTGCACCGTCTTGAAACTCATCTGCTCGGCACGCTTTAGGTCACGGCGCAGCTCTGAGAGGTAATAAGCATAGTTGTTGAGCACCACTATGTTGTCTTCTTTCCATTTCAGACTGTTGTCGTAAGCCTCAAAAGCCTCCTTCGAGCGTTTCTTCTTAAACAGAATGTCGCCCATCGAGCCGTAGAAGTCGCTTGCCATATCGGGGTCGGTGCGGTCGTTTATCTCCCCCACTCCACGCTTCAGAGCGTCGAGAGCGCGGTCGTCGTCATCCTTCTGGAAGTATCCGAGTCCAAGAAAATAATAGAACACCATGTCGTCAGGGTTATACTGCGTTCCGGCAGTACTCAGACTGATCACCTCGTCCCATTTCTTCTTGTCCCACTTGTCTTGTATCAGCTTCACACGCGCCAAGTTATTGTCGGGCTCTATGCTGAGTGTATGCATGAAGGCGGCATTCACCGAGTCGTCTGGCATTCCCTTCAGCTTCATATACATAGCCTTCATATTTGAAATGTCGGCATCCTTGGGCGATGCCTTCATAGTGCGGTCGAAGAGGTTAAGCACCGCCACACTGTCACCACCGTTCTGCTCCGACTCCTTTATAGCCTGCTGCAGCATGGTCACCTTGGTCTTCGGCTCAGTCTGCGAACTGAAAAGTATCTTCTCGCGCAGTTCGTCGGCAGCCGCATTGTCGCCACCCGAACGATAGTAGTCGTACATCGAGTTGAGGGCGAATGCATTTTGCGGATCGTCAGCGAGTGCGCCTTGCAAGTATTTGAATGCCTCGTCGCGACGGCTGTGGTTCATCAGCCAGTTGCCCAGCATCACCTTATAATTAGGTTCGTTGGGATGTGCGTCGTTCAGAACCTTCAGCATGCGATAGGCGTTCTTTGTGTCGTGGCGCATCTCATAGACATTCATCTTCAGTAGCGTCAGTTCGTCGCTCTCGCCGTCTACCTTTTCCATTCTGCCTATTGTCGAAAGCATACGTGCGTAGTCCTTCTTGGCCCCGTACAGACGCACGAGAATGTCGAGTATATCGGTACGCTCACGATAGTGCGAGTACAGATTTTCGTATGCCTTGATTGCGTTGTCGTAGTCGCGCTGCTGTATATACGTTGCAGCTACGCTCTCCTGATAGGTGTCGTTGGCTGGTTGCAGACGTGCGGCACGCTCCATATACTTCGTGGCTATAGAGTCGTTGCCCGTATCGAAGTACTGTTGTGCCAGCCGATAGTAAGCTTCGGCTCCATTGGGTTTTACCTCTCGACACGAGTCGAGCAGCCGAAGGGCTGTAGAGTCGTCGCCCCTTAGCTGACAGCACACCGCATCGAGAAACAGCCTGTCTGCCAATGGTGTGGCATCGAGCAGCTGCTTGGCGCTGATGGTCATCGTGTCGGTATCGGGACGTTGTGCCGAGCCTTTAGTGCGGTTGTCAATGCCGGTGGCAATGGCTGGCGCAATGGCGAGCAGCAAGACTGCTCCGATGCCGATTATCTGATTCTTGTATGAATTCATTGTCGTTAATGTGTTACCTGCTTACTTCACTCCAGTGTGGCCATAACCGCCCTCACCGCGTTCGGTCTGGTCGAGTTCGTCAACCACTTCAAACTGTCCTTGCTCATGACGTGCTATCACCATCTGTGCAATGCGCTCGCCTTCGGTGATGACAAACGGCTCGTTAGAGAGGTTGACGAGCAGCACGCCTATCTCGCCACGATAGTCGGCATCGATGGTTCCGGGCGAATTGAGCACCGTTATGCCGTGCTTAAACGCCAAACCTGAGCGTGGACGCACCTGAGCTTCATAACCTGGAGGCAGCGCCATATACAGACCTGTCGGTATGATGCGGCGCTCCATCGGATTGAGCGTGATTGATTCGTCGATGTTGGCACGCAAGTCCATGCCGGCACTCAGTTCGGTAGCGTATGCCGGCAGTTGCTGACGGCCACGGTTTACTATCTTTATTTTCACCATATTATATTGTCGTTATCTTATGTTTCTTATACAATCAATCTGCAAAAATACTGATTATTGACGAGATAACGGACGTTTAGCCATAAAATAACATTAATTTAGGGTAGCTATAGGAGGCTATGGCGTCCTCGCCGTAGCCTGAGAAAGGTATTTTGGAAAACCCGCTGGCTTTCCTCACAATCTACAATAATTATAACTAATTATAAATACAAGTTTCACAACTTGTTCCTCGTATAATATATAAGGTGGTGAGTAGAACCACGACTGCTCACCACCCCGTAATTATTTCTCTTCAGCAACAGCTACTCCACAACTACCGTCGGGATTAATGACGATGTTGTTGTTGACCTTAAGGTTGTCTACCGAGTGATACACAACCGGCTTGTCGTTCTTCGAGTTCAATGTGAACACATTGTTCTCTATGGTTATATTGCGATGTACAGCCCCTGCCTTCTTGCGGTTTTCGGGATTAATCCAGATGATTGAACCCAAGCAACGGTTGAATACGTTGTTGCGAATGGTGAGGTTATGCACCGGACCCGACTCAAACCAGCTGCGGGCATCGTCAGCTACGAGAATAGCGCTCATCTGCATACCGTAAAAATAGTTATCTTCGATAACCGACGGCTGACGTGTAGTGATGAGAATGCCACGTGTAGGGATACGGCTGAAGTGACAACGTGCTATGTGTACGCGCGGTGTCCAAGTGATGTTCTCTACAACACGTGTTCCATTCTTCAACAAGTTGGCAGAAACTGGCTTGGTGAGTGTAATCTCAATCTCGCGTGGCGAAACCATGCGAGCCTTCTTCACCTTGAATGTTCCTTCGGCAAGAAGATTCTCAGGATTTACAATTTCAATGTCGTCGCCAGCATGGAACGACTGGAATCCGAATGTCTGATGGTGCATATAGCGCAGCAGCAGAGTGTTGGCTGATGTGGCGCGGACAATCTGCAGGTGTGTGCCATGTACGTTTATTGGGTCGTCGTGTGCTCCGGCAAACTTGGTATCGGTTATGTCGATAAGGCCACGGCAACCTGACATCTGCACAAAGTCAGCAAATCCGGCATTCGTTCTGCCACTTCCTTCTTCAGGTGCAAACCAACAACGGTGGATGCTGATGTTCTCTGACACCTGACCCACAACGCCAAAGTTGCTGAGATAATATATACGGACATTGTCCAAGCGCACATTCTTCGACTGCCAGATAAGACCGCATGCCTCACGACGAATAGCGTCGCGCATCTGGAAAACAGTGCCTACGGGTACGGCTGGCTTCTTGTTGTATTTGATGTAGAGCTTGCCTGGCTCCATCTCACGAGCCTCAACCACATTGTCGGTAGGACTCCAGTCGCGCCATGTCACGTCGCGTACGGGATCATACCATTGTGCTATACCATTGGTGAATGCCCATCCGCGTCCATACCACTCCACCTTACCGTTCTTGATACGATATTGTGATGTGGCGTGTGTGCGACAAATCATATAATCCTTACCATCTGCCTCTACTGTCATCTCGGTCTGTGTAGGATGAGCGTTATCGATGGTGAGATTGCGCAGAGTGATGTTCTGACAGCTGTCAATGACAAATGCCGACATCTCGCCATCAAGCATCAAGGTCGATCCACTGCCGTCGATGGTAACATTTCGTAGTCCACGCATAAGCAGAGCGATATGCTTTGAGGGGTCGGGATTTTCCGATTCTGAAGTGGTATTAGAGATATAATACTTGCGTACAGTCGACTCTTCGCGTGGAATGTTCCACACACCAAGGTCGAGTTTCAATGTCACGGGGCTACCCTTCATTGCAGCAGCCTTCTCCAGCGCTGCACGTATTGCACTTGCTGCATTTCCGTTCTGGCTCACCTTTATTATCTTGTCGGCTGCATTGGCTGTAATTACAGACAATAAGAAGAGCGATATGACAAGGAGTCTTTCTTTGATTTGTTTGTTCATAATCAGTTAATTTAAAGAATGCCCGAAATCAGTTAAGACTTCGAGTATTCCTATTAAGCCTAACTTCTTTTCAGAAGCCTAATATCTACTTGGTAAATATAGTTACTTAATGGCTTAATCATTGTTGTTGACCGACAATATATAATATTAATCGGTATATATAATGTTGTTGCAAACGAGGGTTAGTATCGTTGCAGTAAATGGTCTATAGGATTATAAATTAGTCTTGCAAAGATATAATAAATTCTAAAATCAGCAAAGCATTTGTTAGTTTATTTTTAAAATACGCAAAAAGGTGTTGCGTTAAGGACAAAAAAGAGGGATTTTGAAGTGTTGAATGTTAAATGTTAAGTGTTGAATTGGGGGTTTTTGAAGTGTTGAATGTTAAGTGTTAGGGAGCGATATGCAATGCATTTATATAGTAGCGGAGGTCTCCGGCCTCCGCAGCAATCAATGCCCTCTTCCCTAACATACTGGGAGCGGGGACGCCCTCGTCCCCGAAAGAATTAGCGAGAATCAATTGCTATGTCTGGAACGCCCTCATCCCCGAAAGAATCAGGGGAAATCAATTGCTTTATCGGGGACGAGGGCGTCCCCTCTCCCAGAACATTTAAATGAATGTAGACGTCCACTTCATCGGCATGCCCGTTGTGGGATGTACTATCTCCAGTTCGGCTGCGTGCAGATACATTCGTGGCGCTGCGGTGCCGCGTCCGTATAGCGGATCGCCGAGTATTGGAGTGGCGAGACCGAGAGGGTGGGCACAGTGCACGCGCAACTGATGCGTGCGACCCGTGTGTGGATATAGCCATACGAGGGTGCGACCGCCCTGCGTGCTGACGACACGATAGGTGGTGACCGACGGTTTGCCGTGCTCCATGTCGACACGTTGGCGCGGACGGTCCATTATGTCGGGCATCAGGGGCAGACTGATGGTGCCCTGCTGCAAGGCAGGAACACCGTCGAGCACCGCCTCGTAGCGCTTGGCTGCGGTGCGGCAGGCAAACTGCTGCTGCAGGGAATGATAGGCTTCGAGTGTGCGTGCCACTACCATCAGTCCGCTGGTGTCACGGTCGAGCCGATGTACCATTATCGGATTGCCGTCATACTGGTGCCAACGCTGGCGCATTATCGACTCTACGCTCTCCACATTGTCCTTGCCCGGCACCGAGAGCATGCCTGCCGGCTTGTCTACTACGCATATTGTGTCGTCCTCGTACACTATCTTCAGCTCTTCCGATGCGGTCGCTGTGAGCGGATTGGGTTCTACGTCGAGCCCCTGAAGCATGTGCGTCAGTATGGGCAGACACTTCGAACGGCATGCCGGATAATAGCTCAGATGATGGCGTATCTCCTGCCGTGGCGACTCGCCCCACCAGAATTCAGCCATGCACACGGGTTGTAGTCCGTGGCTGTAGGCATACTGCAACAGCTTGGGTGCGCAGCAGTCGCCAGCCCCAGCAGGCGGAATACCGTGCGTGGTGGTGCTGAATATGTCGATGAGGTCGCGCTCTTCGCCACGCGCGTTGAGCATGCGGTATTGCGTGAAGAGCCACCGCTGCAACTCGTCGCTCATGCTGCGGCGGCGCTGTCGCAACGCAGCCATGCGCTCGTCGTATTGCAGTGTGAGGGCATGAACAGCAGACAGCTCTGCATCAAGGCGCTGCTTTAGCCGGCGAAGGTCAGCCTTCAGCGTCTGACTCTCGCGTGTCATGGCAGCCGCTTCAGCCTCGCTGATATGCACGAGTCCTGCCTGGGCATCGCTGCGACGGCGGTCGCGCTCAGCCTTGGCGCTTGCTATGCGCTGCTTCATGGCTTCTATCTGGTCGGCAGCCGACTGTCGCAGCGTCGCTTCTTCGGCTTTGACACGCTTGTATTCATCCGAATGGCGTATGCAGTCTATCTCCCTGTTGATGTCGGAAATGCTGCGTTCGGTCACCTTAAAGTGTCCGTCGGGTTGCTGGGCATCGAATACGGGCGGCACAAAGTAAGCCCAATCGTTGCGTCCGGCAAGCAATCCGGAGTAAGCGGCAATAAATCTCAATGCCCCATCAAAGCCATCGGATTCTTCACTTTTCACTTTTCCCTTTTCCCTTACTACAAGTACACCGAACATTTTGCCACAACTCGTTTCACCCTGCCAAACGCCCGACTCGACGATGTGGCGTTGCACTTCGGCGGCGGCAAGGCGGCAGAGCGGATGCGGCTCATAGCAAAACGGGAAAGTAAACTGGCGGGGTGGCAGTATGTCGGTATTTAATATATGTATAAGTCGGTCCATTGTTTATCCTCTTGAATACTCCGCAGGCGTGATGCCATAGGTTTTCTGAAACACCTTTGAGAAATAGCTTGAGTTGGAGAAACCCACCATATACATCACCTCCGACACCGAGAACCTGCCTTCGCGCAGCATGATGGCAGCACGCTGCATGCGTATGTGGCGTATAAACTCAATCGGTGTCTTGCCCGTCATCTGCTTAACCTTGCGATAGAGCAGTTTCGAGCCGAGTCCGAGCGACTCCTGCAGGCGCGTCACATTGAAGTCGGAGTCGGCTATGTGAGCCTCCACAGTGTCCGTAATCTTAGCCAACAGGCGGGCGTCGGCGCTGTCGGCATCAGGCTCCTTGAACGCAGCCTTAGCGCTGTCAGCGTGTTGTGATGCAGCCGAAGCGGCATGAGCCGGGTCGAAAGCCATAGTCACTACAATCTGGTTGTCGTCGCTATGCACAACACTTGCGCCACCCTGCTGCTCGGCAAACTCATGAACGAGGGCGAAGGTGTTAGTGTCGGTAGGCATGATGTTGTCGGGCATGCGATAGTAGCGGTTGAACACGAAGGGCAAATCGTTCTGTGCTATCGTCTTGCCGGGTATGGTTACGTTGATACGCACCCTATCGTCGCAGGTCGTTATGGCTATGCGCACGGGGTCGTCGGCGTTGCGATTGCTCACAGCGAAGTCGATAAGTTCAGCCAACACGGGTTGCAGGCGTACCACGTCGACGCACACGTATGCAGTAGGCACATCGGTGCGATAGTCAATCTCCACCGCCTTGCCGAAGCGCGAGCGTGCATCATCGGCAGCACGTCGGCAGAAGTCCACTATCTCAAGCGTCGTCTTAGGCGTATGGTCGTTGTCGGGTCGTGTCTGCATCACGTCGAGAGCCTTGTGCACAAGCATGTTCATATCGACCACGTCGTGGCGCATCTGCTCCAGACGTCGCACTCCGTTGGTGTCGGTCTCGGCATGAAGCATGTCGAGCACCGAGCCGAACAGCGAGCCGAGCGGCTGCTTGAGCTGTCGCGACAAATTGTCGAAGAATTGCGAGCGGGCTGCCGACTCCTGCATGATGCGCTTCTTGGCAAGGCGTTCCTGATGCAGACGGCGGCGCATAATGTAGAAGTTCATTATCCACACGAGCAATGCTGCAATCACAAGCAGATAAACAATCTTAGCCCACAGCGACCAGTACCAGGGCGGAAGAATGGTAACTCCGTAGCTGAGCACCTCGTCTTTGGCGTCGCCAAGGGCGTCAATCTGGCGCACCTCGAGCGTATAACTGCCCGGAGGCAGGGCGTTGTAGCTTATCTCATGACGCTCGCCGTGCATGTATTGCCACGTGCGGTCGATGCCTTTAAGGCGATAGGCGTACACGCAGGGTTGCTGTCCGGAGAAGGGGAGGTCGGACAGTTGGAACGTCACGTTGTTCTGTGTGGAGGCGAGCGTCACTTCCGACAGATACGCCGTGCTGCCCTCTTCGGGCACAAACGGCTTGCCGTCGACCATCATGCCCGACATAAACATGTGGCAGCGCTGCCGCTTCTCATTCATGCGAGCAGTGGGAATGCTCACCACAACGTCGTTGCCGCCAAGCAGAACGCTATGCGACACGCGGTCGTAACAGATGGCAAGCGGACGGAATCCGGGCACGGCGAAGCGCATGGAGCGTCCGTCGGCACTCAGTATGCAGCAGTCGTTGCCCATGACAGCCCACATATCGTCCTCCACCTGACACAGCATTGCAGAGGCATCGCCTCCATATCCGGCTATGCGGAAGCTATGGTCGGCGCTGGCAGAGGTTCCGAAGCAGCGTATCTCGCCGTCCATTGCCGCCCAAATGTTGCCCTTACGGTCTACAGCGAGGTCGTTGATGATGCGGTCCTTGCCCACGACGTGCTCCACACGCATCGTCTTGGGGTCGATACGGTCGAGTCCACGGTCGTACATTCGCACCCAGATGCGTCCGCGTCCGTCCTTGACGAGCTGCCACACGTGTATGCCCTGCAACTGCGAGAGCAGATGTCGGTCGGCTACAATCACGCCATCGGTGGCATTGAGCAGCTTCTCCTTAGCCACCACAAAAACGCCTCCCATATACGAGCATATCCAGTAGCGTCCCCGTCCGTCATCCACCACGTCGTAAGCCCACGCCGTACTGTAGCGTCGCGAGTGGTCGGTGACGATGACGTTGCGCATCTGTCGTGTCTGCGGATTGTATATGTTGAGTCCGTGGTCGGTGCATACGAGCACCCTACCCTCGCCGTCGGAGTACACACGGCGCACACGGTTGTGCGACATATAGTGCGCAGTTGAGGTCTGGCGATACCACGCTATGTCGGCACCCTTGCCGGGCAGGAATCCGTGAGTGGCGCTGTAGGCGATGAGTCCGTTGGTTCCGCCGAGCCACAGCATGTTGTCGGTGCTGCGGAATATGAGGTGCAGGCAGTTGCCGTCGCCCGTATGGGTGATGTCGCTGAGCGGAGTGTAGGTGTAGAACGGGCGCTGCTGTATCGCGGACACGCCCTGGTCGGTGCCTGCCCATAGGTTGCCCCAGCGGTCGTTGTACACCGCCCACACGATGTTGTTGGCTATTGAGCGTGCCGAGCGTGAGTCGTGCAGGGCGTGGCTTATATGGTTCGACACCTTATTATATATGAACATTCCGTTGTCGGTGCCTGCATATATGTTGTCGCCGTGCAATGCGAGCGACTTGATGGAGTTGCCCACGAGCGGCGCTACGGGCTGGAATGTGCGCCAGTCGTAACGGTAGAGCGCGCCCTCGGTGCCTATCCACACGGCATGTGTGCCACGGTCTGGAGCGAGAGCGTTGACGAGCGGTTGCGGTCCGTTGCCTATCGGTATGGGGCGTATGCTGCCGCCAGGCGAGCGCAGAGCCAGTCCGTCGATTGTTCCGACAAGCAGTCCGCGAGGGGTGGACAGCAGCGAGTACACGTTCTGCAGCTGTCGGTTCTCCAGACGTATGTCGTTGGCGGCGAGGTCGCAGCTGTACAGTCCCGTCGCGCTGCCCATCCATAGCCGTCCCTGATGCATAGCCACGGCACGAATGTCCTTGGGCGAGTGTTCGGCAGGCTGCCCGTAGCGTCCGCTTCGTATGTCGTAGACGAGCAGTCCGCGCTCTGTGCCCATATATATAATATTGTGGCTGACGAGCATTGAGTGTATGCGCGTCGCCATAGGTGTGCCGTCGGCAGCTGTGTTGTGCTGAATGGTGCGGTAGCCGTCGTACGAGTAGAGTCCGTTCTCGGTGCCCAGCCACACCATTCCCTGCTCGTCCTGCGCTATGGAGCACACGGTCGATGCCTCAGCAATGGCTATATTGCTGAAGGTCTGGGCTGATGCCAGCGCCGAGAACAGCGCAAGTATAAAGGTAAAGAGTAAATTTCTCATTGCGATATCATGTGGGGTTAAGACATTTTAATGGTTTCTATTTCACGGCGTTAAATTACAAAAAAAATGTCATACTCGGAAGAACAATGCCAACATTCTGCTGCTTACGCCATAAAATCGGCTGCCAACCGCGCTCCTGGCGAAGAGAGCAGCAGAACAGCAACCGCACGGCTAACTCGCTGAATATAAAGGAGTAAAGCTCGTTTGTTGCGCATCCGACGACGTGGCGCAAAATGACAGTAAAACAAAAGGACTCCTTTTGGAGTGCAAAAGGACTCGTTTTGAATGGCAAAAGGACTCCTTTTAGAGAGCAAAAGGACTCATTTTGGAGTGCAAAAGGACTCCTTTTTTAAAGCGTTGAATTGTTAGTTGGGAAAGAGTGATTGTCAGTGGAGGGCGTGTTAAAAGTCAAAGCAGTACGT
>ULYE01014470.1_pt1 | contig 35397 bp, 26 predicted proteins | sample 1961921 | NCBI WGS metagenome assembly ULYE01 (sample SAMEA4835856, study PRJEB28245) | human gut metagenome | biome: gut microbiome; material: fecal sample | place: Denmark | collected 2008 | reverse complement strand
TTTGCAACAGCCTTCGAAGAATTCGGCTCGCCAATTGCTTCCGCCACTTCTTCAAACGTTCTTGTTTCCCCATAAGGAATAGTACGAATATAGTCAAACAGTTTCATTTCAAATGGAGAACCGTTATAAACAAGTTTGATATCAAATTTCTTTCTTTGACCAAAGAAATATTGGTTCAACTCACAAATGGCATCATAAAGGAGAACATTCTCTTCATTCAAAGAATCAATAGGATCAACAGCACCAAAAAGAAGGCCTGTTAGTCCCACCCCATCCGAAATCATCGTGATGTCGTCGATTAAAGTGTCATAAATAGCGTATTGTGAAGCCAATTTTTTTACCCCTGTTGCGAGTATTATCTATAATTTTCAAAAAAAATGCAAATTTCATTGATGTTTTCTAAGCAAAATGCAAAGATTTGTTCCTTTGTTTCAGAAAATATTTTCTTGTTGTTTTATTCAATATTTATCGTATCTTTTTGTTACCTTTTATTGAATGAAAAGGGGATAGGTTTCTTTTTTTGAAAAAATGTCCTTGCAAGTAAAAGAAAAAAGGGGATAATAATTGTCGTTAATAAAGTAGAAAGCAGTTCCCACGAACTCGCCGGACTTCCTAAGGAAATCGGCCCTACCGCTACAACAAAGGTAAGCGTGCGTGGAAATTGTCCACGCTATTTTATTACTTGAAGGAGGAAGATCTTATACCTTACAACAACAATAACAATCGTCGTCCAGAAAAAAGACGCGATCCAATCAATGAGAACGTGCGTTATCCGCAAGTTCGCGTAATCGGTCCTGAAGGAGAACAACTTGGCGTTATGTCTTCTCGTGAAGCCAATAGCTTAGCGATGAGTTACCAACTTGATCTCTATTGTGTGGCACCAACGGCTGTTCCGCCTGTCTGCCGCATCTGCAACTATGGAAAGGTTCGCTTCGAAAAGCAAAAACAAGACAAGCTTAAGAAGAAGAACCAAAAAGTCCAAGAGCTTAAACAAATTCAGCTCACCCCTCAGATTGGTCAACACGATTTGGAAACCAAAGCCCGCAAAGGACGTGAGTTCTTTGAAAAAGGCGACCGTGTTGAGGTTTGCGTTGTCTTCCGTGGAAGGCAAATGACACATACCGAAATTGGTGAAGATGTCATGAAGAAATTCAATGAAGTCTGCGCTGATGTCGCATCTGTCGAAAAAGCCCCCTACTGGGAAGGAAAATGGTATAAGGAAATCCTCATGCCGATTAAGAAAAAGTAAAGGAGAAACATTCATGCCAAAAATGAAGACAAGCCGTACCATGGCAAAGCGTGTCAAATTCACTGGTACCGGAAAAGTTAAAGTTCACCACGCTGGAATGGGTCATTTAGCCCCACGTAAAACAAGAAAGCAAAGAAAGCATCTCGCAACCGCTTACTACCTCCACAAGAAGGATGAAAAGACGGTCCAGGAATGGGTTTCTAAATAAGGAAGGAGAATAATCAACTATGGCAAGAGTTAAAGGTAGTGTCGCAACTCGCGCACGTCGTAAGAAAATTTTAAAGAAGGCAGAAGGATATTTTGGTTCCAAACACCTTCTCTTCAAGACCGCCAAAGAACAAGTTCTCCACGGATATAACTACGCTTATGCATCCCGTCGTGATCGTAAGAGCGACTTCCGTAAGCTTTGGATTAAGCGTATTAACGCTGGCTGCCGTCTTAATGGCATCTCCTATTCTAAGTTCATCAATGGCTTAACAAAAGCTGGTGTTCTTTCTAAGGAAAACGGCGGACTCAACAGAAAGATGTTAAGCGAAATGGCCATCAATGATGCAACCGGATTCGCCAATCTCTGCGATATCGCCAAAAAAGCTTTAGAGAAATAAATTTTCTTAAAAGGTTAAGCGTCCCAAGTCGGGGCGCTTTTTCTTTTGGTTAAAAAAAGGCTGATTTACTCAGCCTCACTCTTATTTTCTTCGTCATCATCTTGCATATCATCATGCTGATAGAAGGTAGAAACCCCATCTTTAACAATGATGACAGAAACGTTTTTGACCGCCTCATCAACCAAGCTTTCCCACTCGAAGTGCTTTTCATAATATTCGCATTCCGAAATCTTTGGTTTGGTTTTCGGACGTTTTGGTTTGAAGATGGTGCAACAATCTTCAAATGGTCGAACAGAAATTTCGTAGGTTCCAATCTTTTCCGCCATGGCAATAGAGGCAATTTTATCCACGACTGCTAAAGGGCGAAGAATTGGATAATTTGTCACATCATTGATAGCAATCATGCTATCGAGAGTTTGGGAAGCAACCTGGCCTACGGACTCTCCTGTTGCAAGGCCTAAGCAATGATGGGATTTTGCTAGTTTATCGGCAATACGGAACATCATTCTTCGCATAATGGTGATGCAATAAGGTTCCTCGACATTCTGATAAATCGCCAGTTGAAGTTTGGTGAAAGGAACGATGTTCAAACGAATATCCGCTTGATAAATATTGAGTTTGGCAAGGATATCTTTTAATTTGTCTAAGACGGCATCGGAAGTATAAGGCGGAGCGGCAAAGTGGATGCATTCAATACGAATTCCTCTTCTTAGAAGAAGATAAGCTGCAACCGGGGAATCAATGCCACCTGATAGTAACATCATAACCTTCCCATTCATTCCAAGAGGATAACCTCCGGCCCCTCTATAAGAATGAGCGTAAAGATAAGCCGCTTCAGCACGAATTTCAACGTGAAGAGAAATATCGGGCTTATGCACATCAACGCTTAAATCGGTGTTTTTAAGAATGTATCCGCCTAAATCACAGGCGATATCAAAAGAGTGTTTTGGATAGGTTTTATCAATACGTTTGGCAATGACTTTAAAGGTTTTTCCTTCTTCGTTTTGAATGAGCCCCAAAGCATTTTTGGATAACGTCTCAAAGTCTTTCTCGCTTTTATAAACGAGAGAAATTCTTTGAATGCCAGCCACTTCTTCTAAAAGAGAAATGATGGGTTTAGGATCTTCTCCGTTTAAAGTGATATAGGTATGGTCATGGTCAGAATGATATTCTAACGAAGAATATCCTTTTAAAGCGTGACGAATGTTTTTGCCTAATTCTTTAATGAAGGCACGTTTATTGTTTCCTTTGGTGCTTAATTCACCATAATGAATCATGATATGGTCGTAGTTCATCGATTAATTGTCCTTTCTAGGATGTTTTGGAGGGTGTTTAAGAAGGTTTTCGCTTCCTCTAAGGTATTTTCTCGAGAGAAAGAAAGACGGATAGAATTCATGGCTCTTTCTTTAGAAAAGCCCATTGCTTCAAGAACATAGGAGATCGGTTCTCCTTTGCTATTACAAGCCGAGACGCTTGAGACGTATATTCCTTCGTGGGAAAGGGCTTCTGTAACAACGGATGCTTTCTTTCTTTTTAAGGAGAAATTGAGAATAAATGGGCTGCCATCCAATGGGGAATTCATAAGAATTTCATCGTTTTTTTCAAGTCCTTCACGAAGGAAGGAGGAAATCTCTTTGGCGTGAGCGATATTGTCTTGGAGATTTTTTGTAGCCTCTTCTAGAGCCACGGCAAGTGCTTCATCTCCTGGAAGATTATCCGTTCCAGCTCGGAAGAAATATTCTTGATCACCACCGTCTATTTGACGCAAAAGAGTAATATTTTTCTTCAAAATAAGGGCTCCCGTCCCTTTTAAACCATGGATTTTATGTCCAGAAAAGGAGAATAGATCGATGGAGGAGTAAGGCAAGTCTCTTTTTCCGATGGCTTGGGTAACGTCAACGTGGAAGAAGGCCTTCGGGAAGGAATGAACAATCTTTGAAAGAGCAAGAATATCGTTATTGGACCCCGTTTCGTTGTTTGTTGCCATAATCGAAACGAGAATCGTTTCTTTATTCATGTTTTCTTTCAAGGTTTCAGGATCCACTGTCCCATCTTCTTTTGTAGGAAGGTAAATGACTTCGAAGCCTTCTTTTTCTAAAGAGCGGAAGGCCTCTAAAACGCTAGGATGTTCTACTTGGGTGGTAATGATTCTCTTGCCTCTACGGAGGTATTCCTTAGCAATTCCCTTAATTGCAAGATTATTGCTTTCGGAAGCCCCACTGGTGAATAAAACACGGTAATCGTTAGAAAGAGAAAGACTTTTTAAGATAGAAAGACGAGCGTTTTCTAATTTACGATATGCTTCTCTTCCATAAGCGTGACGCGAAGAAGGGTTCGCAAAACATTGTTCGTTTTCTTTTTCAAAACATTTTAAAACAGCAAGGGATGGCCTTGTGGTTGCGGCATTATCAAAATATATCATTCTTTTTCCTTTATTCTAATCCATGCATATCTTTCAATGCATTGTGGGCTTCTTTATAAGAAGTATTGGCGAACATTGCTTCCGCTTGTGAAACAAGTTGGTCCATAGCGGTATCATCATTTCGATAACGATTGGCGTTAAGGATGGATTTTTCAGCGTTTTGGAGATCCGTTTTTGTAGCTTCCACCTCCGTTAACAAGGAGTCGCCTTTTGTCTTTAAGTCTGCCATTTCGCTTTGGACTTTTTTGACATTGATTGGCATTTTCATCAAATCAGCATACAAAGCGTCGATAATTCCGTAAATTTCTTGGAAACGAGGAGAATAACGCTTATTCAAAGCATCGACATTTAAAAGACGTAGCTCGCTTTCTTTTTCACGGATTTTGTTGAAATATTCACGAATAAGCTTAGACGCTTCTTGAGAATCCGCTTTTAAAGATTGCAAATAGTTTTCGAATGAATCCAATTCCCCTTTGGCTTTTTGAACCATTTCATTAAGAGAATTCATCTTTTCAACAAGAACAGTGAAAAGCTGAGCAGAATTCGAATGAACGTAATTATCCAAAAGAGTTTTTGAGGAGGAGACGCTGTTAATGCTTTGACTGATTTCTTTGAATTTCTCTAAGTCTTCTGCTCCTAAAAGGTAATAAGTCTTGATGGTATCTAAACTATTGGAGAGATTGACAAAATTCTGATGCACTTGGTTTTCTTCACGATAAATGCCTTCGTATTGGCTTTCAAACACCTTTCGAGCTTCTTCTTCTTTGTCGAATTGCTCGTTATAAGCATCAATACGGTTACGAATTGTTTCGATGTTTTTGCTAACGCCGTTATTGTTTAGCACTTTGACGTTTTCAATCATCTTTTGAAGAGTTTCGTCCATATCATCAATCTCACGTGAAGGAAGAATGTGATTTAACGGATAGCCATTGGCCACCATTTGTTGATAACGGTTTTTTAAGGAAGAGATTTTATCTGGCAAAACGGTTGTTAATTCAAGACAGGTTTTTTGAAGGCTTCCTAAAAGGAGGTCGATTTTATTCAAAAGATCATCCACACGACTCATATAAATGTCTTTTGCTTCTTGATAACAAGCTTTTTCTTTTTGCTCATCGGCTCTTAAAATGTCGCTATCAATCATTTTGAAAAGGGAATTCATCGAGTCTGCGACAAGTGAAAGATCATCTTGCTCATTAAAGAATTTTTGTTTGATGGTGCGGTATTTCTCTTTTTCTTGCAAAGCAAGAGAAACCACTTCATCTTCAATTTTAAAAACGCCTTCCAAATCACTTTTTAATTGTTCGACGTTATTAGCGTATTCCTGAATGTCCTTTTTGGCTTTTGGGATAAAGCTTTTTAATTCTCCCCAATGTCTAGCTTCCAAAGCGTCGTTTAGGGAATTAACGATTCCTTGAGCATTGGCATCGTTTCCATCGCGGACGTCTTTGAATTTCATTTGCCACTTGGTAAATCGATCAACATAAAGCAAATTTAATTCGGAAATGGCCTTTAAACGAGAGATATAACGTTGAATATCACCGAAAAGAATGGCGTGTTCTCTTTCAAAAATTCCGATAATATCACGTGTTTGTTTCTTTAAAACCCCGCGGGAAATAATGGTGAAATATAAAAGCAAGGCAATGCCGATAACGGCAATAGCAGAGAGAATAATTACGGCAATTAAAACAGGCTGTGGCATGAGGAATCCTCCAATCTTTAATACTATAACACGCCTACCCCTGCGCGCGGATAAAAAGAAATAGAAAAAGAAAGATAATTCCCTCACGTTTTTCCTTGACGATGTGTTCTTTGAAACCTAGAATATTTCGTGCGTGAAGGCTAGCAGGCTTCTACGTTTCCGTCTGACGTTATCTCAAAAACAAGTAAGACCAGCTAACGGTACCGAACAGAGATAACACCCGGGAAATGGGAAAAGCCCTCTATACTTTGTTAACGCAAAGAAAGGAGACATCAACATGTCTAAATTTACTGGATCCAAATGGAAGAAATCCCGTCGTCTTGGTTTTAGCGTTCTCGAAACCGGCGATGAACTCAAAAAGAGAGCATATGGCCCTGGACAACATGGCCAAGATCGTAAGAGAAAACCATCCGAATATGGTGCTCAGTTGGTCGAAAAACAAAAATTAAAGGAACTCTATGGCATGAACGAAAGACAATTCCGTCGTCTCTTCGTCATCGCTAAGGCTGATAAGACAACCGTTACCGGTCTTGCCTTCTTCCGCATCTTAGAGAGCCGTCTTGACAACCTTGTCTATCGTATGGGTTTCGCCCGTACAAGAGCCGCTGCTCGTCAATTAGTTAACCATGGCCACGTCACCGTCAATGGCAAGAAAGTCGATATCGCTTCTTACCTTTGCAACGTTGGTGATGTGATTGGCTTCAAAGAGGAATCCCCTCTTGCAGTCGTCAAAGCTTCCGTGGAGGGAAAACCAGCCACCCCTGCTTATGTCACTGTTGATGCTGAGAAATTCCAAGGAACCCTTGCTCGTCTCCCAGAAAGAAACGAACTTCCAAAAGAAATCAACGAAGCTCAAATCATCGAATACTACAACAGAAAGTTATAATCTTCGAATGGAAAATAGCGTCCCTTTGTGGGGCGCTTTTTTGTTAGGAATTCTATTTCATTGCCTAAATAAAAAACGCGACTCGTGTTTGAGCCGCATTTTTAGTCTTTGATGATTTAGTTTGTCGTTACTTCTTTCTTCGGTGGAAGTTTTTGTTCTGGATAGACGCTTGGGTTGGACAAATCTTCTTTTGAAGGAAGAGCTGCATAAGTCCAAAGATGTTTTTTCAAGACTTCTTGGTCGATATCATCCATCGAAAGTTGATAGATGGAGTAATTCATTTTTTGATTGAGCTTAATTTGTGTTAATCCAATCATCGTTCCATCCGTCTTTGGATCATAATTAGGATCATTCTTTCTTTCATCAAATATATCTTTGTAGATAGATTGATTAATGGTTAAATCCATATTGAGAGCGCCATTCAAAAGAACTTTATCATTGTAAGTAAGTTCGTAATGGAATCTTTCTAAATGGGTAGCGTCTTTCAATTTATCGGAAAGAGCTTGAAGTTCATCCTTAGTGATAACAATTTGAGTGGTTTGATTTTCTCCAATAGGAAGATCGATTGTGTAAGACCAATCATCCTCTAAGGAATTTAGAAACTCTTGAATGGCTTTTTCAACATCTTTCCCACTAAAATCGATAGTAAGCGTGTACGTATCGGCAGTTTTGGAGGAAACGATATTGTCTGGGAACTTATCTTTCATCGCGTCTAAGAAACCGATTAAGATATCTTCCCATTCGTTTCCAATAAGAGGGGAATCCGTTGGAATGCTTGGATTATCCGTACTTGGATTGTTTCCTTGGTTTAAAGAAACATAGGCTTTGGTTTGGATTTCGTAGGTAGGAATGTTTTTCGGATTATCATTCTTATAAACGGAATACCCAGCATTATCGAGCATTGGAAGAATAAACGGGGTGATTCCTTTTAATAATTGCCCAGCCATGGATGTCTTCCCACTAGGGTCATCGAAATCATAATAAAGACGGTCTGGATAAAGTTCACCAGCATAGTATGCGTTTGCGTACATATTTTTCCCTAAAGCGGAAATAAGACGATTAATTGTCTCAGCATTTCCCTCTTCATCCGAAACAAGATGTCCAAGGCCGTATTTGCTCTTAGAAAGAGAGCCGTTAATAACCTTAATGGATTGGTTAACGTTATCTGGAGAGGAAATATTTCCGGTGTGGGTTGATGTTTCAATGACCTTAGAGGCTTTCAAGAGAACGTCCCAATTTGTTGTTTTGACACTATCATCGTCATTGCGAACATAACGAATTCCACCAAGGGTGGCATTAAAAGGCGTGATTTCTGTTTTGAAACCATTTGCATCCGTCATTTTTTCCATCGTTCCTTTAAGAATGGCAAAATTTTCATCCGCGGAATGAGGAACATCTGGTGTTGGCTTACTAGATTCGCTGCTATTGACGGGATTTTCAGAAGAGTTCTCCTTACTCTCTTGAGAGGAATCTCTCGAATTGCCTGAAGAGGTGCTTTGTTGCTCAACGCACGAAGCCAAAAGGAAGGATGCGCTAAGAAGAGGCAACATTATTATTTTTGAAGATTTCATAGTTTTTTACCTCCAATTAATATTTAAAAGACTTTTTCACTAATTTCAATGAAATTAAGAACAAATTAAGCTCCGTATCCACTAGGATAGTCAACCTTATCGTTAATATGGGCTTGAATATAGTTTGTATAAAGGTCATTAATTTCTATCCAATTGTCTTTTTTATCAAGATCAATATTCTTAATTGTTCCGGAAATGCTGATGATGCTAATCAGTTTTAAAGAAATATCGAACTCACTCAAAAGATAGCAATTATTAGCTTCAGAGTAAGAGGAAGATATTTTGGCGGTCAAGTCTTTTAAAGTGTTGCTATTTAAAAGAACTTGAACGGCAAGACCCATATCCCACTTTCTATTTGTTTCATCGTAGGTAAAGGCAGAAATGAGTTTTTCGTAATTAATTGCCTTTCCAGATGTATCTTCTTTTGCGATATTGCTTTCTATCTGGTTATAAATGAGGTCAGTAACGTTAATGATGTCTTTGAAAATAAAATGGATAATTCCTTCCGTTTCTTGGAAATAAGAGGAATGGTATTTGTAATGGCCACCATTCACGTTTTCGGAAAAGTCGTTTTTATTCTTAGCCAAGCCATAGCTTAAATAGGCATATCCCGAGTTGTCTTCGAACGCTTTTCCGCTTTCGGGATTGATATCATCGAAATAAAACACGGAATTTCTATAACTGTATCCAACTTTAAAGCCTGAGGTGATTGCAAGTTTTGAAGGAGCGTTGATTTTTCCATATACTTTTACGATGTTACCGTCGACAAAAAGATGGAAATCCAAATCCAATTTGATTTTTGGAAAACTTAAACCAACATCCTTTGCGGTTAAATGGTACGTCTTCAATTTTGCTGTGTTATAAAGATCGGAAATTAGTGGGGATAACCCAGTAAAGTCCATTTTGATTTTGTCTTTTTCAACAATGGAAGTCTTATTTGGATCGTATTCACTTAACGTAATGGTAAGATTGAGCGTTTTGCCATTTGTCACAAGATTTCCAATAGAGAGCGATTTCACCTTATTGTTTTCATATTGCAAAGAAAGGGAGAAATCATTGTTATTCTTTTCATCGTTAAAGCCAAAAGCTTTTCCAGAGAGAACGATTGTTGAAGAATTTGTCGTGAAAGAGGAAGAAATCACAAGATTTGTTCCAAGCAATGGAGAGTATCTGCCTGTTTTTAAGGCATCAACGACGTTCGATGAAGCCGCTCCTGCTACAACTTGGAACCATTTGCTGAAACGAGGATCGTTGGAGTTATAAATGTTTTTTACGATGTCGATTACGTCTTTAAAGGGACCAATGGACATTTTTCCATAAGTGCCCTCTTCTTTTTTCTTACCAGCAAAAAGATCTTCGTCGTAATAATGGAAATAAGCCGTCTCCAGTTTTTCTAAATCCAAAGAAATATGATGGTTCTTTTTATCACCAAGTTTAGAGAAAGCGCCATCAGTGTTATTAACACCGATTTGTTGAGCGAGCTTTAAATCAAGATAACCACCATCAAATGTGTAAATGGCGTCTTTGCTCGAACGTCCAAGAAGATTGGCTTCTCCTTTAATCTCGGTAAAACCAACGCCATTGGAATCGATATAGTTTCCTTCTAAAGCCAAATGGAACTGAGGAGCGGAATAAATGTCATACAATTGGCTATAAATATCAGGAATTCTATCAACAAAATAATATCCATCCGTATCAAAAGTTGGGGCATGATAATCGGTTACGGTGATTGTTGTATCTTGGAAGGTGAAGCCTTGAAGTCCGATATTGTCCAAATAAATGGTTGCAAGATTGCCATTTGCATTAAGTTGGAAATCTAATTTGGAATCTTCCCCTAGCCCTAAACCCCCTAAATTAAGCGATACCTTAATCATATTGTCTTGATTAGAGAGGGAGTTTATCATGCCTAAGAAGGCTTCATAACGTCCTTTTTTGAAAGAGGAAACAAAGTTTTCATCGAGTAAAGAGAGCACTTTGTCAAGAAGATCAAACCCCGTTCCAAAATCCGCTTTCACACGTGCAAGGAAGTCATTAAGCATTGAATCGGACAATCCGATTTTCATTACATCATTGTAATTGAGGTATGTTTTTTGTTCCTCTTCTTGGCGAGTGAGGAAGGAGACACGATTTGGGGTTTCCTTTAAATCGCTTGGGAATGCAGCAATATCTCCAGCATAAATTTTTGAAGAAATATCAAAGGAAAGATTGGAGTTTAAAGAAATGTCTTCCTCTGAAGCCGTATGGTGATTATTTTCCTTCACATCATGGTGAAGAATTCCGTTTAAAGAGACGTCGAACTTTGGTGTTTTTACCAAATCGTGGATTTTTCTAACCAGATCCATCGAATCGTATACCTCTTTATAAGAAACAATATCCGATGGCTTTAATCCTTTAATAACGGTCAATTCATCATCTTTTCTAAGAGTGTCAAATTGAAATGAAAGAATAGAATCTCCAAACGTCAATTCATTGGCGTATATTTTCGAGAGATTATAATTAGAATCTTCTTCAAGGTGGATGAAATTACGATTCCCTAAATCGATTTTATAAGCATATGGAGAAGAGGTCTTTTCTTCTTCAAAAGTGACTTTTTTGCCATCCGTATCTTTCTTAAAAAGAACGTCCATGAAATCGTAAACAGAATCTGGCACTTTTAAAACATCCACTCCAAAGATAGAAATGATTTTGCCGATTAAGCTCTTGTAAGTCGTATCAGAGTATTTATAAGTAAGGCCTGCAAGGTTCATATAAGCCACATCATCCGCGTAATTCAGGTGAACGTCTTTGGAGACATCGTTATAAGAGACACTGGCGTTTAAGTCTAGCCCGAAAGTATTTTGATCAGGGCGAGAAAGACGTAAGGAAGCGTTTTTCGTTTCAACTAAAGAATAGGAATTGGCCGCTTTATCTTTTATTTTCAAAGACATATTGAGTTGGCCCTCTACGCCAGTCGTCTTTTCTAAAGAGTCCCGGAACTTCTCTTCTTTGGTTTTTCCTTCCGGAAGAAGAGAAACAACAGGAGTATCTTCTTCCACGACTTTTGTCGTTTCCTTTTGCATTCTATTTCCCAAACTTCCGAGAGTTAAAACTATGCCAAAAAGAGGGACAGCCCCCTTTTTGCATAAGTTTTTAAGGTTAAATTTTGGGAAATTCATATATATGGGTCGCTTATTTTGCACTCACAGCATCATTTTGATGAGCAGAAATATAACTATTGAAAGCGTCTGTTGGGAAACTATTTTGGCCAATGCTTTCTAAAGAGACGTCGGCTAAGAGTTGAATCTTAACGCCAGCAAAGATAGTTAAAGCCATATCCATGCTCTTAATGTATTTGTCTTTTGTTCCAGTCACATTCAATTCTAAGTCTTTCAAGAAATCATTCCCTAAGAGACCACCTAAATCGAGCTTGACGTTCCAAGCAATATTCTCTTTATCAAAGGAGAAAGACTTAAAGAGTTTCTCAGTTGCTAAAGCAGATTTGCTTTCTGGAAGAGAAATACCATTGGTGTTCACCTTCTTTAAGAGACGATCTTGCATATTGATGACATCTTTTAATAAGAAATGGATGATGTTATCCGTTTTCTTAAAATAGGACGTGTCATATTTATAATCTTGAATTTCGGTTAAATCGTATGATTGTTTCACGCCATTTTCATCTTCCGCTTCAAAGATCCCAAATGGGTTAACGCCATGAGCATAGATGTTCTTCCCATCATAATAGAAATCAACGCTACGATAGAAAGAAGCGTCATCCCCATGATGCCCAAATAACCAGGTATCGTTATTGACTGCTGGAATAAGAGGAATGTTGCTTAACGTGCCATAAATCTTCGTTCCATCTTCTTGAATAGAAATGTATAAATCAGCATCAATTGTGATGATATCAGCTGTCCAAAGAATAACGGAAACACTGCTCTTTAAATGATATGTATCAAGTTTTGTTGCGGTGTTAAGCATATATTCTGCTAAATCAGTGACACCAGAGAAATCCGTATAAGTAGCATTCTTATCTAAGGTAGAAAGAATGCTGTTAAATTTTTTCAAAGTGAGGGTAAGATTAATCTTTTGTCCAGAAACAACGAAATCCTTCAAAGAAACAGATTTGATGTTTCTAACAATTTCATCGGTGGTTTCACCATTTTCGTTTGTTTGGGCTCTATTTGTGTCAGCAAAAGCGACAACAATATCAAGATCGCTTTCAAGAGCAAATAATTCACCATTGATAACCAATTCAACTTGGCTAGAAGAAATGTGGCAGGATTTTAAAATCTTAGCCGAGAGTAAGACAGCGTATTTCCCAGCAAGAACATCATTAACGATTCCTGTTGTAGCGTCTTGCTGCAAGGAAGAGAAAATTCCACCAAAACGATTTTTGAAAGAAGCCTCACCAGTAAGTCCTTTAATGAAATCAATTAAATCAGAAACGCTAGAAAGAGTAATGGATCCGTTTAATCCAGGATATTCTTCTTTCTTATCATTGTCATTGTAGTTAAAGAAAGCTTGTTTCTCATCTATATCAAGGGCAAAGAGATGATTCTTTGTGTAGTTAGAATTGATTTGAGAAAGAACAACGGAACCAGTTCCATTCTTAAGGTTAGCATCGAAGCTTGTTTCGCCATTTAAGCGAACCCCGTATTGATTTTCGTCCAAAACAGAGCCCTCTAATCCTAAAGTAGCTTGTTTAGAAGAAACCAAATCGCTCACTTGGTCAAAGACATCTGGCAAATGATCCATACGGTAATAGCCTTGGGTATCCATTTCTTGGTAGAAATAGGTATTCACTTTAATAGTGCCGTCTAAGGCGAAGTTCTTTGCTTTAATGGCAGATAAAGTGATTTCGGAAATAGGAGCGTCTTTCTTTCCATCAAAAACGATGTCGATTCTTGAAGAGGAACCAAATCCTAATTTATCAAGTTTTAAACCTAAAACAATTTTATTGGCAGAGACGTTAATCTTTTCGATTTCGTCCGCAACGATTTCATAGCGTCCTTTTTGAACGGCTTTGACTATTTCACTATCAAAAACAAAGTCAAAAATCTTCGCTAAATAAGACAGGTCTTGACTGTTTTCATTATTTCCGTCCTTTTGCATTCTTGATAGAAGGGCTTCCATCGTCAAAAGGTTCATGGACGCTTTGGCAACGTCATTGTAGTTTAAATAAGCCGTCGCATCTTCTTTCGATTTTGCATCGATATACGCCAAATTAAGTTTTTGAGAGTAAGTCTTATCAGCTTTATTTACTAATTCGAGGCCAGCCACGAAGTTCTTCTCGCCAAAATCAAGATTGCCATCAAGATTGATGCCAATGTTTTCATCGACTTTTTCTTCAGTGTGGTTGATATTAAGATCTACATCTAAACCGAAGCGTTCTTTTGCGATTGCTGTACCAACTTTACGGATAATTCCGTTTAACTGATAAAGAGAGGTGTAGTTCTTTGCATCCGCAGGAGTCATAGAACGGATGCTTTCTAGTTCGTTGTCGTTAATGTTGGTCTTGAAATCAAGATTCATTGTCGCATTACCGAAAGTAAGATTTTCAGCAAGAACACGGGTAAGGTTGTAATCCGCATCACTCCAAAGATTGAGAGTAATGGTCATATTGGAAATGCCTAAATCTAATTTATATTGTTTGCTTTGAGCACCATCATCTACTAGGGTCCAATTCATGGATGTATCCGCTAAAGAGGAGCCACCCTCTTCTTCGGAAGAAGTCGTTCCCTCCTCAGAAGGTTCATCTGTTGCTCCGGAGTCGCCATTTCCAAGAATCTTATCCAAGAAATCATAAAGCTCATCTGGAACTTTCACGATAGAATCGCTGAAGATACTGATGAATTCACCGATTAAATCCCTATATTCAGTATCTAAGTAAGCGACTTTGCCACCCCAGAAGTCGATATACGCATTTCCGTCTACAAAATTAATGTGCGTAGAAGCTTTTTCGAGACTTTCGGAATTCCAATCGTTATAGTTAATGTTTCCTCTGAAATCAAAGCCAATGTTTTTCGTCGAAGGAATGGAAAGTTTTAATTCCGCATCTTTGACGCTAATGACATTCATCGTTGTCGGATCGTCGTCTTTGTCAGGAAAAGAAACGCTGAAATTTAAATTTCCGTCAATTCCGGTCGTTTCCGTAAGTTTTGAAGCAAATTTATCAACCGAACTTTCTTGATAACTGTTACCACCATCATCAATGATGATATCGTTTCCTCCGGCATCACCTTTTATGATGTTTGGGAACGCAAAATAAGTGATAGTCCCAGAGATTCCAGCTACCAAAGAAAATACCAAAGCAGCACGCACGCTACGCTTTTCGAAGAATTTTGAGATGGATTGTTTTTTCATAAATACTCTCCTTATCGAGTTATTTCTCTTTTGATGTATCGTATTTCGTTTGCTCATTTATTTTCGGGATAGAAAAGTTGCCATTTGTTTCGAAGTATGTGGTGACTTTTGCTGTCATATTTGAGCCAGCCCCGCTAGAGGTTTTAGCGTAATACTTTTCGTAATTAGTCATAGAAATCAAGTTCAGTTTTGCATCGGTTTTGAATGTAAGATGAACGAATTTAAACGATGGGGGTCCTGCTAAATCAGCGGTCGCTTGCATTTGAACAACGTAGTTCTTAACAGTGATTTTTGGATCAAGTTCAATATCTATTGTGTAACCAGTAGAGGTTTTCTCAACTTTTGTTGGAATTCTCGATGTAACTTCTTGGTCATCTTTGCTTAAGCATTTATCAGAAATAAGGTAGATGCAAGGAATACTATCGAGATATCTTCCGGACTGCGTCTTATAATCTTCCCTACTGTATTCAACCATTTCCATTTCTTTGAATTGGGAATCATAAATGTTTTTGTTAACTTTACCTGGGAAACGTTTTACAACAGAATTGTCGCCAGAATCGTACTTTTCATACATTCTCCAAGCGGCTTGAACAATGTCCGACTTAGAAAGAGATTCTTCAAAATACTCATTCCCTACTTTCATGAAAGTCGAACGAATTTGTTGATCTCCTGAAACGCCAAACACGTTATAGGACGTTTTCCCATAACCTTGAGTCATCCAGGAATCTGAGCGATACATGAGGCTAAGAGATAAGTTTGCCATTTCGCATGGGGTAAATTCTTTGGAGTAATCAGTTGTTTTCAAAGAGTTATATTTATTGACCAGTGCATCATAATCGACAGCATACAAAGAGGCGTTAACGTTGTTATAATTGCCAATTCCGCCTGAGTTAAAAACGGTTCCTAAAATAAAACCAGCACCAACGCCTATTACAAGAGAGATGGCGCCCCCAACGCTCCAAAAAATGATGTTTTTCTTACGAGACCAATGTTTTTTCTCTTTTTTGGTTTCTTTCTCAACTAAAAGCCCTTCAGAAGCAATAGGCTCTTCTAAAGAAGAAATCGACGTGGGGTTATTTTCCTCACTTATTTCAGTTTCGTTTTCTTTTAGTTTATCCATAATTATTCGCACCTGGACACATAAATTTTAAAACCTGACAATTTCAAGACACCCTACTGGACTATTTATAAATAGTAGATACTTATTCTACGATTTGTAGATACGTTTTTTATTAGTGTTCATCGTACTTTTTATCTTTTGTTATTGATTAATTCTACAAAGATATTTTTTCGCAATAGAATTCTTTTTTATGATAGTTTTTACGATAAAAGCGAAATCTAAAAAATATAAACAGTACTTATTACCTATTCTTTTTATTACCTTTTTCTAAGGTATATTTATTTTTTGCCGAAAATAACTATTTGTAACTGTTTTGAACTTGTTTTAGACTAATTTCATGGACGAATTAGCAACCATTGTAGCCGAAAATTTAGCCTCCTTAAGAAAAGAAAAGCATCTTACCCAACAAGAATTAGCTGAGAAGATTGGTTATTCCGATAAGTTGGTTTCCAAATGGGAATTAGGCAAAGCCATTCCTTCCGTTGATAAGTTAATGCAACTATCCACTTTTTACGGCGTCTCTTTAGATGCAATTGTTACTAAAGACGGTTGCAAGAAGATAGTTCAAAACAAGCAAAAAGATAAAAACATGGCGAATAAAGTCGTCATCATGGCGATGGTCGGAGCATTCTTTCTCTTTGTCGCTGTAGCTATCTTCATTAATTCCTTGTTCACAGGCTCTAAACCAAATTGGATTGCTTTCCTCTATATAATACCTGCTATTTGTTTAATTGATGGCGTACTAGATTTCCGTTTTTATGGAAAGAATTTAGCCCTTTGGATCCTGTTATCAATTTTTATTTGGGGCTTACTTTTTTCCGTCGCAATCCACTTCTACTATTACTATGAACAAAATATTTTCTATATTCTCTTAATCGGAATTCCTCTTCAAATTGTCGTTGCATTATTTAGTCAATTTAAATAAAGCATTTTGTTTTTTAATTTCTAAAATTTTGTTTTTTACTATTTAGTCAATTTATTTTATTTCGTTTAGACGGATTCTTTTGTAATTGTAACCAGATATCCATTAAAAGCATGGAAACATTCTCTTTTTTAAAAGAGCCCTAAATAAAAAACGACATTTTTTGTCGTTTTTTATCGATAACATCTATATTTTAAGGAATTTGTTCTAATTATTAGTCTGCTAAAGTCCCCATTGGATCCCATGGATGTAAGTGAATTGGCTCTTTTGAGGAGGCTTCTAATTCTTCTTTTGTGAGGTATTTCTTCAAAACAACGGCCTGGTAAGCGAAGTGATCGAAGAAAGAAGAGCTCATAACGTAATAGCCCTTATCGCCATTATCAGCTCCCCAACTATTTTCAATCTTCCATTTTGTTGGTATGCTATCAGCGAGATTCACACCGGTTAAAACCATAGCATGGTTCATCGCCGACGCTTTAAAATCAAGCATTTCAGCTTTATCGAATTGGATATCAAAGCCAAAAGAATTTGCATAATCGAAGGCCTTATCATTCCAGGCTGGGGTATTTCTATCACGGTAGAAAGAAACGTCGCTTCCAAACCAAACCACTTCATTGTCGGATAATTGTTGAACGATGATTTCTTTAATACGTTCCATTGGTAAATTTAAGTGATTGATTTTCTTTCCTTCGATAACATTTCCAAGATAATCAATCGTATAGTTCTTTAAATATGGCTTATCCAAGGTTGGTGAATGAATCAAAGACTGATATTCATCAATTTTATTTCCGATATATTTTTCAAAGAACGCTTTTGGAGTGAGATTTCTCTCAACATGATATCCATCTTTATTGCAGTATTCGAAATCAAAGGTTTTTGGAGGGAGGCCAAAACAATTTAAAAAGAAGAAATAGATCTTTTGGATAGTCTCTTCTTTTAATTCTCTGGCTTCTGTTTCTTTTCCATCAACTAAAAGAGTGTGGGCTTTGGCAGCAAAATTACGGATTACAGCATTAACGATAGCGTCCGATTCCCTTGTGTTTTCAGATTGGCAGGTTTCAGGAAAGGCCGCTTTAGGCATAACGCCGTATTTCTTAACGAGGTTAACAAACATATCCCATTGTCCTCCATCAGAAACTGGTTCTTGAAGAATATAGGCAAGCTCTCTATCGTCATGGTCTCTTTTGGCCAATTGAAGAAGGCTTTCTAAGGCAAAGTTTGCTTTTTCAATCTTATCAAATAAGGATATATAGTTTTGAGACAATTCAAAATTGCTTAAACCACATTCCTTTGCAATGATCTCTCTTAAAACATTCAAACCAGCGAAAATCCAGCAACGACCAGATTGTCTTTGATCGGCTACTGGCAAGGTTTTGATGTCGATGGAGAATTTGGTGTCCACGTCTTTTAAAGAAGCACTATCGAAAATTACATTCGAGATAGAGTTTCTCGCTAAAGCGTGGCGCATTAGGAGATTGGTCTTATCTTTATCGTATTCATTACGAATTTCTTCGGTGCGTCTGAGATCTAATGCACCAATTTGTTTTTCATTCATAGTTTTATCCTTTCCTAGTTAGAAATAACTTACTTATTGTCTTCTAAACTGTTCTTATTTTCAATAAGATACATTGTTAGAGTATGCCTTTAAGGGTAGAATATCCATGGAAAAGAGGTTTATTTATGGAAATTGATGAGAATTTAGAAAGATTTCTAACTTACGTAAAGATTGATACTCAATCAGACGATACATCAAATAGCACGCCAAGTGCGACGAAGGAATTAGATTTAGCACGTCAGCTTATGAAAGAGCTTGATGAACTAGGAATTCCTAATGAACTAGATGAATATGGTCGTGTTTATGCCCATTTAGACGGTGAGAAAAATCTTCAAACCATCGGCTTAAATTCTCATATGGATACGGCTTTGGAGTGTTCCGGAAAGAACGTAAAACCACAAATCCATGAGAATTATGATGGAAAAGATATTGCTTTAAACGATGAATACACTCTTTCTCCAAAAGATTTCCCTGAACTTTTAAACCATATTGGTGATACTCTTGTCACAACCTCTGGCGACACCTTATTAGGTGGAGATGATAAAGCGGGAGTCGCTATTATCATGTCTGTCTTAGCTTATTATGTGAAACATCCTGAGGTGAAGCATCACCCAATTGCCATTCTTTTTACCCCTGATGAAGAAATTGGCCGCGGGCCAGAACATTTTGACGCCAAGAAGTTCGGTGCCGAATTTGCCTATACCATTGATGGAGATTTCCCAACTCATATCGATATCGATAATTTCAACGCTTCCCATGCAGATTTATCTTTCTATGGGGTTGGAATTCATCCAGGAGAGGCAAAAGGCAAAATGATTAACGCCATCCGTTTAGCTGAAGAATTTGACTCTCTTCTTGATGCTAATGAAAAGCCTGAATACACCGATGGATATAATGGTTTTAATCACATTCTCTCTTTCCAAGGAGATGCAACCGAAGCGCACCTTCATTACATCATCCGCAATCACGATAGAAATTTGCTCACAAAACAAAAATATGAATTTGTCATTGCCAAGGAATTTTTGGATAAGAAATACCCAAACGCCAAGATTGAATTAGAAATTCATGACGATTATCGAAACATGAAAGAAATCCTCGATAAAGACCCACGTGCTGTTGAACATGCTAAAAAGGTCTTCCGTTCTTTAGGGATTGAGCCTGTTTCTCTCCCTGTAAGAGGAGGAACCGATGGAGCGACATTCTCTTTCTTAGGTTGTCCGACACCAAACTTGGGAACTGGATCCTATAATCATCATGGACGTTTCGAATATCTCTCCGTCCGCGATTTCAATCAAATGTTTGAGATTGTTAAAGCCATCGTTAAAGCATAAAGAAAAGGTCAGCTCGGCTGACCTTTATTCACGTTTTGGCTGGGGTGACTGGGATCGGACCAGTGTATCTCGGATTCAGAGTCCGATGCCTTACCACTTGGCTACACCCCAAAGCGCTTAACTATTTTACTCGATATCCCCTACTTAACAAGAAGAAAAACGAAAAGGAAAGAAAGAAAATATGGAACAGAAAAAAGAAAAAGCGACGATGATTGCGCTCGGTGGAGGTTCAGGGAGTGGCAAAACCACGATTGTGAAACGTCTTTTGAAAGAATTTCCTGAGGCCTCTTTCTTCTCTTATGATTCCTACTACAAATCCTTCCCCGAAATGCCATTCGAGAAACGTTGTGAGCTTAATTTCGATGATCCCGCCATTCTTGATGAAGAACTCTTTAAAAAACATCTTCGCATGATTCGTGAAGGAAACGAAATTCATGTTCCAGTTTATGATTTTCCTCTTCATTTAAGGAAAGAAGGAGTTTTCACGACCATAAAGCCTTCCAAACTCGTCTTCGTTGATGGTGTTCTTATCTATACTTTACCTGACGCAAAGAGCTTCTTTGATTATTGCATCTACGTTGATTGCGATGCAGATATCCGTCTTGCTCGAAGAATTCTCCGTGATAGTGAAGAAAGGGGAAGAACCCCTCGTTCGGTTATCGAGCAATATTTGAGCACTGTTAAGCCGATGCACCAAAAATATGTCGAAAAAGGTCGTTATTTAGCAGATTACATCTATTTGAATTCCTCTAACGACGGTTTAGAGGAAAAAGAGGTCCAAGTCCTCCTCAACAAATTAAAAGAGGTGATTGGAAATGATCATTGATACTCATGCCCATCTAGCATCTTGGCCAAGCGTTTCTCTTTGCAAGAAGAATCTTCTTTCAAGCATGGAGAAATATCATATTAACTATGCCCTCGTAAGCCATTGCGATTGTAGTGAATTCCCTTCGATTGAGGAACGTTACCCCATCCGAAAAATCACGCAGAGAGCAGGTTTGAAAGAGTGCCTTGATTTCGCAAAAAGACACCCTGGAAAAATTGGCGTCCTTGTTTGGGTTAATCCTCATAGAGAGAAGCTTTCCCCTGCTTTTAAAAGATTGATCGAGAACAATCTAAAATACATCCACGGTTTTAAATTTCACCCCTTCGAAAGCAAACTTCAAATAAGCGACATAAAAATGAAACCTTATCTCGATTACATTGAGAAGCTAGGTCTTCCTTTGTTAGTTCATACGGCTAAAGATGAATACTCTTCGATTACGGAACTAGGGAAAGTTGCAAAAGAGTATCCTTCTATTTCTTTTATAGCCGCTCACCTTCAATTATGTACAGATAACAAAAAAGAGGCCATGCGTGTGTTAAAAGAAAACCCAAATGTCTTTGCGGATACCGCCTGGGTTAAAGGAAAAGACACCAAGAAAGTTCTACGCGATATTGGAATAGACCGCATGTGTTTTGGAACGGATAATCCTATCGATGGAGAAGACACCTTACAAAATCCGATCTATCAAGAATATTTCGCGAATGCCCTTCGTCTTACCAAAAAAGAAAAAGAGCATTTGATGTGTTCCAATGCTCTTAAGATTTTCCATATCGATCCAAAGATGATTCATTAATCATTTCTTTTCGATTTGTTTGATTTCAGGATTATCAATGGCTTTGACGTCTTCCTTCTTAGGAAGCGAAGAAACGTTTTTCTTTTCTTCTTTAGCCTTCTTTTTGGAAGGTTCTTTTTCTTCTTTAGAAGGAATGGTGTTTTTAATTAAACCAGGGGCATAGCGTTCAGGATTCTCTTTTCTCCAAGCCAATTTCCACAGGGAATAAAGAGACATCGTTCCTTCAAGAACAAGTAAAACGATGGCGAAGCATTTTAAGAAATTGCCCCATGGCTCATTTCCAACATCGAAACCAACCTTGCCTAAGAAGGAAGCAAGTAGTAACACCAAAGAAGTGATCATGTTAAAAACACGAAGGAAAAGTTTCAAAGCAAACACCACATTCACGCGAAGATAACTAAAGCCATCTTCATTACGAATAAAAGCAAGGCAAAGCACCACGATAGAAACAATCAAGGAAACAACGCCAAAACCAAGCGTCACATATAAATAGGGAACCGATGCAGAGCCATTTTCCACAATGATTCCAATTCCAGACAAAGCAAGTAAAAGCAAGCCAAACAGTCCTAAAAAGATATAAGAGAGCAAATAAAAGGTCTTTGTAATCTTGTTCTTATAGAATAGTCTTGCTTCTTTTTCTTCCATCTTTATGCACCATCCTCATGATCTTTGTATTTATCCGAGCCACTTTTTCCTGCTTCAGGATCCATTTCATTCTCATGAAGCATATCGTAATCTTCGCCCGTTTGATTCATGCCTTTCTTTCGACGATAAGGCTTGTATCCTTTTTCTCTTCTTGTTCCAAAATAAGGCATATCTAAATCCTAACCCAAATAAAAGAATAACCCAATATTAAAGCGAAAAAGAAAGAGAGACCAAGAATCATAAATGCTTTACCAATATGTTTCTTATTTTTCAAAAGATAAAGAGGGCCTAAACCCGCAGATGCACTTAATCCGGCTAAAAGGGCGCCGAAAGGCAAAAAGCCATCCAAATAAAGGTTGGAAATTATAACGGATGCTGCACAGTTTGGAATTAAGCCAATCAAAGTGGAAAATAAAGGAGACAGGTAGTAGTTTTGGCTCAAAAAAGAAGAAATGTTCTCTTCCCCGATTCCAAGAATCAATAAGCCAAAAACAAAGGAAATGACATAGGTATAGATGAAGATTTTGAAAGAATGGAGCAAAGGATGAAGAAGATGCTCATGCCATGGATTTTCATCTCTTTCTTTTTCGATTGGATGGTGACAACAACCGATATGAATCGTTGTTTCTCCTTCGCAAACTTCAAGATGTTTTTCAACGTTATTGCGGCTTTTCGTGGCTAGAAGGTCGACAAGGAAACCCACAAGGGCAGCAAAAACAATCTTAATTCCCACCACAAGGAATCCAACATACCATCTTCCTTGCCAATTTCCAAAAAGGATCGGCAAAGCTTCATCTGAGCAAGCAATGAAGATAGCAATCAAGGTTCCGATTGTTAAATGCCCTTTGCAATATAAATCCGCGCCAACAACAGAGATGCCACATTGAGGAATAGCCCCTGCAAGAGAGCCAAAGAAAGGAGCAATCCCCTTCTTACTTTCCAAAAGACGAGCAATCTTATCTTCAAAGAAAGAAAGAATGAGATACAAAACAAAAGCAACGGCAAACACCTTCAAAGAGTCTAAGAGTGTATCAAGTGCTAATTCGCCAACAGTTTCCCAATTCATAACAAAACAATTATAACGTATCTTAAAGAAAGGTCATTGAGAAAGGCTTTTCAATCTTTTCTTTTTCCTTTGTTTATCGCCTTCCATTAGCATTAAATGGGCGTTTTGACTATAATGAAGAAGAGGAAAAAATATGGAAGAAAACGACGCAAAATATGACCCTAGAATTCGTAGGGCCAAATTAAAACCGCACAAAGATTCTTCTTTTCAGAAAATCGTTGCTGTGGTCTCTGGAAAAGGTGGAGTTGGAAAATCTTTCGTGACTTCCTTATTGGCTGTTTCTTTGATGAATGAAGGCCATAAGGTTTCGATCATGGATGCTGATATTACAGGTCCTTCCATCTCGAAAACCTTTGGGGAAGATAGTTACACCTGCATGGGCGATAAAGAAGGAATTTTTCCAGCTAAAACCTCTCGTGGATTAACTTTAATCAGCTCCAATAACTTATTAGACGACCCAACGACTCCTATCGTTTGGAGAGGAAGCTTGATTTCTTCTTTGGTGGCTCAAATGTTCACGGAAGTTGTTTATGGCGAGAAAGAATTCTTGTTAATCGATATGCCACCAGGAACAGGAGATGTTCCTCTTACCGTTTTTCAACAATTGCCAATCGATGGAATCGTCATTGTCACCTCTCCCCAAGATTTGGTCTCTGAAGTAGTTACTAAATCCATTAAGATGGCGAAGATGATGAACGTAAAAATCTTAGGCGTCGTCGAAAATATGGCCTACGTTAAATGCCCTCATTGTGGGGAAGAAATCCCTCTCTTTGGAAAAGATAACGTCCAGGATTTATTAAAGAACATGAATGTTTCTCTCCTTGACCGCTTAGGAATCGATCCGGCTCTTACTTCTCTTATCGATGAAGGGAAGATCGAAGAATATAAGGGAAACGATTTGAAAAATACCGTCCAAGCCGTTACCAATCTTCTAAAATGAGCTCTTCGGAGCTCTTTTTTTGCTCTTTAAGGGAAGAAAAAAACCTAGCGGTAGGCCAGGTTCCTTTCAAAAAGAGTCTTTTTTATTTATACATTCCAAGATAGAGATAATGAACTTTCGTTCCATCATCTTTGGTTTGTTTTCCAATTTGAACGTAGATAGTGACTCCATCGGAATTTTGATAGAAGACAGTTCCTGAAGAATTGGTTCCAACCTTCTTCCAATGCGTCGTATCTTCATCCAATTTTGCAAGAAGAGCCGTCTTTTGAGCGGTTGCATTTTCTTCTGTGGTGTTTAAACCATAGATGAGATAACGTTGATAGGTTCCGTCGAATACACTCATTGTGGTGAGTTCTACTTTTTCTTCCCCTAACCACTCACTTAACCCTGGGATGGCAATGTTTTCAACTCCTAAACGGATTTGCGCTTCTTTTAAGATCGCGGAAACGTTTCTAGATGTGGAACTATAGCAATTGTAATAAAGGAAGACATAGAGGGTTGTATGCGCTTCATCGAAATAGACAGCAAGATCATAGAAACCATCTTTCGTGTGGTAATAATGGTATCCGTCTTTTACTTCGCCCTTCACAAATCCTGCTTTAAGGAGACTTTCTCCATAAGTGGTCACATCTTCTGCTGTAGCATCGCTTCCAGAGAAGCCGAAGACATATGGGAGAGAAGAGTTCCTATTTCCCGTGACTTTCTTATTTGGAAGAGCAGGTATAGAAGTAAGGCTTCCACCACCGACATTTTGCTTTTCTAACCATTCAGATAATTTTTCGTAAGCACTCTTCGCACGGATGATAACCACTTTGCAAAGATCACTCATTAAGCCTTTGATCTTCGTGGAATCATAATAGGTGAATTGCATGACGTGCTCACCCGTTGGTGAAGAAAGAGTGAACGTCCAATAATAGCTGGATGTTGATTTTGTATAAGAATAGCCTTGGGCATAAAGCTCATTTAAGACTTCATCGAAGGCAATCTTGTTGCAAGCGGACACAACAAATCCTGGACCAACGTTTTCTCCAGAGGAGTATCCGTTAATTAAAGAATAAGCTTTGCCAATCTTTGCAAAATCAGGGAAAGAATCCGGATAAGCTGCACTGGTGATGCTTTCGTAATCCTTAGCAAGTTCTTCTTTGGTTAAGCTTGTTTTATATGCGCTATAGAAAGAGGCCATGACCATGCCTTCTTTAGCGCCTGCTGCCTTTAAAGAAGAATCGAGCATTAAGGTCATCTTTTTAACCGTAGAAACGCTGACAATACTGCTCATGAATGGATCAACATAAAGAAGAGATGTGTTAGAAGCAAGGCTATATCCGACACCTTTTAGATAATTACCAAAGGATTTGGCGGCATCTTCATCGGCTTCTTTTGGGGTGTAGCAAAGAACTTTGACATCAGAAATAAGACCATTGACGATTTTTCCACGTTTTTGAGTGACAATGAATTTCTTGCTAAGGTCTTGATCTTTGTCGTTTTTTGCAAGCGTAAACCCCTCATCCTTCAAATAAAGGGAGGCGTCTAACGCACTAGAAATTGTTCCTAAAGCATTGGATGGGAGTTTTCCTTCTTCATCATTAAAGGACAAAGTGTATTTGAGTTCTTTATTCGCATAAGTAAGAGAAACGAAATAACGGCCTAGCTTATCTAAATAAAGACCATTTCCTTGAGAAAGAAAGCCATTTTCAGTTAGAAGATCACCCGCTTTATTTAAGGAGTCTTCCTCTACGTCCACTGCTTTAAAGGAATAGATTTCTTTTGATAAGTCCTCATATGGCGTCCCTTCTAAAAGAGGCAATGGGGAATAGCCAAGTTTTTGATAAGCTCCGAGAGTGAGCTCAATTTTATTCGTGACCCCTTTATCGATGAAGCTAACTTCATATCCGGCATAGAGAGTCAAAGAAGAAGTAACGGTATCTTCGAAATGAAAGATATTTTCGTTATTTTCTCCAGCGTCTAGCGTTTTAGCGGCTTCCTCTGTTTTAAACCAATTCACAAAGGAATGGTACTTATAGTTCGTCGTTAGAGCGGTAATTTCATCGCTAGGAGCGACTTTCTTATCCTCTCCAACCTCCACTTGGAGGGAGGAAACTCCCTCACGAAGTGGATTGAAAGTAACAAGAACTCCGTTTGCTTTGCTAGAAGTCTCTCCTCCTTCGCAAGAAGAAAGAAGAAGCATGCTTGATAAGAGCAAAAGAATAGATTTTTTCATATTTCTGCCCCCCTTTTTAAGCGATGGTGACATCCGCTTCACCATCACCGCAAACAACATGAATAACACTGCCTTTTGTTAAGCCAGTCTTAGCATTGGTTAAGAGAGCTTTGGCTTTCGCAAGGGTGCCATTTTGCCAATTCAAGGTGCTTAAAGCTGTTCCGTAGAAAACCCCGTAAGAAACTATTTTGTTAGATGTGTCGAGTTCCGCTCCTTCAATGGTAATTGTTGTTAATTTAGAGCAGTTCTTAAACGCTTTTTGACCAAGCAAGGTGACATTTTCAGGAATTGTAACGGTTGTTAAGCTTGTTGCACCTTCGAATGTGCTAGTAAGAATCTGCGTATATTCAGCAGTCGTTGGAATATAAGCAGTCGTTAAGGAAGCACAGTTTAAGAAGGTACTCGAACCCATAGCGGTGATCTTGCTCACATCCAAATCTAACGAGGTCAAGAGAGAGCAACCACTAAATGTATTCGTGTCCATAGAAATAACACCACTTAAACCGGTAACGGTTGTTAAGGCTTTATCTCCTTCAAAGAAGTACGATCCTAAAGCAGTGATGCTGCTATTTAATTGAGCGGTCTTTAAGGAGGTGCAATTCCTCAATAAACTACCAGAGTTGGCTTTATCGAAGGTTGCATTAGAAGGAAGCACGAAGTTTTCAATTCCTGTTCCTTGGAAGGCAGAATAGCCAACCATTGTAATCTTCTCAGTAAGAACGAATTCTTTCAAAGAAACACAACCTTTAAACATCGAGGAAGCAATTTCTGTTAATTCTGGAGAGAAAGAAGCGCTTGTTAAGGAAGTGCAGTTTTCAAAAGCGTTTGCACCAACGCTTGTAACACCACTGCCAACGAAGCTAACTAAGCTCTTGGAATTTGCAAAAACGTGATCGGCCATTGTTGTAACGGTGGCTGGTAAGGTAATTGTTTCTAAGCCTGAACCAGAGAAAGCATATCTCTCAATTCCTGTCATACCTTCAGGCAAGGTGACGCTCTTTAATTTAGAACAACCCTCGAATGTGCTGTCTGGTAAAGCGGTTAATGGATTATGTAAGACGACGTTTGCTAAAGCCGAACACCCACTAAACATATCCGTGCCAAATTTCCTAACGCTTGCTGGCACTTCAACGCTTGTTAAGGCAGTCATATTTTCAAAAGCAGCATCCGCTAAAGTGGTTAAGGCGGAAGGCAAATTTAAGCTTGTTAAGGCAGCGTTTCCTTTGAAAGCATCTCCTTCAATAGTAGTTAAAGCTGCTGGAAGATTGATTTCTTTTAAAGCGCTTGTGCCACTGAAGCAATTTTCTGGGATAGTTGTAATCTCATTGCTTAAAGTAACTTTTGCTAATTTGGCGCATTTTTGGAAAAGAGATGTTGCTAACTCTTTCGCTTGGTAGTCCACTTCTTCAAGAAGAGAAAGGCCATAGAAAGCAGAGGCACCTACAACAGCGTCAGCCGGAATGGTGATCTTTTTAATAGCGGCTTTGCTTAAGTTATAGAAGGCTTTTTCACCAACCTTTGATAGGGTGTCATTTAAGGTAAGGGAAGTAAGATAAGAGTTACTTGTGAAAGCGGAAGGGCCGACTTCTTTAACCGTGCTAGGAAGGGTAAGAGAAGTGATCTTTGTGGAATAGAATGCGGAAGCGCCAATCTTTTGAAGGCCTTCGTTTAAGGTAAGGGAGGTAATCTTAACATTCTTTAAGAAACCATCTGCAATTTCAGTAACAGTCGAAGGAATGACGACTTCTTTCACTTTTGGATTGCTCTTAGTGCCATTGAAGTAAAGAGCTTTCGTGACATCTTTGTTATAGATCATTTCCCCATCAATGTGGTAATCCGCGTCTTCTGGGAAGGAGACAACAACATTTTTAGAGGAACTAAACATATCATCGCCAAAATGCGTCATGGCTTTTCCTAAACGGACGTTAACAAGTTTGTCACAGCTTGCAAAGGCTCTATCACCAACAAAGGTAAGGGATTCAGGTAAGATGGCCTCAGTCATTTCGGAATAAAGGAAGGCTTGATAACCGATATAGTCCAAAACGGTGTTTTTGCTCCAATCGAATTCGCAGCTTTTTCTTCCTTTAAATGCTTCGCCTTGAATGGTCTTAACATCTTTGCCAATCACGATTTTCTTGATATAGCGGGTAGCGCTATTGTTCGCATTTAATGCACGTTTGTCAATGGTTTCAACGCCATCTTTAACCGTGAAGGTTTCAGACTTTTCTAGGTCGGCTTCCCCTGCTTCGTTTTCAACGCACCACTCCATTGGAACAGAAACAAGTGTCTTCATGTCTTTAGAATAAAGAATTCCATCGACAGCCGTGAAATATGGGCTATTTTCCGAAACGGTCCATCTTTGAAGACCTGTTAAGGTAGCGTTAAAGTCACCTTCATTGATGTCTTTTAAACCCGCACCAATATGAACTTCAGTCAAGAGTTTACAAGATTGGAATGGAGAGGAACCGTAGTAGTTTTGATCTTCACGGAAAGAGCTATTTTTCGTACCAATGATTTGAACGACACTATCCGGAATATCAAGTTTGGTGATTTGCATGCCATAGAATGCGGTCGCACAAATTGTCTTAATGCCTTCATTAAGTTTGAGACTAGAGCAAGCGATCATGCCATTAAAGGCGTCTTTGCTAACAACCTCAAGGCTTCCTGGAACTTCCAAGGAAGTAACGGCCTTCATCGCTCTACAAGCAGCCTCCCCAATAGTCTTTAAGCTCGTGCTTAAATGAATGGAAGTAGCCAATTTCACACCATAGAACGCCTCTTTTCCGATGCTTTCGACATGGTCACCCATCGTAACAGAAACAGCGGTTGTATTGTTTTTAAAGACATTAGCCGCAATATCAACGACAGGTTGGTTGTTAATCATATCTGGGATAGCGATTTCTGTTGGAACTTCGATACCGGTATGGAAACCGACACAAGAGTAGCCCTTTCCTTCGACAACAACGAAATCATAGGTTCCATCAGTTGCTTCATCGCTTCCTTCAACGTAATGAGCAACGAAAGTAACGTCTTTCGTAACGACATAGGTGTCGATATCAACGAGAGCTTTGCTTTCATCACCTTCAACATACCATCCATCAAAGAAGTAAGAGGTTCCATTTTCAGAAGCTCTTGTTGGATATTCACCTTCATAGGTAATTCCACGGTTTTCTTTGACGGAATCGGAATAAAGGGTATTTCCATCATAGTTCTTAAAGAGAACGGCAAAGGTAGAAAGATCTTTGACAACGACCGTTAATTTTGTCATTGCAACCGTTGCATCATCATTGTAAGTAATGGTGATTTCTAAAGCGTTGGTGATATCTTCTTGCGAGAAGACCTTGCCTTCTGGCACAGAAAGAGTGTAAGAACCATCGCTAACGGTGATGCCTTCATCTTCCACTCCATCGGTAGAGGTAACAAGTTTTACCACCATGCCAGTTAAATCAAGCGCTTCCCCGACTTTGAAGATTGTTTTGTTAGGGGCGTGGGTGATTTTAAGGGCTTTTGTGACCACTGGTTCTTTGGATTCTTCTACTTGAGAAGTTGTGGTAGTTTCTGAAGAGGAAACTTCAGGGGTGTTTTCTTTACATGCGCTAGCTAAAGACATAAGAAGAAAAGAGCTAGCGAATAAGAGTAATGTTTTCTTTGTTTTATTCTTTTGCATAATTGGAGGTCTCCTTTATTTAGGCAGCAGCCGGAGAAGAAATCACGGTAGTGTTTATCTTTGTAATACTGAAACTGATGTGGTAAACGTAATATTCCTTAGTGGAAAGGTTCATTAAACGGGTATAGACATCGCCTGAGATATCATCCGTTAATTTCTTTCCAAGGTTGATTTTCATCATATCGTAAGCGCCAAAATAAGCGAATGCTGAGCTATCCCCGAAATATTTATAGGCGGATAAGCCAGCAACAACATAGCGAATTGTGCTCCTTCCGATAGCGTCATTGAAGCCGGATAAGAAATAAGTGTCATCACCTAAATCTTCAATCGCGGAATATTTCCAAGAAAGACTTGGGAAGGTAATACGTGGAAGATAATAGGAGAAAGTTTGTCCTTTTTGCCAATCATCCATCACATAGCCAGAGGTTGGATCGTGCTCTAAGACTTCTTTTTTCGTATATTTTCCTTCGTTATTCAAGACATAACGATTCACCACTTTGGAACCATTTGCTGTGCCATTTTCAAGAAGAACATTATCTTCTTCTCCTCCATCCACAGCGCTCATCCAAGTGGAATGGAAATAATTGGTGTTCCATTCGATGCTGGAATTGATTTCAGGCAAGGAATCCTTGAAGTAATCAGGCGCTTCAATTCGATTGCCCTCTAAATCTTCATAGACACCCTTCAGGGTGGACGTATATCCGCTAATGCCATCTAAACGGGTTGCTAAGGCATCGTTATTGGCATAATTCATAGCAACTTCGGAATTTATCCAGCTTTCAACTGCTTCAATCTTAGTAGTACCAATATCACTTAAGACATAAGGTCCTTCTAAGAAGGCATATCCGGAGGTACTAGCAGAAATACCATAGAAACAAAGTTTATCATTTACGAACTTTGGAACGATGGCAATGGTGTAATAGGTTTTGCCATTGACGACATGTTGATAAGACATTCCAAGATTCGTCAAAGCAGAATTGAAGAGATCTTTTGTGGCGGTTTCATAAGCCAAACAATAAGAAGAATCTTCACCAAGAAGTTCACCTGCGGCAGCGAAGTAACGCATCGTATCAGAGGTGAAATAGGAACTTAAATTGCCAAATGTTGCTTTGAATGATGCTTCTGAAAGTGCCGTTTTATCGGCATTTGTCATCACGTGGAAGGAAGATTGATATTTCTCTTCCACACCGTTAATTTGGTAATAATAGCCAAGATGCGTGCCTTGATGAATGGCGATGCCGTAATAAGAATTAGGGAGATAGACATACTTATCATTGTGATAGAGAGTAGGAACTCCTTCTTTGCTAACAGGCTCATAGTTTTCATTCATTTCAAAAGCTTTGCTAACGGTGTAATTGGAAAGTTGAAGTTTAGCGATTTTGCTTGTGAGATCTTTTAATGCAAGATTCTCGGTAATGTCAAAGTAGCCAAATTCGCTTTCGTTATCGTAATCAACACGAAAATTGACTCGTCCACTTCTTAAGCAAAGAAGCTTGGTTGAAGCAAACACGGATGGTACATCTGAAGCAACTTCGCTAACCAAGGAAGCGTGGGCAGAATCCACAAGGATGGTATATGTCCAGTGTTTGGAAGAATCTCCGTTTTCAATATGAACATAATCGGAAAGATCAATGGTTTTTCCTTGCTCCACTTCTGGGATATCATCCAAAACGATTTTCGCACTTTCTGGAGTGACGATTGTCTCAGAAGAAGGAAGAGAGTTCTCCGCGCTTGAGGAAGCGGATGAAGTTTCATTTCCTGCACAAGCTCCTAAAAGGAGAGAGGAAGATAAGAGTAACAAGAGGTTTTGTTTTTTCATTTTCTTTTTTCTCCTTATAAGTTTTCTGGCACAGAAAGGGTGCTAATAATTGGATCGAGGGTGGATGTGCCAATATTGGTGTATTTGCAATCCATCACCCATGTATAGTCTTGATCAAAAGCTGAAATGCTCTCTTTAGGAAGAGTGACAGAAACAACAATATTCATACCAGTTAACGTTGTTCTTTCTGCATCCGCATAAGTAAGGCCCCAAGTCATCTTGCCATATTTTGGTAAGAGGTAAGACATGAATGGATTGCTATATTGCGTGATATCCGGGTGATAACACATAGCAATCACGGACGTAATCAAGCTTAAGCCTGCAGATGTTGTGGCCGTAAAGCTATAGGTATTGTTTTCTTCGTCATAGGTTGGGAAGGAAGCGGCTACTTGGGAGGAAGAAATGCTTAAGCCAATGACATGGCGTTGCATAAAAGTGTAGCTCCACCAGTTTGGATAGCTCTTTGCTTCACCGTTAGAAGAGGATTTCTCAAGGGTTTCTTGTTCCACTTTGAAAACATTAGAGCCCTCGGATGTCTCGTAGTAGTTATAGGTGGAATTATTGGTGCTCCAAAGTCCGCCTTGACGATATCCGGTCGAATCACTTCCGCCAAAGCGAGATCCGAAATAGGCTTCTTTGGTAATGACCTTGTTACCTGCATAACGGGTTAAGTTAGGAAGAGATCCACTTACGCCAGATAAGGACACGCCGTTTTTGAAGATGTTCATATATGGGCTTCTAGAAGAGAGCTTCTTGCCATCTGCACCAATATAAGAAAGTTTAGCATCCAAGGAATAGTTAAGAAGGTTACTTAAATATTTGACCGCGGAGGTAATTTGTTTAACATCCGCCGGTGTTGGAGCTTTGTAAGCAAGAACATAGTCTTCCACGGCTTTGACTTTGGTCGTATTCACATCGCTTAATGTGAACTCATAGAAACAGGAAAGACCTGTACCCGAAGAATTCACCAAAACCGGAAGAAGGGAAATCTGGTTATTTTGATAGCTTGCCAAAACAAGGTAAGGAGAATAGTTACCAAAACTAGAAGACATTAAAAATAAGGATTTAAAAATTCTCTTTGTTAAAGATGAGGAGGCGGTAAAAGCATATTTGAAACGTTTGAATTGGGCATTTTTCGCAAAGATAGTGCTGTATTGCCAATAAGTAGAGTTGGCTAACGTATCAAGCGATAAGAAAGTGCCATTATAATCGGCTTTATCTCCTGCTGGAGACATGTTTACTTTCAAAGCGGAATCCTCGGCATCAACACCATCAAGGGTGAAAGAATAGATATTGTCATCCTTTTTCGAGAGAAGATATCCTTGCTTGGCGGCATCCCCATAAATGTAATTATCCGAACGATAGACACGTTGAATAATTTGTTTGTTTCCATCCTCATCGTATTTGCTTTGGATGGCGGTGTAATTATTTTTCGTGTTTGCTAAAGCGTTCATCAAATCTTGGCATTCTTTGTTTTCTTCTACCTCAAGAGTGATGGTTTTATATACGCCATTAGCAAGAAGATTCAAAACAACCGTGCCTGGGCGAGCTAAAACAAGGTTAAGGCTATCGCCATCCCCTCCATCAAGATAGCCAACATAGGCTTCGCTACTGCCCTTTACCACATAGGCTTGGAAGGTGGTTGCATTTTGGTCTTCATTTTTTCCTGGAACGACAGCAAAAAATTCATCCAGTTGAATCGAAGCACCTCTTTTCAGAGTTGGGAGAGCCCTCTTCTGATAAATGATGCTTTTTTCCTGTGCTTCAGGCTTTTCATAGGTTTCTTTTGTTTCTGAGGAAGGTTGATTAGCAGACGAGGTTCCTTCTTCACTCATTTTTGAATCGGAAGAAGTTACAACGTCATTTCCACAAGAAACAAGTAGACTTAAAGCACTGATTGACAGGATTAAGAGACTTTTTTTCATAAAGAATAATGTTTTTCTAAAGGAGATTAACCGAAGAATTTCCCTTTAGAAAATAGATTTTCTCCTTTCATGCGTTCTAAATTATTCTTGTTTGGTAAACTGTCAATTATTTTTTACAAATCTCACTTTTTATTTTTAACGATGGGGTTTTCTGATCATTTATTAATTCGTATACGAACTAAAAATAGAGTCATTTCATCGTTAAGAAAAGGACATCTTAAATGAAAGACGTCCCTGAATGTTTGAAATATTCGAGCAAGAGCGCTTACCAATCTAGGGATTTCTAAGCAAGCTAGAAATGCCGAGGATTGCTCAAACATTTTTATTTTCAAGTCAATAAATCGGAATGACTCCCAGTTGCAACCAATATTAAGATCAGCTTGTCTTCCGAAATGCGATAAATCAGCAGCCAATCTGGCTCAATATGGCATTCTCTGTTGCCAAAATAATTTCCAACAAGAGCGTGATCTTTGTATCTAGCTTCCAAAGGAATCCTATTCGAAAGGCGCTCAACAATCATTTGAAGCTTTTTTAAATCCTTATGTCTCTTTTTCATCATCTTATAACAAGATTTAAACTCTGATGTATAGACGATTAATAATGTTTTGCTCATTCTTTATCAAGTTCTTCAAAAAGAGATTTGGAGTCTTTAAAAATTTTGGGAGTTGCTCTACCATTTTCGATTTCGTCTGCTTCTTGAATGGCTTTCTCCACTTTCGAGTTAAATTTTTGCGATTTGATGGCGAAAGGAATTTGGCCTTCACGAAGAGTTGCTTTGACAAACATATTAAGAGCAGCGCTAGCAGTTAAGCCCACCGAAGAGCAAAAATCCTCAAATGCTTTTTTGTCATCAGAATCAACTCTCGTAGTTAATGTTTGCGTCATATTGTATCCTCCCTAAACACATTATATGTCAATTAGCATTATATTGTATTCAAAAAACATAACAAATATTGGATTGAAGGCAAAGCAAAATGGATGCCCCTTCAAAATCCGGGGAAGCATCCATCTAAGCTTATGATATGATCCAGCCAACTTGTCCAGTTTATTGGGTGCACATCAAAAAAGTGCATAATTAAGATTCCAACGTTCCATAAAACAACGTGTTCTTGAGTCGATATATTTTTTGTGAATTTAAATAACCCAAGAATAGGCATCTAAAAATAAGGAGACCTCTCATACATTCTAAATATTCATCCAGGTCTAAACTGGAATACTCATAAAATTCTCTAAATATTCCTTCAATATCAATGAAAAAGCGATCGGCATATTGAAAAGTCATTTCAGACAATAGTCCGTTTATGACGGCTTCAAAAAGCATTTTCGAAAAGGGAGCAGCCTTAGCAGTATAGAGGCCTTCATTCCATGTCCCTAATATATGGTTACAATTGTCCCATGAATATCGGGATTCAGTTTGCAAATCATCCATGCATATTGGCTCATTAGAGTCCTTGCTTACAGAATTTACGTAATCAGTAACGTCTGCGTCATACTTAATCAAAGAGCGAATGAATTCTAATTGTTCATCACTTATGGAATGATGTTTGGCTATGGAGATTTTAAGGAGGCAATAGCTGATAAGAATATCAAATTCTTCCTTATGTTCTTCTTCGCTTTCCTCGTCCTTAGCGTATTCTTCTGTGATTTCTTCGATCATTTCCATGATATCTACATAGGCTTCATCAGCAGAAGGATAGGCATAAACCTCATCCAAATGTAGAATCTTTTCATATTCTTTTATGAAATTAGGTATTGTCTCTAGGAGCTCATCGATCCCTTTCTGACTATCAAATAAA
>ULYE01015217.1_pt1 | contig 35844 bp, 21 predicted proteins | sample 1961921 | NCBI WGS metagenome assembly ULYE01 (sample SAMEA4835856, study PRJEB28245) | human gut metagenome | biome: gut microbiome; material: fecal sample | place: Denmark | collected 2008 | reverse complement strand
AATTATTCATATTTATAAAATTAATTTTGAACAGTTACTTATGGTAATTCGTGACAAAACGATTGCGTTGTCTTAGTCACGAATTATCGTGAGATTACTCCAATTTCCAGAAGAACAATAGAAACACAAACAAAAGGGAAAATGTGAACAACTTGTGATATTATATGAATATGCCTACACAATGACAAATCAGTAACTTTGCAGCTGAATTATTAATATAGGTATGAAAAGAATATTGTTCACATTTTCCCTGACTCTTCTTGCCCACTATTCGATGGCGCAAGAAACATTGTCATTGGGTCAATGCCTGCAGATGGGCATTGAACGAAATCTTAATTTAAAGACTTATGAGGGTAATGTGCTTAAAGGCAAGCACAATATCAGCGAGAACCGCTCGCGTCTGTTGCCACAGATTAATATCGGTGCAGCGCTGAACGACAACTTCACGCCGCCAGTATCGGTAACGGATGGTAAGGCTTACGGCAAACCGTATAACGTGACAAAGACGCTGCAGTACAACTCTTCGGCAAGTGTTCAGCTGCAGATGCCGCTGTACAGCCAGACGGCATTGACGGCTTTGGACATCTCGAAGACTCTCGACCAGCTCAACACTCTATCGTACGCCAAAGCCAAGGAAGACCTGATTGTGCAGATAAGCAAGATGTATTATCTGGCGCAGAACACCGAGGAGCAGATTGGCATAATCAAGGACAACATCAAGCGACTTGAAGAACTGCGCAATATCACACAGGCTTTCCACGACAACGACATGGCTCTGAGCGTGGACGTGAAGCGTGTGAACGTGAATCTGGAGAATCTCAGCGTGCAATACGACAACGCCAAGGCTATGCTCACCCAGCAATACAACATGCTGAAATACGTTATCGACTATCCTGCCGACAAGGACATTACCGTAACGAAGGCTAACGTGGAGCTGACGGACATGGCGGCTCTCACCGGACTGAACGAGAATCTGTCGGAACTTCAGCTGCTCAGAAAGCAGCAGACACTTGCCGAACAGCAGAAGAAGCTTGCCAAGGGCGGCTATCTGCCAACGCTCGCGCTCACCGGCAACTGGACTTACGCTGCCTTCACCGACAATTTCAAGAACTGGTTTCACTCGGGCGAGTCGAACCATTGGTATAAATCGAACGGCATTGGTCTGTCGTTGCGCATACCTGTGTTCGATGGTTTTGAGAAGCGTTCGAAGATTAGAAAGGCGCAGGTGGACATCGACAACGCCAAACTACAATACGAGAATGCACTGAAGGGTATGCAGACACAATATGCCAACGCTGTGAACGATCTTGCCAACAATCAGCGCAACTTCAGCAAGCAACGCGACAATTATCTGCTGGCTGAGGATGTGTATAAGGTGACGAGCGACCGCTATCGCGAAGGTATTGCATCAATGACCGAGGTGCTGCAAGACGAAATGAGCATGAGCGACGCCCAGAACAACTATCTGACTGCCCACTTCAACTATCAGGTGTCGAACCTGACTCTGCTGAAACTCACAGGACAGTTGGAAAAACTATTGAATTAGGAATTTGGAATTAGGAATTAGGAATTGTTCTCGGCTACGCCTGCGATTAGGAATTATTCAATGTTGAATTAAGAATTCAAAACTCAAAAAATGGAAACAAACAATAACACTACAAACAACAACAATAATAGCGACAACAGCACACAGTCTAACCACGAACTAACTGCCAAGCAGCTTAAGCGCCAGCGCATCCGCCAGATAGCAGTAAGCCTCATCGGCGTGGCCATACTGGTATGGGGCATCGTGAAGATAGCCTGCATGTTTATGGACTACAAGAGCAACGAGAAGAGCGACGACGCCCAGATAGAGCAGTACATATCGCCAGTGAACATGCGTGCTTCGGGATATATCAAGAAGATATACTTCAAGGAACATCAAGACGTGAAGAAGGGCGACACGCTGCTTGTTCTTGACGACCGTGAATATCGCATCCGTGTAATGGAGGCAGAGGCAGCACTGAAGGACGCTTTAGCTGGAGCCAACGTTGTAGACGCTTCGCTGCAGACCACTCAAACCTCGGCTACTGTGTACGAGGCTTCGATAGCCGAAATCGAAATACGTCTTGCCAAACTCGACAAGGACCGCCAGCGCTATCAGAACCTCGTGGCTCGCAATGCCGCCACACCGATACAGCTCGAACAGATTGAAACTGAATACAACGCTACGAAGAAGAAACTCGATGCCGTACGCCGCCAGCAGAAGGCTGCCTATTCTGGTGTTAACGAGGTGCAGACACGCAAGAAGAATACAGCAGCTGCCATTGAGCGCACTCAGGCCGCGCTGGAAATGGCAAAGCTCAACCTCTCATACTGTGTGGTAACCGCTCCTTGTGACGGCAAACTGGGCAGACGCGCACTGGAAGAGGGTCAGGCTGTGAATGCCGGACAGACTATCACCTACATCATGCCCAACACACAGAAGTGGGTAATAGCCAACTACAAGGAGACACAGGTAGAAAAACTGTATGTTGGACAGAAGGTGAAGATGAGCGTTGACGCATTCGAGGGCAAGGAGTTTGAAGGACGCATCACCGCCATATCAGGTGCAACAGGCTCAAAATACTCGCTCGTTCCTACCGACAACTCAGCCGGCAACTTCGTAAAGATACAACAGCGTGTGCCTGTACGCATAGAGTTTGAGGGAATTTCGAAGGAAGACAACGACAAGTTGGCTGCCGGAATGATGGTTGTAGTAAAGGCTCAACTTAAGTAAATGACACAAGCAGAGATATATACGGCAGTGCCCGAGCACATGCCTAAGAATTTTCCGTTCTACAACTGGGTGCCAAAGCCCCTTGGCATCGCCTTTCTCGTCATCCTTTTCATACCTATCATGACGGTAAGTGGTGCCTACACCGTCAACAGTAGTGAGATGGTGGGCGGGCTTGGCATCCAGTCAGAACACATAGCCTTCATCAGCTTCGTCACATCGATAGGTATGGCGGCGTTCTCGCCGTTCTTCTACTCGCTGGTGAGTGTGCGCCGTCAGAAGATGATGAGTCTCGTTGGATTCTCCATTCTGGCTGTGCAGAGCTATATATGTGCCAACACCGACAGTCTGTTTATCCTGGCTCTCAACAGCCTCATCATGGGATTTGTCAGACAGACGCTTCTGATGTGCAATCTCTTCACGCTTATAAAGTACGGATTTGGCATTGAGGCTACGCGCAACGTCACGCCGGGCAACGAGCCTAAGGACGAAGCCGGATGGGACGCACTCGACACAGAGAAGAAGGCGAGCCAGCCCATCATCTACTTCTTCTTCATGCTACTCGGACAGATAGGCACATGGATAACGGCATGGTTTGCCTACAACTACCACTGGCAGATGGTTTACTATGCCATGCTGGGTGCCATACTCGTTGCTCTGCTCATCACACTGGTGTGCATGCCCTACAACCCCTACCCTACGAAGCATTGTCCGCTGTCGTTCTCTAAGTTCGGCAACGTGGTCGTGTTCTGTCTGATGTGCTGCTCGTTCGTGTATGTCACGGTGTACGGCAAGGTGTACGACTGGTACGACAGCCCCAAAATATGTTGGGCTACAGCTATCTGCGTAGTGTCATCGCTGCTGTTCTTCTATCTGGAAAAGACACGCCGCTCACCCTACTTCATGCTCAAGGCTTTCAAGTCGCGCAGCATTCAGGGCGGCATACTGCTCTTCATCGGACTGATGATATGCAATTCCAGCTCTATGCTCGTGAACATATTCGTAGGCGTAGGCATGAAGACCGACCAGATACAGGTGGCAGAACTGGGCAACTGGGTATTGCTGGGCTACTTCATCGGACTGGTCACCATACTCATACTCAACAATAAGGGTGTACACTTCAAGTGGTTCTTCGCCATGGGATTCCTGCTGATTGGTGCCGCATCGCTGTTTATGTACTTCGAGGTGCAGACAGCGGGAATGCTCGAACGCATGAAGTGGCCCGTAGTAATCCGTGCCACGGGAATGATGCTGCTATACTCGCTCATCGCTGTATATGCCAACCAGCGCATGCCGTACAAGCTGCTCTCCACATGGGTGTGCATAATGCTCACCGTGCGTATGGTGATTGCTCCAGGCATCGGCTCGGCTCTGTATCAGGTAGTGTTCCAGCACCGCCAGCAATACTACATCACACGCTACGCCCACGACTACGACCGCACCAATGCCGAGACCGCCATGACGTACGACATGACCGCTCGCGGAATGCAATATCAAGGCAAGAGCGAGACGGAGGCACAGAACATGGCAGCTATGTCGACAAAGGGCAAGGTGCAGGTGCAAGCCACCCTGTCGGCAATAAAGGAGATGTCGGGATGGACCATATACGCCTGCATCATCCTCGCCGGACTGATGCTCGTGGTGCCGTGGCCCAAGAGAGATATATCGAAGGATAAGTAAGGAGGGAGAAAGCCCTACCCCCTAACCCTAGCCTCAGCCCCACCCCCAGCCCCTCCCCCGCAGGGAGAGGAGCGATGTGTACTGATTGATTATATAATAGGAAAGGCTATGGCGTAATGTCATAGCCTTATTTGTTGTATTTTTAAGTAGTCGGAGCATACCGCTCCCCTCCCTGCTGGGGAGGGGCTGGGGGTAGGGCTTTTCTTTTTATTTTGCAGATTCAATATTTTTCACTAACTTCGCCACAAACATACGGCAGGAGCGATGAAGAATAGCAATAATGGCATTGATATACTCGAACAGCAGATGGCCAACAATGAGGACATCTGCTGTTCGTGTGGTAATATAAATTCTTTTCCAAAGGCATTTTTCGACAACTATAAGGTTGCCGATGTGGGCATCATTGTGTGTACATCGGGGAGATTTAAGTTCAGTTGCGAGGACATGGAGTATGTGGTAAACAAGGACGAGACGGCATTTCTGTCGCGCGACGTTTACTTCTCCATCACCAGTCACAGCGACGACTGTTCGGTGGTAATCATTCTGTATAGCGTCAACTCCATACGCGACATTCTGGGCAGCACCATTGTCGGGATGAAGTTTATAGAGATGCTCAATCCACGAGACTGCTGGGTAATGCACACCGGACACGAAAGCGAACTGACCAAATATTCCGAACTGCTTGCTGTAGACAACAGCGACGACAACGTGTTCGCTGCCAACGAGCGCCGACTGCTGCTGCTGTCGCTCACCTACCGACTTTGTGGCATATTCCGCGAAATATCAAAAGACGGCGACAATGCCTCAAGCCGTAAACTCGAAACCTATATGCAGCTGATGCAACTCATCGACCAATATTACACCCATGAGCGTGGCGTAAGATTCTATGCCGACCGCCTGTGTCTGTCGCCCAAATATCTCACCTCGCTCGTCAAGTCGGTGTCGGGCAGCAGCGTACAGCAACTCGTGTTCAAGGCAATAACTAAAAGGGCCATTTCCTTAATAACCACTACCGACAAGAGTATTAAGGAAATAGCCGACCTACTGAACTTTCCAAATGCCTCAGCCTTCGGCACATTCTTCAAGAAACAAGTGGGAATGTCGCCAGTGAACTATAGGCAAAATGAAGGATTACCCAAATCTTAAAACAACAAACAGAAATGGCATTTTCCGACTCCAAACCCCACTATGCCCTGCTTGACGGTCTGCGTGGCGTAGCTGCTATGCTTGTCGTATGGTATCATGTATTCGAAGGTTTTCAGTTTGCGGGCAATAAGCCCGTCATCGACTTTATCAACCACGGCTATCTTGCCGTCGACTTCTTCTTCATGCTCTCTGGCTTTGTCATTGGCTATGCCTACGACGACCGTTGGGGCAAATCGCTTACAATGGGCGGTTTCTTCCGTCGTCGTCTGATACGTCTTCACCCTATGGTGATGCTGGGAGCGCTGATAGGCACCGTGTCGTTTCTGCTCACCGGTATGGAGCGATGGGACGGCACCCACTCAACCCTGCTACTCACACTGATAGCCCTCGTATGTTCATGGCTCATGATTCCGGCATTGCCTGGAATGCAACGCGACGTGCGTGGCAATGGTGAGATGTTTCCGCTCAACGGCCCTTGCTGGTCGCTCTTCTTCGAATATATAGGCAACATTCTATACGCCATCATCATCCGACGACTGTCTGCACGCGCCCTGGCATGGCTCACGGCATTGCTCTGCTGTGCCTTGACATGGTTTGCCGTGACCAATCAGTCGGGCTACGGCTCAATAGGCGTAGGCTGGACCCTTGATACCACCAATCTGCTTGGCGGCACACTGCGTATGCTATGCCCACTCACCATAGGTATGCTTATGTCGCGAGTGTTCAAGCCGATAAAGAATGTACGTGGCGCTTTCTGGGCATGCTCACTCATTCTGATTGGTATCTTCCACGTGCCGTTCGTAGACGGAGGCTCACCAATGAGCCTCAACGGCATATTCGAAGCAGTATGCATCATCGGTGTTTTCCCTATAATAGTATGGCTGGGCGCTTCGGGTACAACCACCGACAATACCTCTCGACGCATCTGCCGCTTCTTGGGCGACATCTCATTCCCGCTCTACATAGTACACTATCCGCTGATGTACGCCTTCTATATGTGGCTCATCAAGACCGGGCTATACACATTCAGCGAGACATGGCTCATAGCCATCTCAACAATGGCATGCAGCATATGCATAGCATGGCTTAGTCTGCGATTCTACGATGAGCCGATAAGAAAATGGCTGAAGAAACATATTTAGATGAAAATAAAAAGTATATTATATATTCTTGGACAAGTATCTATAATATAAATGTCCAAGTATATATAATATAAATGGTAAAGTAATATATATTGCTTTATAGCTATATCTTATAAGACTGTAATAATTTACTGTAAAACAAAATATCGGACGAACCCATTTGAAAGGCAAAAGGAGTCGTTTTACGCAAGCAACAAAATATTTATCGGAACAATACATACTTATGAAACAAAAAAGGAGTCCTTTTGAATATCTCCAAAAGAACTCCTCTCATATAGGATTAAAAAAATTTATTTCTTTCTGTCAATTATCAGCTTGTTGTCCTTGTGTACTACGTGCAGATAATTGAATTCGTTGAGATTGTCGACAAACTCCTTGATGCTTGCCTTGCGCGATGCAATGAAGTGCAGGCGGTAGCTCATAAGCGAATTGTTGCGAATCTCGATGTTCACGTTATACCATCTGCCCAAGTCGCGCACTACGTCTATCAGCGGTACATTGTCGAAGTAGAAATATCCGTCCTTCCACTGTATGTAGCCCTCGGTATCAACCGTTGTCACTTCTATATCCTTATTCTCGCTGTATTCAGCATTCTCACCTGGCTTCAGCATCACCTCCTTGCCCTCTGCATTTACAGCTACCGAACCCTTGATAAGCGTAACGTTGACATCAGAATGCGGATAAGCCTTGAGGTTGAACTCGGTGCCCAATACCTTTGTATAAAGGTTGCCTGTCTCTACGATAAAGGGGCGATGCTTGTTCTTGCTCACCTTGAAGTAAGCCTCGCCGACAAGCTTGACTGTTCGTTTGTTGCCCGTAAATCGTGTGGGGAACGTTATCTTACTGTCGGCGTTGAGCAGCACCACAGTTCCGTCAGACAACACCAGCTCATAGTCTTTGCCTCGTGGCGTAGAAATAGTCTTCATCTCAGGCTCGCCAGAAGTAGCCTTGACCCTTGAGAAGTCGGCCTTTGTGCTGTTGACAACGATGCCGGTGTTTGTTATGCCTGCTGTAGGCTGGATAGGTTCCATATCGTCTTCCTCGTTGCCCATGAGTATTTCCTTGGGTGCATCGTTCGATTCGAATGCGAGCATGCCGTCGTCCTGTTTCGGGAATTGTGTGAAGACGAATGCTATCAATACTACCGCTGCAACCGAAGCTACAGCATAGAAAACATTGCGTATGCTGAAAATATTAGCAGTTTTCTTTGGTTCCTGAATTCTTTGAGAGAACCTTTTCCATTCTCTGTCAGTGTCGATAGAATGTATAGTCTTTGCCTTGGCAAGGCGATACTCCAAGATGAGACGCGCATCCTCGGCACTTTCCTCATCAGAGAGAAGTGCTTGGAAGTCGGACAATGTAGGATTGTCCGATTGCTCCAACATGTCGAGCAATTCTATACCTTTTATATCTTCCTTGCTATTCATAATCAGTTTATTCATTATTAGTTATAACGACTCTTTTTTTCATTTGGTCCCTTGGCCTTTCTTGTAATTTACAGAAAAAGCATTTCTTAACAAAGCCAAGCCTTTCATAATGTTCTTTCTGATACCGTCGCGACTAAGTCCAAGTATCTCTGCAACTTCGTCATACTTCTTGCCTTCAAAGTAGCATTGCTCGATTATAAACTTAGTGCGTGGAGGCATAGCTTCCATTACCTGTTCAATGACAGCCATTCTTTCATCTTCTTCGTCGTCGCTTATATGGAAGTTAGTCTCGTTATGAAGTGCCAAGTATAGTTGTGCGTATTTGTTCTTTACGTTCTCGTGTTTGATAAAGTCAAGACATCTTCTCTTAATACCGTTAAACAGAAAAGCCTTGGCGTATACCAGGTCGGGATCATAATCCTCCCATAAGTCTATAAGGTATTCTTCTACAATGTCGTGAGCATTAGCCTCGTCATTCAGTATAAACAAAGCGGCATAAAAAAGGCGAGAATAGTTTTCTTCAAACAATTCTTTAAATGAATCTTCTTTTTTCGCCTTTTTTATGCCCATTTGTTTTTTACGCTTTTAAAATTTAGGCGTAAAGGTATACATTTTCGCGCAAATAAACAAAAAATCGCTTTTTATTTTACTAAATCATACTTTTGGTCATAGCCTCTGTCCTTCAACTGTATGCCTTCCTTCATCCATCGTGGCTCTTTGGTGCCCTTCAGGTAGTAGTCGAAGAACTGCATCATGCGGATTGTCCAGTCTTTCTGGGCAGCTGTCTTGAGCACGAAATGTCCCTGTCCCTTATAGTTGACCATCCATGCCGGACGCTGCAATCTTCGCATTGCGAGATACAATGCCCTACCCTGCTCGTAAGCTACAGCCTCATCATTGTCGTTGTGGAAGATAAGCAACGGAGTATGTATCTTGTCGGCATCCACTATTGGCGACATGGCTTTATACTTCTCCTTGGCATCCCACAGCGTAGCACCCATTCGGCTTTGCGTGTCCTCATACATAAAGTAGCGAGGCAGTCCGCTTCCGTTTCTGATGCCTAAGTAGCCTGTCACCATATCGGTGATAGGAGCGCCTATCTGTGCACAGTCGAAGATGTCGGTCTTGGTTACGAGGTATGTAGTCTGGAATCCCGACCAGCTATGTCCCTGCAGTCCTATCTTGCCCTTATGGGCTATGCCCTGGTCGATGAGCCAGTTGACTCCACTTACTACAGCATCGTATGTGCTCTGTCCAGGTGTGCCGATGGTGAAGTGTACGTCGGGCATAAACACTATGTAGCCATTGCTCATGGCGTAGGTAGCGTTGGCCATTGCACTGCTCAGCAATGGCATGATATAATTATTTTTCTCCTCTGTGTGTGTCTCATAAAACTGTACGATGACCGGATATGTCTGCTTGCTGTCGTAGCCCTCTGGCAGATAAAGCAAGCCGCGGTTCTGCTTTCCTTCGTAATTCTTCCATTCTACTATTTTTACGCTACCCCAAAGATATTGTTTCTGCTGAGGATTGGCATCAGTAACTTTTTTGATATTGGTGAATTTAGCAGTACTAATGAATAGATCAGGGAATGTGCGTGCGTTTTGACGTGTCCACAAACAGTACTTTCTATTGTCAGAAAAAGCTTTCACCTGATAGTTGTAATCGCCATACATAAGAGTATAAATATTACCTTTCATATCTATTTGACATATAGATTGAGTCATATCCTTCTTATGTATTGCCATTGTGTAAACCTTGTCATTGGCTTCAAATACATTCTTGTCTATATTACTGTATAGAATCTGATAAGAAATCAGATTCTTTCGACCATAACCACGTGTCAAACATGTAGTTTTTTCTTTTCCATCAAGAGCAATTTTCCACCAGTCATAGGCATCCATCACAAATACACTTCTACCATCTGCAGACCATCCTGTTATACCATAAGCTGGAGCAGGTGTAGGTTGGTCAAAATTTTCATTATAAACAGGATAAGGAATATCAGCAGACACATTAACAACCTCTCCTGTTTGCGTATCAAATTTATTCCAATTCTTATTGATAGGGTCATATAGCATTGCCCACCTACCAGTTGGCGACCACTTTGGCTGATCCCTATATTCTTTACCAATAAGTTTACTCTTGCCCGTATGAATGTCAGCTACATAAATGTCAAAAGGTTGTTTTTCTCTCCATTCTTTTTCCTTCTGATAGCGAGTATCATCTGTGTAAAGAATGTAATTTATTTCCTCCATCTCTCGATAAGGCATTGTTATTTTACCTTCGGCAGGTGCAACTTTAACAAGTTGACGTGTCCTACAATTATACATATATTTATCGTTGGAACTTCGCTGATAAGAACTTGCGGTCTGCAAAGTTGGAACCTCCAGTTCATCCCAAGTCCAAAGTTCTAAATCGAAACTATCATCTTTCTTTCTTGTTTCCTTTTTTCTCGTTGTTTTTGGTTTGTTGATATCTGAAAACTCCAACATTACATAGTTCGGATTTTTCATCAAGTTAATGCGAACAATCTCTTTATTCTCAGGTACTGGAATCTCATTAACTCGGAAGATCGTATCAACAGAATTATCTTTTAGGTTGAAATTACAATACAACTTATTTTTGACATCAAATTTACCTGTGAGTTTTTTCTTGTCGAAAGTAAAATATGAAGGCATCTCTTCCTTCTTACCTTGAATAAGAAGTCTGTAAGGACCTTTTAATGTACCGTACTTGATTTGACGATTATCGTCTTTATCGGACATAAACACGATATTTTTACTTCCATTATAAAACTCATAACTAAGAATGTTTTCTATACAAATAGAGTCGTTGGTATCTAGGTTTCTTATGATAAGATTATTGTGACTCTTGATATTCTTATCCTTGTCTTCATCTATATGTAAGCGAGAGGCAGAAAGATTAACTCCTTTAATTGGTTCTAAAGATTCCGGATATTTCCACAGCCTCTTATTGCCTGAAGGCAAATCTACAACATATGTAAGTGTTGTTCCTGTTGAATCTGTTTTAGTGTAGTACAACTGTTTGTCAGAATTGAAATAATAGATATTTTCTACATTTCCTAAATCTATACGCTTTCCTTTATTTTTATTGTCATAAAGAATCGTTGGAATATTGCAAATCTCATCAAATCCTTGTTCAATAGGCACAATCTTATATGTTACATATCTACCCGTAGGCGACAATTTAGCATCATCAATGCGATTCCATTGAGAACAAGCTTTAATATCTAGTGGACGTTTTTGTGCAAACGAATAACTTACCATCAATGAGCAAGCCACAAGTGCTATTATTTTATTCATACCCATGTCTTATTTTTTATTTTTTTGATGTCGGTAATAGATTCGAAATAAATTAGACATACCATTTCAAATCGTAAGAGGGTATGGTTGAGATACCATACCCTCCTATTTATTGTTCTATTTAGTTTGGAAGATATTGCTCCAATTGTCAGCACGATCATCTCCGATAAGATGCTTCGCAAAGAAACGGAACATCTTCTGCTGGAAATAATCATCAGAACTACCATAGCCATGACCTGCTCCTGGAAGTACCAACAAATCGAAGTCTTTACCAGCCTTGATAAGTGCCTTTGCCAGACGGTATGTGTGTGCCGGATTCACATTGGTATCCATATCACCTGTCACCAAGAGGAGGTGTCCCTTCAAGTTCTTAGCCAACTCCTGATTGGTCTTAACCTTAAACTTATACTCATAATCAGTCTTCTTATTGCCCAAGCTGTCTGTCACGGTCTTCTCTATTTCTCTTACACCATTGTAACACTCGCCCCAACCACGATTGTAAATATTATTGTCGTGGTTACCCGAGCAAGACACGGCTGCCTTATAGAAGTCTGGATATGTAAGGATAGCTGCTGCTGCCATGAATCCACCACCAGAATGACCATAAATACCAACACGATTCACGTCGATAAAATCGAAACGCTTTGCAAGCTGCTCAATGGCATACTTGTCATCGGCAAGCGGATAATCGCGCATATTGCCATAGCCATACACATGATATACCTTTCCACGCATCGGGGTGTCACCACGATGCCCCACCTTTATAACGATACAACCCAATTGCGCCATTGTTGTGCAATAATTCTCACAAAGCGAGAAATCAGTAGGTACAAAACCATAGTAAGGACCAGGATATACCACAGACACAATAGGATACTTCTTTTTCGGGTCGAAATCAGCAGGTTTATACATCACTCCGTACAAATCTGTGCGATCATCTGCAGCCTTTACACAGAATGACTCTGGAGCTACCCATCCCTTATCCAAGGCATAACTAATATCAGGCTTTGCCAAATTGATGACAACCTTACCATTAGTATCCCTTAGTGTAATAGTCGGCACCTTATCAACCTTAGAATAACAATCTATGAAATAACGTTTAGAAGGAAGGAACTCCACATTATGCTGTCCGTCTTCTATTGCAATAGGTGAAACACCTTCATGGTCTATATGTGCCTTATATACTGTATAGTAGTGAGGATTGATATTCTTCTCCTTACCATACCCATAGAGATACACAACACGTTTCAATGTGTCAATAGCACAAATATTACCAGCTACCCACTTACCCGAAGTAATAGCATTCTTTAGATTTCCATCACCATCATAGTGATAATAGTGTCCCCAACCGGTTCGCTCTGAACGGAAAAGAATATCTTTACCATTGTTCAAGATACTAATACTCTTGGCATGAGGATCACGATAAGGCTTATCAACCTCGTGGATGACAGTTTTAACTTCAAGAGTAGATGTATTGACAGAGATAAGATCTACTTCATCCCATGTACGTTTTACACGCTCAAAGAAAACCAACTTACTGTCAGGGGTAACATGCACGAAACTGATGTACTGATCTTTCCATTTATCAACCTCTGCTTTCTTACATGTACGATTCTCTATGTCAATAATTACAAGTTCGTTCTGTGTAAGATACTTATCACCTGCAAATTCATATTTATATGTTGTCAAACTAGGCTTGTTATCAAGAGAATTTATGACCCATAAGTTTGACAATTTACGGTCGTCGTCTTTGACTATAAATACATGACGATTGTCTGGACACCACATAGCATCCGTAGCCACTTCGTTATTGGGGTTTGTTATTTCTCGTTCTGCACGGGAATTTCCATAAGAGAAGTCTTTCTCACCATCGAATGTCAGCTGCACTTCAGTTGTATCCATACCCATAGCCTTATTCCCCTTAACAAAGAGATTGTAGTTCTTTGCATAGAGTATATATTTTTTGTTCGGCGAGTATTTCATCCAACTATACACCACCTCTTTCTCTTCCTCTTCCTGTTTTTGCAATTCTGTTACAGTATTTGAATAACGATTGAATCTGTAGCGTTTATCACCATACTCAAACTCAAAACTTGACAGGTCTTTAGCAAACTTTTCCGGATAAACATTAAATGTGGCAGGATTGACAGCCTTATGAGTAATTAAACTCAACTGCTGTGCCATTACATCATTATCAAAAAGCTGTTCTTGCTTACGCTGGTCTGGTTTTACAAGATAGTATTCTTTTCCCTTATAAGTTTCCCAATCATACCAGAAGTTATCAGTCTTCTCAATGTCTTTTGGAAAAATAGACAGCGAAAGATGTGAATACTTGCCACCTAATCCGAATTCCTTGAAATGCTTCACTAACTCATAGTTTGCAAAAGGCTTGTTCTCAGTTGCCGTTGAAGGATTCTGAGCTTGGGTGGTAGCGCATAGCGCTACCCCAAGTAATGATAATAAGAGAGATTTGTTATTCATGTTAATTATCGAATGGTTGTTCTTATGATTTGTTTTTAGAATACGTAAGAAAAGTAGTTGGTTGATCTGCCACCTTTATACAGGACATCTACAATCTTGCCAAACTTGTTGTCTTTAACAAACTCGTTAGGAAATGCCTGAACCATGTTTACGGCTTCACAGTTGCCATCAGAATCCTCATGCTCCATGATAGAGAAAATAAAGAATTCACCATTTGACAATGCTACACCCAACTGTCCAGGATATTCATATTTGGCGCGATACATATTGACCTGCAAATCATTGGCATCAAGCGATACGATATCATGATCGAAAGTCTTAATAAGCTTTCTCTCACCTAGCAATTCTGTGTAACTGTCACTATTTATACCATACTGACAGTAGTAGAGTTTGTTACCGTCTGCAATGACAACGTAATGCTTGCTTGGGAATACAGCCATATCCTTATAATCACTTATAAGACCAAAAGGACGTTTCTGATAATCCTTAACATACGCATAGCTCTTATTACCATAGTTAGCAGACACCTTGAAACTCATTAATGAGTAAAGTTTGCTCACTGGGTCTTGAGTCAAAGCCACATAGAAAGGATAAGCTCTTGTAAAGTCATAACCGAAATCTGACGATCCACAAGCAGGACGCAAGTCGATGATATCATCCTTTATCTTCTGCAGGCTGATACTTTTATCATCCTCACTTGTTATGTTATAAACATTACTTGACAAACGACGACTGTTCTCATTGATAGAAGACTCTGATGTGTATGTTCTTGCTTTTCCTGCATCAGCAATAGCCATAAGACTGTTGTCTTCTGAAAGAGCAAGGATAGTATTGCAATAAGGTCCATCATACTTGTAGTATTGGAACAAGCGCTTGAACTTCATACTATTGTTAATAGGTATAGAGGTGAAGTTACCTATATGGAAATCTGCTGCATCAGTCTTCACGTTACAGTAAATATACCCATCTTCTGAGCGCACGGCTTTCATACTATAAGTATAAGCAGCCTCTGCTAACTTTATACTAGCAGGCGCATCACCTCCAAATTCTTCAAGAGTATATGTTTCATGCTCTAAAGTGTTACCATTGAGTTCTTCCCACTGGTCACCCTTCACAACAACCTCATCATATTCTTCTATACCGAAAGAATCATTGTAGTCTGCATTGCCAACATTCAAGAACATTCCAGTAGGATTCTTCACCAAATTCTGGTTTACATCCTTTACGCTTGACTTATATACAAGTGAGTCTCTTATCAGTTCTTTATCTTTATATGTTGTGGTATATTTGATTGAAGAAGGAGTTATAAAACTGAGAATTGCTCTTCCATCATCAGCCTTACTTAAAATAACCCAACCTCTCTGATAGGCAGCCATAACCTTGATGACTGTACTAGCACCAAACTTCAAACCGGTCTTGTTATCAATGACATAGAAAGATACATCATGCGAACCACTCTTGTCGAAGCAGAAAGTATGACTCTGTTGATTAGCACCCTCTATCTTTTGTCCGTCCATTGTCCACTCAAAGCTTACATCTGGATTCTCCTTGTCGATAGTATACTTGAATGTCGGGCTTATAGTCAGTTCTTGTCCAACAGCTACATTATATGTGTAACTAATATTATCAAAGTTATTGACACCACCCTGTATCATATTCACCTGACTATAATTATAATTGTTGTCATCATCGATACAACTCACCATACAACCCATAGTTGCCAATAGACAGGCGGCATATAAAAAGTTCTTTTTCATAATCTTCTTCGTTTAGAGTTTTTATCCAGCAACTGGTATTATTATTTCCACTCCAGTCTTGGTATCCGTGAGCGGACCTAAGCCTTGAGCAGCTCTCTCAGCATTGATATTCTTAACGGTATTTTTCAATTTGATAGCATACTTGCGCAATACCTGCTTGTTTTTGCCATCGAAGACCATATCATCTTTCTTTAATTCATTCAAGAACATCAAATACTTATCCTCAGAGTAGTCACCTAAGTAATAAGTCTCTACAGAGTTTTCTGGATTATCAACAGAACCCGCATCATTAACCGACCACCAATCTGGCTTAAAGATTTGGTCTGAAACACTTATAATAGCACGTGCATATTCCTTTGTACCTTGCTTTACCTTACCTTCTTCCACAACCTGCAATGCCAATATAAAAGTTTTGGTTGCCATTTCTGCAGACTTTATCAATTCTACATAAACAACGTTCTCTTCTTGACCGTGCTTAATTACACAGTCTTCTGGCAATTTATAGAGGTTTGGTGCAAGAGTGGTACGTGATTCATCGGCTGCAATGCGGAAGTGCAGGTCTTCATCCTGCACTTGTCCAAAACACTTTACCGGTATTGCAATCCTTGGATTTTCGCCATCGTTGTACATTTTGAAAGATACGGTAGTTGTATCCTTTGTAAAGTCCTTATCAAAGATAACATAAGCCGTATCGTTGCTATTCACAAGGATTCCTTCCTCTGAGCATGAAATCATAGGAAGGGCGATACAGCCCATTGCAAATAATGCTAATATATGATTCTTTATCTTCATTGTATGATTTCTTTTAAAGTACTACTTAATGTTACTTTCATATGCTGGCTTCGGCAAAACGAAGTTGGCTTCTATAGGTGTTATATCACCATTGTCAAAACTTGGCAATACCTGATTCAAGCGTTTGTAGATGAAGAGAGTCTGACCCTCGCCCACAAATTCTCTACGTGCATCGTAAATAAGAGCTTCCATAAACTGATCTTTGGTTTCAATATCATCCATTTTTGGATTTCTGATGCCTCTACCTTGCTTTACATACTTAAGATAGCTCTTTGCAGCATTCATCTTGACTGGATCTCCAGTATCATATAGACATTCAGCAGCAATATAATAAACCTCTGACATACGAATCATCGGAATTGTCTTATTGTTTACTGGACCAAAAGTTGAGCTTTCTGACTGTTTGTTGTACTTCAATGGACGATAATAGTAATCATAATACTTCGACTCAAACTGATACTTGAATCTCCAATCAGAATCTTTCTCATCACCGAAATACTGATCAATCATTTCACTATCCCAGCAAAGATAGGTTTGATAATCCTCTTCAATACCGTCAGAACCATGGTTGATATCCGCATCCCAATCTACCAATTCTGTTGCCGAATACAAACCGAAAATGATGTTCTCGTACATCTTAATGTTGCCAGCCTCAATATTCTTTGGACCTGTATAAGCAGAAGTAACAGCCTGGAAAAATCCGTATTTCTTTTCTTCATCAATAAGAATCTTTGCCTCTTTATATGCTTCTTCCTTCATGCCTGCATAAAGATATACACGGGCGAGAAGAGCTGTTGTAGCCCAATAGTTCAGACGATAACCTCGCAAAGCAAAAAACAATTTCTTACCAGATGCCGATTGCTGGAAACGCTTGTTAGCACTAAGACTTGTCGTCTTTTTGCCTTCCAACAAATAGAGGGCTTCCTGCGCTTTCTTCAAGTCAGCGATGATATGCTCCAAACATTCCGACACCGAGATATTCTCGTTAACGTAAGCCGGATAATAGTTTACGTACGGAATATATGTTTTTTTACCCGGATTGGCAGCTGGTGCAGGAGCATACATACGCAATAGGTCAAAGTGCAAATATGCTCTCAAACCGATAGCCTCACTTAGTATAAGTTTTCGCTCAAAATCTCCCAAATAGAAGATTGTTGAGTCGGTAGATTCTGCTTTCTGAATCAACTCATTACAGTTAGCAATGGTGTTCCAGGCTGCATTCCACATCTTGTCTGTTGTAGGAGTCAACTCAGAGTTGTTAAAGTTAAGCTTTGCTATCTTACACATAGCTTGTCCCGCTCCATCTGTAGGTGCATTCTGCATACTATACACTTGTCCCCAAGCATCTACGATACCCCATGTCAAATTACTTCCATAGAGGTCGAAAGTAGCCATCTTGCGATAGATACCGTTCAGAGCCGTCTGATAGCCATCGCCAGTCTCAAATAAGTAGTCTTCCTTAATTTCGTCTGACGGGTTTACATTAAGCCAGTCAGAACATGATGAAAAGCTGATTGCTATCATCATCAAGGAGATTATGTTGAAATATATCTTTTTCATAGTGTTCTGTTTTTAGAATTGAGCTTTCACTGAGAAGTTAAACTTGTAAGATTTCGGATAGCTAAGACCGCGCTCCTGTCTTACTGAGTTCCAGTTGATAAGGTCGCTGGTGCTTGCCTCCAGACGCAACATTCTCAAACCTAAGTTGCGCTTCAGCCACTCTCTGTTGAAATCGTATGTCAATGTCAAAGCGTTAAGACGCAAGAACGAGTTGTTCTGTACAAAGCGTGATGTAGGCAATGTGGTGAGCGAAGCGTCCTTGATATTCTTAAACTGTGCTACGTCTCCAGGCTTCTGCCAACGGTCGGTAAGCACACGCAAATCAACGTTGCCTTGAGCAATCTTGGCATTCTCAACACGGTCTACCAATGTCTGGTTGTACTGCTGTCCGCCCCACTCATAGAGGAACGAAGCGAAGAGACTCCATTGCTTGTAACTTATGTTTACACCGAAAGCGCCATTGAAGTCGGGCTGTGTGTTACCACATACCACTTCCTGCGTTGCATCCCACTTGTCTGTTACAGTTCCATCACGGTTCAAGAAAATTTCCTTACCTGTAGTCGGATCGATACCCAACGACTTAACAGCCCAAATAGATGTCAATGATTGCCCCTCTTCATATTGTGCAATAGGTACTGAGTAGTTGGCATCGGTAAGTGAACTACCGATATCTTCTTGATTTATTTGTTCTTTCTTATAGAATTCAGCTACGCGTTGGTTGTAAGCACGCTGTGAATCAGAAATCTTCAGAATCTTATTTGTGTTATGAGCTATATTTCCCCAGAAGGCTACAAGCCAGTTCTTGTTCTTTATGGCATCATAACGAGCTGTCAACTCAAAACCCTTATTCTCAACCTCACCCATGTTATTCTTGTATGTAGAGAAACCTGAGGTATTTGAAAGACTTACATCGTTCACCAAATCGATGGTCTTCTCATAGTAATAGTCAAAATCGAGAGTGAGGCGCTCATTGAAAAGCTGTGTCTCAATACCGAAATCGTACTTGTCGGTCTTCTCCCATGTCAGATTCTTATTACCCAATGCCATAAGCACAGCTCCATAACCTGTAGCATACCACTCATCGAAGAGAGGCTCGTAAACTGTCTGTGCAGCATAGTCTGGGAAGTTGACCTTACCAGTACGGCCATACGAACCGCGCAGCTTCAACTTGTTGATATACTTGTTGCCCTTAAGGAAGTCGTAGTTGTGAATGTTGATACCCGCACCTGTTGAGAAGAAAGGAGCCCAACGCTGGTTAGAACCGAACTCTGAAGAACCGTCGAAACGTACCGACAAGTCCAGCAGATATATGTTGTTCCAAGTATAGTTGGCTGTAGCAAGCATACTCACCATGCGCGATGTACCTTCTGATTTAGTAGGCTTCTTGTAGATCTCGTTGGCATAGTTCAACGAATGGAACTGACCAGAAGGGAAGCCACGGTAATGTGCCGAAATATTATCATAAGTAGAGGTATTGACCTCCCAACCTGCCGAACCGTTAAGGTTGTGCTTGCCGAAGCTCTGGTTGTAATAGATAAACGCATTACCTGTCAAATTCAGATTATTACCAGATGTTGTATAAAGATCACCCAACTTATCTTTCTGTGAACTTGCACTCTCACTGATAGCACTTGTGCTAGAAGACAATGGATCTACGAATTTCTCACTACGATTATATCTTTTTGATACGCTGAACTGTCCCTTAGCCATCCAATAATCGTTGATGTACCAGTTAAAGCTCAAATTATTTACATACTCATCATATGAAGTCGTATTGTAGTTGCCAAGTGTGGCCTCATAAAGCGGGTTGTTAAGTGTACGGTTATTGTTGCTAACAGAATAGTTCAGTTTCTGTGTAAGCACTCCATCTTCATAAGGTGTATCATATGGCATCAAGCATGTATAATCGCTGAATGAACCATAAGGTGATTCCTTCGACTTCATATGATTGAAGGTTGTGGTGTTCTTAACCTGAAATTTCTTCAAACGATAGTCCAAAGAAATACCCACAGCATAGCGGTCACGACCAGAACCCTTCATGACACCCTGCACCTTGTTGAAAGAGCCATCGATGCCATAACGCAGGTTCTGTGTACCACCCTCAATAAAGACGCTATGCTTCTGGTCGAAACCGTTGCGCAATGGTATAGATAGCCAATCTGTATCTATACCTCTTTTAATAAGGGCTAATTTTTGGTTATAAGCATTCACTCCTGCTGATTCACTATTGATACCAGGATAACCTTTCTCAAACAAGCCCGCACGACGCTCTATCTCCAGCTTCTCTGAAGCGTTGGCAAGATTGTAGTCGCGAAGGTCAGGGGTCTCCAATGTACCAGTAAATCCATAAGAAACACGTACCTCACCCGGCTTTGGAGCAACGGTAGTTACTACCACAACGCCATTGGCTGCACGCGAACCATAAATGGCTGTAGCTGCAGCGTCCTTCAGGATAGTGATACTTTCAATACGTGTAGGGTCGAGGTCATAAATCTTTTCGATGCTCACCTCGAAGCCGTCCATGATAAATGTAGGAAGGTTAGGATTGTTCTTAAGGTTTGACTTTGAGAGTTTATCGGTGTCCAATGTACGATTGCCCACACCCGACTGACCACGAATCATCATTTCAGGTGTAGCATTAGGGTCAGAACCGAACTGTGTGTTGTCCATGATACGAAACGAAGGGTCGAAACTCTGGATAGCATCAAGAATATTGGTCTGAGAAACCTTACGGAGGTCGTCACCCAAAATCTGTGTAGAACTACCTGTATAGCTGTTCTTGTTAACGTTGCGATAACCAGTAATGACGGTTTCGCCCAACTCATGCGACTCGTCTTCGAGAGTAACCTTAACATATGCGCTCTGCGACGTAAGAGTCACTCTCTTCTTCTTCATACCAATAAAAGAGAATTCTACGAGTGCTTTCGATGCCTGAAGGTCAAGTCCGAAAACACCCTCAACATTTGTGGTAGTGCCACGATGCTTACCAACAACAGTAATAAGAACACCAGGAATTGGACTGCCATGCACGTCAAAAACGACACCACGCACGATGTGGTCTCCTTTTTCGGGTCCATCGGAAATATTGAGAATGCGTCTTTCCCTTTTACTGACATTAATGTATTTGCCTTTAAACTTATAGTCGAACGGCAACTTATCAAAGATGGTTTTCAGTACATGGCTCACCTCCTGCCCCTTGGCAGAAATGGTAACCTTGTAGTTCTGCACCTCATCGTAGGTGAAGAGCACCTTATAGCCCGATGCCTTCTCTACCTTTTTCAGTGCACTCGCCAATGGCTCATTTTTGCATGTGACACTAATCTTCTTGTTGGGCGACTGCGCCATAACTATAGCACAATTAGACAACAAAAAGAGCATCACGAAGGCTATCTTGAAAGCCTTCATCGTTGCGGAATGAAACTGTTGATACTTCTTTCTCATAACTAATATAGATTATTTTATTGGTTTTTCTTTCAATTACACGATTTATTAACGATTATAATAACAATATGGTCCCTATAAATTTAAACAAATTTCAACAAAATGTAAAAAAGTAAGAAAACAAAAGCGACTACCACCCTATGGAGGTGATAGTCGCTATATAATATAATAAGGTGTAAAAGATGTTACTTCTTCAGCAGTTCGTCAAAGATTTTTGTAATATTAGGGTCTGACGGACGTGGAGCATTGGCCTTGATAATGCGGCCCTCACGATCGAGAAGAATGAAGCGAGGGATGCCTTTGACGAGATACTTCTGCATAAAATCGCTATTCGGTCCAATACAAAGCTGAATACCCTTGATGTCACCCTTCTGTATGCGCTTCTCCCAAGCAGACTTGTTGCTGTCGCACGAGAGACCAACAAAGTGGATATCCTTGCCAGCATACTGCTCCTCAAGCTTGGTCATATAAGGAAGCTCGCCACGGCACGGACCACACCATGTTGCCCAGATGTCAATGTAAACATACTTGCCCTTGAGCGATTCGAGCGAAACCATATTGCCATTAACGTCTGGAGCATTGAACGATGGCGAAGGACTTCCTGCTCGCAATATCTCCCATTGCTTGCAGGTTGCGTCAAACTTCTCCATAGATTTCTTATCAATCACATTCTTATGATAGAAGTCAACAAGATTGTCATTTCCGTCAAGTCCCTTTTTTGACACGATGTCGTAAATGTAAGAGTCGGTTACATACGACTTCACCTTTGCATCCTTGACGTTGGCATCCACAAACGACATAAACTCCTTATTACTGTCACCACCCTGAAACGCCCGACACTGAATGGCATCCATAAGATAGTAGCCATAGTCGGCAAAGTTAAGACACTCAGCATCAACCACAGTCAACTCCTTCATCTTGTTCATAAAGAGAGATGTAGGTTTATACGAGTCCAACTTCTTGAGGAATGGATGATGTGACGGATATAACGAAAATCTCGAATACGACTTAAACAGCAGACGTTTCTTTTCCAGTCTTTTGAAGTTGGCAGGCAAATCGGCTTTCTTCAGCAGTTCAAGATTTACATTATACACACTATCACTTGTCTTGATATAGTCAGCCTCTTCCTTACATGCAGCATTGGGGTCGACTACAGCAAAGGGTGTCTGTAGCAGATACTTGTTGATTTCATCCGAAGGTCCTGTGCAACTTAGCTTACGTGTCTGGGCATCGATATTCACAGTCAGGTCCTTATCGGCTTCAAGATACATTATGAACGAGAATCTAACGCCATAGTATATTTTGACATACTGAGCGGTAAAGTCATTCTTGCTTATTGTTGCCACTCCATCCTTTACTTCCACCATATCGGTTTCTCCAGTAGTGCGCCATTGAATCTCCAACTTTGTATTCTCTTTGGGGTTGGCAATCTTAAACGTATAAGTGCCGGCAAACATAGGTGCAGATGTAAGCAAAGCCAATGCTGCACCAAAAATTCTATTTTTATTCATCATTGATTGTTTGATTGTTGATTGATTAGTGTCTCGTTAAAAATATTCGTATCAAGGCATGAAATGGTCGTATCATGGCATGATATAATTATATCAAGGAATGATACGACCAAATCAAGGCACAGAACTGGGCTTTATATTGCTAGCCCAATATCAGTATCACGATTATAACGGGACATAGTGTCGTATATCATTACGAGCCTATCTTCGGCCAATTGTATTCCATATCCAAGACCTCACCGAAACCAGTAAAGACATGTTCTGACTCAAGATTTATAATTCCGTTGCTCTCGTTGAAGTAATACATGTAAACTTTACCTTCCTTAGTGCTTTCGTTGTAAGTAGACAGAATCAACACCTTATTGCTATATGGATGGTTTGAACCAAATTTGTTAGCCTTCAGTATTTTCATACCTGTTATTTTCTCATTAGCATTACTCAAAGCGTACACCTCTCTTGCATTATGAGTTCCTGAATAATCGTACAGATAAATCTTCTTGTCGGTTGCATAATAGAATACCGGTCCACGTTCACCTATAGCATAATACTTGGCATTGTCCATTTCAGGACAATCACCTACTGGGTACTGCTTTACAATAGCCAAATTGAGCTTCTTTTCATCGAAATTAACCTCATACAAAGTCTTCTTATGACTATCCCAATCTTCTATCAAACCGAGATCGTGGTTTTTGAAACCCATATCCATGTAGACCAAGTTGCCGTGCATATTGTTCCAATCAAACGGATAACCAGTTGCATCTGGCAGGGTTCTCAGCTTAAACTGCTTGTCAACATAGAGGAATCTGCCATTCAAATCATCATAGATTACGATACCTTCGCCATAGTAAGATCCCCAAATAAAACGAGGCATATATTTAGACGCTCTATAGGTAAGGCCGTCAGGCTGTATAGGCTCAACATAGGATGTAAAATTCCAAATAGTATTATATATGTACACACGTCCGTCATTGACCATTACTTCATATCCGTAACGGCTGAAGGCTCCTTTGTAAGGCGACCAGATATAGTTCTGAGGATTCCACGGCTTACCGTCAGTCATCAACGATGACATGTCAAAAATCTTCTGCATTGTAGAACCTTCAAGCTTTGCTCCACCCTTGTCAGTCATTATGGTTACGTACTGACGCTGATAATCGATAAAGCTACCAATTCTTACACCACGGCCTTCCAGTTGCTCACCATTCATGGCATACAGATTACGCAGCACAATGTCTTTGTCTACACGACTTGAGAAGAAAGGTGTCTTTATCAAGTCAAAATCGGTCACACCATCTTTTTCATGGAGCACCAACCAGCCTTCAGTTATACTGCCCTGCACAGTGAGAGCCATTTGTTTGAATGTATCAACATTGGTTCGCTTGTTGTGGCAAGTAAACACAAGAGTATACAAACCTGCAAGTTCTTCTACCTTGAAAGAAAGATTTTTCTCATTGCCAATTACCTTTTCCTTCTGGTAGTCTTTGCGCTTGATGTCGTTAGACCAAAGTCGCCATGTATATTCATAATCAGCCTCCGAGTCACCGGCTAAGTCTACATCAGCTGCAATCTCAAGTGTCTGGAACTGTTCTGCTGCATAAGCATCTTTATCTGTTGTTATCTTTACATCGGGCAATGATATGTAATCATAATTTCCGTTATCGTTATAACAAGAACCTAAGCATACCAAAGCCCCAATGAAGAAAGCAATATATATCAGTTTCTTTTTCATAATTTCTGTCATTTTTTATTGTTAAGCAAAAGTTATCAACATGCCGTTTTCATCTTTAAGAGGATCATCTGGATGAGCTTTGTTGTATTCGTACAAAGCTTTGGTCAATATACCCTTATAACGTATACTGTCTGAGATGCTCCATTTTTCATAACCTGTGGCAATGCCAATAGTCTGGATAACGAACTTGTGCTTAATGACACTATAGTCGCCAAAAGGCCATCCTGTAGGCTCGGTCAATTTAGAAGTAAGGATGATTCTGAAAGATTCGGCATCAATAGGAGCAGCAGCAAATAAGTCGTTTCCGCATAGACGTAGCTTTACTACCAGATCCTTAGTTTCCACTTCAGCCGATTTCTTTATCTTCACAATCAGACTATCCTTATATGCATTGGCTTCCATTCGCTTCTGCTCAATGACAAAGTCAACACCTTCTTTGGCTGTCGATTCGCTTTCTATCACTTCCACTCCTACTTCACGGTCTTGAGATGCAGCATAGCCAAAAAGTTTCATCGGCACCTTCACAATGTCTTCTTCCACATTTGGATGCAATGCAAAAGAATAGACAATACTGTCATTTCCATATGAAGGATAGGCAAAACCTACATAAGCCTGATTCTCATCATACTGCAAATAGTCGTTTTGATCGCAGCTGTTTAGCGTTACTGATGTCAGACACGCCAGTAACAGAATATATAAAGTCTTTATTTTCATATTGCCTTGTTTTTAACGGTTACCATATTCTTTCTCCTGATCAGACAATGGGAATACATAGTATGCCTTGCTGAAAGGAACTGTAGTATTGGGCAATTCTGCCAAATCCTTACGCTTGCAGTAGAAGAACCATTGGCCCTCGCCAATAAATTCCTTACGGTATTCTTTACCAATGGCAGTCTGTAACTGTTCGTCGGTAAGATTATCTTCTTTCAGGTCTAAGCTGGCATCGAATCCACGATGCTGACGCAAAGTATTCAAATAGTTTACTGCATCTGTTTTAGAAGTAGCGCATTCTGCAGCGATAAGCCACATCTCGCTGGCTCTAATCAGAGGCTGCTGGTTGTTGTATTCATTATTAGAACCCTGCCACAGCTTTGTGCTTCCATAATAGTTTCCGTCCAGCTGCTCAAAATAGTAATTGTCGCGCCAGTCGTATCCTCCATAAGTAGCAGCTTCAAATATATCGTCTTTTACTTCAGGCGAAACATGCAGTATATTGCCAGAACCATAGCTTGTGCCTTCCTTCATATACTTCTCGGTAAGAGTCTTGAGCGAACGGTTGTTAAGCATGAATATACACTCACTCTTGAACAGTCCATCGCGTGTGTCGCGGCTTGTCGTTGTTACCTTATCATTCGTTATCCATGGAAATTTCTCAGAGTCGATAACTTCCTTAGCACACGCCAGAGCGTTTTCCTTATCATTCTTATACATATAAACACGTGCCATCAACGCACGTACTGCATAATAATTAAGGTGCCATTTGCGTGTACCTATAAAATCGGTAGTGGTGCTACCCGTTTTAATAGGATCATTCTCCAACAGCTTTGACGCTTCCTTCAAGTCGGCTATGATTTTGTCCAACACATCAGATACGGTATACAATGGAGTTACGTTTTTCGAAATCGAAGTTACGTAAGGGATAGACTTATCGTTTGCACCACTCACGTAGCTCTTGCCATACATGCGAAGCAAATCGAAATGCAAGAAAGCTCTCAAGGCATAAGCTTCTCCACGATATATGTTTTCCTCGTTTGTAGAAAGTACGCTTCCGTATTCGTCCAGACCCTTCAGCAATATGTTGGTGTTGGCAATGGCGTTGTACATCTGTGCCCAAACATTTGCCATAATGCTTTCACATGTAGAGTTCTTGTATTCGAAACGCCAGAAATGATAATAGTTGCCCATTTCCTGGGTCCACACATATTGCTGACCAAGAGCGTCTACCATACCGTAAGTAAGATGTGCGCCATAGAGCCCTTCATCACACATCTTGGTATAAACGCCAGTAAGCTGGTCTTTGAAACCATTTTTAGTACTGAACAAGTCATCGTACTTCACTTCCGACTCAGGGCTGACATCCAGCCAGTTTTGGCAAGATGTGGTGCCAAGAACCAAGCAGATTGCCATTCCGCAGAATCTGGTTATAATGCTTTTATATTTCATTGATATCTACTTTTTAAGGGTTAGAATGTTGCTTGTAAAGAAAGAGAATAGGTGCGTGCGAACGGATATGTAAGACCTCGTTCTGCCTTTACTGTAGAAAGACGGAATACATCATCCATATAGAAGCTTGCCTTCAAGCGTTCCAATCCGATCTTCTTCACAAAATCATGATGACGGAAATCGTATCCGATATTCAATGTAGAAAGGCGCAATTCGTCAAGATCCTGTACGAAGCGCGAACTTGGCTTGGTGGTCTTGTATGGGCTATAAGCGAAGTTCACCTTATCACCAGGCTGACGCCATACAGAATCGTATATGCGTTTGTCGACATTCAATGCTATGTATGCATTTTCAACACGGTCTACAAGTGTCTGGTTGTATGTCTGTCCGCCAAACTGATAGTAGAACGATACGTTGCAGAATATGCCACGATAGTCCATATTCAATCCGAAGCTGCCCGAGCATTTAGGCATGGCATCGCCACAAACCACCTGGTCTTCTGTACGCCATTCGGTTGTTGTCTTTCCGTCTTTAGTAAGATAAAGCTCGTTTCCGGTAGCAGGATCGATACCCAATGAGCGCACAGCCCAGATGGCATTCATCGACTGTCCCTCGATAAAGCGTGTGCGTGGCTTGTTGGTCTTTCCGTCCATGATATCCTTGTCTTGTGCATCGTTCTGAGCCTTAAGGGCGTTAGATATCTTCTTCAACTTGTTCTTGTTATGTGCAATAGAGAAGTTGGCTGTGATGTAACGGTCGCGCTTAGGATCGAGCAATATGTTCACACTTGTTCTCAACTCCATACCCTTGTTCTCGGTACTACCCAAGTTCTCGCGATAAGAAGTGAATCCCATAGAAGGAGGAATGGTAAGCGACAGCAACTGATCGGATGTGCGTTGTATATAATAATCGTAGCGCACGGTGAGACGGTTGAATATGTTCAAGTCGAATCCTACGTTGTAGTCCTTTGTCTTCTGCCATTTCAAGTCGTCATTAGGCAGAGCTATCAGATACGATCCCACCCAATTGTCGTAAGCCTTGTCTTGATAGTAATTGAATGTGGCAAGAGCCTGGTAAGGATTAAAGTTCTGCGAACCGGTATAACCGGTAGAAGCACGCAACTTGAACTGTCTCAACCAACGAGCGTCTTTCATAAAATGCTCTTTATGCAAGTTCCAACCGATACCTGCCGACCAGAATCCTCCCCAACGCTTGTCTTTACCGAATCGTGAAGAAGCGTTGGCACGATAAGTTGCATCAAGCAAATAGCGATCGTCGTAAGAATAGTTCAAAGCGGTAAGCAAGCCTAATTCGCGACTGATGCTTTCACCACCCGACGGACGATAGTTCTCGGCAAAGCCCAATCCGGAAGTGATAAAGCCAGTACGTTCATTTGGGAAACCTATCACCTGGAAATAAGTGCTCTGTGAACGTTCCTCCTTTATACTGTATCCTGCATTCAGATAAAGCTGATGTTTGTTGAGCAGCAACGAATAGTTGGCTGTAAGGTCGGCGCTGTACGAACTGCTTTCGCCATTGCCCATACCATATTCACCCTTTTCAAAGAAGCGCTCCTCACTATAATTCAAGAACTTGGTGTGTGAAGCCGGATAGAATGTCTCGCTCTTGCTAATGGTCTTTGCCAAGCTAAAGCGTCCTATCAATTTAAGAGTCTTGAGTGCCTGCCATTCTATATAGAAGTTATTGCTCAATCCTGTGTACTTGCTGAAATCTTTTGTTCCAATAGTTGCATTCCACATAGGGTTGCCTACTGTAACACCAATAAGTCCTCCACATCCGGTAGAACCAGCTATCTGCTTTAATGCTCCGGTCTCATCGTATGGGCTCCAATATGGATTCAATGTAGCATATTCAGAAAAACTTCCGTAAGGAGAGTTGTCAGCATGGTTGAGCGTAACATTAAACTGGTTACGGAACAACAGGCTCTTATAGCGGTAAGAAAGAGAGAATCCACCTGTAAAGGTCTTACGGTCTGATCCCTTCATAACACCCTTAAGGTCGTTATACAACAGATCTACACCATAACGCAAGCGCTTGTCGCCACCTTCCAAATATACAGAATGACGATGGCCGATGCCTGTACGCAACGGTTGTGCAAGCCAGTCGGTGTCAACACCACTTGCTATAGACTTCATAATATTATTAAGATACTGTTCCTTTGACCAGTCGTCGCTAAAGGTACCGAAAGTCTTGTCTACATCGTACTTCTCACGAGCGTTACAAAGATTATATCCGGTCAAATCGGGAACTGTAATGTTCAAGTCGCCCTTGTAAGTCACCTTAAGCTTTCCTGGATTAGGCTTACGGGTCTCAATTACAACAACACCATTAGCAGCTTTCGAGCCATAGATAGCCTTGGCAGCAGCGTCTTTCAAGAGCACGACTGTCTCTACACGGTTCATATCAAGGTCATATACGGTAGTAAGGTCAGTCTCAAATCCGTCAAGAATGAAGAGCGGCTGATTGGGATTGCCAGTATAGGTACCGTTTACATCAGTAAGCGACTGCTGACCACGCATCTGGATTTCCGGCATTTTATTTGGGTCGGAACCTAACTCCATATTGTCAACAATCTTAAAAGAAGGATCTATGTTCTTGAGATTTTGCAGCAAGTTCTGGCTACCATTACGCATCAGCTCTTCTTTCTGCACAACTGTAGCAGCTCCGGTAAAGCTTTCCTTCTTGCGCTCATAGATACCATTCACCACAACGTCGTCAAGCTGAACGCCATCATGCATGATGATTTTGCGAGTAATATTCTTTGTGCCTTTGGGAAATTCGGCTATCTCTGCCTTCATTCCTACATACGAGAATCTAAGCGTTGTCTGCTCGGTAGAGATGCTGAACGAGTAACGTCCTTCCGCATCAGTAATGCCAAGAGGCTTCTTTACCCCCCCCCATTACCTGTACGCCAACTAACGGTTCGCCCTTCTCGTCCATTACCACACCACTCACAATACGTTTTGACGGCATGTATACTGTAACTATTTCGCCAGATACCTTATAGGCGCAATTGGCCTTATCAGCTATCTCATCGAGTACCTGCTTAACCGACTTGCCGTGTGCAGTAATAGAAATGAGAGGCATCTTCTTGGCCTGCTCTGTACTGATGACCACGCTGAGTCCTGTCTGAGTCTCAATCTTCTTGAGAATTGTCTCAACTGTGGCCTTCGACTCGTCAAGTGTCACCTTCGACGCTAATTTACTTTGGGCTACAGCAGTCAGAGAACTCAACAACATGATCAATGCGAAACCGAAGCAACGCAATGCTGTCTTTAAATTGTCTGTTTTGTCCATAATAGATGTTTTAAAAATTAAGTTATGTATTTGGTCTTTCTCTTTTATCGTAGTTATTTTTTATTTCTTCGTGTTTCTCACATTAAAGCATTTTCCTTCAACGCCTAATGCCAACGAGAGCGACTCAAGTGTCTGCCTGATGTCTACATATTTATATAGCACACCCGAAACGGTACGATCGGCAAGACTCTCGTCATATTGCACCTCTCTGCCATACCACATTGAGACTATCGCTATTAGTTTTCTGACCGTAGCCTCATGAAAAGCGTATTTGCCTGTGTTCCATGCTACATAGCGGTCTATGTCACTCTGAGCTACAGACAAACTGCCACCCGCTGCTATGCTTGCCTCTTGGCCTGGTTGCAGTATTCGCTCTTGCGTTGTGGCACTCTTCACACCTATCTTTCCACTTACCAATGCTACACGGGTAGAATTGAACTTAGTGCAGACATAAAACTCCGTACCATAATCTATGATGTCACCCATGCGGGTATGTACAATGAATTGTCGGCTTGCATCGTGAGCCACCATAAAGTAAGCCTCGCCTTCTACAATAACCTCGCGCGGAGACGATGCTCCGAATAGGGATGCCTTCGGGAATCGTTCGGGATATATTATGCGTGAGTTGTTGCCAAGATGCACCATCGTACCGTCATCAAGCTGTACCCACGACTCCTTAGCACGTTGTGTCTCTATCATCTTTGATTCAAGAATCCGTTCCACCTCTTCTGCATCAAGCTGATATTCTACAATTTGCTCCTTGCTGATTGGTTGTGGCTTTATGATTTGACGTGATGGGATGTCGGCTGTTTTGTCGGTTGCCAACAATATGTCTGCCTTGTCGGCTTTAACACTTTCGCGTATTGCTCCAGTTATGTCCTCAGACAATACCGGTGGTGTTGTCCTGGTATAGTCTTCATACCACATCATTCCGCCACCTATTATAATAAAGGCTACTACTGCAGATGCTACGCGCCACGTATGTCTAATCATACTTACCCATTTGCCCGGCTTTCTTTCTGAATCTGCACGCTTGCCAATCTTAGCCCAAGCCTTGTCAACATCTTCGTCAGAAGTGTTAAACAAATAGCTGCCCGAATCATGAAAATGAGAACGTATGTTATTATACATCCTTTTGTTCGACTCCGTCTTAAGCCACTCGTCAAGCAAGCGTTGTTCCTCAGCATTAAGCGAATCGATAATCGACTTTATTATTATTGAGTTTATATTCATCGTTTTTCTTGTTTTCAAGATTGTTTTTACTTAAGAACGTATTGGGTTAGTATTTTGGTTAATTAAAAGTAAAAAATATTTCAAAAAGCAAGAAAAAAGATTTATCTTTGCATCTCAAACAGATTATGAAGAGATTGGAGAAAGACATTTATACTATGAACAACGACTCTGGAATGACTAATATGGAAAAGTTATTCCGTGAGCATTATGTCTCCATGGTCTTCTATGCTCTCAAGACTGTAAAGGATAAAAATATAGCGGAGGATATTGTACAAGACGTCTTCATACGCCTCATACAACGACGCGACACTTTACAATTGGAAAGCAACGCCAAATATCTTCTGTTCATTTCCTTGCGCAATGCCATCATCGACCATCAACGCAAGGCTTCACATCACTTTCAAGAATCTATTGTCGATTCTCCTGATGACTTCTCTTTGGAAGAATCTATGTTCGAAATTGAACTGTACAAGCAACTTTACGACGCCATCAAAATATTACCTACAAAATGCCGTAAGGTAATTGAGATGCGACTCGAAGGAAAAGACGAGCACGCCATAGCTGCCGAACTTGACATAAGCTACGAAACCGTTCGCACACATATCAAGAACGCCACAAAAAAGCTACGCGATAAGTTTGGCGATACGCATGTCATGGCTCTTTTCCTGACTATAATTTAAAGAGGATAAAGTAAAAAAGTCAATTATATGGTTTTCTGTCCATATAATTGACTTTTTTACTCTCTTACTTCTTCAGCAGTTCGTCGAAGAGCTTTGTAATGTTAGGCTCTGACGGACGTGGAGCATCTGCCTTGATAATCTTGCCCTCGCGATCGAGCAGGATGAAGCGTGGAATACCATTGATGAGATACTTCTGCATGAAGTCGCTCTTTGTGCCAAGATGCAACTGTATGCCCTTCATGTCACCCTTCTGTATGCGCTTCTCCCAAGCAGACTTGTTGCTGTCGCACGAGAGGCCAACAAAGTGGATGTCCTTGCCTGCATACTGCTCCTCAAGCTTGGTCATATAAGGCAGCTCGCCACGGCACGGACCACACCATGTTGCCCAAACGTCGATATAGACGTATTTGCCCTTGAGCGATTCGAGCGAAACCTGCTTGCCGTTAATGTCAGTAGCTGTGAACGAAGGTGAGATGCAACCAGCCTTCAAGCCTTCCCATTGCTTGCACACCTTGTCAAACTTATCTACAAGTTTCGGGTCGCTTACGTTCTTATGGAAGTAGGCTACGAGTTCATCTTTGCCGTCAAGACCTGAGCTTGACACAACATCATAGGCATAGGCATTGGTGATGTACGACTTCACCTTTGCATCCTTAACGTTGGCATCCATAAACGCCATAAGTTCCTTACTGCGGTCGCCACCCTGGAATGCCTGGCAGAATACTGCATTCATGATAAAGTCGCCATACTCGGCAAACTCAAGACAGTTGCCGTCGATGACTGTCAGCTGCTTCAGCTTGTTGGTATATAGCGCAGTCGGGGTGTACGAGTCCATCTTCTTCAGATAAGGGTGGTACGACATGTACATTGGGAACATAGCATACGACTTGAACAACAGACGCTGCTGCTCTTTCTTTGTGAAATTGGCAGGCAGATTTGCTTTCTTCAGCAGAGCGAGGTTGGCATTGTACACGCTGTCGCTACTCTTGATGAAGTCGGCCTCTTCCTTGGCTGCTGCATTAAAGTCAAGGACAGCAAAGGGCGACTTTATAAGATAGTTGTTGATAGTAGCCGCAGCTCCAGTACAATTAAACTCACGAGCCTCAGCATTACAATCTACTGTCAAGTCCTTATCGGGTTCGAGATACAGGTTCATGGCAAAGGCACGGCCGTAATACACTCTGACGTACTGAGCAGTAAAGTCGTTCTTGCTTAACGTAGCAACACCATTCAGTACTTCAAGCTCAGATTTCTCGCCCGAAGTACACCAATGGATTTGCAACTTCATGTCTTCTACCGGCTTGGCAATCTTGAAAGTGTAAGTTGCGGCACTCATTGACATTGCTGTAAACAAAGCCAATGCCGCGCCCAGAATTCTCTTCTTGTTCATTACTGTTTATTTGTTAGTTGATTTATTATTTAGAAATTTGAAATTCCTCAAGATTCAATATAGCTATTTTAAGGAGTCCAAAGGTAGACATTTCTTCGGTTATATCCAAAGAATATAGATTTTTTTAATGCTTTGACAAATGAGGTATTATAGACAATTACTTCAAATTACCTACATTTCGGTATTGTATACTACACCAAACCATAATAACTTTGTCTGCTGAAATCCAACAACTTACATTGTACAATCCACAAGTAGCCAAAAGGATGAAGAAAGCAATAACATTATTACTGTTTTTGATAATATCGGCTGCAGCAATGGCCGATGGCGTACGTTTTAAGGTGTCGGGATGTGTGCTCGACGACCGTACTATGCTGCCGCTACAATATGCCATTGTCAAGGTGTCGAACCTTGAATTGTGGGCTGCAACCGATGCCAACGGCAAGTTTGCCATTGAGAATGTTCCCCAAGGATCAGCCTCTATTGAGGTGAGCACTTTGGGATATGTCACCCGCACCATACAATTCAACATCACCCACACCACCGACCTTAAGAACATCCGACTGAAGGAGGCCGACCTTAGCATTCCAGGTATAGAGGTGACAGCACGCAAGAAGTCGACCATTGGCACCACGACATACTCTATCGACCGCACCACGCTCGACCACTCGCAGGCTCTGTCGCTCAACGACATCATGGCACTGCTACCAGGCGGACAGACCATCAATTCCACTTTAACCGACGACTCACGTATGGCACTGCGCTCAAATACCGGCGAGAAGGGCAACGCAGCATTCGGCACTGCTATTGAGATAGACGGAATGCGACTGAACAACAACGCAAGCATGAGCGAGACACAGTCGGCTTCTACACGCAACATTTCTACCTCCAACATAGAGAGCATTGAGGTGATAGCCGGAATACCAGGCGTTGAGTATGGCGACATCAGCAACGGCGTGGTCAAAGTGAACACCCGCCGTGGACACACCCCATGGATTGTAGAGGCTTCGATGAATCCGTACACCCGACAGGTAGCACTGAGCAAGGGCATGGCATTGGCGCATAATGCCGGTACGCTCAACTTCTCCTTGGAACATGCACGCTCATTCACCGACATCGCATCACCACATACAGCGTATAGCCGCAACATTCTGTCGGCTACCTACAATAAGGTGTTCCACATAAAAGGCTCAAGCCTCAATATGACAGCCGGACTTACGGGCAACATCGGCGGATATAATTCGGAGGCCGACTCAGACGCTTTTCGCGATACCTATCAGCGTCAGCGCGACAACCAACTGCGTGCCAATCTGATGCTCGACTGGCTCTGCAACAGCAAGCGCTCGGGAGTGTTCAACGTTGCATTGCAGGCAGCCTTCTCTACAGCCGACCGACGCTCGGAGAACAACACCAACACATCGTCGTCGTCAACCCAAGCCTATCTGCACACCATGACCAACGGTTATGCCATAGCCCAGGACTATGCAGACGGCATTGGCACTGGCAGCATCATTCTTGGACCGACTGGCTACTGGTATGTGCGCTCGTTCAACGACCAGAAGCCACAGAGCCTGCAGTTTAAGCTAAAAGGCGAGTGGACACGACGCATCCTCGGAGCCGTGAACAAGCTGACTGTCGGCACCGAACTGAACTCCACACGCAATAACGGTCAGGGCACATACTACGACGACATGCGTCTGGCTCCCACATGGCGACCTTACGACTACAGCCTCCTGCCAACGATGCACTGCCTGGCAATGTTTATAGAGGAACGACTGACTATGGGCCGACTGATGCTTGTAGGCGGACTGCGCGACGACATCACGATAATCAGCGGTTCCGACTACGGTACGGCAGCCAGCCTGTCGCCACGATTCAATGCTCGCTATAATATACTAAAGGGTAAGAACGTCTCGCTCACACTGCATGCCGGCTATGGCAAAAGCGTTAAGCTGCCATCGTTTCAGGTGCTCTATCCTGCCGACACTTATACCGACCGACTCGTGTTCACACCAGGTTCTACTGCCGACGGCAAGGCTTACTACGCCTACTACACAAACGTGCAGCGTGCCATATACAACAATAATCTGAAATGGCAACACTCCAATCAGGTGGAGGCAGGATTGGACGCAACCGTCGGCAAGGCGCGGCTGAGCGTTTCGGCATTCTGGAGTCGCACGTACAACCCGTATCAGACTCTGAACGTATACACACCTTTTGCATACAACCAGACGTCGCAGTCGGCTCTTGAGGGATGCGGGATTGTCGCAGCCGACCGCATATACGACGTAAACCCGAATACGGGCGTGGTAA
>ULYE01012283.1_pt1 | contig 35870 bp, 25 predicted proteins | sample 1961921 | NCBI WGS metagenome assembly ULYE01 (sample SAMEA4835856, study PRJEB28245) | human gut metagenome | biome: gut microbiome; material: fecal sample | place: Denmark | collected 2008 | reverse complement strand
CATCAATCAGCACTAAAGGGTCATTGCCACCGATGATGGAGGTAGTACCACGCACTCGCACGCTATTGAGCATAGCCATGCGATCCAGACCATTGGATGTCACGTTGACACCGGCCGCTTGACCACTCAATACGTCAAGGGCGTTGTTGACCGCACCCTTGTTGGAATGATTTCCAACCATATTTATAATATTACTTCCATCGGCAATGGAATCTTTTCGTTCTGCGGGAACTTGCTTTTGTGCATGAACCAAAGAACTGCAAAAGAGCGCAATGATAAGTAATTTAAAATCTTTTTTACTCTTTGCCATATATCGTTTCTATCATTTTTGTTATGGATGATTTCCAGTAAGCAAAGATAAGACGCAATGCTTTAAAAACGCATACAATCTACCACAATTATGCAATTTTAACGAAGAAAACAATCATCAGTCATATAACCTTCTGTAAATTGAATTGTTTGACTTTTGCTAAATCGTTACCTGATAACATTCGGTTGCCACAACTTTGCAGATTATAAAACTGATATAACTTTTTTGCTTATCCTATGCAAGAATAGTGAAGGATTTTGGTAGTTCAGACGTTTCTGATGACATGGTTCTCGGGAAAGATGAAAACATATTCTGCATTGCGGATGCCCAAGCTGCCATCAAGCGTCTGGACTTAGAGCCGAAGATAACGGCCATTCCGAGCAATGCAGGTGATGGAAGTGCAGCATTATTTACTTTGCCAATGCGGTACTACTCCTATCACATATGCTGTACTACTCCTGTTTTTCTTCCTTCTTTTGCTGACTTTACCTGACCCCAGCGCTTGGGTGACTCCTTTCTTGGTGTCGCCTGAAGATACTGGGAATATGGTGGAAGTAAATGAACTGACCTGACGGAAAGTTCTACTCACCCCATGACAGCAAAGGCAGATGGAGAAGCATTCATCATGGATGGATTTGTCAGAAGTAAGGGTGGGGCGGGCGATAGAGTGAAAGCAGATGGGGTAGAGCGCTTCCGAATTCTTACGAGGAAACGTAAAAATATAGAGAAGATTATTGGGAAGTTGACGCAAAAGAGTTAAATTTGCACTACAAATCCCTAATTTAACCATATTGATGCTTATGAGAAGAAGAATGAGAGCAGCCCTCGTGGCTGCAATGATGTGTGCTGCCACAGGAATGTGGGGCGCTGAACTTGAGTGCGTAGATTATGTCAACCCATATATAGGTAATATAAGCCACCTTCTGGTACCCACCTTCCCCACCATCCAGTTGCCCAACAGCCTGATGCGTATTTACCCTACGCGAGGCGACTATACCAGTGAACGCCTTGAGGGACTGCCTGTGGTGGTCACCAATCATCGTGAGCGTTCGGCTTTCCGCATCAGTGTGACGCAGGGGACAGAACTCAAACCCATCATAAGCACCAGTTGGGACCAGGAGCGGGTGACGCCTTATTCCTACTATGTGCAGATAGCTGACAACACCATCGATGTCAGTCTGGCCGTCTCGCATCAGAGCGCCATCTATGACTTCGAATTCAGCAACCCCGACCAACCGGCTACGGTGATTCTCTGTTCGGACAATGGTAAGATGAATGCCCAGGGCAGTCATGCCGAGGGATACCAGCAGTTGAGTTCCAGCATGCGCATTTTCTTCAGCGGCGAGTTTTCGGTCAAGCCTATCGAATGCGGTGTGCTGCGTGATGGGGATATACAGTCTGGCCAGGCACGTGCAGAAGGGCGTCAGGCCAGTGTAGCCTTCCGTTTCCCTGCTGGCACACGCAAGGTGAGTCTGCGTTATGGCATTTCGCTCATAGGAGAAACACAGGCTTCGCACAATCTGGCACGTGAGCAGAAGGGCTTCAACCGCCTGGCTGTGGAGAAGAAGGGACGTAAAGTGTGGAACGAGACGCTTGGCCACATTCAGGTCAAAGGCGGCAGTGAGGACCAGAAGACCGTCTTTTACACCTCCTATTACCGCACCTTTGAGCGCCCAGTGTGCCTGAGTGAGGACGGACGTTACTTCAGTGCCTTCGATGGGAAGATACACAATGATGACGGAGTGCCTTTCTATACAGACGACTGGATATGGGACACTTACCGTGCAGCACATCCCCTGCGTGCACTCATCTTCCCCGCTGTGGAGGAGAATATCATCAGTTCGTACCTGCTCATGGCCGAGCAGATGGGCACCAAGTGGATGCCCACCTTCCCCGAGATGACAGGAGACACCCGACGCATGAACTCCAACCACGGAGTGGCAATGGTGGCCGATGCGCTCTACAAGGGTCTTCAGGTGGATGCCGACCGTGCTTTCGAGTACTGCCGACGCGGCATTGAAGAGAAGACTCTGGCACCCTGGTGCGGCAATCCTGCCGGCTGGATAGACGATTTCTACAAGCAGCATGGCTATATACCCGCGCTTAATGAGGGCGAGAAGGAAACTGACCCCAACGTGCACGGCTTCGAGAAGCGCCAGCCTGTGGCCGTCACATTGGGCACCTCGTATGATGAGTGGTGCCTGTCACGCATTGCCCAGTGGCGGGGTGACGAGGAGAACCGGCAGAAGTATCTGCGCCTGAGCTACAACTACCGCAACGTGTGGAATGCCGAGACGCGTTTCTTCCACCCGAAGGATAAGGATGGGCGCTTCCTGCCCAACTTTGACTACCGCTTCGGAGGCGGTCTTTCGGCCCGTGAAGCTTATGATGAGAACAATGGATGGACTTACCGCTGGGATGTGCAGCACAATCTGGCCGACCTGGCACGCATGATGGGCGGGCGCGAGCAGATGGTGGCCAACCTGGACCAGACCTTTGCCGAAGGTATGGGCAGGGGCAAGCGTGAGTTCTACAACCAGCTTCCCGACCAGACTGGCAACATCGGTCAGTTCACCATGGCCAATGAGCCATCGCTGCACATACCTTATATATATAACTATGCCGGTGCGCCGTGGAAGACACAGAAGCGCATCCGCCAGTGCCTCGGCACTTGGTTCAGGAATGATGTGATGGGTGTTCCCGGCGACGAGGATGGCGGTGGACTCACCTCCTTTGTGGTCTTCTCCTCCATGGGATTCTATCCTGTGACCCCCGGATTCCCCATCTACAACATCGGCAGCCCGCTCTTCACCGATGTGCAAGTGTCGCTTCCCGGCGGCAAGACATTCCGCATAGTGGCCAAGGACTGCAGCGATACCAACAAGTACATACAGAGTGCCAAGTTGAACGGAAAGCCTTTGGACAAACCCTGGTTCACTCATGACGACATCAAGAAGGGCGGTACACTTGTGCTCGAGATGGGTTCTCGTCCCAATAAGAGCTGGGGTTCTGCCGTCGATTGTGCACCTCCATCGGCCGATGCCATCCAGTGATGCACGGCAAATAGCATACTGAGAGAGCCACACCCGCCTTACTTCCTGGCTGGTGTGGCTCTTTTGTCATTGGACGAAAACCTTAGTGAAAGTCTTCGTGATGCAGGTTGAAATCTCCGTTTGCAGCCTTTGGATGCACATACGCAGCCTTTGGATGGCCATCCAAAGGCTGCGTACGGCCGTCAGAAGCCTGCAAACGGAGATTTCTACATGATGAAAATAGGGGCGTAACACGTTGTGTGGTACGCCCCTGCCGGTTGTCAGTTTGTCTGGAATCAGATATTAGAGTACTTTCTTGTAGAGTTCTACGATGTCCTGACGGGTTACCAGACGTGGGTTACCCGGCGTGCAAACGTCCTCGATAGCCTGGTCGGCCAGCGCATCGATGTCCTTTGCGGTGATTCCCAGGTCGGAGAGATGCTGCGGGATGCCCACTTCGATGGCCAGAGCACGTACAGCATCGCAGGCAGCCTGTGCGGCTTCGGCTTTGGTCATACCCTCCTTGTAGGCGTCCATAGCCTTTGCTATCTCCACATACTTGTCTATGCACACGGGCTTGTTGTACTCCATGATGGTGGGCAGAAGCAGAGCGTTGGCCACACCGTGAGGAATATCGAAGAGCGAACCCATGGGATGAGCCATGCCGTGTACCACACCCAGACCCACATTGGAGAATGCCATACCAGCCACATATTGTGCCAATGCCATGCCCGAGCGGCCGGCTGGATTCTTGGGATCATATACGGCCTGACGCAGATACTTGTTTATTAGACGGATGGCCTCAGTCTCGAACATGTCCGACAGCTCCCATGCAGCCTTGGTGATGTAGCCCTCTATGGCGTGCGTCAGAGCGTCCATGCCTGTGGCGGCAGTTGTACCCTTGGGCAGGCTGTACATCAGTTCGGCATCGATGATAGCGCAGCAGGGGATGTCGTTGGGATCCACACATACCATCTTCTTGTGCTTCTCCTCGTCGATGATCACATAGTTGATTGTGGTCTCGGCAGCCGTTCCTGCGGTGGTGGGCAGAGCGATGATGGGCACAGTCTTGTGCTTTGTGGGAGCACATCCCTCCAGGCTTACCACGTCGGCAAACTCAGGATTGTTGGTCACTATGCCTATTCCCTTGGCAGTATCCATGCTGGAGCCACCGCCGATGGCAACGATAAAGTCTGCGCCCGAAGCGGCAAAGGCATCCACTCCCTGCTTGACGTTCGTCACAGTGGGGTTGGGCTTCACCTCGCTGTATATCTCATAGGGGATGCCGGCCTCGTCCAGTACGTCGGTCACCATCTTGGCTACACCAAACTTCACAAGACCCTTGTCGGTCACCACCAGTGCTTTCTTCAGACCCAGTCGATGGGCTACCTCGGGCAGCTCCTTGCGTGCGCCGGGACCGAAGTAGGATACTTCATTCAGGATAAAACGGTTTACCATAATTGTTTTAGTTTTGATTAAGTTGTTTGTATATCGCGCCTCCCGCATGGAGGCATTTTCTTCCTTTTCCAATCACAAATTTACTATTTTTCTCCCATACGGCGTTCTCCCGACCCTATTTATTTAATGTAAAGTGCGCACAAAAAGCCTTCCGATGCCCGAAAAGTCTGTTGTGCAGGCTGGTGAAGCGAAAAAAATGCCTCTTGATTTCCTGCTGTGGGATTTATTGACTAACTTTGCATCGCTTTGAGTGCATATAAACAAAAACAAAGATATAAGTATGTCAAAAAAGAACGTCAAGGCTGAGGCCAATGAGTTTGACGAGGCCATCGAGGCCTCTAAGTCATTTGTGGAGAAGAACATCAAGCCTCTGGGCTACGGCATAGGTGCTGTCCTGGTGGTGGTAATCGGCATTCTGCTGGTTCACCAGTTCTATATCGTCCCCAACAACAAGAAGGCCGACGAGGCTCTCTTCGCTGCCCAGCAGCAGTTTATGGACGGTAACTATGAGAAGGCACTGAACGGTGAGGGCGATGCAATGGGCTTTCTGGCTGTTGCCGACAAGTTTGGCAGCACCAAGGCAGGCAACCTGGCCACTCTGTATGCCGCTATGTGCTATGCTCAGACAGAGAAGTACGAAGAGGCTGTGAAGATGCTGGAGGACTATGATGACTGCGGTGACGAGATGGTGAGCCCCTCTGCCATCGGTCTGCTGGGCAACTGCTATGCAGAACTGGGTCAGAATGAGAAGGCCGTGAAGCTGCTTATGAAGGCTGCCGACAAGGCCGACAACAACACCCTCAGCCCCATCTATCTGGTGCAGGCAGGTCAGATCTATGAGTCTCTTGGTCAGAACGACAAGGCTCTGGACTGCTACAAGAAGGTGAAGTCAAACTACATGCAGAGCGCTGTAGGCAGCGAGATAGACAAGTACATCGAGCGTGTAAGTAAGTAATCGGTCAGTTTATGGCAAGCAGACTTCACAATCTCTCCGACTACGATTTCAACTCTGTCCCTTCAGGCAAGGGCGTTCGCGTGGGAATCGTGGTGAGTGAATGGAACAATAAAATCACAGGCGCTCTGTTGCAGGGTGCCTGTGATACGCTTATGAAGCATGGTGTGAGCGAGGATGACATCATCGTGCACACAGTGCCTGGAAGTTTTGAGTTGGTGTTCGGAGCCGCACAGTTTGTCAAGAGCGGCCAGGTGGATGCTGTGATAGCAATAGGTTGTGTGGTGCGTGGTGACACTCCCCATTTCGACTATATCTGCCAGGGAGCCACCGAGGGACTTGCCTCGCTGAATGCCGACTATAACGTGCCCGTCATCTATGGTTTGCTCACGTGCAACACGATGGAGCAAGCCGAGGACCGTTGCGGCGGTATTCTGGGCAATAAGGGCGATGAATGTGCTGTCACCGCCCTCAAGATGATTGACTATCGCAGAAGGTTTGCTTAACCTTCTGCGTTGCTTTTACCATCCGCGCCATTACTGGACTTAGGTCTTCTGTAATGGCGCTTTTTTGTATTCCTGCGCTTCTGCTCACCGTTGGCAGATGCGTCTCCTGCTGGATTGCTGGCTGCTGATGGGGTAGGAGTGCTGTTTTCCTTGGCACCGGCCTCATTGCTGCTGTGGGAAGCAGAAGCACTTTCTGCTGACTGCTGTGCATGTTCCTTGTTGCCCTGTGGGCGACGGCGTCCTCTGCCCGAGCGCTTGCTCTTGCCTTCGCCAGCTTGATTGCCTGCTGCTTCATGCTTTTCTGCGTTGGCAGGCTGCTGTATGCCGTCGGCTGGTGCTGTTGCATTCGAGGCGTTCTGGGGAGCCTTGTTGCCGGGCTTCTGGCCTCTTCCTTTGGCCTGAGTGGTATTTCCCTCGCCCTGTTTTTTGCCCTTGCGTGAACCCTTGCCGGCACCTTTTCTTCCGTCGGAACCCCTCTGTGAGCCCTTGCCCGAAGGTCTTCTGCCGGTGCTCTTGCCGCTATAGGCCGGCCCTTCACCCAGTTGCTCGGGTATGGGATTCTTCTCTATCTCCTTTTCCAGGAAGCGCTCTATCTGCTTGAATTCGGGCTGCTCCTTCTCGCTCACCAGAGTGATGGCGCGTCCGTTGCGTCCTGCGCGGGCTGTACGGCCGATTCGGTGCACGTAATCCTCCTCGTCGTGAGGCACATCATAATTGATTACGAGCTGGATATCATCGATGTCGATACCACGGGCTACAATGTCGGTAGCCACCAGGATGTCTATCTGCTGGCTGCGGAAGAGGTACATCACCTCATCACGCTCGCTCTGTGCCAGGTCGCTGTGCATAGCCCGGGCGTTGTAGCCGGCACGGACGAGGGCGATGGCCAGATCCTTGGTCTTCATCTTGGAGCCTGTGAAGATAATCACACGCTCGGGCTTCTCCTGTGCGAAGATGCTCTTGATGATGCCCATCTTCTGCGTCTCGTAGCAGATGTAGGCACTCTGCTTGATTTTCTCGGCAGGCTTGCTCACCGCCAGCTTCACCTCCACGGGATCGTGCATGATACTCTTGGCCAGCTGCTGAATCTTGTCGGGCATGGTGGCACTGAAGAGTATGGTCTGTCTGCTGTCGGGCAGCATCTTGGCTATCTGCATGATGTCCTCGCTGAAGCCCATGTCCAGCATGCGGTCCGCTTCGTCCAGGATGAAGAATGACACCTTGCTGAGATCCACGTTGCCCAGGCTTATGTGGCTTATCAGACGGCCTGGGGTGGCAATGATCACATCGGCTCCACTCTGCATGCTGCGCTTTTCCTGCTCGTATCTGATGCCGTCGTTGCCACCATATACAGCCACGCTGCTCACATCGGGCAGGTAATAGGAGAATCCCTGCATAGCCTGGTCAATCTGCTGTGCAAGCTCTCGTGTAGGCGACATGATGATGCAGTTGATGGCATCGGTGGGGTATCCTCCGTCCTGCAGTTTGCTCAGGATGGGCAGCAGATAGGCGGCAGTCTTGCCGGTACCAGTCTGTGCGACACCCAGCACATCGCGTCCCTCCAGGATGGGAGGGATAGAGTGCTCCTGGATGGGAGTGGTCTCGATGAAGTTCATGTCGTCCAGTGCATCAAGCACCAGGTCGTTTAAGTCTAAGTCGTAAAAGTCCATATCTGTTCGTTCAATGTCATCTGGGTGCCTTGGCATAGAGATACCAGGCGATGAATGTATATAATATGTTAGGCATCCATGCGGCCAGAATGGGATGCAGACCGCCATTGGTGCAGAATGTTGCTGAGATTCCCTGCAGCAGGATGTAGCTTGCGCTCAGTGCCAGACCAGTTCCCAAAGCCATTCCCATGCCGCCCTTGCGCTTGCGTGAGGACAATGACATGCCTATGGTGGAGAGGATGAATGCGGCAAAGGGCGAGGCAAAACGCTTGTGGTACTCCACTTCGAAGGCCTTCAGGTTGCCGCTTCCGCGGTTCTTCTGCTTCTCTATGTACTCCTTCAGTTCGCGGTTGGTCATCGTCTCCTGCTGGTTGCGGATGAAGAGGAAATCCTGTGGCTCCATGGTGATGATGGAGTCCAGACGGGCATGATGCGTGATGTGCTCGCGCAGTCCCTTTAGTTCGCGTATGGTCACATCATTGAGCCTCCAGTGGTAGCGCACGTCGCTCAGGGTGTCGTATTCCACTGTGGTGGCTGTCAGATGCGAGATGAGCTTCTTGTCCTCGAACTTGTCCAGCGAGAAGTGTACACCTGTCTTGCTGATGCCGTCGAAGTGCTCCATGAAGGCTATCACGCCGGTATCCACCTGCAGCTGCACATTGTCGGCATAGGTAGGGTTCTTCTTGCTGCGCTTATACTGGTTCTCAAACGCCAGACGCTTGACGCTTCCGCGTGGGATAACCTCTGCGCCCAGGTAGAAAGTCATGGCTGCAATGATGGCCGAACTGATGAGGTAGGGTCTCAAGAGGCGTCCGAAACTCATGCCGGTACTGATCATGGCTATTATCTCGCTGTTGTCGGCCAGCTTCGTAGTGAAGAAGATGACACTCAGAAAGACGAAGAGCGCACTGAAGAGGTTGGTGTAGTAGGGGACGAAGTTGAGATAATACTGGAAGATGATGGCGTGCCAAGTGGCGTGGTTCGTGGTGAACTTGTCCACGTTCTCGTTGAAATCAAACACCACAGCAATGCTGATAATCAACAGTATGGAGAAGAAGTACGTCCCCAGGAACTTTGCTATCAGATATCTGTCGATGCGTGTCAGGAATCTTGGTCTCATGCCTTGCTTTATCTTGTATCTTCCTATTGTCTTAGAGTCGTTCTGTCACACGCTTGACCATCACTTCCTTCCATGCACGGAAGTCGCCGGCCAGGATGTGCTTGCGTGCTTCCCCTGTGAGCCACAGGTAGAAGGAGAGGTTGTGGATAGAGGCTATCTCCAGCGCGAGAAGCTCCTGCGCCTTGAAGAGATGGTGCAGATATGCCTTGGTGTAGGTGCGGTCCAACGAGCAGGGGCCATCGATGTCGATGGGACTGAAGTCGTCCTGCCACTTGCGGTTGCGCATGTTCATGATGCCGTTGGCCGTGAATATCATGGCGTTGCGGCCGTTTCGTGTGGGCATCACACAGTCAAACATATCCACCCCTCGCTCGATGCCCTCGAGCAGGTTGGCTGGTGTGCCCACTCCCATGAGGTAGCGTGGTTTGTCTTTGGGCAGAATGGCATTGACCACCTCTATCATCTCGTACATCACCTCGGCTGGTTCGCCCACAGCCAGACCGCCGATGGCATTGCCGTCGCAACCCTTTTCGGCCACGAACTCGGCACTCTGTGTGCGCAGATCACGATAGGTGCAACCTTGCACGATGGGGAACAGACTCTGCTGGTAACCATACTTGGGTTCGGTCTCGTTGAAGCGTTTCAGGCAGCGGTCAAGCCAGCGGTGGGTCATCCCAAGGCTCTTTTTGGCATAGGCATACTCGCTTGTACCCGGCGGGCATTCGTCGAGCGCCATCATGATATCCGCTCCTATGCTGCGCTCGATGTCCATCACGCGCTCGGGAGTGAAGATGTGCTTGCTGCCGTCGATATGGCTGCGGAAGGTGCATCCCTCCTCTGTGAGCTTGCGTATGCCTGTGAGCGAGAACACCTGGAAACCGCCGCTATCCGTGAGGATAGGGCCGTCCCAACTGTTGAAGCGGTGCAGTCCGCCTGCCTTTTCCAGTATTTCGGTGCCCGGACGCAGGTAGAGGTGATAGGTGTTGCCCAATATGATTTGTGCCTTGACCTCCTCCTTGAGGTCGCGCACCGATACGCCTTTCACGCTGCCCACAGTTCCTACGGGCATGAAGACGGGCGTGAGTATCTGGCCGTGGTCGGTGTGGATGACTCCGGCGCGTGCTTCCGACTGGGCATCGGTCTGTTGCAGTTGGAATGTCATGCCTTCTTCTCCTCCTTCTTTTCGTCATCCAGGTGGAAGGTGATGGGGTTGGCCACCTTCTCTTGCAGAAGTGCAAAGTCCCACACATCGGACACCGTGTTGACATAGTGGAAGTTGAGCCCCTTCAGATACACCTCGGGAATCTCCAGGATATCCTTCTCGTTGTCCTGGCAGAGCATGATGTCGGTGATGCCCGCACGCTTTGCAGCCAGAATCTTCTCGCGTATGCCGCCCACGGGCAGCACCTTTCCGCGCAGGGTAATCTCGCCTGTCATGGCCAGTTTGTCGCGCACCGTGCGCTGGGTGAGTGCGCTGGCTATGCTGGTGGCTATGGTGACACCGGCGCTGGGGCCGTCTTTGGGCACGGCACCTTCGGGCACATGTATGTGTATGTTGTAGTTGTCGAAGATGCGCATGTCTATTCCCAGCAGGTCGGCATGAGCCTTGATGTACTCCAGAGCCAGCATGGCGCTCTCCTTCATCACGTCTCCCAGATTGCCGGTGAGCGTGAGCTTGCCTCCCTTGCCCTGGCTCAGACTGGTCTCGATGAACAGTATCTCACCGCCCACGCTGGTCCATGCCAGTCCGGTCACCACGCCTGCATCGCGGTTGCCCTGGTATTTGTCGCGGTTGAAGGGCGGGTTGCCCAGCAACTTCTCCACGCAGGCCGGTGTGATGGTCTTGGGCAACTGGTCGTCAGTGCCGCGTGCCACATTGAGAGCCACCTTTCTGAGCAGTTTGCTTATCTGCTTCTCCAGTCCTCTCACACCGCTCTCGCGCGTGTACCTTTCTATAATGAACTCCAGAGCCTCCTTGCCCACCTTGGGTGAGTTGTCGGCATCGAGTCCCATATCCGCCTTGGCCTTGGGCAGCAGATGGCGGCGTGCTATCTCCACCTTCTCCTCGGTGATGTAGCCTCCCACCTCTATTAGTTCCATGCGGTCGAGCAGTGGACGTGGGATGGCATTGATGTTGTTGGCTGTGGCAATGAACATCACCCGGCTCAGGTCGTAGTCCATGTCGAGGAAATTGTCGTGGAAGGCGCTGTTCTGCTCAGGGTCGAGCACCTCGAGCAGAGCCGATGAGGGGTCGCCGTTGACGGTGTTCTCTGTCACCTTGTCTATCTCGTCGAGGATGAAGACGGGGTTGGACGAACCGGCCTTCTGTATTCCCTTGATGATGCGTCCAGGCATGGCACCTATGTAGGTGCGTCGATGTCCGCGTATCTCACTCTCGTCGTGCATGCCGCCCAGACTGATGCGCACGTAGTTGCGGTTGAGTGCAGCTGCGATGCTCTTGCCCAGACTTGTCTTGCCCACGCCTGGAGGGCCGTAGAGGCAGATGATTGGGCTCTTGAGGTCATTCTTGAGCTTCAGCACAGCCAGGTGCTCCAGGATGCGTTCCTTCACCTTCTCCATGCCGTAGTGATCCTTGTTCAGGCGGTTCTCTGCGCGCTTGAGATCCAGAGAGTCCTTGGTACAATAGTCCCATGGAAGGCGCAGGATGGTCTGCAGATAGTTGAGCTGCACGTTGTAGTCGGGCGCCTGTATGTTGATGCGGTTCAGTTTGGCCAGCTCCTGCTCAAAGGTCTTTTTTACCTTCTTGCTCCACTTCTTGTCCTTGGCCTCCTGCTTCATGCGCTCCTGGTCATCCAGTCTCACGCTGGAGTCGTCCTTGTTGCCCAGCTCGTTCTGCAGCTGTCTGATTTCCTGGCTGAGGAAGTATTCGCGCTGCTGCTTGTCTATCTCTTTCTGTGTGCGGCGCTCTATCTCCTTGCGCAGACGTGCCAGCTGCATCAGGCCGTTCAGGTGTGCCAGAGCCTGCTCTGCCCTTTGGGGCTCGTTGGCGGCCGACAGCATCTCGTGCTTCACGTCGTTACCTACGGGCAGGTAGCTGCATATCACGTTGAGCATGAGCGATGAGGGCTGCATGTTCTCTATATACTGGATGAACTCCTGGGGGCAGAACTCGGTGAGCATAGCCAGCTGCTTCACCTTCTCCTGCAGCTCCACCAGCATGGTCGTGAAGGTATCTTCCTCCTCGGCAGTGGGCTCCACATCAGGACGAGCCTCCACGGTTCCGTGGTAGCCCCGTGCATCCTGCTGCAGCGCAAGCAGCTCGGCGCGGTTGGCTGCATGTATGAGTGCGGTGTATTTGCCGTCGGGCAGTTTCATGAAATGCACCAGTTTGCCCACTACTCCTATGGTGTAGAGGTCGTTCATGTCGGGCTGATTTACCGACGCGTCTTTCTGGCAGAATACTGCCACTGTGCCATTGCCCTTCTCGGCTTGCTTCAAAGTCTTTATGCTAGCGCTTCTCCCTATCGTCACCGGCGTCATTGTGCCGGGGAAGAGAACTGAGTCGCGTACACACAGCACGGGCATGTCGCCGCCCATGTCGGCGTGCATCATCTTGGCTGATTCTTCGCTCAAGTCTGCAACAAAGGAGAAGGAAACCTTTTTGGTGTTTGTCATAGGGGTAATTCCTCTTTTCTGTATCTGTCTTTATATCTCGATTCAAACGAGTGCAAAAGTACTAAAAATATTCGGATTTTCGTGGTTTGTCGGTCTTAAAAAGCGTATCTTTGCCCTCACGCAATGCAGTTTGGCATGTTTCTTGCTTTCGTGCGCGAGTCTGACGGCTCCATTGGCACGCCTGCTGCATTATTTATGTTTCACAGAACCAAACGGATAATGAGCCTACCATACTTCCGCTTCCGCCAGTTTGTGGTGCGACACGATGCCTCGTCGATGCCTGTGGGTACCGATGGAGTGCTGCTGGGAGCATGGGCTCATCTTGATGGCGCTTGCCATGTGCTTGATATCGGCACGGGCAGCGGACTGGTGGCACTCATGGCGGCACAACGTGCATCACACGCCCAAGTGGAGGGGATAGACATCGACTTGCCGTCGGTGGAGCAGGCGCAGCAGAATGTGCAGGAAAGTCCATTTGCCTCGCGCATCAGCATCCGGCAGGCCGACGTGCGCGTATTCACTTCGCAGCAGGGGGCTTTTGACCGCATCCTGTCCAATCCTCCTTTCTTTGTCAACGATGTGCTGCCTCCCTCCGAGCGCCGCATGATGGCGCGTAATGCCCAGGCGCTGCCTGCTGAAAGCCTGCTTGATGCCGTGGTGCGTCTGCTCACCGATGACGGACGTTTCTCGGTGGTGCTGCCCACCTCATCACAAACCACCTTTGTGGGACTGGCACTTGAGCGCGGGCTGCATCTCACCCGAAGCCTGCACGTGCGTACTGTCATGCGCAAACCGCCCAAGCGCGTTCTGCTTGAGTTCTCGCGCCAGCGTGTGCTGCCGGTAGAGTGCAGCGAGATGCTTCTGCAGAGTGCCGATGGAGCGCGTTCGCCCGAATACGCCCGCCTTACCCAGGATTTCTATCTCTGAGCCATCTTCCAGCCTCTTTCTTGTTATCGGGGACAACGAATGAGTTTCCTTGCCAGCGTCTTTTCTTCGTTCAAGAAAAGTGTTGGGGGCGGGAGGCTGTCTTATAGCTTCATTTCATGCAGCACGCTGCATAGGCGAATGCAGCACGGTGCAAACACAAACGCAGCGCGGTGCCTTGCCTGTTGCACCGCGCTGCGTCATTCTGGGATTACTGATGCTCTATTGCAAGCGCCTTGATTTGTGGTCAAAAGGATGTGGCTCCTTTCGAGTCGTCATGCCGCCTGCGATTCGGGAAGAGGGGAGTGCGCCATCGCAGGAGTCTTGATTCGGGATCAAAAGGATGTGAGTCCTTTTCAAGAGTCATGCTACTTGGGGATTGCGCGAACTCGGCTTCTCAATCCCAAAATCCTGATTCGAAAATCCCCTCAAGCGTGTAACTATTCGCGATGGATGACGCTGCCGCTGGCCTGGTGGGTGGCAAGCACCAGCACCTCGGCTATCTGTACATGCTCGGGAGCCTGTACGGCATAGAGCACCACATCGGCCACATCATCTCCGGTAAGCGGCTTGATGCCCTGATAAACCTTATCGGCACGGTCCTCGTTGCCGTGAAAACGCACCCGTGAGAAGTTTGTCTCCACCAGTCCGGGCTTGATGTTCGTCACGCGCACCTTGGTGTGAGCCACATCGATGCGCAGTCCGTCGCTGATGGACTTCACCGCACTCTTGGTGGCACAATAGACGTTGCCTCCGGCATAAGCGGCATCGCCTGCCACAGAACCGATGTTGATGATGTGCCCATGGTTGCGGGCTACCATCGCGGGCACGATGAGACGGGTCATGGTGAGCAGCCCGCGTATGTTGGTGTCTATCATCTCGTCCCAGTCGTCCATATTGCCCTCGTATTCCGGCTCCAGTCCGCGTGCCAGTCCGGCATTGTTGACCAGCACATCCACTTCGGCCCACTCCTGGGGCAAACCGGCTATGGCATCATGGGCGGCCTGCCGGTCTCTCACGTCGAACACCAGTGGAAGCACCTCCACACCCTGTCGCTCCAATTTCCTCTTCAGACTGGCCAGGAGGTCGGAGCGCCGTGCTGTGACTATCAGATTGTAGCCGGCCTGTGCAAACTTGTGTGCGCAACTCTCGCCGATGCCGCTTGTGGCACCTGTTATCAGCGCGATAGGTCTTCTGTTCATGTGCAGTATGTTGTTTATGGTTGTGTAATGGCGTGTGCGTGAAGCTGTGCCGTGGGAGTCTTCCCGTTGCCCTTGTGAGAGGGGAACTACTTCTTGGCAGCCTCGGCTTGCTTCTTTCGGTCGTCGGCCGCTTTCTTCTTCAAGAGCTTGTCTATCTCGTCAAACTCCTTCCCCTTGTTGAGGAACAGGTAGATGCGATAGAGTGGCGGTGCCCAGCGGTCTATGTTGTCGGGCTGCAGTTCGCGCACTTTCTGCATGCACGGCATGGCGGCAGCATAGAGATTGCGTATGTCGCGGCGGTCCTGCTCAAAGCGTGGATCCTTGATGTTGCTGCATGCATTCTCCTGACGGATGACGGCCATATTGAGGTAGGAGCTGCCCTTGTTGTAGTAGGCATCGGTGAAGGCGGGGTCGCGCAGCAGGGTGCTGTCGGCAAACCGGATGCATGCCTCGTAGTCGTTCTCGATGAGCTTCATCTTGCACTTGGTGTACCAGTAGATGGCCTTGTCGGCTGTGACCACCTTGATGAGCGAGTCGGCCAGAGCGCATCCCTCCTTGGTCATGCGATGGGAGTCGTAATAATCGACCAGGTGAACGAAGAAATAGTCATACTCGGGGTACTGGTTGACTCCGGCATGCAGTTCTCTCACCCAGGCCGAGTCGTTCTTGAGGAGTTCGTAGGTGCGCACCTTATACTCCTGCAGAATGGGCTTGTCGCCGCGTGTGGCGGCCTCGATGGCCTTGTCGATGTATTTCAGCGTGTGGGCGGGCTTGTTGGAGAGGTATCCGCAGAGTGCCGCGCGATAGGCCAGTTTGGGCAGCATGGTGTCGCGCTTGTTGGTGGTGTAGGTATAGTATGCGTCCATGAAGCCATAGGCGGCATCATAATTGCCCTTGCGCAGGAAGAACTTCCCGCCGTTGAGGATGTTCTTCTTGTATTTCTGACGCAGGTCGCTTGTCTTTCTGGAGTATTTCAGCCGCACCTTCTCTTGCGCGTTGGGCACAGCATCCACGCTGTCGCACAGGCGCAGCTGCTCGTACATGTTGAGCAGCGAATTGAAGAAGAGGGCGGTGTCATATTGCTGTTTGAGATATGCCTTTCGGTTTTCCACGCTATTGACCGACTCATAGAGTCTGGCGGCGGTGTAGTATATCATCGCGCGGTCCTTGTCCTTGAGGTCGGTCCGGGGCAGGGCGTTTATCAGATTGGTCCTTGCCCCGTCTTGTCCCGAAGAGTTCTTGATGGCGTTTGATGCAGCCTTGTAGAGTGTTGACATCTTCACCGGCTTCTGGGCTTTGTCCTTCTTGTCTGCCGCCTGGAGCATGATGCCCAGACATGTGAAGAGCAATAAGATAACAAAAGATTTCTTCATTCTGAAAAATGTTTGCCTTATCTGTTATTCAGAGGACGTGTGTGCGGCTTGTGCCACATGGCCCTCTGGTGATATCCTATGTGGTTTAGTGCATCGGGCTGAGTGCCGTAGGGTGGTTTCCCGTGTCTGCCTGCGCGTGTGCGGGAATATATAATGTGCGGGATGGCATCCGCTCTGGCTCGAGACGTCCGCCACCCCGCACATCTTGTGTGTCTGCTTAGAGCAGCTTGTCCATCTCGGCAGCCTTGGCAGCCTGACCTGTCACGCTATAGCATTGCTTCAGCTCGTAGGCCCACTTCTGGGGCTCGTCGGGAGTGCACTCACGTGCCTTCTCGAAGTAGGGGATAGCCTCTCCGAACATCTTCTTCACCTCCTCCAGTGTGGCTTTTGCCTTCACCTGGTTCTTGATGTTGCTCACTGTGGCGTTCTTGGCCAGAGCCTGACGGAACTTGCACAGGCCAGCCTGGTACCAGGCGTCGTAGTAGTCGGGCTTCAGTTCGTTGCACTTTCTGTAGCATGCGAATGCCTCGTCGTACTTCTCCTGGGCGAAATATGCGTAGCCCTTGCCGTAGTTGGCGATGAGCACGTCCTTATCCACAGCCAGCACCTCATCGGCATAAGCCATCATCTTGTCCAGTCCCTGCTTCTGGTAGTAGGAGAGCAGAATCTGAATCAGGTCGGTGTGCTTCTGGGGCTCCTGCAGGCTCACGTCGTGCATGGCCTTTGCCCAGGCTACGGTATCCTTGCGCTCCAGATAGCTGGAAATCTTGGCCTGCTGGGTGCCCTCGGCTCCATCCTTGAACTTCAGGGCCTCGTCGTAATACTTCTCCATAGCGTCCCACATCTTGGCGTCGTGTGCCATGTGGAAGGCGTAATAGGCAATCTGCTCCTTGGGGATGCGCATCTTGCAGATGTCGGCTATCTCGGGATAGGTCTCGGTATAGCTCATGGCGCGGTCGTATGCCTCGAGGGCGCTCTGGTAGCGGCCGCATGCGCTCTCAAACTGGGCAGCGTAGATGTAGTAGTCGCCGCACTGGGACAACTGCACGCGCTTGGCTTTGAGCTGTGCCTCGTTGCCTGTCTCGCCCTTGGTCACCTTGGTGTACTTCAGCTCGTTGTGCAGAGCGTCGGTCAGGCATTTCAGATTGTTGTAGAAATAGGCTGTGTCGAAGGGCACCTTGTTGGAGGCTGCCTCCAGCATGATGTTGAGGGGATGCATGCACAGGTTGGTGCTGAGAGAGTAGGCTTCATCAAGCTTCTTCTCGTCTATCATGCCGCTGTGCAGGGCCTTCTGCAGGATTTCCTGTCCCTTCTTGCACTCGTCCAGAGTTCCCTCGGCCGTAGCCTTCTTCTCCTGTATCTGCAGATTGAGTGCGTCCCATATCTGCTGGGCTTCCTTGACCTGTGCCTTGGCTTCCTTCTGAGCGGCCTTCAGGGCGGCTGCCTCAGCCTTTGCCTTGGCCTTGTCATCAGCTGTCTGTGCGCTCAAGCTGCCTACTGCAAGTGCGAGAGCAATCGTTAACAGTACCTTTTTCATAATCGTAGGATTTGTTTTGAAATAGATAATATGACTTTATTCGTTTTCTTCTGTTCCGGGGTTCTGGGTGTCTGTTCCGGGGTTCTGAGCCTCTGTCCCGGGAGTCTGGGTCTCTTCAGTTCCAGGGTTCTGGGTCTCTTCGGTCTCCTCGGAGTACTCTTCCTCCTCGTCGTCACGGGGCACCACGCTGAGATGGCTGATGACGTCGTTGCGCTTCTTCAGCTCTATCAGTTTGGTTCCTTGCGCCACACGTCCCTTGGTCACCTTCACCGAGTCGGCGTGCAAGCGTATTGTGGTGCCGCTCTTGTTGATGATCATCAGGTCGTCATCGTCGGTAACCACCTCGGTGGCAACCACGTAGCCCGTCTTGTCCGTTATGGCCATGGTCTTCACTCCCTTGCAGTGGCGGCTTGTCTTGCGGTACTCATCCACTCCGGTGCGCTTGCCGTATCCGTTCTCGCTGAGCACCATGATGCTCTCCTTCTCCACGTCGTTGACCACGCACATGCCCACCACACGGTCTCTGGGGTCGTCATCGAGGATGATGCTCTGCACGCCCGTGCTCACTCGTCCCATGTCGCGTACCAGGTCCTCGGGGAATCTCACCACTCGTCCGCCTGCGTTGGCCACGATGATTTCGTTCTTTCCGTTGGTCAGCTCCACGCCTATCACCTGGTCGTCCTCGCGTATGTTGATGGCGTTCACGCCGTTGGCACGCACGCGGCTGTATTCTGTGAGGAGTGTCTTCTTGATGATGCCGTTCTTGGTGCAGAACACCACATGATGTGACTGGCAGAACTCGGGGTCCTGCAGCTTGCGTATGCACAGGCATGCGCTTATGCTGTCGCCAGGCTGTATCATGAGCATGTTCTGTATGGCTCGTCCCTTGTTCTGCTTGTTGCCCTCGGGTATGTCATACACCTTGAGCCAGTGGCAGCGTCCGCGGTCGGTGAAGAAGAGCATGGTGTTGTGCATGGTGGCGGGGTAGATCTTCTCGATGAAGTCGTTGTCCCTGGTGCTGCTTGCCTTCACGCCTATGCCTCCGCGTCCCTGTGCACGGAATTCTGCCAGAGGTGTGCGCTTGATGTAGCCCATGTGGCTGATGGTCACCACCACCTCGTCGTCGGCATAGAAGTCCTCGGCGTTGAACTCGTCGGCGTTGGGCATGATTTCCGTGCGGCGCACGTCACAGAACTGCTCCTTCACTTCCAGCAGTTCGTCCTTGATGACCTTGCGGCACAGGTTGTCGTCGGTGAGTATCTGGTTGAAGTACTCTATCTTCTTCATCAGTTCGTCATACTCGGCATGCAGCTTGTTCTGCTGCAGACCGGTGAGCTGTGACAGTCGCATATCCACGATGGCCTTGCTCTGTATCTCGTCCAGCCCGAAGCGCTCCTCCAGCGCACGCTGTGCTGCAGCGGGTGTCTGGCTCTGCTTGATGATGCGCACCACCTCGTCGATGTTGTCGCTGGCGATGATGAGTCCGCGCAGGATGTGCACGCGCTCCTCGGCCTTGCGCAGGTCGTATCTGGTGCGGCGGATGACCACCTCATGACGGTGCTCCACGAAGTTGCTGATGAAGTCGCGCAGCGTGAGCAGCTGCGGGCGACCCTTGACCAGCGCGATGCTGTTCACGCTGAAGCTGGTCTGCATGGGGGTCATCTTGAACAGCTTGTTCAGCACCACCCGGCTGTTGGTGTCACGCTTCACGTCTATCACGATGCGCATTCCGTCGCGGTCGCTCTCGTCGTTGGCGTTGTGTATGCCCTCTATCTTCTTCTCCTGCACCAGCTGTGCGATATACTCGATGAGCTGCTGCTTGTTCACTCCGTAGGGTATCTCGGTCACCACTATCTTGTCGTGTGTGTCGCCTGCCTCGATGTCGGCCTTGGCGCGCATGATGATGCGTCCGCGTCCGGTCTCGTATGCGTCCTTGATGCCCTGCAGTCCCATGATGTAGCCTCCGGTGGGGAAGTCGGGACCCTTGACATACTGCATGAGCGCCTCCACGTCCATCTCGGGATTATCTACGAATGCCACGCATGCGTCTATCACCTCTCCCAGGTTGTGTGTGGGTATGTTGGTGGCCATACCCACGGCTATGCCTGTGGCTCCGTTGAGCAGCAGGTTGGGCAGCTTGGTGGGCATCACGGTGGGCTCCTGCAGGGTGTCGTCGAAGTTGTTGGTCATGTCCACGGTCTCCTTGTCCAGGTCGTCCATCATGGCCTCGCCCATGAGGCTCAGTCGTGCCTCGGTGTATCGCATGGCGGCGGGGCTGTCGCCATCCACGCTTCCGAAGTTGCCCTGCCCATCCACCAGCGTGTATCTCATGGCCCACTCCTGTGCCATGCGCACGAGTGCGAAATATACTGAGCTGTCGCCGTGGGGGTGGAACTTACCGAGCACTTCACCCACGATACGTGCACACTTCTTGTATGGTCTGCTGTGCAGGTTGCCCATCTCCTTCATGCCGAAGAGGATGCGCCTGTGCACAGGCTTGAATCCGTCTCTCACATCGGGCAGTGCGCGTGCCACTATCACGCTCATGGAGTAGTTGATGTAGCTTTGCCGCATCTCGTGCTCGATGTCAACTTTGATAATTCTTTCCTGATCTTCCATTCTTATTTAATACTGTCTGTTCTCCTCTCTGATGCTCTGCCCGAGGCCGCAGGGAGCGAAGTGCCAAGGGGCAGGCGATGCCTCATCGGGGCGTGTGTAGCCTTTCGCCCGGGTGGGATTCCAAATACAAAGGTAAGCCGTATTTGTTGTATCTGCAAGTTTTTCTCCTATTATTTTCTCGCGCACGTGCATGAATGTGTCGTGCTGCATTTCTGCCCACATGCCTGTTTTTGCCATTTGCGGGCTCGTAGGGCGCTTTTCGTGCGGATGCCGACGGGGTGTCGGGAGCGGGGTTGAAACGTTTCCCTGTACGATAAAGGCTACGCATTTGTCATCTGAAACTACAGTAGATATTTCTCCAGTTGGGAAAATTTTTCTACCCTACTGGGAATGTGATTTCCGCATGCTTTCCTGCCACATGGCTAAGGTACGGGAGCCCCGAGAGCTGTCCCTTGCCGGCACCGCTCTCGGCCACCAGATTGCCCATCATGCCGCACATTTCCTTCCAGCTGCGGTCGGGATACATGAATTCTGCGCCACTTATGTGCGCCCCCAGTACAGGAAATAGCATGGGCACGAGCGACTGGTGCATGTCTTTTGACGTTTGCGAGAGCAAAAGCTGCACGCATTCCGTGCCTCGGCCCAGATTTGGCATGGCTGGAGGGGTTGATTTACTGATGTTGTACTTCATTTCTGTCTTGTTTGTCTTATTCGTTAATGAGATGTAAACTATTGGTTATCAGCCTTTGAGAAAGAGACTGTGGCTGGGAGAACCAGGGGGCGTTACAGTTGTTACAGTTGTTACAGTTTCATTTCAAAAGGTAACAATTCCCCCTCTTATTATATATATCTATTTAATATATAAATAGTTATAGAGTCTATAAAAGAGGGTTTTGACATGATAAACTCTAATTGTAACAACTGTAACGCTGTAACGCTATAGCCCCTGGCCTTCAGCCTCCCGCTTCCCTCTCCCAGGCCTATCCTATCATGTCGGCCACCATGCGCAACTCTTCGGCTGCAGCCAGGCAGAAGTGCCTGAAGGTGAACACCTCGGTGTAGGGCGGTCGGGTGAGCGAGGGATAGAGTCGGCCGTCGGGTCGGCGGTTGACGTTGACGAACCGCCCCTCGTAGATGTGCGGGTTGCGCTGCTGCGGTATCCACTGCCCGCCCCCTGCGTGCTCCACGAACGAGTAGTGTCCCTCGCCGTCGTGCACGATTGTCCCTCCCAGGTATCCTCCTATGGGCAGTCGTCCCCTGTGGCGTGTGAGCAGCTTGAGGACGATGCACGGCTCGGCGTGGGTGGGTGGTGGGTGGGCCGCTGTTCTGCTCTTGTCTCCGGGTTCGTTCTGTGGGAAAATAATGGGCAGAATGCTTGCACGTTCCGCATTTTCTTGGTATATTTGCATTGCCAAACTGATGTTCCAAATCATGCAAACCAAGACTGATTACCAGGGTGCGTCCCGCGCCCGAAGGAGAATGGCTATTGTAGCGGCCCTTTCGCTCCTGTTCCCCATTCTGTCTCCGCTTGCTGCCCGAGGCATGTGTAGCCCGATGATGCCAGAGAGGCAGCCCGAAGCCGGGGCGGTTGCATGGGACAGCCCGCAGCATGTGACCCCGTTCTTCCCCTGTTCGCCCAGGCTCGAGGAACCCTATGGGGTGTGTACCCACATCACGCGTACCTACATGGATTATCCCCTGCGCGACCGCGAGTTGCAGGTTACCAGTGCGGTGGGAATGGGCTGGGTGCGCTCCGACCTTGATTTCGGAACCGTCTTTGGCAGTCCCACAGAATTCGAGCCCAAGATTTTCGATGATGTCATGGCCTCCTGCAGCAAGTATGACCAGAAGCTGCTCGGCATCCTCACCTGGCTGGGCAAGATGCCTTGGCAGGATCCCGACTACGCGAAATACGTGGAGACGCTGGCCCGCAGATACGACGGCAAGATGACCCACTGGGAGGTGATGAATGAGGTTAATCTGATGCACGAATCGGATTTTATGCCAGCTTGTTATGCCCGCGCACTTCATGTAGCAAGCGAGGCCCTGCACAGGATGAATCCGCAGAACAAGGTGCTGCTCACCGGACTGGCCGACGTGAAGGACGATTTCCTGGAGGACCTGTGCAAACTGGGTGCCATGAAGGATGTGGATGTGATGAATTTCCATTCCTATTTCCGTCCCGAAGAAATCATGCTGGCCTACTCCAAGATACGCAGTCTGATGGACCGCTATGGCTGGCGCACGCCCGTGTGGCTCACCGAGTGCGGCATGCACACAAGCCCCGAGCAGCAGCCTTCTGACGGCTTCTATCTCGACTTCCTGCCCGCTGCCATCCGCAGGGTGGGCTTGCAGGCCGACAAGATATGTGTGGGCTATCTGGCCGACCGACGCACGGGATATGTGACCGTGAGCGACGAGCAGGTGCAGCACTACCTGGCTCCCGTGGCAGGGCGCACCACACCCGTGGCGCTCGACCAGCTGGCTACGCTCAGGGTGAAGGACGTGCCCGTGCTGCTGGCCACCACAGGCGAGTATTTCCCCACCGACTATTTCCCCCAGCTGGTGGACTACGTGAAGCGCGGCGGCACCATCGTGCTCTCGGGCGGCATGCCTTTCTATTATGATGCCTATCTGCCCTCCGATTCGTGGTACAACAGGCGTGAGACGGGCACCTCGCTGCTCAGCCAGCTGCACATGTCGTCGGTTCAGTGGTGGCGCGACGAGAAGTCGGGCGAGAGCCTCACCGAGTTGCCGCCCCTGATGGTCAAGGCACCCGATTCCGACTTTGCCTACCAATGGGAAATATCGAGCCGCTGCCCCGGGCGCTATCTCACCGACGGACATCTGGCCCCGGGCGACACGCTCATAGCCCTCATCAAGGCGGGCACCGAGCATATCCAGGCTCCCGTGGCGGGCGTGTATCGCCTCAACTCTGACCTGAAGGGCAACATCATCTTCCAGACACGCATGTATGCCGACCCCGTGCCCAGCAAGGAGGTGGAGCAGGCGCGCCGCGTGGCCAGGATGTACCTGATAGCGTTTGCCCACGGAGTGGAGCGCGTGTTCTGGTACAACCTGAGAGCCAAGGAGGCCGACCCCTATGAGCCGGAGGACTGCTTCGGACTCATCCATGCCGACTTCTCGGAGAAGCCCGCCATGCAGGCCTACCGCACCATGGTGCAGATGATGCCCTCGGGCAGCACGCGCCCGCAGCTGGTGGTTCAGGGTAACGTGTTCGTGGCCAGTTGGACCCGCCCCGACGGCAAGCAGGTGACGGGCATGTGGTCGCCCTATGTGCCGGTCATGTGGAAGACGGGTAGCCTGCGCGGAGCACAGATGACTGATTATATGGGCAACGAAATGGGCAGGGCAGGGCGTAAGGTGCGCCTGACCGACTCGGTGGTGTTCTTCGTGAAATGACCCTCTTGGGGGTGCAGAAAGAGCATTTCCAGGGTGACGATGATGCCCGAATAGAGTGTCGATGACGCAGGAATGGAATGCCGATGACGCAGGAATGGAATGCCGATGATTCCATGATGGAATACCGATGACGCCCTAATGGGGCGGAAAAGGAAATTTAATAAAGATTAAAATAAGCCGAACGGGGGCGGGTGTGTGTCTTTTCGCGCACCCGCCTGTCATCTTTATATACTAAAAGGCGGTTCGGAAAGTAAAAAATCACTATTTTTGCACTCCAAGAGGGGCGGTGCCACATGCATGCGCCCAGCCAAGGAAGTGATAACAATAACGACACACACTATTATATGAAGAAGTTTCTGACGTGCAGACAAGTGATTGCCTGTCTGATGGTTCTGCTCGGCCAGACGGCTTGGGCAGTCTCGTATTCCGACTCCAACGACAACCTTGCCATGCCCTTCAAGGCCACCACGCTGAGCGGTGACGACCTGGCATCGGATACCCAATGGTACAAAATCAGGGTAGAGGGAGGCAAATACTGGGCCGTGGGTGACGGGCAGGTGACCTGTGCCGCCCCCTCGGGCAGCTTCTCCGATGCCAACTACTTCTGTTTCGTGGGCAACAACAAGGAGGGCTTCCACATCTACAACCGCCAGCTGGGCGCCTCCTACGTCATCTGCTGTGCCAGCGCCATCAGCCATGAGCCTCTGGTGCCCGTGCTCAAGAGCAAGGCTCCTGTGCCATCGACCCTGAAGGTGAGCACGAACGGAGGTGGCTACAACTTCTATTATCCGGGCAATACGAGCGCCTGCGTCAACGACCTTCGCGGCTACGGCGTGCTCACGCTATGGACCAACGCGGCCGCTTCGGCCAGCAGCGGATGCCGCATGTATATGGAGGCTGTGGATGCCGACCAGCTCCAGCCCATGCAGGAGAGCGGAGTGCCCTTCCGCTGCACACGCATCATCGACGGCAAGTTTGCCTCTTACACCAAGTGGTACACCATGGACATCCGCTCGGGCAAGATGCTCCAGGCCACCGCCGATGCCATCCTCTGCGCTCCCTCCGACTCGCTCACACGTGACCGTCTGTGGTGCTTCACAGGCAGCAAGGCCGAGGGCTTCACCATCTACAACTACGCCTACGGCACACGTTATGCAGCCTGTGCCAAGTCGGCAGATAATGCCACCCGCGTGCTCATGAGCCAGCTCGGCAGTACCGAGGGCGGTGCCATAGCCTTCGGATTGAGCCAGAACAGCCATGGCGGCATCAATTTCCATTATCCCCAGACGGCCAACAGCTGCTGGAACGACTTTGGCAACAACGGTTTCATAGCCTTGTGGAATGACAATAATGCTCCTTTTGACGGCGGTTCGAACATCATCTTCAGCGAAGCCGACCTCTCAAAACTGCCTGCCGAGCCAGTTGCCGACAGTAGCGCGTGGGACCCTGTGAGCGGCGATATCGTGTATCTGTGCATGAGTGACGGCAGCGTGAACGCTTTCCCCAAGGAGTACATCCTCACCCAGACCAGCAACAGCAGCCAGGTGAGCTTCCTCGCCAAGTCGGGACACAAGTACACCTTTGCCAGTGCCGATGTAGATAGCCTCACCGAGAAGGCCCCTGCACAACTGCCCCAGATGGTGAGCTTCAAGTTCAACAACAAGTTCAACGACATGCTCATGGTAGATGCCCTGGGCGAGTTTACCGACTCGGCCCACATCTCCGTCAACGTGGGAAGCATAGGCAAGCGCCTTGTGGCCAGCATCAAGACCTCCGTCGAAGGAGCCGAGGTGTATGTGGGCGACTCGCTGCAGGACAGCAAGGTCACCAGCCGGCGCTTTGAGCATCCCGTGACTTATACGGTGGCTCTGCCCGGATGGCGCATGCTCAGGCGCAACAGCGCCACGGGAGAGTACGGCATGCATCCCTTCGGCAACGACTATCAGGTGACGGTCAATTACCTGTGCGACAATCCTACCACCTCTGTCGGAGTGCCTGTGGTCAACATCACCACCGACGATGGCACCATGATCAGCAGCAAGACCAGATACTGGGATGCCAAGATAAGCATCGACGGTGCAGGCTTCCTGCCCGACCTGCCCGAGACGGCGATGAAGATCAAGGGACGCGGCAACAGTTCGTGGGCAGGAGAGTGGGGCAAGAGCCCCTACCGCATCAAGTTCCCCACCAAGCAGAAGCCACTGGGCATGAAGGCGGGCAAGAACTGGAACCTGATAGCCAATGCCATACGGGAGTCGATGACCACAAACGTCATCGGTTCGCGCGTGGCCGAGATGGTGGGTACCGCTGCTGCCAACCATTTCCTGCCTGTGGAACTCTACGTCAACGGCAATTACCGCGGCTCATATACGCTTACCGAGAAGGTGGGCATCAGCAACAACAGCATCGACTTGGCAAATGACTCCAACGCCGTACTGCTGGAGCTGGACAGCTACTACGACGAGACCTACAAGTTCAAGACCACCTACTACAACTTGCCCGTCAACGTGAAGTACCCCGACTTCGCTTCTGACCCCACCAACCTCACCCTCTCGGTGGTGTCACGTCACTTCAATTCCCTGGTCAATGGCGTACGCCACATGAAGCCCATAGAGCAGTCAGCCGACCCTGTCTATCTGGCACGCTTCCTCGTGGTGAACGACCTCATGAACAACCAGGAACTCTATCATCCCAAGAGCACATTTCTCTACAACGAGAATATCCTGAGCGACAGCTCGCGTTACATCTTCGGTCCTGTGTGGGACTGTGACTGGGCATTCGGCTACCAGAGCAGCAGCTCTTACTTTATCCGCGACGCTGAGGCGGACTACTTCAGCGGCACCTCAGGGTCTTCCGGTGGCAGGGGATTCCTGAGAGACCTGCGATATAATGGAGGCGAGGAACTCAACAAACAGTATTACCGCGTGTGGACCGACTTCATGCAGAACCATCTGGAGGACCTCATGGAGTATCTCGACGACTATTATGCCGTGGCTGCCAAGTCCTTCGAGCACGACAACTCGCTCTGGGCAAGGGGCGGAAGCAAGGAATATGCCGAGATTACCGAGCGCAGCAAGGCATGGATTCGCAAGCGTTGCAATTATATCTACAACTACCTGAGCTATCAGTTGGGCTATGCCGAAAAGGATTATCTCAAGCCTGATGTGCCCGATGCCATCGATATCGTGCGCTCTGACACTCCCGTGGCCAAACCTTCCACTGGCGTATATGACCTGTGGGGCAGAAGGGTGGGCGACACTCTCGACGGCCTGCCATCGGGCATCTACATCCAGAATGGCCGCAAGGTGGTGAAGAGGTAACTTCATCTTCCGTCTTCCTATGGCCAATCTTCTTTCCCTTCCTGGGGGAATGAGGAGTCCCTGTAAGAGGGATTGGCAATCTGGCCCCAGGGGAAACATTCTTGCCCTCTGATGGAGTCATTCTTGCCTCAAGGGAAAGACAAGAAGGAATAGAAATAAGATGACAGGAGGCTTTCGTGCTGTTATGCACACGGAAGCCTCCTGTTGCGTTTGTGCCTTTGGGGATGTTCGGTTGCCCGTAATGGCTGTTCTAATCTTTCAAAATGTCTGTTAGGCCGCTTGTCGCTTATGGTCGGGGCGGATGGGGCTGTAGTCTGGCATCCCTCCTTATTGGCAGTTCCTCTTCCTCATCTGCGCCAGTTGCCATGAGTTATATACGTTGTGCCAGATGCTGTAGAAGCCGCCTGCCAGGGCTGTGACAGGCGTGAGGAAGGTGTAGCCCATCCAGATGGCAAATACCGTGTTCTTCTGTCCGCATGATTGTGCACCGCTTATCGGGTCGCCGTATTTGCGGCCAGCCAGTCGGCCCACGGCAAACTGTATGATGCAGGCCAGCAGCGAGGCCAGGGCTATCCCACCTGCCAGAGCCAGCGATACGTGGCTCGTGACCAGACTGCGTGTGGTGACTGCCAGAGCCAGAGCCAATGCCACCGCCCACAGGTGGAAGGGCAGATCGCGGAATGAGGCCAGACGGCTGGTGAGGCCAGGCGAGAGTCTGCGCAGCAGTTCGGCAGCCACAATGGGGCAGAGCAGAAGCGGGAACACCTTGCTCAGAATCATGCTGAAGGCGTGTGCGAAGCCCATCCCTGCCTGCGGGTGAGCCAGTGGCACCAGCAGCGGCACCAGTATAGCCACACCGAGGTTGATGAGCAGAGTGTAGGCTGTGGTGGTTCCCGCGCGCCCGCCCAGCTTGCTCGTCACCACCACGGCGGCTGTTGCGGTGGGGCAGATGAAGCACAGCAGGGCACCCTCGATGACGGGACGGAGCGGAGTGAGGGGGAAGAGGACCAGCACGAGGCACAGCAGCGCAAACATGCCGGCCTGCAGCAGCAGGTTCCACATCTGCCAGCGGCACAGGCGCATCTGCGAAGGATTGACCCTGCAGAAGGTGAGGAAGAGCATCAGAAAGATGAGCACAGGCTGCACCACACCTACTCCCTGCAGCAGCCATCGGCGCATGCCGCCTCCCAAAGGCAGCCACGACAGGATGAAATAAGAGCTGGCACCCGCCATCATGCTTATGGCCAGGGTCCAGCGACGGATAAACTCACGCATGGGCGACTCTCTTGATTGAAAATTCCAGCGCACAGGAGCGTTGATGGTGCAAAATTACATAAATACGCCCATGCGGCCCATCTTTTTTTGCCAGAATGTTCGTTTCGGTGGAGCTATTATCGTAACTTTGCAGATGAATTCGTTTTATTGACACACTAAGCATGAATATTTATCTTAGATACTTTAACAAGGAGACCCTTGTATCCACGGTAGATGAGGCCATCGATTTCCTTCAGGGCATTACTGATATTGACATGGACGAGTTCCTGATGCAGGACATCAAGGCCTTTGTGGAGAGTAACAACATGTACCCGAAGCGCTACAAGGTGCGCGGCCACTCTTATTTCATCGTCATCAAGACCACAGCAGCCACTCTGGAAGAGTTCAAGGACAAGGGTGCAGCCGCACGTGAGGCCACCGAGAATGCCCGTGCCCAGCGCGAGGAGCGCCAGCTCTTCTTTACAGCCAAGAAGGTGGGATGGTATGAGGGAAAGCTCATGTTCAAGCGCGTCATCTCAATCCCCCAGACACAGAAGTTCCAGTACATGGACACCACATTCGTGGCACGTGTGCATGCCGACTCTGTGCAGGACTGCTACAACGCCATTGTCAATCACCTGCGCACCCGTTCTGATGTAGATCCGAGGAGCCAGTTCCCCAGCATCAAGGGCCGCAACTTCGAGTGCCGCTACTTGGGCGAATGAGCAAGTCAGGTTTTTTTCTGAAAACTTTGAGTATAACGGGAGCATTGCTTGTCTTTGCTTCCGTTTCTCTGTATGCGGCATCCCAGGTCGATTCCGTAGATAACCGCTGGCTGCCTGTGCCCGACAAGCTGCCCACGCCTCTGCTGTGCGAGCGGCACGTAAGCCCAATCCCCCAATACAGCATCCCCGTTGCTGCCCATCATCCCACGGGCCAGACAGGAATAGATGTGTCGCATTACCAGGGCAATATAGAGTGGAGCGATGTGGCAGGCGATGCCAATGTGCGCTTTGCCTATGTGAAGGCCACCGAGGCTTCCACGCTACGTGACAGCCACTTGGAGCGCAATCTGCGTGGTGCCCGGGCTGCGGGAATACCCGTGGGAGTGTATCATTTCTTCAGTCCCACAGCACCCGTCAGTGAGCAGTTGCGCAATTTCCTGGGCAGCGTGAGGCCGCAGGATACCGACCTCATCCCCATCATCGATGTGGAGAAGCGCGGAAGGGCTCCTCTTGCCACCTTCAACAGCCGCCTGCGCACCTTTCTGCAGCAGGTGGAGGAGGCTTATGGCGTGAAGCCTGTCATCTATACAGGCATGAACTTCTACAACCGTTACCTGGTGGGGCAGTTCACGCAGTACAAGTTCATGATAGCCTCTTATTCCGAAGACATACCGCAGTTGCTCGATGAGCCTCGTATGGTCCTCTGGCAGTTTACGGCCGAGGGGAGTGTGGCAGGAGTGCGCACCCACGTAGATCGCAGCCGCTTCATGGACCGCTACACGCTCTCCGACATCCTGCTGCGTCCCTGACTATCAGTCCGATACACGTGCGAGGGGTATGACTACATGCAGGCATCACCCCCTCGCATGCCTTTTCTCCTCATCCTCACATCAGCACATCCAGCCTCTCCGACGGCAGCCCGAATGGCGCAGAAGCCAGCTCTCTCCCAGGTGCCGGATTTTTCCATCCTAAAACTCACAGCGGTGCATGTGCCGTTGCAGCGTGCTTCATCGGCCGTTGCAGCGTGCTTCATCTCCCATCGCACCATGCTGCCCCTTTTCCTCCAATATTGTGCTGTTTGTATAGAAGGCAGAAAATAATTTGGAATGAGCTTGGATAGTCGTGCGATTTGTCGTAATTTTGCATCTAAAGACAAAAAGCGTATGGTTGAAACACATGGGCTGTTTCGGCAAAACACACTTCGAGTTTTGCCCAAACAGGAGGTTCGCTCATTAACAGCAAGTTCTATTGGGCGATTGGGTATATAACGATAAAACAAGGATTGAGCAGATGGGATTTAGTCAGAAAGTAAAGGAAGCGTTGGCGTACTATGTTTATGCCTTGGTTGACCCGAGGGACAAACGTATTTTCTATATTGGAAAAGGGCAGGGTGACAGACTGTTCCAACATTCAGAGGCGGCTGTTGAGGGAGATGAGCAGACGTTGAAACTCAATACAATACGCAGCATCATAAAAGAGGGGCTTCAAGTGGAATACTTCGTCCTGCGTCACAACTTGACCGAAGAGGCGGCTTATCTGGTGGAGTCGGCGCTGATAGACATGCTCACTTATCCTGGTTTCAACAGCGAAAACCAACTGACCAATCTTGTGGCAGGGCATCACCAATGGGATGAAGGCATCAAGAGCGTTGAGGAATTGAACAGTATTTATGATTGCGAAAAGATAGTAAATGGCGAGCCAGGCAGACTGTTGCTGGTTAGTCTGAACAAAACTTATAACCAGACCTGCGCTTGCGGAGTGTATCTGCGCCCAGACATCTATGAATCAACGAGGAAATATTGGGCCATCAGTCCGAGTCGGGCACGGGATATCGACTATGTGCTGGGTGTGTATCGGGGAATCGTGCGTTGTGTCATTAAGGTGCAATCTTACAGTTGGACAAACGTGGCCGACGATGGTACGCCTTTCAGAAAAGTCCGATGCTGCTTCGATGGACAGATTTGCCCTGATTCACCTTATCTGAACAAGGATGTTTCCGATTACCCCTTCGGCAGCGGTGGGGCAGTAAGGTATATTTGATACACTCCTTTAATGCCCAAGTAGCACTCGTTTGCGTCTCTTTCTCATTGGCGGTTCGTGTTAGAAATGTATCATCATGCATCCTTCTGAAGGCTTTCTTCTTCCCTATGCCAATCCTTTTCCCTGCGTTTACTTGCCTGTTTGCTGTAAATCTTTTATCTTTGCATTATTCAATGGATTGCGAGGCCGCTTAGTCAGCATGAGGCGGGTGGCCGAAGCGGGTTTCTGTACCGACTGATGATAAGGGAAGTTCGATTTAGCAGCGTTCTTTACGGCAGACTCAATGCCGTGCTGAGCGAAGGAGGTTGCGCCATGTTGCCCGACTTCCTGCGCACGCTCAGTGTGTCGCAGTTTCGTACTGCGGGATACATTCTGGGCGAGCGTGTTGCCGCTGAAGTTGCGCCCGAAGTGTTCTGGGAACTGTTCATCACCCTCCACTCCTTTGATAATCGTGCTTTTCTGGTCACCATGCTTCATGCACTTGCAGCTCGTCTCGATAGGGGAGAAGTGAGTCTGGATGATGCGGGATTCCATCAGTTGCTCACTCGTTTCACCGAAGTCGATGCCGACAAGGCGCTGCGCATCTTGCTTCCTCTCCAGCAGGCGCCGCAGCAGGTATCGCGTCTTCTTGGTGATATGCAGGTGGATGATGCCATGAAGCGCATTCGCCTCTTGCTGCCCACAGGCACCATCCCTTGCCATTACATTCTTTTCCTCACCCTTCGTCAGGTGGAGCACAACCACTCCCTTCTCGTGCGTGTGGCAGCATCACTCATTCGTCAGGGCGACTCTGTCTCCTTCAATATGGCCAGTCTGATGAAGGCATATTTCGGTCTCAAGGAACTGAAAGGCACCTTCTCGCTTCATCTTCAGCCCTGGCAACTGAGCCGCATAGAGACCTCCTACGAAGCGTTCCGCCAGACCATCTCTTTCTGATAATTTCCCTTCTCTCATCTTGTTCTGCAATATTGCAAGGAGGGTGCTGACTGATTGGTCTGGATTTCACATTGGGCTTATGAAGAGAAAAGTACACAATGATACAATGGCCATCTGATATATGTGTATGCCAGGTGAACACGTTCTAATTGGAAATAGCATTCAAAGCAAGAACTATTTTCTCTCGTTCACCGCTGCCTTTTGTTGAGAGTCGAAGTAAAGGCAGGCCGTATATCGACAGGATGTGATCTTTCAACAAGTCACGCTGATGCTGTATCATATCTTCATTGTGAAACGAATATCCGTCTGTTTCTATGGCAAGTACAGGCTGTTTTCCTACACGATTGATTATAAGGAAATCGAGATGTGTGCTATAGTTTGCAGCATATTTCAGTTCTTCAGCCGACATTAGTGATGTATTTTTAATGACCTGCCGTAGAGGAATGTGGCATAGCACCTTCAAACAATCATAATCGGGATTGGATGCCAATACCTCGTTAATCAATGTATAGGTCAGATTTTCCGATGCGTATTCAGATATTTGCGGGTTGTTCTTGAGGAAGTTCAACCTCTGCTCTGTATATTGATTATATAGATAGTCGAAAATGGATGCCAGCTTGCTCTCTGTCACGGAACAGTTGTTATAGGCAATGTAGTCAAGCAAATCCATTACGTTGTGGTGTTTCGCTTGCTCGTTTCCTGTCATGATGAGGCAGAATCTTTTTTGTGCTCTTGATACTGCGACATTCAACATCTTGGCGTCGTCAGCAAACTCCGAAATCTGGTTATCTACAACACTCATTATTATTGTGTCTTCTTCACGTCCCTGGTACTTGTGTATTGTGCCGGTCTTTATTCCATTCAGTTGTTGGCAGAAAGCGTTCACCTGGTTGTTGTACGGAGTAACAATACCGATACTGCCGCATTCCTTCAGGGTGGGCAACAATTCTTCCTTCACCACATCGATTTCCCGCTGATTAATATGATTGGCGGCATGATTTCCTTTAACGGTTCTTATGGCTCTCAATACATTCTCTTCACCTTGGTCCTCGGTCATGATAAGCAGATTGCCACCGTAAAATTTTTGATTACAGAAGTTGATTATGCGCGGATGGCAGCGATAGTGTTCCCGAAGCATTGTTTCTGTTACGTCAGGTATAATTTTTAGTACAGATTCCAGGAAGCTGTATTTTGAGCAGTCGTATCCTTCTGCTATGTTATAAGGTTTGGCGATGGCCTGCAATTTTTTCCTGTCCTCTTCTGTTTCCACGTTCGGCAACTGCTTTGTATCTCCCACAATAATGGCATTCCTTGCGCAGGTAAGAGCTAAAGTGCCAGTTTCTGACGATACTTGTGACGCTTCATCCATAATAAGATAATCGTATGGTTCATCAGCAAACATACATGAACGTGCAGACATGGTGGTACTGAGTATTACAGGGTATTCCTTTTTCATCATCGCGCCTTGTCTGTTCATGTCTTGGGTATCTGCAAAATACATCCTATTTTGTCCTTTATAATGGTCGTGCAATGACGATTTTAAGAGGAGCATGGAATCTTCCGATAAGTTTTTGGCCAATGCTTTTGCATCGTGTGAAGCCATTTCTTGATTGATGACTTCTAAGCGTTGGCTGATTTCCCGAATCCTGTTTAAGTAATATAACGTTTGAAGTTCCAGGATAAGTGCTGTCAAATCGTTTTTGTTTATCTTATTCTGCACATGCATCCTATTGGTACATGTCCATTGTAGCCACCACCATTTGATTCGTTCTATCCATTTCCCGATCCAGTGAGTCGGTTCTGTGTATTCGCCATCAGCCCGTGTTTGGCAATTAAGCCAAATGGATATGATACGCTTGGAGTTGATATGGTGTTTTGATACCGTATTTTCATCAACGTCATTGTCCTGACAGAAGTGTTTCCACTCCAACCCGATAGCTTGTTGTTCCTGCGATAGTAGTGCACGCTCATTCTGTAATGCATAAACTTTGTCCAGGTGTTGCGAGGTGTTACGCATCCGTTGTTCTATTTGAAAGGATGCTCTGATTTCCAATCCCCACATTCTGCACTCGTCTGGTATGGCAGGTTGATTGGCAATGAATGCAGTCTTGTTGTCTTTATTGCCAAGTGGGGCTGCAATAAAACCTATACCATATTTTTCCAGTTTTTCCAATACATTTGCTGTAGCAGAGTTGTTGTTTGACACGACAATCGACGTTTTGCCTTGTCTGATGATGTTCGCAATAATGTTCAATATGGTTTGTGTCTTACCTGTACCAGGAGGCCCTTGGATGACACTTATTTGGTGTTCGAAGGCTTGGGCTACAGCAGTCTTTTGGCTGCTATTGCACCCAAAAGGATAGATCAATTCTTTATGACTTCGTTTCTTGGGCTTGTTCTCAACTGGGTTAAGATAGCAGGCGGCTGCCGTCTCTTTGTCAACAAAGTCCACTCTGTCATATATTTGCGACAAGATGCCTTCCGGATTCTTTTCGTCTTGGCCCAGTCGGTTGATGCTTGCCACACTTTTCATGTAAGCCAGAACATCCTTTGTGGCAATTTCCTGGAGGCAGGATTGCTTTACTACAACTTTTCCTACAGCGTCATCCAGAACGAAGTTGCCATCGAAGATGATTCTCCAGCAACTGTGTCCGTTGTTGTCAAACCGCCATATGCCTTGGATGCCATTTTTCAATTTTCCATTTACATATACCTTACAATGTGTGGGGTCTTTCCATTCTGGTTTACTGAGCCAAGTCACTTTACCATAGGTATAATTATAGGTGCGTACGTTGTTTTTGAAACGTACACTATATCCCGTAGTCCCATTCTCGCGTATGGTATCTATCTGCAGGGTCTTAGGCTCTCCATTGAGCAGAATAAAGTGTTTTGATAAGTCCATACTATTATAATGTTAACTAAAAATCTATTTGTATGATATCTATTCCTTCCGTTCGTCTGAAATCGTATCCTATTGCACTTGTGTGAAGTCATTTCTTGAATTCGGAATATGGAAGTTTGTGTCTTGAGATAGACAAAGATAGGGTAAATATCCGAAAGTATAACACAAAAAGGAGAGCGTTTTACATAGGCATTTGGTTAGACTTGGTTGCATGGTTCGGTTTCTTTTTCGGGCAGGATTTCCCGTCTTTCGCCCCGCCCCTTGCCTCTTAGCCCTCTGCCCGTCCCAAGTGCCTGGAAAAAGTATCCAATGATACTTTGCAAAGTAATATTGGATACTTGCCCGTTTATCCTTGGATACATTGCGAAGTATCCTTGGATGTGTTTTTTTCTTGATTTTGCCAGACACTTTTCCTATTCACAAACTGAATCAGTTGACAGTGTTGTGGAAGTCATACTGAATCTGTTGTCACTTGCCTTGGAATTGCACTGCTTCAGTTGACGCTCCTGGCCCTTCTGGGGTGGAGGTGTCTTCCGTTTGGCGCTGCCAAGATATCCTTTTTCGCGGGATTTCCCCAGAGCATCCTTTGTCCAAGATCGAAAAGATATTCAGAAAAGCAGCAGCCATACCGGAATACCCGACACCTGCTGAGTCCCCGTGCTGCTTCCGTCGGCCCGGCCGTCCCGTTCCTCCCATTCGGGAAACGGGAATCCTCCGGTAGGGCAGCCCCCCTGGAACGCCGGAAAATCCGCCCTCCTCCCTCTTCTCCCTTTTCCGCCCCCAAACCCTCGGAACCGCCCCTGATATCCCGAAAACGTATCGCGCGCGCAATATATATATAATGAGAGGAAAGAAAAGTTTCACTTTATATTGAAAAAAGTGGTGGCAATGCTTGTGAAACGTCCGAAACCGATGTACCTTTGCAACCGCA
>ULYE01037616.1_pt1 | contig 36565 bp, 42 predicted proteins | sample 1961921 | NCBI WGS metagenome assembly ULYE01 (sample SAMEA4835856, study PRJEB28245) | human gut metagenome | biome: gut microbiome; material: fecal sample | place: Denmark | collected 2008 | reverse complement strand
TGCAAAAGCATTGCATTTGCATTGCATACCGATGCAAAACTTGTGGAAAGCATTGTTAAGGATTACAATTTGTTTGAAAACGATGGCGAAAAGTTTTGGTCGAACTCGGTTTTGACCCGGCTTAACACATCAAGAAGCATTGCAAGCAAGCGTAAGGCGGCGGCGTTAAGTCGTTGGAAACCAACATCCGAAATGCAAATGCAATCCAAATGCAATGCAAATGCAATGCAAAAGCAATGCAAAAGCACGGTAAAGGAAAGTAAAGAAAAGGAAAGTAAAGAAGAATCCTTATCTAACGATAAGGAGAAAGAGAGCAAGAAACGCAAGGCGTTCTTGCCGCCTTCTTTGGAAGAAGTTCAAGCCTATATCAATGAAAAGGGATATTCGATTGATGCCGAAGCCTTCATTGCTTTTTATTCCTCAAAGAATTGGTATGTCGGAAGTAACAAAATGACCAACTGGCGAATGGCGGTCGTAACGTGGTCGAAACGTAACAACGCCGGAGCAACACGGGGAAGTGCAACAACTAAAAATTGTAATGACGAATGGAAATAAAAAAAAATATTCAAACCAAGGACGGTGCAAAAGAAGTCAAGGTTCAAATGCCGGAAGTCGGTCGCATATTGAATGCCATCCGTCAATGTGGATTGTTCCAAGGCTTCACAAGGTATCAATACATCAACTATGATGTGGAAGCAGCTTTGAAAATCGTTGAAGCAATCGGAAAGACAAGAAATTCCCGATTCGTGATTGACGAAGAAAACCGATTCACATATATGAACTTCGTGAAGTGGTGTCATGGCGACACAACCTTTCAATGTATTGACCCGGTTTCAAGACAACCTATTCCGGGAAACTTGAAGAAGGGAATATATATCGCCGGGAATACGGGAAGTGGAAAATCGTGGTGTCTTGAAATAATGCAAGCCTATGCAATAGCATGGAAGTTCGGCATTTCCTTCGCCGATGATGAATATCCCCGTCCGTTGTGTTGGCAAATAGAACGTGCAGATGGAATCTGTGACAAGTTCGCCGAAACTGGAACAATCATCGGGTTCAAACAAAAACCGATGTTGGGAATCCAAGACTTCGGGCAAGAGCCGCAAGAATCGCTATACATGGGAAATCGGGTTGATGTTATCCGGCAGCTTATCGAATACCGGGGCGACAGAACAGATGAACTAACATTCATAACATCAAACATGAGAATCAACGGCGATAATCTTATGAACCGATACGGCGACCGTGTGGCATCCCGACTTTTGGAGATGTGTAATTACTTCGAAATAAAGGGAAAGGACAGAAGGAAGAATTGACCTAACAATTAACATAACAAGAATATACACGATGAAGATTTACATATCGGGAAGAATTAGCGGCTTGCCAATGAGTGAAGTCAAAGAGAAGTTCGATAATGCCGCCGACTTATTGGATTCGTTGGATTTACAACCTGTGAATCCATTGAACAACGGATTGCAAGAAGGGGCGACATGGGCGCAACACATGGGCAAAGACATTGAATTGTTGCTTGAATGTGATGGAATCCTTATGCTTGACAACTGGAAGCAATCGAAGGGTGCGGACATCGAACGTGCGATTGCCAAAAAACTTGATATGGTGATACTATATGAAGAAGTACTTGCAGACGATGAAAACAAACGCATTGCCGAAGTCATTGAAGATGTTGTGCAAGAAGTCACCGGATTCGGCATCAAACAGTTCGGACAGAAAAGCCGATGCCGGGAACGATGTTATGCAAGAATGATATTCGTGTATCATTGCCGTGAAGCGAAAATGCGACTTGCGACAATATCCAAATTTGTTCATCGTGACCATACAACAATGCTTCACTACTTGAACAGATACAATGACGAAATAAGATTCAACAAAGAATTTCGTGACCTTGCATCCAAGGTTGCGGACAAACTGAAAGATTATGAGGTTTGCATTAAGAAATCAAAGTAAGATTGAAAAGGCACTCGGCGGCGATACGCTTGAAGTTTTGTTGGAAGCCTTGCGGCAAGCATTTGAAAGTTTTAACGACTTCGAAATTGAAGCGAGGATTGACAAAGAAACAACGCCTTATCCTACATTGACCGTTGATTGTAGTTCATATCCATACAACACGGCGGTTTTTTATGTCGTTGGTCGGCAATATGATGTGCTGAAACTGGCATTCAATAAAATCGGAAAATAACAAGGCTATGAATCATAAATTCAACTACAAATGGACATTGAAGGATGCAACCTTCACCAAAGACAAAGGAACGGTGTTCAGTTGCTTTGCCGGGGGTGGCGGTTCGTCTATGGGGTATAAGTTAGCCGGATTCGATGTGATAGGATGCAACGAGATTGACCACCGCATGATGTACGCATATTGTCAGAACAACGGCAATCCGAAATTTCGCTACCTTGAAGCAATTCAAGATTTCGTGAAAGAAAAGGAAATGCCGCCGGAGTTGTATGAACTTGACATCTTGGATGGTTCACCGCCTTGTTCTTCATTCTCGCTTGCAAGTGTAGGCGGCGAATGCGGAAGGCAAAACGGATGGGGTAAGAAAAAGAAGTTTCGTGAAGGACAGTCGGAACAAGTTCTTGACACGCTTTTCTTTGACTTTATTGAACTTGCCGGAAGATTACATCCGAAGGTCGTTGTTGCTGAAAATGTCCGTGGGCTTTTGCTCGGAGAAGCGAAAGGATATGTTTCCCGGATTTACAGAGAGTTTGACAAAGCCGGGTATCATGTGCAACACTGGTTGTTGGATGCTCAATACATGGGTGTGCCACAACGCCGTGAACGTGTATTCTTCATTGCCCTTCGCAAAGACCTTGTGCAGTTTGTCCCGTGTCAACGAACGCTTTTTGACGCAATCCCGGTGCTTGACATGAAGTTCAACGAAACACCAATCACATTCGGCGAATGCTATGATGGGAAGGGAAATGAACTTGTTGGTGAAGTTATGCGCAAGACATGGGAACAACGTCAACCGGGGGATTCCGATTTGGGCGACATAACAAAGCGAATGTCCGGAAAAGAACGGATGTTCAATTTCTACCTAATAGGCAAGAATGAAGTGTGTCGGCAGCTCACCGGAAAGGAATGCACGAACATTCTATTCGATGAACCCCGTTATTTGTCAGAAGGTGAAGAATGTTGTGTCGCAACATTTCCACAAGACTACGACTTCGCCGGAAACAAACCGCATTATGTGTGTGGCATGAGCGTTCCACCCGTGATGATGGCGCAAGTGGCATCCCGTATTTACGAACAATGGCTTTCAAAGATTAAAGTATGAAATACAACAACATCCCGAAGGTGTCTGAATTAAATAATATTATAACTCGTTATGGCAAATAAAATTAACATTGAGAATTATATACAGCGTTTGAAAGAATGTCAGAGTATGGAAGATATAGAAAGTGCTCATGCTGACGCTGACAAGGTTTTGGAAGAAGTCATACTTAAAGAGCTTGGTGACGATTTCAAACAGGTTGTAAATGAATACAAGAAAGTTCCCAAATGGTATGCGTAAACTTAGTAAAAATGAAGACAATAACATTTGATGTAATGCTCAATGGGCGTTTTATCTGCACGTTGAAATACAAGTTTTGCCCATTGTTCCCAATCGAACTTGACGGATTGAATAAGTTCATCGAAAGCAAACGCCCATCATTGAAGGGCAAAGATTACAATATCGCATTTTAACTTATAAACACCATTAGACAATGAAAGATATTGAACTATACAATGACCATTTCCAAAACTACAAGGTTTATGGAATCCCGAAAGCGCAACTAATCATTGCCGACCCACCGTATAATCTTGGCGTGAACGCTTATGCAAGCAATCCGGCATGGTATAAGGACGGGGACAACAAAAACGGCGAATCAGATAAAGCCGGGAAAGAGTTCTTCGACACGGACAAAGATTTCCGTCCGGCGGAATTTATGCACTTTTGTTCCCGAATGTTGGTTAAAGAGCCGAAAGAAGCCGGAAAAGCACCGTGCATGATAATCTTTTGCGAGTTCGAACAACAATTCAAATACATCGAACTGGGTAAGCAGTACGGATTCAAGAATTATATAAACCTTGTATTCCGGAAGAACTTTTCCGCACAAGTCTTGAAGGCAAACATGAAGGTTGTCGGAAATTGCGAATACGGTGTTTTGCTATACCGTGACAAACTTCCAAAGTTCAACAACGATGGGCGAATGGTTTTCAATTGCTTCGACTGGGTGCGTGACAACCGGACACCAAAAATCCATCCCACACAAAAGCCCGTTCCACTTCTTGAACGTCTGATTGAATTGTTCACCGACCCCGGCGATGTTGTCATTGACCCTTGCGCCGGAAGCGGTTCAACTCTTCTTGCAGCAGCAAACCTTGCACGCCGGGCGTATGGATTCGAGATTAAAAAAGACTTTTATAAAAAAGCAACGGCAAAAGTTTTGCCTTGCATACAAAGAAACTTGTTTGTATGATGAAGAAAACGACAGAGCCATGTTTTAGTAATGGCACGGAATTTATGGTGTGGCAAGATGAAAATTGTTGCCAATGCAAAAAGGCGGTGTGGTACAACGAAAAACTTGACCGTTACCCACAATATCGTTGTGCCGTGCAAAAGCAGATTGAAGGGCAAGCGGTAGGCATTGACGAGATAAGCCAAAGGACGTATGATGCAGCCCATCAACGCCGTTGTCCCTTCTTCAAGTCAAAGGTTGAGGAAAAGCCCAAAGAAGAAGTCCTTGATTTCTCAAAAGGCGAATCCTTGTTCAATAAATTGCCTTTGTTCAATAATATTGAACACGACCGAAATATTGAACAACCATCCCCGGAAAAGAAAGAAAAGCCCAAGAAATCGGCGGCAGAAAACCCGGATGCAGCCCTTCTTAAACTGGCAATGGAAACCGGAGTTGATTATAACGTCTTGAAGGATGCCGAACGCCGAATGTTCGAAACAATCAAGAGCAAGGCGGAATTGCCGCCCGTGTTCCGGGAAGATAGATTCAAGAAGGAAATCAAAAGCGATGTTCATAATATGCTTGAAACCTTCACATGGGAAGAAAACATGAAGATTGCCTTCGTTCCCTTGATTATATCGCATTTGGCGTGGATGTATTCGGAGAAGGTTATGAAGTATTGCGCCGAACACCGCATTCCCGAAACAATCAAATTATCCCGTGCCGTGAAACACGTCCGGGAAGAATATGTTTCGACCCTCAAAAAAGATTTGGATGCAGCTCACCTTTGCCGCATTGAAGAACAGACACAACAATTCTTCAACGAATATGTGAATGACTTCACAATTATGTGGTATTGTGTGAATGGTCAGTATAAGAAGCAGTTTCCGGATGATATATACAAGGATATGAAAACGGATGCATTTATTTCCGTTCTGATGTGTCGTTTCCTTGTTGCTCACAACAAGAGAATGGACAAAATCATTGAAGCGAAGATGGGATTTGCACAGAGCATCAAGAATCCATATATGGACAAGTTGGAAACGTGTATGGATGCGTATTGTGGTAGGCAAGTAATTGAATGCAACGACAACATCAACGCTTGTTTGCGAATCCTTGAACGAAATATCAATGAAATTGATTTTAACATTGAACCGGGCAAATAACAATATATAAACCAAGAAACAATGAATTACAACGAATTGTCAAAAGCAGCTCACAAAATCGCCGTAAATCACGGGTTTTGGAGCAAAAAAAGTAACGAGCATTATATGATGCTTGTTGTTGTGGAAATCGGCGAAACAGTAGAAGCACACCGAAACAGAAGATATGCCGATATTAAAGCCTTCGAACAAGGGACACTTCCTTGTGTGGTGAACTTCGAACGCTTCATCAAGGACACAATAGAAGATGAAATGGCAGACATTGCCATTTGGCTTGCCGACATTGCCGGAGCTTTGGGAATAAACTTCGACAAGATGAACCCTTGCCGTTATCATCGTGCGTTTGATAAATTCAGTTTTACTGAAAATGCATTCGCCTTGACGAAAGGATTGTGTCGTGACACAATCGCAATTGAAAAGCGCATCCAGTTTGGCATGGAGTATGTGTTCAAATGGGCAAAGGAACTGAAAATAGATTTGCCTTATTTCATCAACCTCAAAATGAAGTACAACGCCAACCGTCCGCTTAAAAACGGAAAGGCATATTAAGAATCCAAATGCATTGCAAATGCAATGCAAGTGCATAACAACAAAAATAAAGTAATATGTTACAGATTGAAGTGATTGGAAACATCGGCAATGATGCCGACATCAAAGGGTTTTCCGGAAAGAAGTATGTATCATTCAACGTGGCGCATTCGGAGATACGCAAGGATGCCAATGGCGTTGTTGCGGAATCAACAACATGGGTGTCCGTTCTTTGGTATGGTGACGGTGGTAGCTTGACCCCGTATTTGAAGAAGGGATGCAAGGTGTTCGTTCGTGGTCGCCTTGTGCCGAAAGCGTACATGGACAAGAACAACCATCCGCAAGTTGGATTGAATATGTACGCAAATGAAGTGAATCTATGCGGAACAAAGGGAGAGAACAACACGAACAATGCCAATGGTAGCGGCACAACCGCATCAACACCGGAAGGCAAAAACGATGATTTGCCGTTCTGATGGGAAAGATTATCATTGGGATTGACCCGGATATTGACAAAAGCGGCGTTTGCGTCCTTGACCCGAAAGGAAGGCAAGTACAAGCAACGGTTGCATCGTTCCCCGATTTGGTAAGTTACTTTGAAAAGCAATCTAAGCAAAGCGACATTGACACAACGGTTGTCGTTGAAGCATCGTGGATGCACAACAAGACCAACTGGCACATGAACCCGAAGGATTCAAAGCGTGTCGCAGCCGCAAAGGGTTATTCGGTGGGGCAAAACCATCAAACCGGAAAACTTATATGCGAAATGGCAAGGTCTTATGGGCTGAAGGTGGTTGAACACGTTCCACTTGTAAAGTGTTGGAAAGGCAAAGACCGAAAAATTACGGATGCCGAAATAAAAACCTTCATTCCCATCAAAGGGAGAACAAACCAAGAATCAAGGGATGCCGCCCTTCTTGCATGGTTGTTTGCCGGGTTGCCCATTAGGGTAAAACCGGGTATTGTGGAAAAATAAATCATATCTTTTTTGTAAAGCCGTGTATTATGATGATACACGGCTTTAACTTTGCATATTATTTCAAAACGCAAAAGATATGAAACCAATAAAATTCAAAGAAGCAACGAAAGTTTTGCAGCGTCCGGCGACAATGACGGATGCGGAATGTGCTTCATTGCACGTTTGGACAGATGGAAAAGAATGTGTGTCTTGTTGGAAGCCTTCGTTCAAAGAACGATTGAACATCCTTTTCCGTGGAAATATTTATTTGGGTGTCCTTTCCGGATGCTCAACACAACCGCCCGTTTTCGTCACGGCGGAATATCCTTTCAGTAGACCGCCGTTTTTTACCCGTGTAAAGAACAAAATATCGAACATGATAGATTGTGCCGAATCGTTTGTGAAAAGCGTTCAGAACGCCGCAAAACAACCCGACAAAAGAAAGCACTTTGTCGGCGGTATGCTCATTTCTTTCCTTATCGGTCTTTACAATCCATTTTTGGGTTTTCTTTCGGGTGTAGTTGCAGCAGCTTTGAAAGAATGGTGGGATTCGAAAGGACATGGCACGGTTGAATTTATGGACTTCTTCTTTTCTTCAATGGGTGCTTTGTGTGTGTTGCCCGTTACATGGTTCATTAGTCCCCTTATTTGGTAAGTATGGCAAAGATTATCGAAACAACCGTTGAAAGTCTTGTGCCGGACAACTTGAACGCCAACAAAGGCACGGAATACGGTCAACGATTACTTGAAGAATCCCTTCGCAAGTTCGGTGCGGGTCGTTCCATTCTTATTGACAAGAACAACCGGATTATTGCCGGAAACAAGACCATCGAAAATGCCGTGAACGCCGGACTTGACAATGTGATTGTTGTCGAAACAGATGGCAATCAGATTGTGGCGGTAAAGCGAAAGGACATTGACCTTGATTCGGCAAAGGGGCGTGAACTGGCACTTGCAGACAACGCAACCGGAAAAGCAAACCTTTCATGGGATGAAGATGCCATCAACCAAATCACAGAACAATGGAATGAAATCAATCCGGATGATTGGGGCATTGACATTGAACCGATGAAAGAGCCGGAGAAGGAAGAAGAAAGCAAGAAGGAGATTTCAACAAGGTTGATTGTGGAATGTGGAGATGTAACCCGGTTGTCCCTTCTTTACTCGGAATTGCAAGACCGGGGATTTGATGTCGAATTGAAAGAGTAATGCACGATATGCACTAAAACAATCTAAAAAAGAGAAAAATGGCAAAGTATGGCACAAAGATGATTGAAAGTATTGTCGGGCTTATCAAGTCCGACACATACACCATTGCCGAAATTTGCCGCCAAGTTGGAATATCTTTAAGAACGTACCACAAATGGATTGAGGAGAAACCGGAATTTGCACAAGCGGTTGAGGATGCGAAAAATGAACGGATGCAATTCTTCGTTCAAGAAGCAAAGAAATCCTTGTTGAAGAAGATATGCGGTTATGAAGTGACAGAAACATCCGTTACAACCATACCCGGTAAGGATGGAAAACCGCAAATCAAGGAGCAAAAGACAAACAAGAAACATTTTCAACCGGACACGGCGGCAATAATCTTCACGTTGACGAATGGCGACCCGGAGCACTGGCGCAACCGCCAATCTACGGAAGTAACTGGCAAGGATGGAAAAGACTTGTTCAACAACAAAACAGATGAAGAACTTGACAAGGAAATCGAGGAATTAAAAAGAAAACTGGAGTAATGACAAAAGGAACGGCAAGACAAGACAAAATCCGCTTGGTGAAGGCGATGAAAGAACGGCTATTGCGTGAAAGTCGTTCCGATTTGTTGCGCTTCACTATGGCGACAATGCCGACCTTTCGCCCGGCAGATTTTCACCGCCGTTATTACGACATTCTTTCCCGGTTTGCACACAAGGAAATCAAGAAATTGATGGTGTTCATGCCGCCACAACACGGAAAGTCGGAAGGTTCAACACGCCGCCTTCCGGCTTTTATCGAAGGTTTGAATCCGGACACACGTCTTGCGGTCGTTTCTTACTCGGCGACTAAAGCCAAGAAGTTCAATCGTGAAATTCAACGCATAATGGACACACCCGAATATGTTGATATATTCCCGGACACACGTCTTGGAATGTCACAAGTCGGCGAGGATTCCGGAAAAGGCTATATCCGAACAACCGAAGAATTTGAAATTGTTGGCAAGCGTGGAAGCGTGAAAACCGTTGGTGTAGGTGGCGCATTGACTGGCGAACCCGTTGATGTGCTTGTAATGGATGATATTTACAAGGATGCAAAAACCGCATGGTCGCCCGTTATTCGTGAATCTGTTTCCGATTGGTATGATACCGTTGCGGAAACCCGACTTCACAACGATTCCCAACAATTGATTGTGTTCACACGATGGCATGAAGATGACCTTGCCGGAACTTTATTGCGTCAACAAGGCGAATATGACCCGGAAAAAAATCCGGATGGGTGGGTTGTTTGTGTTTACAAGGCTATCAAGGAAGGTGCGCCAACAGACTATGACCCAAGACAAGAAGGCGAAGCGTTATGGGAAGAACGGCATTCGATTCATAAGTTGCAACAAATCCGGAAGCGCAATCCGCAAGTTTTCGAATCGCTATATCAGCAAGACCCGAAGCCATCCGAAGGCTTGATGTATTCCTTCGGTTTCCAAACATACACCATACGCCCGGCGACCTTGCATTGCATCCGGAAGGCGTATGTTGATACCGCCGACACTGGCGAAGATTATTTGTGTGCAATCGTTTATGATGAAACGGAAATCGGAAACTTCTTGGTTGATGTCCTATACACGCAAAAGCCAATGGAATACACGGAAGTTGCGACCGCCCGGATGTTGACACGTCACATGGTCGCCGAATGTATTGTGGAATCCAACAATGGCGGTCGTGGTTTTCAACGTGCAGTCGAAAAGCAATGCCGCCTTATGGAGAACGCAAGAACGAAATTCCGATGGTTTACACAAACCGACAACAAGGATGTGCGCATATTCAGCAACTCGGCGGCAGTTCAGAACTTGACATATATGCCGGAAGGGTGGGAAAGGTTATTCCCGGAGTTCGGCAAGGCAATAACGGGCTATCTGAAAGCCGGAAAGAACGAACATGATGATGCGCCGGATGCCTTGACCGGAACAGTAGAAAAACGAAAAAAGCGTGGAAGGGTTGATGTTTCATCCCTATTCGGCTAACAAGTATGTATCACATTAAAACAAACAGATATGAAAGTACAAGACATTATCGAAATGAAGAATGTTCCGGTTTCGTGCGATGGCGATGTCATTGCGGAAATGAAGGGATGCCGATATATCCCACAACCGGACATTGAAACGGCAAAGAAGGCGTTGAATCCGGAATTGCATGACATAAACAATCATATTCTTCGCCCGGATAAGAAAGTGAAGGTTGATGTGGACACCGATGCCGATTCCGCCCAAAAGGTCATATCGGTGGATGGCGAAACAACGAACACAAGAACGGAAAAGGTGGCACGCATTGCGGTCGCCCTTCAAAAACTCATTATTAAACGTGCCGTGTCGTTCTGTTTCGGCAATCCGGTTGAATGGAATTGCACGCCGGAGAATGAACAACAAAAGATGGTGAAGAAGGCTTTCGACAAGATTTTGAAGAATGCCAAAATAAACTCGGTCAATCGAAAGATTGCCCGTGCCATATTCAGTTTCAAGGAAGCCGCCGAATTGTGGTTTCCGGTTGAACTGGCGAAGCCGCACACGAAATATGGTTTCCCATGCAAGTACAAATTGCGTTGTGCAATCCTTTCGCCGATGTTGGGCGATACACTTTATCCGTATTATGACGAATCCGGCGATATGATTGCCTTTTCACGTTCATTCAGCCGCAAGGATTCGAAGGGTGTTATTTACAACTACTTTGAAACATACACCGATGAAGAACATTGGTTGTGGGCGAATGGCGCAAACGGAATGCAAGTCGTTGAAGGTTATCCGAAACCAATCACCATTGGCAAAATTCCGGTAATATTCGGGCATCAAGAAGAATTTGAAACCGAAGATGTTGACAAACTCATTGACAGACTGGAAGAACTTCTTTCCAACTTCGCCGATACGAATGATTATCACGCTTCGCCAAAGATATTCGTAAAGGGTGAATTGAAGGGATTCAGCAAGAAGGGAGAATCCGGAGCAATCATCGAAGGTGAAGGCGATGCGGATGCCAAATACCTTGCATGGCAGAATGCGCCGGAATCGGTCAAACTGGAAATTGAAACGCTTTTGAAGTTGATTTATACCTTGACACAAACGCCGGACATTTCATTTGATTCCGTCAAGGGAATTGGCGCAATATCCGGAATCGCCTTGAAGTTGCTTTTCATGGATGCCCATCTAAAGGTTCAAGACAAGAAGGAAATCTTCGATGATTACCTTCCAAGACGTGCGAATGTGATTAAGGCATATATCGGGCAGTTCAACAATGCGCTTGAAGCGGAAGCCGAAAACATGGATATTGACCCGGAAATCACGCCTTATATGCTCGTTGATGATATGGCGGAACTTAACTATTGGTTGACTGCAAACGGAAACAAGCCCGTCTTGTCACAAGAAGAATCCGTTGAACGTGCCGGAATATCCAAGAATCCGGAAGCAACGATGAAGAAGTTGAACGAACAATCAGAGCGTGACAACGCTTTTATGATTGGCGAACCTCAAATGGATGGTGACGCATGAAGAAGTTGAATCAGAAAGGAACGGCGCAATATCATTGTCGTGATTGCGCCCATTCCTATGACTGGCATTCGATGTCCATCAATAATGAACCGATACTTTGCCGTTGTCCTTATAAGCAGCAAGGCGGCAAGTATTGTGTATTCTTGAAAGACCCACAATGCGAATTGTTCAAACTAAGAAAGGACAAATAACATGACCAAAAGACAGAAAACAACACGCTTTTCCATCAAGGATTTCGATACGGCGCATTACCGGACAACCGAACAATATGCAACCGCCGTTGACAATCTGTTTGCGATAGCAACAAGAGAAATAGCAAGTGCGGCAAGCAAGGCGGATTTCAACCCGGATAAACCATTTTCATTTGATGATTATCCAAAGGTGAAGGCAGCTATGCAAAAGACAATCGCCGGGCTTGCAAAGAAGGTGCAATCGGTCGTTGAAACTGGTTCACGCAAGCAATGGTTGTTTTCTTGCCGGAAGAATGATGCCTTCATCAAGTCAATATTCGACACTTCGAAATTGAAGAAGTCGGAATTGAAACAAATGACCGATAAACGCCTTGATGCGCTTGCAGCTTTCCAAGGTCGAAAGGTTGCCGGAATGAACCTTTCGCAAAGAGTATGGAAGTACACAACACAATTCCGGGAACAGATTGAACACGCCCTTGATGTTGGACTGGGTGAAGGAAGGTCAGCGCAAGAACTTTCAAGGGATGTGCGCCAAAATCTAAATGACCCAAACCGCCTTTTTCGCCGTGTTCGTGATAAGCGTGGAAACCTTGTGTTATCCAAGGCAGCGCAAGCCTTCCATCCCGGACAAGGCGTTTATCGTTCTTCATACAAGAATGCAATGCGCCTTACCCGGTCTGAAATCAATATGGCATACCGGGAAAGTGATTATCAAAGATGGCAAGCACTTGATTTTGTCGTTGGATTCGAAATCATGCGTTCCAACCATGAACCGCTTTGCAAATGTTCCATCTGTGAAAAGTTGGTCGGAAGATACCCGAAAACATTCAAGTTCGTTGGTTGGCATCCGCAATGTATGTGTTTTGCAATCCCTATCATGGAAGATTTCTTTTCGGAAGGTCGCCGGAATGACCGTGTGAATCGCTTGATGGCAGCTTTGAAGGGTACAGAAGCCAAGAAGTATGTTTCGCCCGAAACCATTGATAAATTGCCGGAAGGCTTCAATGAATGGGTTGATGCTCACAAGGAAGTGCAGAAGGGATGGCGTTCAACGCCGTATTTCATACGGGATAACTTCAAGAATGGAATCCTTGCCGATGGGTTGAAGATTAAGATGCCGGATGTTGTGAAGGTTGACCCACTGGCGGCGATTATGCCCCAAATTACCAATGTAAGGCAGCTTGCAACACAATGGGGATTGACCATCCAATTGAAGATGCTTGAAAAGTATGTTGCCGAAAAGAATGTGTCACACATTCAATCAACGATTGCGACTATACAAAGCAAGGTATCAATAATATCGCAAGCCGATAAGGATGTTCGTGCCAAGTGCGCAAAATGGGGGTTAAGTACATACATTCTTGACCAAGCAATGAACACGCATGATTCAAGGCAGATATTGAACGCACAAGCCGAACTGGAAACACGTTGCATTGATGCAGAAAAGGAATACAATGCTTATTTGGTGGATGCACGCAAGGCAATCAGCGATGCGAAGTCAAACAAAATTGATTCTTCCGGTGTTGAAGGCGATGTGAATGCCGTTTCGTCTGATGTGCGTGATTGGATTATGGGTAAGGTAAACATCAAGCAAAGGTTGACCGACTTGTTATCTAAGATAAACAAGGCACTTTCCGGAAGCATCCCGACACCGCCGGATGATGTCGAAGAAGATTTGAATGTTGGCAATGTGGCAATTGTTTCGCCTAAAGCACCATCCGTTTCATACACGCACGATGATAAGAAGAAAACCTTCGAAGAACGTGCAAAGAACTATGCGGACGCATTAACCGCATTGTATGGAAGCAAGGACAATTGCCATATTGGATATAAGGCATGGTGGCAGTCTGTAAAGGATAATTATGCCAAATACAAGGGCGTTCCATTGAAACTTGATACCCATGTAATAAGAGCAATAAACGGCGTGATTGATGGTGGACTTGGTGAATACTTGGATGCAATCGCCCATCTTGGAGAATTGTCAACGGCGAAAAACCTTGGCAATATCCCGATGAAGTGGCGAACAATATTCAACGGTTATATCAAGAAAATCGAAAGTGCGGATGTTGCAAATGAAGGGTACATTTCAGTATATCGTGAAATTGAAGCGGCTTATAACATCTATCAGTTGTCAACAAGTAAAATGGCAACATCTTATGGACTGGGTAAAATATCGCCCAAAATGCCATACCAATTTTTTGAGGAAATGAAAAAGAAGTTGAAGATTGACATTACGCAAACAATGCCAAGAAAAGCCTTCTTTGATAGTCTTGAAGAATATGTTCCATTGTCAACCGTTGGCAAACGTAATGATGGATGTTATTTTTCACCTACATTTAAGCACGTCCGGATGCCGTGGAACATCAAAAAGACAAAAGAACGATTTATTGATTCGCCGGAATACCGAACTAAAATCATTTATCACGAATTTGGTCATGCCCGTGATGGTCTTTCGCCAACTGGCGAATGGGTTTCACGCAAGGAATGGAAGGACTTGTTTTCTACATTTGAAAAAGAAATAAACAAAGATGGCGGTGCGGCAATTGAAGCAGCTATCCGTAAAAAGGCAAATGATTTGAAACTTGCCGGGGTTGATACTGGCGATAATGTTGAAATGCTTGGTGCATTAGCGGACACGATTCAATCACTTGTAAAAGGACACCGTTATGTTTGGAGTTGGGGACATTCCGTTTCTTATTGGAAGGGCGATAAGATGTTGAAGGAATTTATTGCACACGCATCCGAAAACTATTGGGGTGGAAATAACTTGTTCAAAGAACTTTGCCCCGACCTTTATAGGGAAATGTGCAAGGTAATGAAGAAAATGTAAAAACAAGGGCGCAATCTTAATGATGCGCCCTTGTTTTATTAGTCAACCCACATTGAAAAAGATTGTTCCCTTGCGCCGCCGCATGATTCGCCATCATCGTATGCACAATAAAACGTCTTGTTTTCCTTCAAGGCTTTTCGAATCAACTTGAAGGCTTCTTTTTGGTCGGGCTTTTCCCCGAATCTTCCTTTTGTTACAAGGATTAAAGATTCTTGCATCGTGTAATTGTCGCCATTCATTATATGGTCGGCAATTTGTTTGTCGGTCATTTTGTCAAAATTCATATCTTTTCTTATTTGCAAAGTAACTTCATTTATGAAATACGCCCACCGCCCATTTCTTTAATCCAGTAGTCGCCGGATAGTCGGTGTTCGATGAACTTTTCCATGTTGTTAGGAAGAAATGCACGTGTTCTTTCGTCCACTTCAACCCAATGATAATCAACATCATTGCATTCTTGGTGATTTCCGGTTGGTTTTCTTTCGTTGCAAGAATCCCTTCCGGATGATGCATTTGCCGTTTCTGTATGGTTTTTCCGGCGTGATTGCAACATCGTAAAGCCGGGCAAGCGATACGTCCAGTTCGGAAGGCGTAAAGTGGTCGTAAACCGCCGCCAAAGACCCGAAATAAAAGTTTTCATCGTCACCGAATGAAACGTGATATATTGTTTTCCCATTCATATACTACAATAGTATTTTCTATATTTGAAAGCCTTTATCAATTCGTCAAGTTTGACGATGCGAAAAGCACCGGATAAAGTTTCCTTCAAGGAACGTCCAACGGTTTCATAAGGTATATATCCGGTTGCTATATCAAGCGTTACTTCAACGATAGAATGACAATCCGTTCCGTTTATAGAACCGTCCTTGTTGCATGGTGTAAACTGCAATTTTATCCTTTCCTTATAACTGCAATCCGGGTATGACCATGAATCAACAACACTTATATTCTTGATAACAAGATGGTCGCCATACGTCTTTTCCGGTGCTTGAACGCTTATTATCTCACAATATGACATATCATTGTTGTTTTATATTAAAATCAAACCATTCACGGGGCGACTTGTCCGCCGCCTTCTTGATGGTGCGGTAATATAATTTGTTCAACTGGCGAAGTCGTGCAAGGTGTTCGTGCGGATGCCAATTGAACGATGGCATAACTTCGTTGTTTGCGGCGTAGATGCCGCCTTCCTTCGGGTCGAAATGTGCGAAGGCTACAATTACACCATCTTTAATGAAAACGCATTCAGAAGGGCTTTTATTGTCCTTCATCGGGTATTTTATAGCCTTGCATCCATTGTAATATGATGCAATACGTTCTTGTTCCTTCATCTGTTTTTGAATGATGGAACGCAAATCCTTGAAGTTTGATGCAACTTCCTTCCGGATGTCTGCAATGCAAATCGGTTCATCCCCGGTTGCAACATTATACTTCAAAGTTCCGGCGACAAACATTTGCAATGCCTTTTCAAAGTTTTCTTTGTCTGTCACCTTTTCCCATAATTGGGAAACGAAATCGAAAGGCAAGTCATACTTGACCGCCAAGTTCTTCAATGCTTGTTCATTCATATTCTTCTTCGTTTTCGTGATTTATTTCGGATATTGATGCAGCGAACGCCGGGCATTTCATGCAATCCGGATTCGTGCATTTTGAACAATAAATGGTTTCAAGTTCGTAATCTGAAAGCATAATAGAAAGATTTAGTTGTTATCAATGCCAACAACAAAGAAACAATTCTTGTCGGCAAGTAATTTATTCACCGCATCCAGTGTTGCCCCGGTGGTCAAAATATCATCAAAAACGATGATGTTGTGTTCCTTGATGTCGGCATGAAGCGTGAATTGTGGATTAATACGTTGTCTTGTTCTTGCCGAAATTGCTTCTTGATAGAACGGTATTCCCAACTTTCCGGAAAGTTCGATGCAAACCGATTCGGCAAAGTTGTGTTCTTTGTGTCGGCGTTTCGGTGTTGTCAGAATTGCCCATCCTTCCTTGTTCTTCAATCCAACGACACGTTGAATGACATTCAAGGCGGCATCCGCAAACCTTCCAACATTCCCGAAGTCGGATTTGATAAGTGAAAGCGGAAATCCTTCTTCACTTTTCTTGAAGCAAGAAATGAAGGAAAAGTCACGTTTCGGATGCCATGCTATATTGTCGGTCATATCGCACACACTTTCATTAGCATTCTCGCCGGAGTTCCATCCGGCACGTTTTTTCTTCTTTGTTTCTTCATCCTCAAATTCCGGAATGTCAATCGCCCACCCGTCAAGTTCAACGGCATCCCATTCTGCAAGCAACGCTTTATAATCCCAATCGCCGAAATCGCCGTTATCCTTGACGATGTAGTTGCGCAGCTTGTCAACTGGCGTGTCCTTCGGGATGATGATGCAAGGGCATTCCGTATAATCAAGGCGTTTTAGGGCTTGTAAGCGCATATTTCCGCCGATGGTGATATACTTGCCGCCATCAATAGGATAAACCAACAAACCACGCAAATCAAGCATTTCCGGGTCTTGTTTGATGGATTCAATCAACTTGTCAAGTTTTACCGGGTTCGTTATACGGGGATTTGGGGGCAAGCCCGGCACTTGCCCCGTGTTGTTTTCAATCTGAATGATTGGAATGTTCCTTGTTGTCATATAGTAACGATTAAAGTTGTACGACCTATCTTCTTTGCGTAATCAATCGAATACTTTGTTCCACGACTTTCGCCATTCCAAAAGGCAACAACCATATCGGCGTTTTCGATGATTTGCCGATTCCGGATGAATGTTGCACCCCTTCCATATTGGGCATAATCCGGGCGATATTCAACCAATTGTAGATTGCGCACTTTGGCATAATCGGCGGCAAGGGAATCAATACCCTTTGCGCCACCGGAAATGATGGCATCATCATCTTGAATGTTGATGCGTTTTTCGAGTTCCAAGGCAAAGTTTATATTGCCGGGATTGCGTGAACCGATAATTGCGATTTTCATTGTTGCGATGTTTAGTTGCCCGGATGGTTAGACCGGGCGTTTCCTTTGTTAGATACTGGCTTCATCAAGTGAATCAACGGCTTCGCCGATGGAATCCATTGCGCTTGAAAGATTGTCAATGGCTTCTTGCATTGCATCCCCTCGTTCGCCTTCTTGAAGTGATTCCGGCATATTGTCGAATGATTCTTGTTCTTCATCCATGATGGCTTCGACATCTTCTTTTAATGCGTTCAACTTTTCAATGATTTCGTTGATTCTTGTTCTTCTTGCTTTATTCATTGTTGCGGTGGTTGTGGGCGGCGTGAACCGCCCGGATTAAATTAAGCAGATTTAAGAAATTTGTGAAGTTCTGTGCGAAGTTCGCCGAATCTCTTGAAGTGGCGGAAACCTTCATTGTTAGGTTCGCTTTCGAGCGAAACACCGATTGATTCAAGAAGGTTTCGTTCTTTTTCTGAAAGAACAGAAACGGCGATGGTGTTGTAGTGTTCAACATCAGACCATTCCGGATTTACCATCATCATTGAAAGCACCTTGTCAATGGTTTGTTGCTTTTTAATTTCTTCTTTTGCAGCCTTGACACGGCTTGCGTTCATCTTGCACCACATTTTGCAAAATACATCCTTATCAACATCGGCGTTCATATAAACATTGTTGATTGATTCAAATTCGGCGGCATTCACACGAACTTGTGTTCTTGTTTGAAATTCTTGATGTGTCATTGTTGCGATATGTTTAATTGTTATTTGTTGCGTGTATCATAATAATACACCGCAAAGATACGATATATATTTAATATAACAAGCGTTTAGGCAAAGAAAAAAAGCTACAAACCCCTATTTTTAACACTTTTAACGGCGGTTTTGTGGAAAACTCTTGCATAAGTACGTTCTTGCATCTTCGTGTATTACTATAACACACATTATCTTTGCCGTTGATTTGTATTAACAATAAATTTTTGAACACATGAAAGAAAAGATTCTCGCATTACTGGTTGCACAATTTGCAGGCGTGCGAAAGGACGGATTGATGCAGTTGGCACGCTCGTTGGCGTTACAATGCACCACCGAAGAAGAAGCGAAAGCCCTTGTCGAAAAACTGACGGATGCGCAAGTCAAGGATTTTGTGAAGGAATTTCGTGCAGAAGTGGACAAAGAAGTTTCCGATGGTCGCAAGACGTATGAAACAACATTGAAGAAGAAGTTTGATTTCGTAGAGCGTAAGCCCGAAACCGTTCCCGGCGGTGGAGAGCCTAATCCCGGCGAACAGAGAACCGAATCAATTGTTGCCGCCGCCGTTGCCAAGGCATTAGAGCCTTTCACAAAGACAATGAACGCATTCAACGCCAAGACCCTCAACGATGCAAGGCTTCAGCAACTCAACGACAAATTGGCAAACTGCAAGAACGAAACATTCAAGCAGCGCATTTTGAAGGACTTTGCCCGGATGTCCTTTGATACCGATGAATCGTTTGCGGAATACTTGTCCGAAACGGAAACAGATATTGCAACCGCAAATCAGAATGTGGCGAATGAAGGCTTGTCAAATCAAGGTTCACCATTGTTCGCCCAAAAGGATGAATCCGGCGTATCTGCCGCCGTTCAGTCCTACATTAAGAGTATGAACCCGGAAGGCAATCAGTTTGCCGGAAAGGAAGTGTAAAACAACTAAATCCAAAGAAGTATGTCATTGGTTATTAAAAGAGCAAAAGACAATCGTGTTGTGAAGTGTGTTCTTCACCGCATTGCCGACATTCCCGGTGGCGTAACGGTATCAATCGCCAGTCTTGGCGGTTCGGCGTTGTTTGAAGGCACACCGCTTGGTGTTGGCAAGAATGGTATGTATAATGTGTGCAAGACCGCACAGATTCTTACAACCGCCAATGCCGCCGCAACCGAATATGAGGTTGCAAAGGGACACCATTTCAAGCCCGGCGACCGCTTTGCGACCGCCGAATGTAACGGACAGACAATCGCAAGCATTGACAAGTCTGACCCGGCGAAGGATGTCATTACGCTTTCAAAAACACTTGGTGCGGAAGTAAAGCCGAATACTTGTGCGTTCGAAGCATCCGGAGAAAACAAGACATTGAAGGTCGTTCCTTCTTGTGTTGCCGGGTCTAATATGGACGTTGAAAATAACGAAAGCCTTTTTGTTGACGCATGGGTTATCGGCGTAGTTCGCAAAAGCAATGCGCCTATCGTAAACACAACTATCGAAGCAGCCTTGAAGGGGGTTGTTTATGTTTAATCACAAGTAAATTCAATCGGATATGCAAAAAACATTGATGGTCGGACTAAACGAAAAAGACATGGGTGCGGTTATCCACAACTATGACTTGAAGGCGTTTTATTATCCGACCTTGTTTCCATTGAAGGAAACCAATCGTCTTGACTGGAAGATGCTTGAAGCACAAGCCGGACTGAAAATTGCAGCCGACCTTGTTTCTCGTGGTTCATCAATTCCAAGAAAGACCCGTGAAGCAATTTCACGCATTCAAGGCGATATTCCGAAGATTTCAATTTCCCGTGAGAAAGAGGAAGATGAAATGACGGAATACGACATTATGATTGCGTTGTCATCAAACAATCCCGACTTGACCGCAATCGTTGAATTTTGGGCAGAGGACACAAAGTTCTGTTGGGATGGAGTCGCCGCACGTGCGGAATGGATTGCACTTCAAGAGATTTCCCTTGGTCGTGTCAAGTTCACCAATTCCAACAATGCCGCCGTTGTCACCGAATACGATGTGGACTATCAGATTCCATCAGCGCAGAAAATCGGCGTTACAACATCGTACACATCCGGCACAGATGGTAAGTTCTTTACTAAGGACGTTCCAAACGCCCTTAAAATCGGCAAGAAGTTGTATGGTGCAACTTATAAGTACGCATTTATGAATGTTGACACGTTCAATAAGATTGCGGAACAGACCGAAGTGTACAAGCGTTGTGCAACCCTCATACAGAACGTCACCGAAACCAACGATGCGCCCGACTTAAAGACGGTCAACGCCTATCTTGCGAAGAAGAACGAACTTTATAAGGGCTTGCAGATTATCGTGATTGACCAAGACATTACAATTGAACTTGCCGATGGTTCAAGAGTAACAAAGAATCCATTTGAGGATGATGTCGTGCTTTTCTCGGAAAGCAAGGTTTTGGGCAATACATGGTGGAAGCGTCCCATTGACGCAAAGAAGAAGGCGGGCGATGTTGCCGAAAAGGTTATGCATGGTCACACCTTAATTAAGAAGTTCAGCGAGGAAGAGCCAGTAAAAGAGGTTACAATCGGCACGGCAAACCTTTTCCCGGCTTGGAATCTTTCGGGTCGTTCGGTGCTGATGCAGATTAGCGCAATGACTTGGACTAAAAACTAATTGGAAGGGTGTTCGTGCAGCTTGCACGGATGCCCATCCGTTAAACTGGAAGCACTATGGCAATTAAGAGCAACAAGCAATATTTGGTTGCATCCCTCAAAGGGTTGAACGTGACGGAAGATGATATTGACCTTATCATCTTAAAAAGCGGTATTGATGCCGATGCGGATGCCGATGTGAAGGCGTGCGATATGGCGATATACAAGCGTATGTCCGTTGTACTGGGTGCGACAATGCAGAACGTGTCGGAAGGCGGTTATTCGGTGTCATGGAACATCGAAGCGGTCAAGATGTATTATAACGCCCTGTGTAATGAATTGGGCGTTGAAAACGTGCTTGTCGGTCGCTCAAAGGTGCGCAACCGTTCAAATTATTGGTAAGTATGGCAAAGGTAGTTGAACAATATCCACATTATTTGTTTGCGGTGGAAGGCGGAGAATCCGTCAAGGATGAAACGGGCAGTTGGTCAGAAGCAACGCAAGAATTGAAGTTTCTTTCCCGGTGTCGTGAAGAAGCCGATGGCAGAGGAACGGAAATCAATGTTGGCGGAGGAAAGTTCCACAAGGTCACATCGTTGATTCAGTTACCCAAAGGTGCGCCGTTTGTTGAACTGGGTGCATCCGTTCTTGTCGCCAATAACCCGGAAGGCGACAACATCCGCATCCAAGGAGTGTGTTTGAAGTTTGACCCGGCGCAATTACATTCACGCTTATGGGTATAACATCATCATTTAACCGGGATGAAGTAAAGCAGCGATTCGATGCGTTCCTTGACGAGATAGAAAAGCTACAAATCGAAATGATGCAAGAACTCGGCGAAAAGTGCGTCACCGAAATGCGCCTTCACAAAACATACATGATGCAGACTGGCGCATTGCTTTCTTCAAGTGGTTATTCCGTGTATAAAGATGGTGTCGCTATCCATACGGCGTTTGAAGCGGCAAGCGGAGCGCAGAATGAAGCGGCGGCGAAAGGTATGAAGAACGGACAATCACTTGCCGACAAGGTAGGCAAGGAAACAAAGGGAATATCCCTTGTTGTTGTTGCCGGAATGAATTATGCAGTTTACGTTGAATCAAAGGGTTACAACGTGATTTCTTCCGCCGAACATCTTGCACAACGAGAATTGCCAAGAATGCTTTCAGAATTGATTTCTAATGTTAAAGCGGCAGTTGAATAATGAAACAGACATTCGATTTAGATACCATCATCTATGGGCTTTTGAACGTGCCTTCCATAACAACCTTCATCAATGGTGAAGTGTATGTCGGCGATGACCGCCCGGAAGATTCGGTGTGTGAAGATATTGTTGTGAATAGTATTGATTTGACACAAGACTATTTGCCGCAAGTCGGAACATCAAACGTGAATGTCTATGTCCCGGACAAGCCAAGGCGCATCAAGGGCAAACAACAATTGAAGGCGTGTCGCCAACGGATGAAATCAATCACCGATAAGGTGGTATCAGAGTTAAGAAAAGCGGTTGTTCCGGGGTTGAAGTTCACAATCGAATCCCAAACGGTATTGAACGAAAGTGATATAAAACAACATTATGTGAACATCCGCATATCGTGGAACATTCAAACAGAATAATTTATGGCAAATACATCTGTGATTACAATCGGTTTGGCAAAGATTTCGGTCGGCACGGCAGCCACAAACGGAACAATGCCAGTTGCCCTTGAAAAAATTGGCAAGGTTTACAAGGATTCGTGCAAGATTGCACAAGATGCCGCCGATGTTACCGAACACTTTGAGGAAGGACATTCCGCCCCGGAAGTGCGCAAGAAGTCGAAGAAGATACCAAAGGTTACTTTCTCGCTTATGGATTGCGCCCCGGATGCGCTTGTGAAGTACATCGGTGGTGAGAAGGTCGAAAAGGACGGTTGGGGATTCAATGGCGATGAAATCACCGCCAATGTTGCAATCAAGATTGAGTCCGAACAAGGTCTTGACTTTTGCATCCCGAACGCCGATGTGGAAGCGGTTATCAACGCCGATATGTCCGCCAAGGGCATTTTCCTTGTTGACTTCACCGTAACCCCTTGCGCAGTCACCGCCGGAAAAGCAATTTCGGCAATCCCCAAGGGCGCATAACGACCGGGGAAGTGTATAACCAAGCCCCGAATCATTTTTTATGGTTTGGGGCTTTAATTGTTTAATGACATGGCAGAAGAAACAGAGAAAACCAAACTTGAACAAGAACGTGATGAACTTGACAAACTGATTGGAAAGGGTGTCACATTCGAAGTCGAAGATGTGCGTTTCCGGGTTGAAAAGCGTTTCTTCGGGTTGCTCAAAAAGCGCATCCCGGAAACGTACAAAAGGAAATTCAGCATACAAGAACCGACCCTTGGAACGCTTGACAGATTATCCCGTGAATGGGTGGAATTTGAATTTGACAACGAAAGGTTGAAATCCGCAGAAGGAATGAAGGCGGCACGCACGATGGCAGCTAAACACGCAATTCGTTGTGCGAAGGTCGTTGCGCTTGCCGTTCTTGGCTCGGATATACTTATTGCGAAGCCGGGCAAACATGGTGTCGTCCGATACGTTGAAGATGCAAATGCGTTGAAGGAGTTGACAAACCTTTTCGCCCGTACAATCAAGCCTTCCTTGTTGCACCGACTTGTCGTTCTTATCGGCGCAATGTGCAATTTGGGGGATTTTTGCAACTCTATTCGATTAATGCAGACCGAAAGAACAACAACGCCGATTCGGATAGAGGACAACGGGGTTTGAACAGTCCACATGGTCGCCGTGGTGCGATATGCGCACACATGGGTTGGACGTGGGATTACCTACATGAAGGTATTGCGTGGGCGTTGGTGCAGAAGATGATGATTGATGCCCCATCATACGACACAACGGATGGAGAGGTTGACAACATCGAACTTGGCAAAGAGAATGCGAACGATATTATGAATTATGTAAATAGTTTAATGTAATGGCAGAAATCAATGGTGGCGGAATGTCCTTCACTTCAACGATGGACAATTCACAACTTGACAAGGCGGTCGAAGAAACCCTTCGGCGATTGCAAGGGCTTTCGGATGGTGCGGTTGCGGTAGGCGATGCGATGGATTCAACCACCGCCGAACTTGTTGAGCAAATCAACATACAAAAGAAGGTCATACAAGACTTGGAATCGTCATACGCCGACCTTGACAACAAAATCAATTCTATTGAACCGGGAACGGCACAAGACATATTGATTCAGCAAGCGCAAGCCGTAAAAGAAGAACTTGATGGCGAACGTCAAGGAATGGTCGAACTTTTGAATCAGTTGCAGCAGTTACAGACCGTAAACGCAAGTGCATCCGGTTCACTGGAAGATATACGTTCCGCCTTGTCACAAGTCGGTGCGGCTTGCGAGGTGAACGAAAATGCCATTGCCCAACTTGAAGATGAATATTATTCGCTTCAAAAGGCGATGGACACGGCATTTGGTTCGGGTAATGATGCCGAATACAATGCGATGAAGAAGAAGGCGGATGCCATCAAGGGTGAAATATCAGTTCGAAAGCAGCTTTTGAAAGATTTGCGTGAGCAGTCGAACGCCCTTGAAGATTCTGCCCAAAAGATTGAGAAGGAGCGACAAGCGGTTGAAGAAGCCGCAAACGCCCATGTTTCCCTTCGTCAGCGCATCAAGCAGTTGAAGGAAGAAATGGCGGATTACCGAATGCAGTTCGGCGACCAAACGGAAGAATACAAGAAGATGGCGCAAGAACTTGGTAATCTGCAAGACATTCAAGGCGATATTCGTTCACAAGGTGGTGTTTTTTCGAATGATGAAGCGCAGTTTGCCGGAGTGTTGTCCGGTTTGAATGGCATTGTTGGCGGTTTTACGGCGGCACAAGGTGCGGTTGCATTGTTCGCCGGAGAGAATGAAAACCTTCAAAAGATAATGTTGAAGGTTCAATCCCTCATGTCAATAACGATGGGATTGCAGCAAGTCGCACAGACATTGAATAAGGATTCGGCGTTTTCTCTTGTCACCTTGAACACCTTGAAAGAATGGTGGAACAAGTTGACCGGACAATCTGTAATTGAAGAAACCGCCGAAACCGTTGCAACAACCGCCAACACGGAAGCGAATGCGGCAAATGCAGCATCAAACACCGCAAGGGCGACCGCCGCAACTGGTGCATCCGTTGCAACAACCGCCAACACCGCCGCAACTGGAGCGAACACCGTTGCAGCCGGAACGGGTACGGTTGCCAACTGGTCATTGGCAGCTTCATTCCGTGCGATAGGTGCGGCAATCAAATCAATCCCGGTGTTCGGATGGGTAATTGCCGGAATCTCGGCATTGGTGGCGGCGGTCACGTTGTTCACGGATTCGGAAGATGAAAACACCGAAGCCATAAAGAAGAACAAGGAAGCCCAAAAGGACTTGCAAGAAGAATTGTCCGCAACCGAACGTGTTCATGCCGAAACAATCAAGCAAGTGGCAGAAGAACGGGGAAAGATTCAGTTGTTGAATAGTATTGTTCACGACAATACCGTTGCAATCAGCGACCGCCGTAAGGCATTGAACGAATTGAAGCGAATCATTCCTTCCTACAATGCGTTACTTGACAATGAAGGACGTTTGACCCGTGACAATACAAGAGCAATTGACGAGTATATCAACGCCCTTGACAGACAAGCGATGGCGAAGGCGGCACAAAAGGAACTTGAAGCATTGTCAACAAAGGAAGTACAATCGAAGTTGCGTCAGCGCAAGGCACAACGAGAAATGGACAAGAATAAATGGGCGAATGATTATGTGAACCCGAATGACGCAACGAACCGCACAAAGGGTTATGAAAATGCCGCCGTGCGTGACAATACCGCCGTGCGTGGCGAAGCATATCAGCAACAACAATTGGAAGCGGCAAACGCAAAGAATGCCTATTCTAAGGCGGCGCAAGACTATGATGCAGCAAAGAAGGATGCGCAAAAGGTGGCGCAAGACAAGTCCGACATCATGGCATTGATAAAGGATGAAAACCTAACATCCGACATCGTAACAACCGCAACGTCCGGCGGTACTGGCAAGGTCACACCACTTGGAACTGGTGCGGTAGAAACCGACCTTGATAAACTTGAAACCCTTCTTGCACAAGCAAAAAAGGGCTATCAAGAATATTATAAATGGGTCAATTCCGGCGATTCCATCCTTCAAGAAGCCGCCGACAATGAATTTGCCGGGTTATTGAAGCAAGGTGCGACATACCTTGACTATCTGAAACGACAAAGGGCGGAAATCATTTCCGTATCGCCGGAGAGCCGAACAAAGGAGCAAACCGCCGCATTGCGCAAGATAAATGAAGCAATCGCCGATGAAACGAAATCAACCGTCCTTGAAGCCTTCAACAACGAATTGTCGGCACAACTGGGCAATGCCCAAAGCATCATTGAAATGTTGAACATCATCGAACAACGCCGCAAGACGTTAAAGAATGACGGGTCGCAACTTGACAATGAAAAGAAAGAAGCCTTGGACAACGCCGAAGATGATGTTGTCGAAAAACAGAAGGAGCGCACGAAAGAACTTCTTGATGATTATGCGTCTTACACGACCCAAAAATTGAAGTTGGAGCAAGAATACATCAATGATATGATGTTGTTGCAAAAGCAGCTTGACAACGCACAGAATCCGGACAACAAGGAAGCAATCAAGCAAGCAATGGAAAACCGCCGTGTTAAGTACAATAAGGATTCAAAGAGTTCGGGCGATGAAGATTATGACGGATTGAAAGAACAATATCGAACCTATCAAGAGAAGGTAACGGCAATAAAAGACGAGTATGACGAAAAACGCCGCATTGCCACACTTCACAACGATACGATGTTGTTGAATCAACTTGCGACCGCCGAAGCCGCCGAATTGTCGAAGTTGCAAAGCGACATGATTAAAAATTCGGTAGACTGGCAACAATTATTCGGGAATTTGGATGAACTATCATCCAAAAGCATAAAAAAACTTATCAAGAAGATTGAAGCGCAAAAGATTCAGTTTTCCGGAGATTTCGACCCGAAGGATTTGCAAGCCATCAACGAACAACTTGAAAAGGCACGGGCAACCATTGACAAGCGCAATCCATTCAAGGCACTTGGCAACGCCTTCAAGGAGTTGAAAGAAACCATCCGGAACAACAATTTGCTTGATGATAATGACACATTCGTTCAACAACTGAATGCAAAAAAGTCAGAATATGAAAAATATCAAACATATATAAATTCGGGCAACACAACGCTTTCGGAAGAAGCAAATCAAGCGTTCACGGAATTGTTGAAGCAAGGCACAACATACCTTGACTATCTGAAACGCAAGAAACAAGAGTTGCAAGGTAAGATTGACATGGACATTGATACTGGCAATTCAATGCAAATACTTGATGCCGCCATCAAGCAAGAGGAATCCGGAAAAAGCAAGTCCGATGCAATGCGTGAATCATTGAAGGACACGTTTTCATCCGCCGCAAGTTCGCTTTCCTTCGTTTCCGGTTGCTTCGATAGTGTTACGAATGGCATCAAGAAGATGGGAATCCAAATGGATGAAGAAACGGAAGCCATATTGGGCGACATCGGCGGCATGATGGACGGGGCGGCGCAGTTCGCACAAGGTTATGCAACCATGAATCCGTTGCAAATGGTGTCCGGAACGGTGGGATTTCTTTCTTCGGCATTCGATTTATTCAATTCCCGTGACCGCAAGGCGGAAAAATCCATCAAGAAGCACAAGAAGGCAATCGAAGATTTGCAAGCAGCTTATGAAAACCTTGAATGGGCAGTTGACAAGGCACTTGGCGGCGAGGTCTACAAAAACCAAAAAGCCATGATTCAGAACATGAAGGAGCAACAACAACACCTTCGTGGAATGATTTCCGATGAAGATTCGAAGAAACACACGGATTCGAATAAAATTCGTGAATACAAGAATCAGATTGCGGAACTTGACCGACAAATCCAAGATATGTATGATTCAATAGCGCAAGACATTTTGCAGACTGATGCAAAGACATTTGCCGATGAACTGGGCAATGCGCTTGTTGAAGCATTCGGAAAGGGAGAAGATGCCGCACAAGCATTTGATTCCACCGTCAACGAAATATTGAAGAATGCGGTTTTGAATCAGTTGAAGAAAAACTTTCTCGAAAAGCAGCTTCAAAAAGCACTTGACAATCTGCAAGCCGATATGGGCTATTGGAATGGCGATGAGTTTGTTTTCGATGGTCTTACAGATGCAGAAAAGGCAGCGTTCAAAAACCAAGTGAAGGGCATCACCGCCGGATTTGAAGAAGTGATGAAAGTCTATGAAGATTTGTTCAAGGACATCACCGATGATGCGGACGCCGATGCCGATTCTTCATTGACTGGTTCGGTTAAGGGTGTGTCAGAAGAAACCGCATCTAAGGTTGAAGGACAGATGAATGCCATCCGTATCAACCAAATGGAAGCAACGGAACTATTGCGTCAACAACTGGCGATGCTTTCAACCATTGCCAAGAATACGGCGTATAATGTACACCTTGCCAAGCTTGACCGCATCGTGTCGTTGCTTGAATCAAGCGAAGGCGGCGCATCTATGCGTTCACAAGGCTTGTCATAACTTAAAACGTATAAATATGAGTGTAGCAAAAGAACTGGCGAAAGAAGCCAAAAAAAAAGGTATATGCAGCGAGTGGCACGGCGAATTGCGCAAATTGGGCGACAATAAACGTGCGATGTTGCAAATGTACATCAAAGGGATTGACTTTTGTCTAAAAAACGATTTTCCTTCCAATGATTACATCCGGGCGAATTTCAAAGGCACAATGGAGGATTTCGGCGTGTTCCTTGATGAACCAAACTTGAACATAACAAACTTTTCCAAGTGTGTTGCACTCGGCAAGACAACCGGAATTGTCACGACAACTGGATTTCAAGTTTGCGAAGCGTTCATCAAACATCAATCCGACATAACCATTGAAGCCAAGGACAACGCCTTCATCGTTGTTGACGTGTTCGATGATACCACATTGAAAGTGAACGCACACGACCGGGCAAAAGTGTGTGTGAATCGCTATGGCGGCAAGGTCATAACATCAACCGATGATGGTGCGATGGTTAAAGTTATTGAGAAACATAAAAAAACGTATTGATATGGACACGAACAAAATAACATTGCACCTTCCATTCGATGAATCAAACGGTTCAAATGTCGCTTATGACTATTCTTCCAGTCGTGCGGATGGTGTTGTTGACGGTGCTTCATTCATTGCCGGAAAGAACGGCAATGCAATCGCCTTCCAAGGAAAAGGAACTTGTGAGGTGTCGGCAAATGTATTCGGCGACATCAACGGCGATTGGACAATTCTTACATGGGCAAAGGGTCTGAATCTTGAATGTGGTGCGCCGAAACAGATGATATGGGTGTTGAACTTTGGCGATTTCAATGCGCTTGAAGTCCCGATTGAAGTTAATCCGGATTTGTGGATTTCGCTTGCGGTTTCCAAGAAAGGCAGCTTATACAACTTCTATGTCAACACATCGTTGATTAAATCGGTCGTGCGGCAAGGAAACCTTCAAGGCGTATCGCTAAATCAAGACTATTATGGCGATGAATCCGGAATGGGATGCCTTGATGATTTCAAGGTCTACAAGTTCGCATTATCACAAGAGGATTTGACGCAAGAAACGAACGAAACGCAAAACATCGAATATATCATCGACGGCGTGAACATCAAGGAAAAGTTCGGTGTATGTGTTGCGGATTCGAAGGGCGTAATTTCAAAGCCGAAATTGAAAACGCCGACATCTGTTTCGTGGGACAATTATCACGGCGAAGTTGTTGACTTGTATCACAAGTTTTATGAACCCCGTGAAATCACGTTGTCTTGTTTCTGCAAGGCGGATTCAAAAAACGATTTTATCACTAAGGTAATGCAGTTTGAACAACTATTCGACAAGGTAGGAACGCAACGCCTTATGATTTCCGTGCATCCAATCAAACCGCTTGTGTATGAGGTCTATTGCAAGGATGAAATCAGCGTTATCAAGACATGGAGCGACCGATTGATGGTCGGAACATTCGAATTGAAGTTGACAGAACCCGAACCCGTGAAGCGAGTTTTGAAACACATCCGTGTATCAGATGCAACAAAGGAATGTGAAATCACATTGACATCCGAAAAATACGTCAATATCTTTTGGGGCGATGGAGAATCCGACCTTGATGTGTGCGGAACGGACAAAGTTGTGAAACATACCTACAAGGACAACGGCGACTTCTTCATCATCGTGACCGGGTGCATTGACGAAATATCAGCCTTCAAAACAAATGCAATCGTTGTATGGAGCAAATTATAATCACAAGGGCAAATGGGGCAATTGTCCCCATTGCCAATAAAAAAACGGCGACATCCATCAAAAGCGCATCACAAAATGTTACGCTTTTGGGGGATGATACCGTGTCAATTATAGTTGTGTCGCCATTCAAGCAAACTTATTTGCTTGGTGATACAATCACCATATATGGCAATCCGTACCGTTTGAACCGCCTTCCGAAAGTGAGAAAAACCGGAATGCATGAATTTCAATATGAATTGGAGTTCGAAGGTATGCAATACGATATGATGCGTGTCACTTACGATTTGACCATTGACACAACAAGCAATAAACTTGCGGATGTGTCGGCGGAATCGTTGACAGGCAGCTTGCACCGCTTTGCAACCGTTCTTATATCCAATATGAATCGTGTGTTCCCCGGAAAATGGGTGCTTGGCATTTGTCCGGACACGGCAGAAGATAAGACTTTGACCTTTGCCGAAGGCGACAATTGCTTGTCTGTTGTGCAGAATCTTTGCACAGAATACGAAACGGAATTTGATATTGAAAACAATGCGAATACGGGCGTGTGTACGCTTAATTTCCGGAAGGTTGGCAAAACCTTTCCTTATAAGTTTGAATTTGGCAGAAACAAAGGATTGTATCAGTTGACCCGTGAAAACGTGTCAAGTGCGAATATTGTCACCCGATTGAAAGTATATGGTAGCACCGAAAATATAACTTATAAATATCGTGCGCAACGTCTTTGTTTGCCGGGCAAATCAAAGACGGAATCATATATTGAAAAACCGGAAGCGATAGCCAAATACGGCATTTGGGAAGGTCGTAAATACTTCGATAACATAAAGCCTTCCCGAACCGGAAAAGTCACCGGACTTGTTGAAGGTTCGGTCTTGAAGTTCGTTGATGCTGATATGTTCGACTTGAACCTAAAAGACGAGAACGGAAATTCCAAATATCTTCTTGCAGATACGGCGGCAAAGGTTCACTTCAATACTGGCAATCTTGCCGGATATGAATTTGATGTGCATTCATACGACCATGCAACACATACGTTCACACTGGTTAAGCAGACGGATGAAAGGGGAAATGTATTTCCTTCCGATTCTTCAGATGCCTTCCAGTTCGCCGAAGGCAACGAATATAAATTGATTGATGTTGCATTGCCGCCGGAATGGGAAAGAAAAGCAGAAAAGGAACTTGAAGAACAAGGCAATATATACTATGACCAAAATTCGCAACCGAAGGTGCAATATGGTTTAAGTGCTACGGAATCCTTCTTGGCTTCATTGTTGAGTAAGGGAACAAACGGAAATGTGATATGGGTCGGCGATTACATCCCGGTAAAGGATGCGGATATTGATGTAGACAAGGCGGTTCGTGTGAAATCATTCAAGCGTGACTTGTTGAAGGATTATTCGTATTCTTTGACTATTTCAGACCTTGCCATTACGACAAGCGTCACAAACCGGGTTATTTCCGAACTTATTGACCATGACAAGGCAATCACCATAAACAACCTAAAAGACCCGGCAAGAGCAAGGGCAAATTGGCGGTCAAGTCGTGAAGTTCTGAATATGGTATTTGACCCGGAAGGCGATTATTACACCGATAAGATAAAGCCATTGTCTATTGACACGATGGCATTGTCGGTCGGTGCAAAATCAATGCAATTCGGGTTGAAGAACACCGTGTTCCAACCTAACTATGGCGGCAATGCAAACCGTATCGTGTACGATGGCGGCGTGCTTACACATTACACTATCAAGGAAGAATCCGCCGTGTCGTGGGTGCTTGCTGATGGCGATGTGTCATTGTCTGATTCTACAAAGGCATATTATATATATGCAAAATGTCAGAAGGAAGGCGATTCCGGAAACATCATCTTTTCGTCAGAACAGATAAAGACAAATTCGGATGCGATGTATTACCATTTCTTTATTGGTGTGTTGAACTCTGTTGACCCGGAATTGAAGGCTCGTTCGTTGGCGTTGACATACGGATTCACAATGATAAACGGAAGGTTCATCAAGACCGGACGTGTTGAATCGGCAGACGGAACAACATATTTCGACCTTGACAATTCGGAAATCGGCGGTCGTATTGTGTTTACAAGGAACGGCGAGAAAAAGACACTTGAAGAAGTTGCAGACGAAAGCCTTGAAAGCAAGAATTTCATCAACAACACACTTCCGGGGTTGCTCGAAAACATCCAACAACAATTGGATGGACAGATAGAGCAATTCTTCTACAATACCGACCCGTCACCGCTATCAACACAACCGAACGCTACCGATGGCATCCCGAATAGCGAATGGACAGAAACAAGCACGAAAGAAGCCCATCTTGGCGACTTGTATTACAATACGGATTCCGGCAAGGTGTGGCGTTATGTCAAGATGCAATGGCGACCAAGACCGGGATTTATGCCGGGTACGTTCTATGTATGGCAAGAACTTCAAGATTCCGACCTTGCACAAGCAATAGCAATTGCCAATGAAGCGTTGGAACTGGGTAAGGAGAAAAACCGCATCTTTACAACGCAACCCGTTCCGCCGTATGATGTGGGCGACCTATGGGTTCAAGGTGCGACCGGGGACATCATGCGTTGTAAAACGGCAAGGGAATCCGGTGCTTACACTGCGTCCGATTGGGAAAAGGCAAGCAAGTACACCGATGATTCCGGGTTGAATAAATTCATCAATGGCGCATTCTCGGATGCTATTGACACCATGACCGAACAGATTGATGGAAAAATCGAAACATGGTTTCAAACAACCGACCCGGCGACAAACTGGTCAACCAACACCGAAAAAGCAAAGCACGTTGGCGATATGTGGTACAATTCAAGCACCAAGTCGTTGAGTTGCTATCGTCAGACACTCCGTTTAGTTAATGGTGTGGGCACGGTTGTTTATGTATGGCGAACAATCGAAGATAAAAAGGCGATTGATGCGTATGATGCGGCAAGCAAGGCACAAGACACCGCCGATGGGAAACGCCGTGTATTTGTAACGCAACCTTATCCACCTTACGATGAAGGCGACTTGTGGGTTGACGGACAGGAATTGCGCCGTTGCACCACCGCAAGGGCGTCCGGTTCGTGGAACGTGAATGATTGGGTTATCGCCGTGTATTACGATAATACACAAACAACGATTAATGGCGGCATTGTGACATCCGGAACAGTACAAGTTGCCGGGGACAAAAAATCCATCCTTGCCGGAATCACGGGAAACGGCACGGCATCCGATTCAATCCGCTTTTGGGCTGGCGCATCGTTCGAAAATCGTGCCACCGCCCCATTCCGTGTACTGCAAGATGGTTCGGTTGTAATGACAAAGGCACAAGTGGAGGGCGTTATAAATGCAATATCGGGTTCAATCGGCGGTTTCCGAATCCAACAAGGACAAATCGGATATGGAACAGATAAAGAACAAGATTCCGCCGAAGGTCTTGCGTTGTTAAATAATTTCGTGCGTTTCAGACGTGGCAACCAATTGACATTGCTCGGATGCCTTTCTTCGCTTGGCTATCCTTTCAATGGATTAATGAAGTTGACCGATACGGTGGGAACAACACTTGAATTGCATCACGACAACCCCAAAACGAGCGATGAGAGAAATGAATGGATGTATCATCCGAAAGCCCTTGGCGTATATGGCAATCAATACAACTTCGGCAAAGTGGCAGCTTTTGAAACCGGGTACATCGGCGAAGCATTTACAAACATCATACAATTATGGTTTGACGTTACACAAAAATATCAATTCGAGAGCAATAGCACATCAAGGCTTGCTGTTCGAATGCCGACAAAGCAAGCCATTAATGATATGTGTGGAAACAAGCCAGTTATATTTGATTTGGAAATCGTGTGCGGAAAGGACATGGCAAACAAAATATCCATCATGCCGGATGAAGGGAAAACAACGCAATTGTATCGTGGTAGTCATCCGCTATTTTCAAAAGAATGGACTGGCGGATTCAGTAGTTCTAAAATTGAATATCAAATCGCTAAAGTCAACGGAAAAACTGTTGATTCTTATGATATGGTTGCCGGGGATTCCGTGCATTTGCGTTACTGCAATGGCGTGTTCTACATACTGGATTCTATGGCGGAATATAAAAACATATAATATGTATTTAGCAAGAAAAAACAATGACGGGACAATTGATTTGATTGATTGTTCACGTCAAGAAGGCGAAAGAATGGCGGAATTGAGGAATACGGGATTCCTTGATTTCGTGCCTTCACCACAACCGGACGTTAAACCGGGAGAAACGGCGGTTGAAACATTAGAAATTGTTGATGGAAAGATGTGTCAGAAATGGCATATTGAAGCCAACGAAACAAACAATCCGGGATAAAAACACAATGTGGAAGCCGAAACACGACCTTTCGGGCAAAAGTTATGCTTCGGTTTTCCACATTGTGTATTATAGTGATACATTATAGTTAATTTTGCAACATTCAAAAATCGAAATATATGGATGTAACACGTTCGGGCGAACAGATTTCCGCCCAAATTGCAAAGATGGGAGTTATTGAAGGTCTTGACAAAGGCAATTACACATTGCAGTCCGGACAGAACTTCCAAATCAAAAATGACGGGGTTCAACCCGTTTCGTTGCAAGTGCAGCTTGCCGGAATGGAAGAAGGCACGTTCATTGAAACGACCTTCGAAATCGGTTGGAATCCCGAAATTGTGCGAGTAGTAAAGGCAACATCGTTGTCGGGTATGAACTTAAAATGGGGTTACTAATATGGGACTTCTTATCGGTGTTGGTCAGACAAGACCACAAAGTGCATACGATTATTGGTATGGCATTGAATGGGATGTGACGGTTTCCAATCCGCATCCTACAAGAATAGGCAAAGACGAACTTCACAAGTCCTTGCCTTTGCAAAACATGATGCGCAATTGCATCTTGGATGACAACGGCAAGGTTGTGTATTACCTTAACGCCAACGATTCGACCAAGCGCGACACAGGCGCGGCGGCAGATTTGACGGGCAAGGATGGCATGATGGAAACGGAATTGCCGGATATGTACGTTCGCTTTGAAATGGATGGCAACAAATGCCGCCATTTGCAGAGTACACAACCATTGCCCGGATTCCATCTTTGGCGCAAAGGCTATGTTTCAAGCGTTGAAGCAACGGTTCAGCGTTCAACAAACAAGTTGGCATCCGTATGTTCAACCGATGTTGACTATCGCGGCGGCAACAACAACGCAAGTTATGACGGAACTTATCGTTCGTTCCTTGGTTTGCCCGCGACCGCCATTTCATTGAATGATTTCCGCGCAAAAGCGCGCAATCGTGGTTCGGTGGAATGGAATGCAAACCTTTACAGGATGCACAAGATGATTTGGTGGTTGTTCGTGGTTGAATATTGCACATTCAATTCGCAAGACGCGTTCACCGCCGAATTGGATGAAAACGGATTCCATCAAGGCGGCTTGGGTGCTGGCGTGACAACGTGGAATGGAGATTGGAACACCTTTAATGGTTATTATCCAATCATTCCTTGTGGAACAACTAATTCATTGGGTAATCACACGGGAACGGTTGATTATACCGTGAGCAATGGCGACAAGATAAGCAAAACATTTGCCGTTCCACGTTATCGCGGAATTGAAAATCCTTTTGGTCACATTTGGAAGTGGACGGATGGAATCAAGATAATCATCCAAAGCGAAGCGGCGGGCGGTTTATCTAAGATGTACATTTGCGATGACCCATCCAAGTTCACAAATTCGGGTGTCGGCAATTATGAGTATCGCGGCGACATTTCGCGAAAAGATGGATATGTGAAACAACTTGTCCTTGGCGAAGATGGCGACATCATGCCATTGGCGGTAGGTGCTGGAAGTACAACGTATTTTTGCGACTACTTTTATACAAACATCCCGTCATCCGGAGAATCGGAACGTGGTGTTTTGTTCGGCGGTAATGCGGATAGTGGTGCGAGTGCGGGGTTCGTGTCTGCGAATGCGAATAACGCGCCGACGAATGCGGCTGCGAA